>JAESGS010000130.1_pt1 | contig 115962 bp, 127 predicted proteins | sample 9269761 | NCBI WGS metagenome assembly JAESGS01 (sample SAMN15741799, study PRJNA653493) | algae metagenome | isolation source: Cyanosarcina radialis HA8281-LM2 and co-occurring heterotrophs from damp... | place: USA: Makauwahi cave, Hawaii | collected 2011-01-06 | reverse complement strand
AAGGGGGGTAAGCCCCTCCCCTTGTAGGCTACCGTGTATACATAAGTCCCCCAGAGCTTTGCTAGACGCGGCTTGCCCTCATCCCCCAACCCCTTCTCCCCAGGGAGAAGGGGAGCCAGAGTCAAGCCAGTTTCCAGTTCAGTCGCCAGCAATTCTCCATGACCAATTGAGGCGGTTAGAGTCTTTCGTCCCTCTCCCGTGGGAGAGGGATTTAGGGAGAGGGCGAGATGTGTATACACCGTAGCCCCTCGTAGGGGAGGGGTTTGGGGAGAGGTCGAAGTGTATCGCATCAAATCGAGAACCGCTATATCCCTAGTAGACTTAGGCGGAAGTAAAGCTGTGAGGTTTACTTGAGTGCGATGGAGCGGGCTGCCACCAGAGAACGGACGGTTGCCATTGATGAGATGACGGGCATCCAAGCCAAAGAACGAACCTTCCCAGACCAAAGGACACACAAATGGTGTCTATAGTCTAGATATTTCCCCTATTCAGCCCTTGGTGGTTATTGGAAGTTGGGACCAAACCATGCGGATAGGGAAACTGGATCTTTAAAGTATTAGAGTTCTATGGATTTACAAGAACTGAGATTATCCAAGATTGCGCTTGAGTTTTGCCATTATGGTATCAGTTGTCCAAGTAGGACAGCCACAGCCGAAAAAATCGCTATCCTGCGTCCAGATAGCTAAATCGAGATGAATTGCCAGTGCCACTGTATACCAGTCGTCTGGATCTCTAGGGATGCGTTCCTTCGCTTCATCCTCCAAGTAGACGTAACTAGCTTCTGAGTAAGGAGTGACATAGGTAGCGATCGCTTGCAAGGCGGTTTCTAGCAAAATCGTTCCAGCTTCGGAAGTAAATCGTCCTTCGCAACTAAGCGCTCTAATCGTTGCTTCAGTTCGTAGCTAGCTTCATTCAAAATCTTGTCTGAGGCATGAAGCGAAAGGCTAGGACTAGAAATTAATTCCCTGCCACGCTGACGCAATAGTTCGGCAATCAAAACGTTGGCATCGATGACTAAGTGCATCACTAACAAGGCTAGCTCGGATCGAGGGACTCGACTAATTCATCTTCACTCATACCGCTCTCTACCAGCACTCGTCCTACTGCGGTGGAGAGTTCCACCATCACTTCTGGTTGACTAGCATTTGATTTTTGATGGTTTAGCTGCTGCTGTTGCGCGATTTCTTGCCCCAGTAACCGCCAAAGTTTAATTTTGTGTTCCAAATCTAAGGAAGCTACCGTGTCAACCAGCAACCCAAATGGGATATTAATTCGATCGCTGACTGAAGACATAAAGAATTTCTTATATCCTTAGTTTATCAAGAAGATTCCATCATCCTAACACGGGCCGCCCAAGCCAGAAGGTGGAACGATACAGCCAATTAGACGCTATGCTGTCGTTATTTTGCTATTAAAATATCGTGGTGATTTTTGTTGATGTAGACGATACTCTCGTGCGATCGCTGGGGACGAAACGAATTCCCATACCAAGAGCGATCGAGGCGGTGCGAAAGTTAAAATTACAAGGAGCAATACTGTACTGCTGGAGTAGTGGGGGTAGCGATTACGCTCGTGTTGCTGCTGAAGAATTGGGACTTAGTGATTGTTTCGCTGGTTATCTACCCAAACCAGACGTAATAATAGACGACCAACCGTTTCAGGATTGGCGCAGGTTGCGTCATGTCTATCCCTTACAAGCTTACAACTTGCTTGGCGATCGAATAGAATAAACCTCTCAGTCAGTTGGCCATGACATCAAAAAAACTATTCATCAAAATAGGTTTTATTCCATTACCAGTTCCCGTTTCTTTGAATGAGTTGAGAAAGTTGGTTGATACTCGACAGCCAAGTAATTGGTTAATTGGTATCTTCGCCAAGCAGAGCAATATTAACATTAACGAGCTAGCAGACTTTTTAAGTATTACCATTAGCCCGCAACCCAATATAGCTAATCAAGTTTTGCGATCGGAAATCGGAGCAAAAATCACGAGTTTGTTAGAGATTATAGTTAAAAGTAAAGATGCAAATATTTCAATTCATCAACTTATTTGCGATGGAGTTGAGAGTTCTTTGGCAGATGATGGCAAACTCAGCTTACTAGAAGTTCTCGAAAAAATGCCAGGTGAAGTAGTTTTAGATGTTGACGAATTTAATCATTTTTACCAAGCTTACTCAAAGGGTGACATCAAGAAATTTTTGTCGATCGAGACAGAGAAAAAATCTAATTTAAGAGAGCGCGACATTTTTCTTTGGCATTTCATCGATCGCAGTCACTTATCTAGATTGAAAAAACAAGCTCTGCTTTCGCGCATGGGAGTTGATGGCGATCGACTCACGAAAGCAGACAAAACCATCGACTTAGAAAACTTTGTTAGAAGATTAGAGCCAAAGCTAGTTCAAGAACTACTGGAAGAGTATGAAACTTTAGCTAATGAATATCTTGTAGAAAGCGATCGCAATTCCTCAATTATAAATATATTAGTCCGTCAACTTACACCCGACTCCAGCCAGGATAATCAATGGATATTTGAACGCGGATTTGCCGCCACTGTACGAGCAATACAATTTAGCAGCGATGGGAAATTTCTAGCAGCAGGTAGCGATGATAAGTACCTGCACGTATGGAAAACTTACAATGAAGGTAAAAGTTACACTCGACGCTTCAAGCTAGGCCATGAAGCTGAGGTGCGTGCAATTGCCTTTAGTCCCAAAGGATACATTCTGGCTAGCGCTGGAGAAGATAAATCGATCGAATTATGGAATGCGCAGACTGGAGAATCGATTCGAGCGCTCCCTCGCATCCAAAAGTATGGCATCTTTAGCTTAGCGTTTATAAATGAGGAAACTTTAGCCTGCGGCAGTTGGGATCGAAGTATCATGGTTTGGAATACCTCTCAAGGCGCTCTAAAGCGGACATTAACAGGACATGAAGGTTCAATTTGGTCGATGGATTTCCAACCGGATACTAAAATTTTAGCGAGCAGTTCTGACGATGGCACTGTTCGACTCTGGGATTTGGAAACTGGCAGAGTTTTAAGAGTTTTAAGCGGACATAAAGGTGGGGTATTTTCTGTTAAATTTAGCCCAGATAGAAGAACGCTTGCAACTGGAAGTTGGGATAAATCTATCCGTCTTTGGCGCGTTGAGGATGGCGAGTGTCTGGCCGAGTTAAAAGGGCATGAGGCAGCGGTCTGGCAAGTTCGCTATACATCAGATAGCAACTTTCTCATTAGTAGTGCCGACGATAGTTCAATAGCGGTTTGGAATTTAGAGAAACAAGATGTCCAATTAAAATTACAAGGACACACAAATGGTGTCTACAGTCTAGACATTTCGCCTATTCAGCCCTTGGTGATTAGTGGAAGTTGGGACAAAACCATGCGGATATGGAGACTCGATCTTTAAAGTATTAGAGTTCTAAGTACAGATAGAAAAGGATGTTCGTTATGGTTCGGAATTGGTTTTGGGAAATTGAAGCGAATCAAACCGGACCAGATTACTTATTTTTTGCTGACTTCAACCCTAACCAAGCGCAACGGCTAGCTGAATTAGTCCGGCAACATCCACTACCCGGATTTAAATATTACAGAGCGATCGATCGCCTCTGTGAGTTACATCACCATAAAGCTACCTACGATTTGTATATCGATGAATATTGCTATGAGTCGATAGTGGCACAAATTGAAGGTAAGAAGGTGGGAAATGTTTGGATTTACGATCTGATTACAGTCTGCGGTGCCGATCTCAAAATCCAGCGGGGTTATGGTGGCGGTTCTCTCGGAGGAGACGTAGAAACTGACCTGATTGTCAAGCTTTTGCAGGCAGAGGATTTGGCGATCGCTAAGTGGGAAATTATATATGGGGGTGTTGGCTATGACTATAAAGATATGGCTACTGGCACGAGTGCAGTAGAGTTATTAGATTACTTGCTCGATCGAGGTTGAGATGCCCATTACGCTTATGAAAGCATACGAATTTACGACCGAGATCGGATCGACAGGAACTCTAGAAATTCCTGAAGAAATTCTGGAAAGTTTGCCGAGCGATCGAGTTGTCAGAGGACAAGGAAAGATTTTTCTCGCACTCTACGTGCAGAAAGTTGGAGGAAGATTAAAATACATGAAGTATTATTGAATTTCTATAGCCGCTCCTCTCAGAACCCGATTTACCAGCTATGACAGATGTTCCCGTCGCTCAAATTCGCAATTTTTCCATCATCGCCCACATCGATCATGGCAAATCGACCTTAGCCGATCGCTTGCTGCAAACTACAGGTACGGTAAGCGCTCGCGAGATGAAAGAACAATTCCTCGACAATATGGATCTAGAGAGGGAACGGGGAATTACGATTAAGCTGCAAGCTGCCAGGATGAACTACAAAGCTAGCGACGGGCAAGAGTACGTTCTCAATTTAATCGATACTCCCGGACACGTCGATTTTTCCTATGAAGTGTCGCGCTCTTTGGTAGCCTGCGAAGGGGCGCTGTTGGTGGTAGATGCTTCTCAAGGAGTAGAGGCGCAAACTCTAGCTAACGTCTATCTAGCCTTGGAGCATAATCTAGAAATTATCCCAGTTTTGAATAAAATTGATTTGCCGGGAGCCGAACCAGATCGAGTAAAAAGCGAGATCGAAGAAATCATCGGCTTAGATTGCTCTCAAGCGATCCTAGCTTCCGCCAAAGAAGGGATCGGGATCGACGATATTTTGGAATCGATCGTCCATTTAGTCCCGCCACCCAAAGATACTGTTTCCGAACCGCTGCGGGCGTTGATTTTTGATAGTTACTACGACAGCTATCGAGGAGTTATCGTCTACTTCCGGGTGGTGGATGGAAAACTGAAAAAAGGCGATCGCATTCGGTTGATGGCCAGCGGCAAGGAATACGAAATTGACGAATTAGGTGTCCTATCTCCGACTCAGGTGCAGGTAAAGGAACTCCATGCTGGGGAAGTGGGATATTTAGCCGCAGCGATTAAAACGGTGGAAGATGCCCGCGTCGGCGACACTATTACCCTAGCTAACGCCCAAGCCGCCAGTCCATTACCAGGTTACGCCCAAGCCAAACCGATGGTATTTTGCGGCTTATTCCCCACCGATGCCGATCAATACCCCGACTTGCGAGAGGCCCTAGAAAAGCTGAAATTGAACGATGCTGCCCTGCACTACGAGCCAGAAACCTCTAGCGCCATGGGATTTGGCTTCCGCTGCGGCTTTTTGGGTTTGCTGCACATGGAAATCGTTCAAGAACGATTAGAGCGAGAATACGATCTCGATCTAATTGTCACGGCTCCTTCGGTGGTTTATCTGGTAACTACTAATGAAGGGGAAGAAATCTATATCGACAATCCCAGCAAGCTACCAGCACCTCAATACCGCGAGAAAATCGCCGAACCTTACGTGCAAGTCGAAATGATTACCCCAGAGGCGTATGTGGGGACGTTGATGGAGTTGTGTCAAAATCGGCGCGGTGTATTCAAAGACATGAAATACCTCACCCAAGGGCGCACGACGCTGACTTACGAGTTGCCTTTGGCAGAAGTCGTCACCGACTTTTTCGACCAGATGAAGTCTAGATCTCGCGGTTACGCCAGCATGGAATATCACTTAATCGGCTACCGCGAAAACGCCTTAGTTAAGTTAGACATTTTGATCAACAACGATCCAGTTGATGCTTTAGCTACGATCGCTCACCGGGATAAAGCCTATGGTGTCGGCAGGGTTTTAGTCGAAAAACTGAAAGAATTGATTCCCCGACATCAGTTTAAGATCCCAATTCAAGCATCAATAGGCAGTCGGGTAATCGCTAGCGAACATATCCCAGCGATGAGAAAAGACGTGTTAGCTAAGTGTTACGGCGGCGACATTTCTCGGAAGAAAAAATTGCTGCAAAAGCAAGCTAAAGGGAAAAAACGGATGAAAGCGATCGGTACGGTGGAAGTGCCGCAAGCCGCTTTTATGGCAGTTTTGCGCTTAAATCAGGAGTAAATTGAAAGCTTTTTGAACTATTTGACTGTATGATTAACCTCACTATCGCCATTCCCAAAACTTTTAAAGTCACTCGCGAACAGTTTGAACAACTGGCTGGGGTTAACCGCGACTTAAGGCTAGAGAGAACTGCCACTGGAGAGTTAATTGTCATGCCTCCCACTGGAAGCGTCACTGGAAATCGCAACCTAGATATTGAAGGGCAAATCTGGCTTTGGAACCGTCAGACTAAGTTGGGAGTAGCTTTTAACTCTTCTACGGGATTTCATTTGCCCAATGGTAGCGATCGTTCTCCTGACGCTGCTTGGATTAGGCTAGAACGATGGGAAGCACTCACCCCAGAAGAACGAGAAGGTTTTGCTCCAATTTGTCCGGATTTGGTAGTCGAATTACGTTCTACTTCCGACGATCTCAAGTCCCTACGAGAAAAAATGAGGGAATACCTGGAAAATCAGGCTCGCTTGGGATGGCTGATTGACAGAAAAAACCGAAAAGTCGAGATTTACAGGCAAGGTCGAGATGTGGAAATTTTAGATAGTCCTGCTACGTTGTCAGGAGAAGATGTGCTACCTGGATTTGTTTTGGATTTAACAAATGTTTGGTGATGGTAAGGATAGGTCATTAACAAGTCATACCATGAAAGCTTTTTAGGTACAACATATCCTGGGTAGGGGCGCAAAGCATTGCGCCCCTACATCGTCTTTACCCAAACAGCTATAATATCCTCACTGCGATCGCGAAGCAGCAGAATTGAGCTTAGCTTGCAGATCTCCCCAGTGAATGCCTGCTAAATTCGGCAAGACGACATGAGCGTCTGCCAATAGTGCTGGCGAACCGAGTCCCACCGTCCACATCCGAGCAGCTAAAGCCGCTTCAATCCCGACAGCAGCATCTTCAAAGACCACACAATGCTGTGGTTCTACTCCTAACTCCATAGCGGCGTACAAAAATAAATCTGGCGCTGGCTTGGGATTTTGAACGCTATAACCGTCAGCTATAGCTTTAATTCGATCGGCAATTCCCAGTTTCTCAATGACGCTGCGAGCATTTTTGCTGGCAGATCCGAGGGCGATTTCGATGCCAGATTGTTGCAAGTCATCTAACAACGGCAGCACTCCTGGCAACAAATCCTGGGGCGAAATGTGTTCGATCGATTCGACGTAGTAGCGATTTTTGCGATCCATCATTTCTTGAATTTTTTCTGCCGAAAAATAGCGATCGCCGATAATAAACATCAACGATTCCCGTCGAGATACGCCGCGCAATGCTTCGTTAGCCTCCCGACTGAAGGGTAAACCTTCTTCGTCAGCTAGCCGCTGCCAAGCTCGATAGTGGTATTCCGCCGTATCTGTCAGCACGCCATCGAGATCGAAAATTGCCCCTTGGATGGGAGAGGAAGGGGAGAGGAAGGGAGAGGGGAGAGCAGGGGCAGCAGGGGAGGCAGGTTGGAGGTCGAATTCGTGCCATTGACCTCGCCAGTGCAATTTAAATTTCATCCGCGTCCAGCCAGCCGGAAGGTGAGGGCGAGCTACAGGACCTTCTTCTTCTAGCTGAATGCCGCCAAAACCAAAGATCGCAGCTTGCCAAATGCCCCCAGCACTGGCCCCGTGGATGCCGTCAGCGGCGTTGCCTCGGACATCCTCTAAATCGACTAATGCTGCCTGCATAAATCGTTCATAAGCCTCAGCCGATTTGCCCAAGTCGGAAGCGAGGATGGCATGGATTGCAGGTCCTAACGAAGAACCATAAGTAATGTCGGTACGAGGAGCATAGTAGTCCCAGTTTTCCTGCAATATTTCTTGACTGTAGCGATCGCTCGGCGATTGCCGCATCAGATAGATCAGCATTAATACGTCTGGCTGCTTGAGTACCTGCCGCTTGTTGGCTCCGTCGATTCCCAAGAGTGCTTGCATCGATTTGGTACGAGGTTCGTATTCATCCAGGTTGATATCTTCTAACTGGAAAAATCCTTCAGACTGCTCGATTAAATGACTCGATGAAGCGTGGGGAATCCACAAACTCTCTTTAATTTCTTGCCAGCGCGATCGCCGCTTTTCTGTTAGTTGCAATTTCTGCTTGAGTTCGGTAGCGCGATCGGGAAATTTACTAAAAATCCAGTCGTAAATAAAGATGGCTTTTTCTAAATTCCATTGCGCCATCCGGTTAGTAAAGGCATTATTGTTGACGTGTTCGTGGTACTCGTCCGCGCCGATTACTTCTCGAATTTCAAACTGTTCTGCCTGCGGGTTCCACTCCACGCGGCTCATCCAGAAGACAGCCGTATCGAGGATAATTTCTGCCCCATAGTCTCGCATCCATTCGTCATCTTGAGTAGCTTGCCAGTAGTTCCAACTGGCATAGGCAATATCGGCGCTGATGTGAATTTCGCGATCGCGACACCAAATCCTGATGTCTTCTCCATAAGGCTGGTTGGGTAGCGCCCATCGAGGCGTAACTTCATCGCCGCTGTCGGCGCTTTCCCAAGCAAACATCGCCCCCTTATAGCCATAGTTAGCCGCCTTGCGCCTGGCCCCAGGGAGGGTGTGGTAGCGGTAAGTCAGAAGATTGCGGGCGATTTCAGGTTGGGTGTAGATAAAGAAGGGCAGGATGAAAATCTCTGTATCCCAAAAGACATGGCCGCGATAGCCAAATCCCGAAAGGGTTTTGGCAGGAACGCTGACTCGATCGTTATGCCTAGAGGCGCAAATAAGCAACTGAAACAGGTTGTAGCGGATGGCCAGTTGTGCTCTGGTATCGCCTTCGATCGCGATATCGTTTTGCTCCCAAACCTCATCCCAAGCTTGCACGTGAGCGTTTAGTAGAGTCGAGTAGTCGGGTAACTCCAACAGTTTGGCTTGCGCTGCTGCTAGGGGTGACTCCACCCCATCCTTCGAGGTAAAAACTGTTACTAACTTTTCCACTGTAACGGTTTGACCGGCCGTACCTAAAAACGTGGCACTTAAGGTCGGGAAGCCGGGAGCGTTACTAACCTGCAAGGGGGCTTCAGCACCCAATATCGTTATCCCAGCCGCTATTCCCAATTCGATGCGAGAACTGCGGGTACGAACGTGCAACCAGGTGCCGCAATCGCCTTTGCCTTGATCTATCCTTTCCCAATGGTTAAACCCCTGATTTTCGGGATAGCCGTTGATACTGGCTTCCACCTCGATCGGCCCGTCAAAATCTACTGGAGTAATCTGAAAACGTACTACCAGTAGGTGTTCGTCTGCCAAGGAAGCAAAGCGTTCAAACTTCAGGTCTACTGTCTTACCGTTAGGACTGCGCCAGCGTACTTGACGGCTGAGGATGCCTGTTTTCAAGTCAAGCTGGCGTTCGTAGCTCAAAATCTCGCCCCGATCTAAGCGAAAGCGATCGCCGCTGACGATCGCCGTGAGCGGCAACCAGTTAGGGCAGTTAGCTAGCTCGGTATAGACGATCGGTACTTCGTCGTAGACTCCGTGGATAAAGGTAGCGCCTAAGTCTCTGGGATACCCTTCTTCAAAGCTACCTCGCGTCCCCAAATAACCATTGCCAATTGCAAATGCAGTTTCTCTAGCGTGCAGTCGATCTGGATCGAACTGAGTTTCGGTTAAAGTCCAATCCGTATAGTTCAAATGGTGGCGACTGTCTGGTTTATCCATCAGGTATTTAGAAGTTCAGAAGTTCAGGAGTTCAGGAGTTCAGAAGGCAGGAGTTCGTTTGTAGGGGCGGGTTTTGTCAGCTATGTCGGTTGCACGCAGTCGATCTAAAATCAAACCTGCCCTGCCACACCATTAACATCACTGGAGTTCAGAAGGTAGGAGGCGAAGAAGTCAGAAGTGTTGAGTTAAGAATTCTCCCCTCTCCCCTCTCCGCGTCTCTCCTCTCCTACTACCGCTGCCAATGCTGCTCTAAAATTTTTTCCGCTCTGGGCTTATATATCAAATGAAAAAGGGTTTCCAGATAGCGTAGCAGGGCTTCGCGGTTGTGTCGATACACGTAATTCCAGAAACCGTAAGTTTTAGCGATCGACAGCAGTTGTTTGACGTGGAAGTGCCAACTATAATGCTCTCGCACTCTGGCGATCGCCTGCTCCGATTTTTCGTGCCAGTATTGGGGATTATTATCGCATTGCTCGATAAAATGCCAAATTCTCTCTGCCGTCCCTGGTAAATCTGTCGGATTGATATGAAAGCCATTGTCCCCATCTTGAATGATTTCTAAAGAACCGCCAAATTGGGTGGCAAAAGTGGGCAAGCCGGAGATCATTGCTTCTAAAATTATCAGTCCAAACGCTTCAAATAGGGCAAAGTGGACGAAACATCCTCGGCGATCGGCAACGACGCGATAGGCCTCGCCGAGATTGGCATGAGTCAGGTGCATCCCGATCCAGCGGATGCGGCCGTGAAGTTGATATTCGTTAATTAAGTCGTGAAGTCTTTGGATTTCCTCTGCTTGTTCGGGATTAGCGGCTTCGGATGGATGTAACCTTCTGGTAATTAAAATTAAGTTGCAGTGTTCTTGCAATTTTTGACTTTTGCCGAAACATTCTACTAATCCAGCCAGATTTTTGATCGAGTTAATGGGCGCGATTGCTAACATCGGCCGCTTGCTGGCATTGTCGATCTGTCCTAAAATTTGCGGATCTTCTCTAGTAAAGAGCAAATCGTAAACTTCTTGGCGCGATCGATCGTCTCGATCTGCGGTTTGGGTGTAGGGGAAGAAGATCGCTTCATTTACTCCTGGAGGTACCCGATTGAACTTGGGACTGAACAGATCGATGCCTTCCAGGACGTGATACAACTGCGGCATGGTAAAGCATTTGTAAGATTCGTACTGTCCTACTGTGTCTGGCGTACCGACGATTTCTTGATAGGAAGAGGTGATGATAAAGTCGGCAGCATTCATGCCGATTAGATCGGCAGTAAATTGAGCCGAAAAATGATACTTATCTTCTAAATCTTGCCAATGGATATCGCTGAATAAGTTTTTGGGTTTTTCTAAAGAATGGGCGATGTGACAGTGGTTGACTTTCAACCGACGGGCGAGGAGAAATGCTACCAAGTTACCGTCGGTGTAGTGACCGATAATTAAATTAGGTCGTCCTTTAAAATGCGCTCGCAGTTGTTTTTCTGATTCTAAAGCAAAGCCTTCTAAATAAGGCCAAATTTCATATTTAGAGATCCAGTTTCGGGTAACTTGAGGATTGAATTCTTCAAAAGGAACCCGCAATATCCAACCGTTTTTTGTTCCTTCTATTTTTTCTAGCGGCAGGTCGCATTGCGTTCCTTCGCAGTTAGGAATCAGGCGAGTGAGAATGGTTATTTGAGGTTCGATGCCTAAAAAGTCAAGTCCTGCCAGTTCGATCTCCGAGCGCAGTTGGTTTTCTAAATATCGGGCTTGATCGAGGACGTAGACGACCTGTCCGGTGGTTTCCATTCTCCCGACTTCGCCTTCTTGTCCTACCCAACCGTGAATCGAGATCGACACTACCCGAAAGATGGCGGGGATGCGAGCCACAAACGCCTCTAAGATCGCAGGCGATGGAGTTTCAATTAAGCGATCTAAAAGTTCTAAAGTTTCGCGCACTCGTCCGGCGGTGTTGCCCCAACCTGGTTCTAATCCGAGTTCTTGCAGTTCAGCGTGGAATTTTTCGTAAGGTTCGTCAGCCGGACGCTGACCGATCGAGACGATCGCTTGCTTGACTTGTTGGTAAAACTCGCTGCCCGAATGGATGCGATCGCCGATCAGCAACGGAATGCCATCGTGCTGGTGTTGGTACAAAACTTTAAATAATGCTTCTACCCAATTTTCTGAGTCGGTAAACAGTCGATCGCACAAAAACCGATTGAGAAATGCCAACCCTTGACCGATATTTCTAGGATCGTCGATGTCAGCAATGTTAACTTCAAAGGGGCGGAAATCGATTTCCAGGATTTGGGGTTGGTAGCGGTTCACTAGGCGATCGCGCACGTCGAGTAGTGCCTGCGGTATCATCGCCTCTAAACTTTTTAAATCTGCTGTCAATCGCCAGACTTCCTGGCTGGCGATCCGGGTTCGCACTACTAACCAGATACTTTCGTCTTCTAGAATTATTTCGTGGGTGTAATGCACCAACTTTCCTAAAGAGGAAGAGTGGTAAAAATAAGCTGGCTTTTCCGATTGATGGCAGTAGTCGGCAAAAGCTTGGAGAATTTCATTTCTCAAGAAATACCGCTTGCCTGAAGCCCTCAATCGATCGACTAACTGACTTAGAGCGGTTTGCTCGTCGCTGTTTAAAACAGCTTGCAGCAGTTCATACATGGCAAATACCTAAATTATTGCTAGCAGATAATAACAATTGGTTATTAGTTACCTCCGGCCCGGCTACTCAAAAAGTGCATACCCCTTACGTTAGCGCAGATCGAACTCAACGGTTCTATAATGGGTAATCTTGGCACATCGTACAGAATTGCTCGAAAGCCGAAATTTTAAAACCTTAGTAATATTGGCGTTTTGTTACCATCTATTTTTAACCTTAGTAGCTCCACAATTTTGCAATCTATATCGGAAATACAGATCGAATTATTTCCTTAATTTCGATATAGAGAGTTAATTTTTTCATATACAATGCCGATCGAAATAGTCGATCGATAATGTAGTTAGTTTTCCTTACGCTCTCAATTTGAAAACTTTATGGCGGTTTGAATTATATCATCACTATATGATTTATCTGCCCTCTTAAACTTCTTTCAAGGGCAGATCTAGTCGATCGGCTTTTACCAGACTGAGATCGTACTGCCCGATCTAGCTTTGGGCGATGACTGCGGAATTTTGCCTGGCTTGCCCCATCTCTTCGTCAGTTTTTGACCTTGGCTGTTAGTTTAGCGGCAAACGAGGGCAAACTAAAATTAGTGACACCAATTGTGTTGCCTCATCTCTTCGTTGGCATTTGACGTTGGATTGTTAGTCTGCCCCCAAAGGGGGGAAAACTAAAGTTATGGACATTGAGTATTGGGGACAACATCCCCAAGGCGACAAAACTTTAGTAGCTTATGATACTTTTTGCCCAAAAATGACAAAAATCTTTACCAAAATGTTTATTTAGGACTAGCCGATTTTAAAATCGCGCGTTATCTTCTAGTAATTAGCAGTTAGCAGACGGGTGTTGAATTAATTCTGAAACAGGAGTGAAGTGTGCAAATTCTAATCTTCCGACCGCAAAATAGTCATGTAAATGCCGCTAATGCTGATGAGTTTCAACGCCAGTTGCTCGCGGCCGTTTCATCTCCAGAGGTATCGATCTTATTGGTCGATTTGAGCGAGGTGGAATATATCGATAGTGCTGGGTTGATGGCCTTTGTATCGGCTTTAAATCTAGCCAAAAGTTTGGATCGGCACTTGAGCATCTGCTCGGTGGCCCCAGCAGTAAGAATGGTGTTCGAGCTAACCCAACTCGATCTAGCCTTTGAGATCTTTGAGAACGATCGAGCCTTTGCCACGGCAATGGCTTAAAGAAGAAGTTTAGGAGGTCAGGAGTGGAAAATCCCCCTTGTCTTCCCCCTCTCCCCCTTCTTCGCTCTTACCTCTCCCCCTCGGCTTCGCTATAGTGGAGGATGTCTATCCTAGTGGCAAACGAGAGGCGAGATCTATAGTGACAGTCGCAGTTGAACAATTACTCACGCCAGATATCCTCAAACCAGCCCGTTATCTGGGAAATGAGTTAGGTGCTGTCCATAAGCCTTGGGAAGCAGCTAATGTCCGTTGGGTACTGACTTATCCAGAAATTTATGAAGTCGGTGCTTCTAATCTGGGACACATCATTCTTTACAACATTTTGAATGCCCAGCCCAGGCAATTATGCGATCGCGCCTACTTGCCTGCCCCCGACTTGGCGGCGAAACTGAGACAGACGCAAACCCCCTTATTTGCGGTTGAGTCTCGCCGTCCTGTAACCGATTTCGATATTTTAGGCTTCAGCCTCAGCTATGAGTTGGGAGCCACCAATATCTTGGAAATGCTCGATTTAGCGGGCATTCCTTTGACATGGAGAGAAAGGTCTAAAAGTCAAAAGTCAAAAGTCAAAAGTCAAAAAGAGGAAACACAGGATAGTTTGTTATCTTCCTCTGCCTCCCCTGCTGCCCCTGCCTCTCCTGTCTCGCCCTCTTCCTACCCCCTAATCTTCGCTGGCGGGCAAACGGCAACGTCGAACCCCGAACCTTATGCCGACTTTTTTGACTTTTTTGCCTTGGGGGATGGGGAAGAACTGCTACCAGAGATTGGTTTAGTTATAGAAGAAGGTAAAGCCGCAGGATTGAGCCGAGAAGAATTACTGCTGGATTTATCTCTCATTCCAGGAGTTTACGTCCCGCAGTTCTACGATATGGCTGCTGATGGCTCGGTTCGTCCCAACCGGCCAGACGTGCCAGAAAGCATTCTCAGACGGGTGGCAGCGCCGATGCCAGCTTATTCTATCGGCTTAGTGCCCTACGTCGAAACCGTTCACGATCGCCTCACGATTGAAATTCGACGGGGTTGCACTCGCGGCTGTCGTTTTTGCCAGCCAGGAATGCTGACTCGCCCAGCCAGGGACGTAGAACCAGAGGAAGTAGTAAACGCGATCGAACGGGGAATGCGGGCAACTGGTTATAACGAATTTTCCCTGCTGTCTTTGAGTTGTTCCGATTACCTCTCCCTGCCAGCGGTGGGCATGGAAATTAAAAACCGCCTCAAAAACGAAAATATTTCCCTATCTCTACCCAGCCAGCGGGTCGATCGATTTGACGATAATATTGCCAACATCATCGGTGGGATGCGACAAAGCGGTTTGACTTTCGCTCCTGAAGCCGGAACCCAACGAATGCGGGATATTATCAACAAGGGGTTAACCAATGAAGAACTCCTCAGAGGAGTGAAAACCGCTTACGATCGAGGCTGGGATAAGGTCAAACTCTACTTCATGATCGGTTTGCCAGGTGAAACCGATGTCGATGTTGTGGGCATTGCGGAAACCGTGCGCTGGTTGCAGCAAGAATGCCGGACTCCCGGACGGAGGCCTTTAGGATTTACCCTGACTATCTCTAACTTCACGCCCAAACCTCATACGCCCTTTCAATGGCATTCGGTAGCTAAGGCTGAGTTTGAACGCAAGCAAGAGTTACTCAAGCAAGAATTTCGCCGGATAAAGGGAGTTAAAGCTAACTTCACCGACGTTCGCATTTCAGCGATGGAAGATTTCATCGGCAGAGGCGATCGATCTTTAGCCCCTGTAATTCATAGCGCTTGGGAACTAGGCGCGGGCATGGATTCTTGGTACGACAGTTTAGATCGGGCATTTGCGGCTTGGGAGCAAGCGATCGATCGAGCCGATCTGAGTTGGAAGTATCGCCAAGTCGAAAATGGCGAGTGGAACTTGTTTGAGGGAGAGGGTGGAGAATTTAAAACTCCGAACTCCGAACTCCGAACTCCGAACTCGTTAGATGTTCCCTTACCTTGGGATCATATCGATACAGGGATCGACAAGCAGTGGTTGAAAGCTGACTTGCAGAGGGCCTTGGCGGCGGCGACAGTTCCCGATTGTTCGTTTGAGGGTTGTTCGCACTGCGGGGTTTGCGGTACTGATTTCGGTCATAATGTGGTCGTTCCACCTTTGCCCATCCCAGAATTTACCGGACACTTCACGCCCAATACAGAAAAAGTTCAGCGGCTGCGAGTTTGGTTTGGCAAGCAAGGAGATATGGCGCTAGTGAGCCATTTAGATTTAATCCGCTTGTTCGATCGCGCCGTCCGTCGGGCCTCCTTGCCAGTGAGTTTTACTGGCGGCTATCACCCCATGCCCCGAATTGCGATCGCTAATGCTTTGCCTTTGGGCGCTACCAGCAGCGGGGAGATTGTAGACTTTGAATTAACTCAATCGATCGATCTAGAATCCTTCCAACATCAGTTGGCGGCTCAACTACCCTCAGATCTGCCGATATATCGGGGAGAAGAAATCGATCTGAAAGCGCCCTCAGCTACCCAGGCGTTAGAGAAAGCAGAGTATTTAATTACAGTAGCGATTCAGGAACCTGCACTCGGTTCTACTGAAAGCGATCGATCGGCTGCTCTTGCTGAAAACTCAACACTCAACACTCAACACTTAACACTTCTCGACTGGCAAAGTTGGATTGAGGCAGTTAAAGCTAGCGAGGAGATCTGGCAAGAGCATACAACTAAATCTGGCAAGAAAAAACAGGTCAATTTACGCGATCGCTTGTTTGAATTAGAAATCGTCGAACCGCAGAAATACCTAGAATCAGAAGAGGTAGTTTTACGTTACATCGGTAGCTGTCATAATGACGGCAATATGTTGCGACCAGAGCAAGTCGTATTTATGTTAGAACGAGTAGCCGATCGAGAGTTTGATTTGGTAAGCACTCATCGCTGTCAGCTAATTATTTCATAAAGTAAAGAAGACTCGATCGCCTCTGGTGAGCTTAGTCCATTTCAATGGACTTGGGCTATTATGCTTGAAAAAGCGAAAAAAAGCTTAAATAAACGAATGTTAGCCAAAACTTAGAAAATAATTAACTACTGTAAGAGTATTAATTTGCTATTCTACAACTGCGATCGCAAGGGTCAAGGTTGCAAGCATCAGAAAATGGTGAAAGTTTATGCTGCATTCTAAGTTCAACTGGCTTCAGAAGTCGATTTTGGCGTAGCCAAAATCGACTTGCTCAAATAAAAATAAATCTGATAGGAGTTTAATCTCCATAACGAGATTTGCACCTTTAGTTCTAGTAGTCGAGATCGTAGTTGGCGCGTTAACTCCACTAGCTCATGCCCAGGTATCCGGGAATCCCAGCACTTCACCTCGGATAGTTCCACGACAAAATCTGGTTGTACCACAAGCGCCATCTTGTAGCCAACCAATTACGTTTAGCGAATTACCTGTTGGCACTAGCGTCTCTACTCAGTACAAAAGGCGTGGCATAATTTTTGGCGGTAATGCTCCCTTTATTACCACGGATGGTTCTAACCCCACTAGCCCCGTGCTTTCGGGAACGCCTCAATTCCAAGGTGCTATTGAAGGCAACTTTGCCCTGCGGGACAACCCAGAAGATAAAAAAGGGCCCCCTTTTGTAATTGGTTTTGAGCTTGATGCTGGTTACTTCGACAAAGCAGGAAGTACCCGCTTAAGTTGGTATGACGCAGATGGTAAGCTTTTAGGACGGCAAACCAACACGGGTTTAGGCATTCAAAGGTTTGTTGTGGCTCCGGTTGGCAACAGGATTAAGCAGATTGCTAAGTGGCGGATCGAGGCGATTGGAAGCGATCCGGCTGGTTTTGCGATTGATAATGTTTGTTTCACGCGAGCGTATAACATTAAACAATATCGGCTGGGCAGACCACCTGCTAGTCCTACTAATAGTGCTACAGCAACTAATCAGCCTGATTTCGACGTTAAGGTCATACCGCTTTACCCACCACCAGACGACGGCTCGTTAAACCCCAGTGTTACTGAGCCAGTTCCAGCGCTTCCTTCAGTTGCTCAACTATCTTGTCTGGGTATTGGCACGCCAGTAACGAAACCAACTCTTAACGTCATAGCAAAGAAGATCGACAAGAATGCTACCCGGAGACAAATTGCTGACGGGTTCGAGATCTTTGCCCTTCAAAGTACTTATATGGGAAAGTTTAAACCACCCAGCCCTAATCCCTTTAAATCGCCAGAACGAAGAAAGAAGAGCATGCAAGGATTGATAGAATTGGAGCCAGATTCAGTTGGATTTGGAGTGGTTTTAACTCTCGTACTAGGCGAGCTAATACCTGTTAAGTTCAAATTTTTCCCAAACACCATCTTTGTGGATGCCAAAGCTTATTCAGAAAGTAACGTCATTCAACTTAACACATCCAAATGGCAAGTACTTGGTTTCCTCGATTACCTAAGTCATTATTCTTCGACAGCTAAAAGCCCTTTACCAAAGAGCGAACGTATTACACCTACACTTCTCCTTCTGACAACTGCTGATTCAAAAATTGCTCAACCCGTGCTCAATTACTCAGGGATGACTCCTGGTGTGCCTTTTACCCCTGTTGAAGTTTGGCAAGCTGTAGCTTGTAAACCTAGTAACGTACAAGGAGATGATGCCTACAAAACCTTGCAGATGGGAAACGCTATTCCCCTCAATCTCACTAGACCAGATTTTCTAGAATATATTCCTGGAGCTACCAGTCCTTACCCCGTCAGTCGTCCCCTAGTCTTAACCATACCGGAGCGAAGGCAGTAGATCGCAGTTCCAGTAGTGCATCTAGTCTAGAATCTTGGGTAAAAACTGGTTGAATCCTTGGAAGATCGTTACCTCAATACCACCAATTAATAGGACTTACGCACTTGAAGTTTCAAACCCAGATCCCCCCTAACCCCCGAACTTAATCGCCTAAAATCTTCTAGACTCCCCCTTTTTAAGGGGACTGCATAAGTCCTGATTAATCTAGATGCGCTACTAGGTTATGGTGTTGCCGGAAAAAGTTTTGTGCTAATGAGGATAGATTAATGAACTATTTTCCTGAATCTAATTGGAATTTACCTCCACCCAATATGAGTATGAGCGAGGTCAAAAACAATATTGACCAGGAATTGATGCCAGGAAATTGGGTATGTTACGCCGATACCAACGTTGAAGGTCTTCTAGTCAGGGCCCCCTTAGACACAGTTGAGTCCCTCTTAATTGAAGATGGCGGGCAGGTAGAACGAGATGTTTATGATGGAACGGCTGAGGAACCAGGTTTGTTGGTTTTGCAGTTGCAGCATCAAGACTGGACTGTCATTACTGATGCCTGGTATCTGCATATTGACGCATTTAAGAGCTATGCTTCAAGGAGTTGGAGTATAGAATTTCAAGCTCAAAATCTGTCAGAGCGACTGCAAACCCGCACTATCTTACTTGGAGCTAGCGATACAGGAGGCACAACCGATTACTCAGTTTGGGACAATGGCATCCTCGTTGAAGAGTTGAAATACGACGAGGCCGAAGATCCTAATCAAAAGGAAGACATCAATATAGACTCTCCTCCTATACCTTGTCGTCCTCAAGTTTTTAACTCGCAACTTCGCAACCCAGCAGCCCAAGTTATTGAGGATATCGATCTGCTTATTTTCGACTTTTTAGAAAGCCAGCAAGTATCTTGGTTAAGTCTTTATGCCCTGACGCGCTTACGTGGAATCCGGCGAAAAGATTTTGTTAGGTTAGACTTTGTGAGTTGGCACGACTAAGTGTAGAACGAACAAATAAGAGCATGAATAGGGTCAGATGCTCAGGTTTCGATTTCTCGCTTTACCTTGAGGATAGATCGATGAACTCTTTTCCTGAATCTAATTGTATTTTCCCGCCACCTGATGCAAGTATGAGCGAGGTGAGAAACAATTTTGACCAGGAATTGATGGCCGCAGATTGGGGATGTTACGCCGATACCAATGTAGAAGGTCTTCTAGTCAAGGCATCATTAGATGCGGTTGAATCGATCTTGATTGAAGGCGGCGGACAGGTGGAACGAGAGGTTTACGATGGAACGACTGAGGAAGCAGGTTTGTTGGTTTTGCAGTTACAGGATCAAGAGTGGACTGTCATTACTGATGCTTGGTATCTGCATATGAAAGGATTTAAGAGCTATGCCCCAAGGAGTTGGAATTGGGAAAGGCAAGCCCGAAAATTGTCAGAGCGACTGCCAACTCGTACTATTCTATTTGGAACCAGCGATACAGGGGGTACAACCGATTACTCAGTTTGGGATAATGGCATCCTCGTTGAAGAGTTGAAATACGACGAAGGAGAAGATCCAGATCTAGAGGAAGAGTGCGATATGGACTCTCCTCCTATACCTCGTCGTCCTCAAGTATTTAACTCGCAACTTCGCGACCCAGCAGCCCAAGAGATTAAGGATTTCGGTCTGCTTTTTTTAGACTTTTTAGAAAAGCAGCAAGTGTCTTGGCTGAGTCTTTATGCCCTCGCACGGTTGGATGGAATCCCACGGGCAGATTTTGTCAGGTTGGACTTGGTAAGAGTGAAAATTTTTCCATCGCCTATTGCCAATCTGCCACCACCCCACATGAGTCTGACCGATGCCCTCAACTTTGATAAAGATTATCATCATCACGATTATCAATCTTTCCTCTATACAGATAAGGCTGAAGGTCTGCTAGTAAAAGCACCGTTAGATGCAGTTGAAGCTGTATTAGTGCAAAATGGCGGGCAATTACAACGAGATGTTTACGGCGGTAAGACAGCGGGAGAAGGTTTGTTGGCTTTTCAGTTACAACAGCAAGAGTGGAGTGTAATTACAGATGCCTGGTTTCTCAACATTGACACCTTTGAGAGCCACAGCCCACCTAATTGGAATTGGGAAATTCAAGGACAACATCTGTCGGAGCAACTGCAAACTCGCATCATTTTGTTTGGAGTCAGCGAAGATGAATACGACATCTATTATTCTGTTTGGGATAATGGCATCCTCGTTGAAGAATTGAAATATAAAGAAGATGAAGCTAGCCATCTCCGTCTAGTATTTAACTCTCAACTTCGTCAAGTAAAAGCGCAAAGCATTCAAAAGGTCTATAAGTTTACCTTCGACTTTTTGGAAAGCCAGCAAATGTCTTGGCTGACGCTTTACACCTTGACCCGCTTCTATGGAGTTCGACGAGAAGATTTTGTCAGTTTAGATTTTATAACTTGGCACGATCGGCGATGATACCAATGTTTTTAAATTAACTAGTAGCTTAGCAAGAGTTCGATCTGACGAGAATTTATCACTGTCAGCTAATTATTTCACGATCGAGTATTTGCCAGAAATGCTTCTAAATCTGGCACGTCTACCCAACAGTTCGATTCATGAGATTGATGGGTTAAATCCATTAACAACTGAGAATAAACCCCTTCTAAAAGTGAAGGCGCGATTCTTTCTCCACGCTCGATTCCTTGCACCCATCGATCGACTACTTCAATAAAAGGGGCAATTCTGCCATCGGCATAATCTCTAGCAAAGATCAGTCGGTTGGGAATTTCTAGTTCGACTAGCGGTTTGCCCGCCGTAGCTCCCCAGAGGCGAAAACCGTGGATATAATCTTTTTGATTGTCGCTACCTAAAATTAAAGTGCCGCGATCGCCGTATACTTCTACCCAATGCCCTCGCCCTTGATAAGTTACCGAACTGAGTGCGACTTGACAGGGAACTCGATCGGCTAACTCTAACATCATCATGCAAGTATCGTCGGCATCTACAGGTCGCATTTCCCCCGTCTCTGGAAACACCCTCGCAGGTATCGAGGTACTCAACCTGGCGCTCAAACGTTTAATATCGCCAAACAGCCACTTAATGTAATCGAAAGCGTGGGAACCGATAGCGCCTAAAACTCCTCCCCCTCGTTCTTTCTGCGCGTACCAATTCCAAGGACGCGATGGATCGGCACGACTTGAGACTAGCCAATCGATTTTAATCAAACGCTTATGGCCGACATATCCTTCCGATAGCAGTTCGGCAAACCGCCGCCAAGCTGGAACGAACCGAAATTCAAAATCGACAGCGGCGATTAAATTCTTGGCGGTAGCTAAATGGTAAAGTTCTCGCGCCTCGCTCGCGTCGAGAGTTATGGGTTTTTCTAACAAAAGATGTTTGCCAGCTTGCAGCACGGTTTTTGCCATTTCGTAGTGGAGAAACGGCGGCGTGGCAATACTCACCCCGACAACATCTGGCAGGGAAACGATATCTTCTAAGCGATCGCCCGCATGAGGGATATTATGGGCAGAAGCGATCGCTTTGGCTCGCTCTAAATCTCGATGATAAACCGCCACTACCTGAGTCTGCGGGCAATCTCGAAACGCAGGGATTTGAACTTTCTCGCCAAATCCAGTACCTACTAATGCTACACCAATCACTGTTTTGCTTTTTTCTCAGTCAGTCACCAGTTACTAGATATACCAGTTCGGGGGTTGAATGTCATATAGCATTTTTCGATTAGATGCAACACAGTACAATTACGTCAGTGCTAGCTTTTTACTAAAACCACAGATAATCTTGTCGAGTTCTTGACATTTATTTTCTATTCTGTTGTCGGTGAATAGCCAGAAGTCTCATACTTCTGGGGAGGACAAGAAGATGAAGAATAGAAAAGCGATCGAATCGATTTTTGTGGTTGCCCTGATGTTGCCGACTATCCTAGTTGGAGCGAGAATTGCTGTTGCCCAAGGGCCAGAGTTTACCAGTTCCTTTATGTTTAAAAAGTGCAGGGGGTTTTCATCAGCCGGACGCAATCCTTTTTTTATCCTGAAGCCAGGTTTTCAAAAGCTTTTAGTAGGCAAAGAAGACGGGAAGGAGGTTCGTTTGACCATCACCGTGCTGCACCAAACTCAGACGATAAACGGTATCCAAACGCGAGTAGTTCAAGAGGCAGAAACTAAAGGCGGTCAGTTAGTTGAGATTTCCAGAAACTATTTTGCCATCTGTAACCGAGATAATAGCGTTGTTTATTTTGGAGAGGATGTAGATATTTATGAAAACGGGCAGATAGTCAGTCATGATGGAGCTTGGCGAGCCGGAGTCAGAGGAGCTAAACCTGGGATTATCATGCCAGGAACTGTATTACTAGGAGCCAGATTTTTTAATGAAGTCGCTCCTGGAGTTGCTCTAGATCGGTCAGAAATCATCAGCCTCAGCGAAGTGGTACAGACACCCAGGAAAAAGTTTAAAAACTGTTTGAAAATCAAAGAAATGACACCTTTAGAACCTGGTAATGTCGGATTCAAGTTCTATGCACCAGGGATCGGGCTAATCCAAGATAATGTCGTGAAACTGGTTTCCGTTTCTACGGTTGACGATGATGACGACGATGATGATTAGCCACACCATTGATAGTGGTCGCGGTGCTAACGGCAGCGCTTTAGCGTAGCCATGCCGCAGGCTATACACACCCTACATTTAGAGGTTTTGCGTAAGTCCTGTTAAAACTAGCGTTGGCGTAGCGACGGACGCTGGAGTTCCGCCGTGCAACGACGGAACCGCGTCCTCCTGTGCGTAGCACGTATCGCCTATAACCTGTCAAACCTCTTTCTAAACCTATCTGAATGTAGAGACGTACACTGCTACGTCTCTACTGGTACGATCGATATCAAAGAGAAGTTTACCTAGAATCCCAGGAAAATAAATGGATGTTCTAGGACTGATAGCAGCCACGGTTGTCACCAAAGAATCGTGTTGCTTCGCCACAGATCCCCAAGTTATCAACCGATTTGACAACGATCGAAATATTGCCCAACAAGTCTTGCCACTGACAGACGATCGCTTGGGACAGGTTACTCCCGTTGATGAGTTAGACGTACAGCCGATCGCCGAAGGTTCCGATCCCGTACCAGATGAGCCACAAAATCTGAATGAAACTCCAAAAAATGGGGCTTCTGACTTAGAATCGCCGCAATTTTCTCCAACAGTTGTTTTAGAAGGGGAAGCTGTTTTTGGACTTAGCGATGTAGCTGGCAAAGAAGTTGACGAACCACTGGTGTTTCAATCGAGCGTCGAACTCAAAGTCAACGCCAGCTTTACGGGGAAAGATACTTTAGAAATCGGGCTGGAAAGTGGAAATAGACGGGAATTTTCGTTTGTTGGGGAACGCACGTTTGAAGGACGGCTGAGTTTTCCTGGTAGTACCGATCGCTTCGAGCTAAGCGAACTATCTTACCAGTTCCCGATTGGCGATCGAGCTAGCGTTTATATTTCTACCGCTGGTAATGACCTAGACGATCTCAATCCGTTTTTAGGTGGTGGTAATGAAGGAACTGCTGCATCTATTTCTGAATTTGGAGAGGAAAACCCGATTCATAGGTTGGTGGGCGATGTCGGATTACAATTCGATTACGACTTCACAGACGAACTTAGTATCAGTTTGGGATATTTCAGCGACGAGGGCAACGAGCCTCGATCGGGCGGCTTATTCAACGGCAATAAAAGTGCATTTGCGCAACTAAAATTTGAACCAAGCGAGCGCTTCTTGGTGGGCTTCACTTACATTTATACATATAACAATTCCAGCTTGGAAACTGAAACTGGATCTGGGCGATCGCAGATAAATTTAGAAAGTCCCGTTATCGGCAATTCTTATGGAATTTCTGCCTCTTTTGCCTTTAGTGACAAACTGGCGATCGGCGGTTGGGTAGGATTAACTAAAGCCAATGTTATCGATTTAGGCAGCGCCGATATTTGGAATTATGCCCTGACACTAGCATTTCCCAATCTAGGGAAAAAAGGCAATCTGTTAGGTATCGTTATCGGCCAAGAGCCTCGATTAACTAGAACCAGCGGTTTTCTAATCGATGGTCAAAGCCGCGATCGAGATCTATCTTTACACTTAGAAACATTCTATAGCGCTCGGATAGGCGATCGAATTACAATCGCACCAGGTTTAATTTGGATTACCGCACCAAACCACGACAATAGCAATCCCGATATCTTCGTGTTTACAGTCAGAACGACATTCGAGTTTTAACGTTTCACCTTTTCCCCTTCTCCCAAGAAGAGGGAGAAGGGGCTGGGGGATGAGGGCACGATAGAAGTAGGAGGTGAAGATTATTGAGAATATTATTAGTTGAAGATGACGATCGCATCGCTAAACCTTTGGCTGAAGATTTGCGACACCAACACCACGTCGTAGATATGGCATTTGATGGAATTCAAGGACAAAATTATGCTTTATCTATTACCTACGATCTAATTTTATTAGACTTGATGCTGCCCAAGCTCGATGGTATTAACCTGTGTCAGCAGTTGCGATCGCTAGGATACACTGGTTTCGTCCTCATGTTGACGGCAAAAGACACTACTACTGATAAAGTCATTGGCTTAGATGCTGGGGCGGATGATTATTTAGTAAAGCCTTTTGAATTGGAAGAACTATCTGCCCGCATTCGCGCCTTATCACGTCGTCCGCCTCAGTTACAACCGCATATTCGGCGCTACGGTAAACTAGAAATTAACTTAGCATCCCATACAGTCACTTATGGTGAAGCTGCGTTAAATCTCACCCCCAAGGAATATTTAATTTTAGAATGCTTTCTCTATAATCCAACTCAGGTTTTCACTCGATCGATGTTGCTCGATCGACTCTGGGAAGTAGATAAAGTTGCGGGAGAAAATACGATTAAAACCCACATCACGAACTTGCGCCATAAACTAAAATCTGTTGGCAGTCAAGAGATCGCGATCGAAACAGTTTATGGTGTTGGTTATCGTCTTTTGAGAAGTAATAAGTAATAAGTGGAATGTTTCAAGCGATTCGCTATCGATTACTATTTTCTTATTTAATAGTGCTAGCTACGATTTTGGGAATATTTGCCATCGCCGTTCGCATTACATTTGCCAGCAGCTTAAAAATAGAGTTCGATCGACGGCTAGAAGTTCTAGCTAGAATCTCAGTTGGAGAACTTGACAAAGGAGAAGATAACTTAATTGTCGATGGCGACAAAGAAAATAACCAGCCGACTGAGGATGAGAAAGATGAAGATGAGAAAGAAGACAAAAAATTGACAAATAATAACAAGAAACAAAAATTGACAGTTGACGGTAAAGATTTATCGATTAACTCTAATCAAACAGTACAGTGGTTCGATCTTCAGGGACATTTAATCGAGCAGCGAGGAAATAAACCGATAGTTTGGCCCTTTAATCCGAAGCAAACTTTTCAAACTCACACATTACCTTATCCAGCCCAAAGTATCACCTTACCCGTGAGAACAGAAGAAAGCAATGGGGAGTTAATTGGCTACGTTCGAGTTAGTGAATCCCTTGAAGAGCTAAATACAACTCTGAACCAATTAGATTGGCAATTAGGTACTGGAATTGTTTTGGCATTAGCACTGAGTGGGGTGGGGGGAATTTGGCTGACTCGCCAGGCGATGCAGCCGATCGAAAAAAGCTTTCAAAGACTCCAGCGGTTTACCGCTGATGCCTCTCACGAGCTTCGCAACCCCTTGATGGCAATTAAAAGTAATGCCGCTGTCGCCCTCAAATATCCAGAAGGGATGAGATCGTCAGATGCCGAAAAATTCCAAGCGATCGCCAGCGCCACGACTCAAATGACGGCGTTGACGGAAGATTTATTGCTGTTGGCTCGAACCGACAAAGCACCATCTCCAAAACGAGAGCGAGTAAATCTGACCGAAGTGTTGCAGGAGCTAGTTCGACTGTATGGCCCTCAAGCCGACATCAAAGGCATTCATTTCCAGGCAAAGATCCTAGATCGTCTGGAGGTATTTGGAGATGGGGTGCAACTCACCCGTCTGTTTGCCAACTCGATCGATAATGCCTTGCGTTACACTCCAGATACAGGCACCGTCGAGATCGAAACCAATCGCCAGGAAAGCCAAATCTTGGTTAAAGTTCGCGATACGGGAGTTGGGATCGCTCCCGATTGCCTAGAGCAGATCTTCGAGCGTTTTTGGAGGGCAGATCGCTCTCGCTCTTACGGTTCGGGGTTTGGGTTGGGATTGGCTATTGCCCAAAATATCGCCCAAAATCATGGAGGTGCGATCGCTGTTACCAGCGAATTAGGTGCGGGTAGTTGTTTCACTATCCGACTACCTTTAGCACCAAGCAGTTAGAGTTAAGTCGCATTAGGCACGCAAGCAGGGCTGAATCGTCTCTACAACCGATCGAGCCAAAGCATCGAGATCGTAACCTCCTTCTAGCCCAAAGACGATCGCTCTAGTTACTTGCAAGCAATATTGAGTCAAGAGTCCATAGTCTTGGGGTTGCAATGCCATTCCCGCTAGGGGATCGGCAGCATTAGCATCGTAACCAGCACTAACGATGAGCAAATCGGGGTGAAAATCGCTCAAAAACGGGATGACTTTGGTTTCCAACAGCGGTTGATAAGTACCGATCGTGCTACTAGGAGGCAGTGGCAAATTGAGAACGTTATTATGTGCCCCACGTTCGTCAGCTTTCCCCGTACCTGGGTAACAAGGGAACTGATGCAAAGAACAGTAAGCGATTTGAGGATTATTTTCCACGATCGCCTGAGTGCCGTTGCCGTGATGTACGTCCCAATCGAGGATAGCAACGCGATCGACACCCGGTTGGTTGAGAGCGTAACGGGCAGCGATCGCGGCATTAGAAAACAGACAAAATCCCATTCCCACATCGCTTTCAGCGTGGTGTCCCGGAGGACGTGCCAGCACAAAAGCGGGGTTGCGAGTAGTCAAGACGCGATCGACCCCATCCAACCAAGCACTCGCCGCTAGCAAGGCCACATCATAACTGCGTGGAGAAACGGGGGTGTCGGGATCTAAAGCACCGCCCCCTGTTTGCGCTATCCTCTCCACTGTCTCAATGTAGCTGCGGGAGTGAACCTGTCGCAGTATAGGCATTAGATTTCGAGCGTCTGCTGGTGTCGGCAGATGCCACTCGATTCTATCTGCCCAAGGTGCTGCTTTTAACGCATCGACGATCGCACTGAGTCGTTCTGGTCTTTCTGGATGAAATCGACCCGTCTTATGGTCTAAAAACTCATCTGAGTAGATTACGGGGAGCATAAATAGGAGTTTAGGAGTTTAGGAGTTTAGAAGCTATGGAAGTTTTAAGTGTGGAGTGTGGAGTGTTGAGTTAAAAATTCTCCCCATCTCCCCATCTCCCCATCTCCCCATCTCCCTCTCTCTAACCTTGAGGCGTGCGTCTCCGACGTTGCTTGCGCTTGGCTATGGCTTTGCGCTTGCGTTTTTCGATCGGGGTTTCAAAGTGTCGATGCTTCCTCAGATCTGGAAAAATTCCGGCTTGAGAAACTTTGCGCTTAAAACGACGTAAAGCTGAATCGATCCCTTCGCGTTCTCCGAGAACTACTTGAGCCATTCTACCTCCTTAATTAACTTTTGATGGTCTTAGTTTGGTGACGATCTCGACTGACACCAGTTTCACTTTTTCAACTCTATAATCTCTAATTTCTCTAGAATAGTTGCTTGTAAGTTCTATCGAGCGATCGTCTATTTAATTAGAGTGCCAAAAAGGGCAGATCGTTCGTCTGCCCTTAAAACCTGACAGTGAAATCGTTAAATCCCAAGGATTAATAGCTTCTTGAAGAAGATCTACCGCTATTCGACCAACCGCTGCGATCGCGATTATCGGGTCTTCTATCTTCGCGAGGCTTAGCCTTGTTAACTTTGAGTTCGCGCCCCATCCATTCAGCGCCATCGAGGGCTTCGATCGCCGCTACTTCTTCAGCATCTGTTGACATTTCGACAAAACCAAACCCACGAGGGCGGCCGGTTTCTCGATCGGTAGGGATTTGAACTTGCTTTACAGTTCCATACTCAGCAAAAACTTGGCTTAAATCTTCTTGGTTAACCTGGTAGGATATGTTACCTACATAAATTGACATGGAGTATCTCCAGAGAGCGGAATGTTGTAGAGACTTGAATTCGGAGACACGCCTGTCGAAACCGATCGCCAACTGCAAGGCCGAATTTTATTCTCAGTCCATACCTTAGCACACATAGAACTAGTTAGTGCTAACCCGTGCGATCGCTCTACCAATTCACAATTAACAGTTCGCAATTCGCAATTTACTCCATGCCTGTTAGGACTAGGGATGAAAATAGTTGTAGATGTCTTGCGCTAAATGCGGTCCGATTCCAGGGGCTTGGGCCAGTTGTTCGACATTAGCTTCGCGAATATAATCGATCGAGCGAAAATGCGCTAGTAATTGTTTTTGGCGCTTGAACCCTAATCCGGGAATTTCATCTAAACGCGATCGCCTTAATTTATCGCTTCTTTGTTGCCGATGAAAGCTGACAGCAAATCGATGGGCTTCATCTCGCAGTCGGCGTAACAATTGGATACCCGGTTGTTCGGAGTTAGTATTCAACGGGAAAGATTCACCTGGTAAAAATACTTCTTCTCGCTGTTTGGCTAAACTTACTACTTTTAAATCTTCTAATAAGTTCGCATCTTGCAAAACTTTAACTACGGCTGATAATTGTCCTTTGCCACCATCGATCGTCAATAAATCCGGCCAGTCAGGATTGCCAAATCTGGGCAATTGAGGATTTTCTATATACGAGCGAAAGCGGCGATGAATCACTTCTGACAGACTAGCAAAATCATCAGAATGACCGGGATTAACTGCCGGATTTTTGATTTTATAATGGCGATAATATTGTTTGGCAGGCAAGCCATCGATAAATACCACCTGAGAGCCAACGGCATTCGAGCCTTGAATGTGAGAGATATCGTAACATTCAATCCGTCGCGGGGGTTCTGGCAGATCGAGAATGTTGGCTAAATCTTCAAGGGATCGAGCGTTACTTTCATCTAGTTTTTGCAACTTCAATAATTCATAATTGGCGTTGCGTTCTACCATTTCAATGAGTTCTGCCTTGGTTTGCCGTTGAGGGGCAATAATGCGAACTTTACTTTGCTTTTTGGCAGTTAAAAACTCTGACAAAATTTCGCCATCGGGTAATTCGTGTTGAACTAAAATCTCTGCGGGTATTTCTACAGGATCGGCATTTTGATAATGTTCTTCCAAAACTCGCTGCAAAATTGCCCCAAAGTCAATGGAGTTCGGAGTTTGGGAAGTGTTGAGTGTTGAGTTCAAGAATTTAGAATTGCTCCCTTGTCTCCCCATCTCCCCATCTCCCCATCTCGCCCTCTCCCCCATCTGGGGAACTTCTGCTACAAATCCCAAACGTCCGACTAACTTGCCCGCCCGAATTTGAAATAATTGAATGCAGGCGTGTTGGCGATCGGCTGCCAAAGCGATCGCATCTCTAGAGATGGTATCGTCGGGTAAAGATACTTTTTGTCCGGCAAATAAAGATTTTAAACTCGCAATGCGATCGCGAAGTTTAGCAGCTTCTTCAAACTTTAATTCCGCCGCCGCTTTGGCCATTTGATTGCTTAGAATTTCAACCAGTTCGTCGGTGCGTCCTTGAAAGACCATCGCCACTTTTTGAACTAGTTGATGATACTCTTGAGAGGAAATTAATTCTTGACACACCCCCACGCAACGGCCGAGATCGTAGTTGAGGCAGGGACGATCTTTAAATAGAGCTTGCGGCCGCTGGCGTAAAGGAAATATTTGCTTGACTAATCGCAGAGTATCGCGCAAGGCACGAGCGTCAACATAAGGGCCGTAATATTTATCTTTTTTGTTTCCCAAACGACGATTGCGAGTTAGGAAAATTCGGGGATATGGTTCCGACCAAGTGATGAGAATGTAGGGATATTTCTTATCATCTTTGAGCAGAACGTTGAAATGAGGTTGATGTTGCTTGACTAAATTTGCTTCTAGAGCCAAAGCTTCCGGCTCGGTATCGGTGACGATAAACTCGATCTCTGCTACTTGCCTTACCATCAAGGCAATGCGAGGGCTGAGGGGTTGAGAATTCCGAAAATACGAACGAACTCGCGATCGCAGATTCTTCGATTTGCCAATATAGAGGATGTCACCGTTTTCATCCCGCATGAGGTAAATTCCTGGTTCCGAAGGAATTTCCTGCAAGCGGTTTTCTAGATCCGATCGAGATTTGACTAGCGGCATGGGATGGTAGTAGCGTTCGCCCTTCACTTTCCACAATAGCTGTTATGGTCAGCGGCAAGAGGAAGAATTCCGCACTCGAAAATCTCCAAATATCCTCACCTGGGCTACATCGAGTTATGGTGGAAGGACAACAAGCTTTTCTCGAATAGCAATTCTCAATTGAGTAAAATACATTCTTGTGGGATAGCCCTCTAGGCTGTCCCATTCCCGACAGCTACAAGTCTATGCAAACTGCTACGAGATCGCGATGGTGGATATGAATCGAGTAACTAATTCTGCCGAGTCCGCTACACCTGCCAATGAGTTATTCAACCATCAGTGGCAGATCTATCAAAAAGTCCTGAAGCACAATTACATGGGGCATCAGGAGATTTACCAGATCTGGCGGGAGTTTATCGATCGCTTTTATCAACAGCCCTTTAAGTTGCTAGATCTCGGTTGCGGGGATGCCTGTTTTACCAGTCAGTTTTTGAGAGATAGCAATATTGCGTTATACCAAGGGATCGATCTGTCCGCCGCTGCGTTAGAGATTGCTAAAACCAATTTGGCCCGAATTCCCGGTCAACAGGTATTAATTCAAGGCGATCTGTTTGAATTAGTCCCTCAATTGGCAGGCCAGCACTTCGATCTGGTTTTTGCTTCCTTTGTCCTGCATCATTTATCCTTAGAGCAAAAAGACTATACAATCGGTCAGATTTTCCATCTCCTCGAACCTGGTGGGGTTTTTCTGCTAATTGATGCCGTGCATCGCGCCGATGAGAGTCGAGAAGCATACATCCAACGCTATCTAAATAACGTCCGCCAAGATTGGTTAGAGCTTACACCGGAAGATATTTCGGAGGTCGATCGCCATATGTCGAACTACGATTTTCCTGAAACCCAGGAAACTTGGCGATCGATGGCTCAAAAACACGGCTTTATCAAGTCTGAATGTCTCTATGCCGATCCGCTGGAAACTACAGAATTATGGTGCTTTTATCGCTAATTTACCTGTTTTTCTGGTGGGACGGGCATCTTGCCCGTCGATCTGCGATCGGGAATGTCTCCCAGAAATAAATAAGAAAGATTACTCAATTGTAAAGTTTTTCGGTATGCTGGTAGTAAATGTCGCTCCTTTGTACTAAAAGGCACTTTTTCTGTTAGGGTACGTCATCAAGATCGAATACTAATTTCTGTTGTGGGGAGTATATGCTTTTACCAAAATCCTCGACGCGGCTCGTATGTTCTGCCATGGTTGCGGCTGGCTGCTTCGTCGCCGGAATGCCAGCGATCGTCTCGGCACAAGGATTACCAGGATTGACCATCTTTAGCGGTATCGAGCGCAGAAACGAACTCAATTACCGCTTGAGTTGGGGAACGACTAATTTGTACGATACTTACTTCCTTCGCGTTCCTAGCAAGAAAATCGATTTGGCCGTATCGCAGTTTACGATCTCATACCCAGATTACTATAAGGGCAAGTTCGATCCTAACAAAGTTGAGGTGCGAGTTAAAGGCAAAGCTGTAGAGTTAGAACAAGTTAACTGGGATAAAGAAAATCACTTTCTGCAAATTAACCTCAAACAGCCGATCGAGCCTGGTAGCAAGGTAGAAATAGTATTAGATAACGTCAAAAATCCTGACTGGCCTGGTACTTTTTACTTCAACTTGCGGGTTTTGAGCTTGCAAGACGTACCGCTGCCTAAGTATATAGGCACTTGGATCATCGGCATCGATCGCAGTTAATCGCTATCTCCGCGATCGAATAACACCTAAGAGCGATCGCCTCATTCTTTTCAGAGGGCGATCGTTTTTCGTTGCATATCTGCTAGATATAAATTACTTGTAGGGGCGCAATGCATTGCGCCCCTACCCCAGGTGTGTTGCATATAAAAAGCGTTGTAATCGATCGCAGTCAAAGCGAGTTCTTAACTCCTCTCCCAGACTCAAGAAACTCGATCGTACCATTACAATCTCAGCAATGGTACGATTATAGATCGCCGCTTTTTCTCAGCGATCGATAATTTCAGCAGGAGCTATCGCTTATGACTCGCAGAACTTTAGAAGGGACTAACCGCAAACAAAAAAGAAAATTGGGCTTTCGCGCTCGGATGCGAACCAAAAACGGTCGTCGGGTAGTTAAAGCCAGACGCGCTAGAGGGCGCTATCGGCTGACAGTTTAGTGGCTCATCGTGCTGCCTAAAGCTAATCGACTCCGAAGCAGACAAGATTTTAAAAAAGTCTACCAAAGCGGCCGCAACCGTAACGGAGCATATTTGACCGTAAGGTGTTTGCAGTTAGGAGGGAAAGGGAGACGGGGAGATGGGGAGATGGGGAGACAAGGGAGCAATTCTAAGTTCTTGAACTCAACACTCAACACTCAACACTCAACACTCAACACTTCACAGTCAACACTTTCATCAATGCCGACTCGAATTGGCATTTCCATCGGGCTGAAAGTTAGCAAAAAAGCTGTGGTTCGCAATCGCATCAAACGGCAAATTAGGGCGGCTTTGCGGCAGATTTTGCCCCAGATAGCCCCTGGATGGTTAGTAGTCGTCACAGTTCGATCGACTGCTACTGGGTGCAATTATGACGATTTTTTGCGAGAATTAGAGCAGTTGTTGGCAGAAGCTGAGGTGCTACATGGGCATTCGTGAGGAAGTCTACTTTGAGGGTGGTCCCCACATTGGCGATTTGATTATTAACATCCTGTTAGGATTTACGGTGATTTGTTTGCCCTTAACTGTGGGGGCAATAGTCAGGGCCTTGTGGCTGCGCTACCGGATCACCAATCGTCGGGTTTCCGTCACGGGAGGATGGTTGGGGCGCGATCGCACCGATATTATTTATACGGATGTCGTCAAAGCAGTCAAAGTCCCCAGAGGGCTGGGTTTATGGGGCGATATGGTGCTGACAACCAAAAACGGCACTCGCTTGGAATTAAAAGCCGTACCTCGATTTCGGGAAGTCTACGACTACATTAACGAGAAAGTGATGGCTAGAACCGGCCAATCTATAGCTGAAAATCGGTAAAGCCGGAAAACTCGATTTACTGTGGGACGGGCAAGATGCCCGTCCCACAAAAGGCTAGATGTCTACCTAAAACAGTAGTTCGATGCCAATGGCTGCCTCAACCAAAGTTAAATTTTGGTTCAATATTATATGCTCTAGCAAGAAGTTAAATCGGTAATAAACGAAATTCGATAGAGTATATTTAGATATTTAGAAAAATTTACAATCTCTTAGGTTGACTGAAAACGAATGGACTTTGGTGTAGGTTTTCTCTCCAATAACGTCATGTTGCCGATCCTGGATTTTTTCTACGGGATCGTGCCGAGCTATGGGTTAGCGATCGTCGCTTTAACCTTAGTAATTCGCTTTGCTCTTTACCCGCTGGTAGCCGACTCGCTGCGGAAAATGAAGCGATCGCGCGTCACGCAGCCGCTGATGCAAAAGCGAATCAAAGAAATACAGGCCCTCTATAAAGATAATCCTGCCAAGCAGCAGGAAGAGATGGGCAAGCTATACAAAGAATTTGGCAACCCCTTAGCTGGTTGTTTGCCCTTGTTAGTGCAAATGCCAGTGCTGTTTGCCTTATTCGCTACTTTGCGGGGGTCGCCGTTTGCCGATATCAACTACACCGTCAACTTGCAAATTTACCCGCAAGAACAAATCGAGAAGATTCAACCTCAAGCTTTTACTACCAAGCCACAAAACATTTACTTTGCCGATAGCGTACACGCACCAGTAGTCGCCTTGCTCCCAGGTGGCAATAGCTTAACGGTGGGGGAAAAAGCCAAGGTTGAATTTCAAACCACCGCTGGCAAACCATTAGAAGCGATCGCCAAAGAATATCCAGATAGCAATCTCACCCCTCGCTGGCAAGTCCTCAAAGGCAAAGGCGAAGAACGAGTCAAAATTAACCCCGATGGCACTTTACAAGCCTTGCAACCTGGAGATGTCACCCTTCAGGGTACAATTCCCGGACTGGCAGCCAATAAAGGATTTCTCTTCATTAAGGCTTTAGGACAAGTCGGAGTTGTCAACCCAGAAGATAGCTCGATAAATTGGGACATCTTGGGGATGGTGCTGTTTTATGGCGTGAGCATCTACCTGAGTCAAAAACTTTCCGGGCAAGGTGGTGGTACTGGCAATCCGCAGCAAGAGAGCATCAACAAAATCATGCCGCTGATGATTTCTGGGATGTTTTTATTCTTTCCCCTGCCAGCGGGAGTGCTGATGTACATGGTAATCGGCAACATTTTTCAGACAGCCCAAACATACGTTCTCTCTAAAGAACCTCTACCGGAAAACCTGCAAAAACTAGTAGACCAGCAAGAAAAAGAAGAGAAAGGACGCGAAGCATTGCCGTTTGAAGCGAGTAACGCCAAGAAAATAGAACAAGTACCGCCTAAACCCGCAGCGACAAAATCGGCAACCCCTGCCAAGAAGCCAGAAGATAAAAAAGGCAAGCCAGCCCCAGCCCCAAAATCACAGCAGAAAGCACAACCAAAAGGCCCCAACGATGGAAAATCTCTAGGTTTCGATCCGAGCAGTTCTAAGAAAAAGTCATCGGGGTAATTGCTATGAGCGATCGCATACTAGAGCGGGGTCAGCAGTGGTTAGAAAAACTTTTGCACTTAGCTGGATTTGCTGCCACAGTCACCCTGGAGCAGCCAGCTAGTGCCTCAGCAGTGGAATCAGATCCCAACCACTGGTTAACAATTGACGGGCAAACGCTAACAGCCGAACAAATCGATATCTTGATCGGGGCAGAAGGCGCAACCATTGATGCTATTCAGTATCTGGCTAATTCCATTCTCAATTTGAATCAAGAATCAGATTTGCAAGCGGCATACACTGTCGAGTTAAACGGCTATCGCCTCCGCCGTCAAGAAGAGCTACAAGCGATGGCGGCCTATGCCGCCAACACCGTTCGCGAGACGGGCGAGGAATTTGTCATGACTCCCCTCTCAGCCGCCGAACGGCGACAAGTACACACGATTCTGCAAGATTGCGAAGATTTAGAAACCTTCAGTCGAGGGCAGGAACCAGATCGGCGCTTAGTTGTTCGCAAAGCGTTAACGTAGATGGGGCATAGGGCATAGGGCATAGGAAGAGCCACAGAGCGTAATTTAGGATTATGGAAGCGATTCACATTCCCCGGATAGCAAAAGCGCCAGAGCAAAAAGAGGTAATTCAAATTCACGAGTCGATCCTCGATCTCCAAACTTTAACACCAGTCAAAGGCAGGATGATAGTTAAGCATCGGGGGAATTACCTGGAAGTTTTGGGAAAAGCCGAAACGATCGTGACTTTAACTTGCCATCGGTGCTTGCAACAGTACAACTATCGCTTAGCGATCGATACTTCAGAAATCATCTGGTTAGATGAATCTGCCGAGGGACCGGATACGGGGCCGCTAGAGCGAGAAACTCCTTTAGAAGATTTAATGGAAACCCTGCCACCAGACGGCTATTTTCACCCAGATGAATGGTTGTACGAACAGCTATGTCTGGCGATGCCGCTGCGACAATTATGCGATCGAGATTGTCTAGGAGTTATTCCTGCTGGTATGGACGCGATCGAATCTACAGTCGATCGACGCTGGCAAGCTTTGGAAGCACTGAAAAAACAACTTTCTAATTAATCGAAACCAAAAAGGAGGGGGGAAAGGGGGAAGACAAGGGAGGGAAGAAAAAATTCTTAACTCCACACTCAACACTCCACACTCCACACTTTAGTAAATGACTTTCAGCGACGAATTTGAACTCCTACTTTGTGCCCGCTATCCGTCAATCTATATTCCCACCTTAGAAGAAGAACGGCTAGAGCAGGCGATCGCGCAATCGGCCAAACGCCAAGGCAACCGCCCCGTCTATATTTGGGATTTTGTCGATGGCTACCAAGGCAATCCTAACGATGAAGGCTCTGCCCGCCGCAACCCGTTGCAAGCGTTAGAAAAAATCGAAAAAATCGCCCCAGATTCACCTGGAGTGTTTATTTTACGAGATTTTCACCGATTTTTAAGCGATGTCTCGGTATCTCGGAAATTGCGGAACTTATCGCGATCGCTCAAATCTCAACCTAAAAATATCGTCATTCTCTCCCCAGAAATCGACATTCCTTCAGATTTGAGCGAAGTGTTGACGGTATTGGAGTTTCCCCTCCCGACAGCGGCGGAAATTCAAGCCGAGATCGAACGCCTATTAGCAACGAGCGATCGCTTTTTAGATAGCAAAGTCTTAGACGAACTGGTGCGTTCTTGTCAGGGACTATCTTTAGAGCGCATTCGGCGGGTGTTGGCGCGAGCGATTGCCACTCACGGGGAAATTCAACCAGAAGATGTCGAACTGGTATTGGAAGAGAAACGCCAGACAATTCGGCAGACGCAAATTTTAGATTTTTACCCCACTACCGAGAGAATTTCTGACATCGGCGGGTTAGATAACCTCAAAGACTGGCTGCTGCGGCGGGGAGGTGCTTTTTCCGAAAAAGCCAGACAATACGGCTTGCCCTATCCGCGCGGCTTGCTCTTAGTGGGAATTCAAGGAACTGGCAAATCTCTTACCGCCAAAGCGATTTCTCATCACTGGCACTTACCCTTATTGCGCTTAGATGTGGGACGCTTGTTTGCTGGTTTAGTAGGAGAATCGGAATCTCGCACTCGGCAAATGGTGCAGCTAGCAGAAGCTTTAGCCCCCTGCGTGCTGTGGATCGATGAAATTGACAAAGCCTTTTCCGGTGCCGATGGTAAAGGAGACTCTGGTACTACCAGTCGGGTATTTGGTACTTTTGTCACCTGGTTAGCCGAAAAGCGATCGCCTGTATTTGTGGTAGCTACGGCCAATAATATCCAAGCTTTGCCCCCAGAAATGCTTCGCAAAGGACGATTTGATGAAATTTTCTTCGTCGGCTTGCCCAGTCAAGAAGAACGACGGGCAATTTTTGCGGTACACTTATCCAAACTGCGACCTCACAACATCAAAAGTTACGACCTAGACCGACTAGCATACGAAACCCCCGATTTTTCGGGAGCCGAAATCGAACAAACTTTGATTGAAGCGATGCACATCGGTTTCAGCCAAAACCGCGACTTTACTACAGATGATATTCTAGAATCTGCTAGTCAGATCGTCCCCTTGGCTAGAACTGCCCAAGAGCAAATCGAATTTCTGCAAAATTGGGCAGCAGCGGGGAAAGCGCGTTTAGCTTCCAGACATAGCAGTTTGAGCGATCGCATTGGGCGGCAACTCTGAGAGAGAGGGCGAGAGAAGTTTGAACTCTATACTTCTGACTTCTGACTTCTGACTTCTGACTTCTAAACTCCTTACTTATGTTCTTAAACTTAGTCAAATTTCTACTTGGGATTATTTTAGGTATTAGTCTGCTATTAGGTGCTAGTGCTGGTGTGGCCTATTACTTCTTAAATCGGCTGACGGTTTCCCCCTCAAAGCCTATATTTGCTGAAGAAAAGCCTAAACCAGGTAACAAAAAATCTGCTGCCTCTCAAAAAGACGGTTTAAAACCTGGAACTTACAAAGCCAAAGTTACTTGGTCTAAAGGCGTGAGATTGCGCGAAAAACCCGAACAAGATGCAGAGAGAGTTGGCAGCGTGGGCCACGAACAAGAAGTAATCGTTCTTGCAACCAGCGACGATAAAGAGTGGTTGCAGGTGCAAGTTCCAGATGCCGATCTTAAAGGTTGGACTAGAGCAACCAATGTGGAGAAAATTGACCCATCAAAGCAGCAAGCTGAGAAGAATAATTGAACGAAAATACGAAATACATAATTAAAATTACACAGCTTTAGTGGTGCGTTACACTGTCGCCAAATTGTTAGCGGCGATCGAGGCTGGGAATCGGCGATCGAAATCTGGACGAGGGCAGGGCAAATAGAGGCGATCGAGCCGATATCCGATCCTCAAACCGATAGCGCCAAAGATCGAGTTTCAAATCTTTTCTCTCAAATTAGTACGATTTTAGAGCGACTGCAAGCTGTATATCCTCATGCCACTTACGAACTGAACTGGCAAACTCCAGAACAAATGCTAGTAGCGACGATTCTCGCCGCTCAATGTACCGACGAGCGGGTCAATGAAGTAACTGCTACTTTATTCCAGAAATATCAAACGCCTCAAGATTTTGCCAAGGCTGACACGGCAACTTTAGCAGCAGAACTCAAGCCGACTGGATTTTATCAGCAAAAAACTCAAACAGTGCAGATGGTTTGCCAAACTTTGGTCGAGCGTTTTGGCGGTAAAGTTCCCCACACCATGGAAGAGTTAACCTCGATTCCTGGAATTGCCCGCAAAACTGCCAATGTCGTCCTCAACTGCTGTTTTAATATCCCTTCTGGGATTATCGTCGATACTCACGTTGCTAGAGTGAGTCAGCGTTTGGGGCTATCGGAAGCTCGAAACCCCGATCGCATCGAGCGCGATTTAATGGATTTAGTACCATCAGACGCTTGGACGTTCTGGGGTCCAGCGGTGGTAATGCACGGCCGCTATACTTGCAAAGCCAAATTACCAGAATGCGATCGCTGTATCTTCCTCGACTTTTGCCCGCAAAATGGAGTCGAGACATCGAGTACCAAACCAAAAGCTATGACCCCTCCAGAAGAAATTAGCTCCCTGACTAGATCGATCGAAAATCAGATCCCCTCTACCTCCATTTCTCAGGGGGGAAAAATCCAACATAAAGTAGCAGATTCAGTCTCATCAAGTTCTTCTGCAATAGATCTCTTCCACAGCCAAAGCTGGAAAACTGCTTTGAAAGACGAGATCCAAAAGCCTTACTTTCGAGAACTGCTGGAGTTTGTGAATTTAGAACGTCAAACTCAGGCAGTCTTCCCGCCGCCAGCAGAGATGTTTACAGCTTTGGAATTAACGCCAATCGATCGGGTTAAAGTAGTCATTCTCGGTCAAGATCCTTACCACGATGAAGGGCAAGCCCACGGTTTGAGCTTTTCTGTCAAACGAGGAGTCAAACTGCCCCCTTCGCTGCGAAATATTTTTACCGAGTTAGCCCAAGAACTTAACATTGTTCCTGCCAAACATGGAGATCTTACCCACTGGGCGCGTCAAGGCGTGCTGTTGCTCAATGCCGTGTTAACGGTTCGCGCTCACCAGCCCAACTCTCACAAAGACAAAGGCTGGGAACGTTTCACCGATGCAATTATCCAGGCAGTCAGCCAACAACAACCTCATGTAGTTTTTGTCCTCTGGGGACGCTATGCCCAACAAAAAGCTAAGTTAATTGACGACCAAAAACATACCATCATTAAAAGTGCCCACCCTTCTCCTTTATCTGCCAGCAATGGCTTTTTTGGCAGCCGTCCCTTTTCTAAGATTAATGATGCTTTGAACCAAGCCCAACAAACAGAACTTGATTGGTCTTTGCCTGCTAGTTAAAGCTGTGATAGCAATCCATTCATCATTTGTGGGATAGCCGTCCCGGCTGTTCCACAAGAAACTTCGATCGACGATTTAGAACTGCTATAGCTGAAAAATTCGGTAGTTGAGATCCGACTTGCGATCGGAACTATAATCAAAAGCAAGCCGTCAGACAAAAGTAGCTTTGGCGCAACCCCGTGCGTTAGAACCTAACTCCGAATTCCGAACTCAGGTTAGTTTATGCTGTTCGATCGAAGTCGCTCTTATCTAATCCCCCCTTGTCTAGTAGGAACTGCCGCAGTTGTAGCAATAAGCATCTATCCGTCGGCATCGCTGGCGGCTAAATCTCCCCAAGAAATTGCTGAAGCTGCCAACTTAGTGACAGTCCAAGTTAATGCTTCTATTCCAGGTAATGGCTATGGTTCTGGGGTGATTATTGCCAAAGAAGGAAAAACCTATACCGTTCTCACCGCCAACCACGTCAAGCGAGATGTGGGCGAAAACCCAAGAATTCGTACCCACGATGGCAAAAGTCATCCGATAACGGGTTTTCAAAGTTTAGGTTCGTTAGACAACGAAAAAGATCCAGATTTGGCCATTCTGACGTTTACCTCTGACTCAGATTATCAAACCGCCACCCTGGGAGATTCGGGTCAAGTAGCCATCGGCGCTCAGATTTTTGTGTTTGGTTATCCCGTACAAGGTGGGAAAAACAGCCCGCAAGCAGCCGCAGAGCGAAATGCAGAATTTTCTCCTGGGTATGTGACCAGCTATCGAAAGAATGCCCCCTACGGCTATACTTTGCGCTACAATGCCGTGACTTTGGCAGGAATGAGCGGCGCTCCCGTCTTTGATGTTGACGGCCGATTAGTTGGACTTCACGGCTTAGGCGAGCAAGATCGAAGCGCCATCCAGACAGAAAGTGGAGAAGGAGTTTCGATCAGAATTAAGACTGGATTCAATTCTGCCATTCCCATCAGTACGTTTTTAGCCAAGCGATCGCAAGTTCGAGAAGCAGTGGCCAACGTCACCGTCAACACGGCTCCTAGTACCGATAATCCCGACCAAAGACTTTCCCGTCCAGAATCTGCTAGGGACTATTTTGTCACGGCGATAGTACAGACAGACAGAGGCGAGCGCTTGGCGGCAATTAACAGTTTGAACGAGTCGATTAACCGCGATCCCAATTCTCCAGAGGCTTACTACTACAGGGGAAATGCCCGTCACAGCAAGGGGGACGATCGAGGAGCCATAGAAGATTACACCCAAGCCATTAAACTCAAACCCAACTACAGCGATGCTTACTACAATCGGGGTTGGGTTCGCTATACGATGAAGGAGTATCAGGCAGCAGTAGAAGATTTTACTCAAGTCCTGCGGATAGATCCCAATAACGCTGAGGTCTACTATAACCGGGCGGCGGCACGATCGAAACTTAAAGATCGAGAAGGGACGGTGGCAGATTTTACCCAGGCGATTCGGGCCGAACCTAATTACATCAGCGCCTACATCGAGCGGGGACGGTTTCGCAACAGCTTGGGAGATCGCAAAGGAGCGATTGACGATTTCACTAAAGCGATCGAACTAACACCCAACACTTCTATTAACCACGCGGTAGCGCTATACAATCGCGGGATGGTTCGGCGGAATATCAAACAGTTGCCAGCAGCTTTAGCAGATTTACAGCAAGCAGCAGATCTGTTTCAAAAGCAAGGACGAACGACTTTTTACGAAAAAGCTGCCGATGAGGTTTATTGGTTGAATCGGGAAATAAATCGCGGGCAAAATCCTCCTACTAACAGACCTAATTCCAGCACGCCCCAAGGTAGGAGTAATTAAGGATTTTAGCGCCTTAGCGTAGTGCTCTACACGCCTAAAATAATGTGTTACGACGGATAGTTGCCTTCAAGCCAAGGCAAAGATTATCGCCGTCGATCGATTCGTCTGTCAATCTCTGATATTTTGTGTCAAATTATAAATATGATGACAATAAATTACTCAAATGACAGATACGATTGTCAGTGTCAACGAACAGGGACGGATAGTGATTCCGGCGCGGTTACGCGAGCAGCTAGGGCTGGAACCTGGAGCGAAGTTAGTAGCTCGCTTAGATGGAAACCGAATCATTTTAGAGCGGCCAGCAGAAGTATTGAAGCAACTTCGCTCCACCTTTAACTCTCCAGATTCTCTGGTAGATGAGTTGATAGCCGATCGCCGGACAGAGTTTGACAATGAGTAGTTACGTCCTTGATGCCTCAGCGATCCTGGCACTGCTCAACAACGAAACTGGAGCCGATCGGGTTCAGGAAGTTTTGTCGTCAGCAACGTGTTTGATGTCGGTCGTCAATTGGTCGGAGGTGGCCCGAAAATTGGTCGAGCGCGGACTGGTAGTAGAGCCAGTAGCTCAGAGCTTGTTAGCAGTGGGAGTGGAATTTAAAAATTTTGACTACAATTTTGGCAGTGGCAGCGGCCCGCATCCCAGCCCCACCGCTTTCATTAGGGGATAGAGCTTGTCTGTTGCTAGCTGTTGCCAGTGGAGCGATCGCGTTGACTGCCGATCGAATATGGCTGACATTTCCTGCTGGAGTGGCGATCGAATCTATCCGCTGAGCCTTCAGGCGATCGGGACGCTCGTTAAAGTTAATCTGAAGTTAATTTCTCGTCGGTTTGTTGTTCAGTAACTTCCTCAATTTGAGGAGATTCAGAAACGATCGCTAACTCGACTTCTCTTTTGGGGTGCATATACCAGCGATCGAGAACATCTCTAATCAAGACTTCTTTAATCCAGATCTGAGCTACTACAGTTAAAGGAATAGACATGACTAATCCTAAAGGGCCAAAAGCGATCGTAAAAAAGATTTGAGCCGATAAAGTCACCGCTGGCAGCAACGATACTTGTTGCGCCATGATGAAAGGAGTAAGCAAGTTGCTCTCAAACTGCTGAATGCCAATGTAGAGAATTAACACTCCTAACGCTTTCCACGGGGCATCTATTAGCGCGATCGTCATCGGCAAAATGACGCTCAAAGTCGGGCCGACATTGGGGATAAAGTTTAGCAATCCCGCCAAAATACCATTAGCTACTGCTAGCCGTACTCCCAGGATTGAAAGCCCGATCCAACTCAACAGAGCGATTACGGCCATGCCGATGAGAGCGCCGATAATCCACTTTTGTAATGAGTCCTCGCATTTAGCTAAAATTCCATCCGCCCGTCGGCGATAAAATGAAGGAAAGAGCTTGATAAATGCCCGCCGATAAGATTCAGGATTAGCTAGCAGCATCAGCGTTAGCACTAACACTAACAAGACATTTAGAAATGCTCCCAGAGAACTGGTAAAAAAGAGAAAAGATTGGTTTAATAACGGTTGCAGTTGCAGTTGGATTTGTTTTTGTTCTAGCTGTTCTTGTAATTGTTCGATCAAGCTGTCAAGATCTGGGATGTATTGAGCCACTTCTGGCAGCAAACTAGCCCGAATCTGGTCGAGCCATGAATTGACTAAATTGAATCCTTTGGGCAGTACGTCTGGCAATTGCCTCAACTCTTTGGCAAACCCTGGCACGATCAGCGCGAAAAAACTCACCGTCAAGGCGATGAGGATACTAATCGCTAAGATGACTGCGATCGCTCGCAGCTTTACCCACCTCTGCAACCACCGAGCCAGGTGATTTAAAACTGTAGCCAAGACAATAGCCACAAACACCAGCAGTAGCACCTGTCTGATTTCCCACAGGATATATACAGCCACAACTAGGGTAATTAAACCAATCCACTGACCTAGATTCATTGCGAGAGGGGGATGGGGCGATGGGGTGATGGGGAGCAGAGGAGCAGAAGAGATGGGTAGCAGAGGGGAACTTAACAACTGACAACTGACTCCTGAACTCCTGAACTTCTGAACTTCTGAGTTCTTCCCTGGTTTTTAAGTTTGCGATCGAGAATAAAAATAATTTCGCCACCCAAGGGCGATCGCTACTATTAAAGTAGGTACAAACACAAGTATAAGGGCGTTAGTTGCAGTCGCGGGAATCGCTACACTAGAACCAGCAGACTTAATCAGCCAAGAGAGCACCGTAGAAATTATTAACACCTTAAAAACAAAACCAGCTTGTTTCAACATCTTGCCAAATTTGAACAATACATCTGAATGCAGAATAAACGCTCTAGGGCTATACCCCATGCCCCATGCCCTATGCCCTATTAACTAACAGGTACAGTAATCCCAATGCGATCGGGGTGAATACCGAACCGACCTTACCGCGCCTAATTTCATAGAATAACGTCAGAGTTACAAATCTTAACTTGGTTCTAAGGAAATTACATTATGCCTGTCGAAACCAATAATAAAGGGTCTTTTAAAGCGCCCAGACCTCGGCAGTTTGGCGGTGGTTTGCTGATTTTGTTTACCATCTTGCTGCTGCTAAATTTTATCGTGCCCAGTTTGGGTCCCCGGCCGCCTCAAGTTCCCTATAGCGACTTTATCAGTCAGGTACAGACGGGTAAAGTCACCAAAGCCATTGTCGGCAACGATCGCATCCAATATGCGGTTAAATCTGAAACCGACGGCACCGAACAAGTATTTCTGACTACTCCAGTAGCGATCGATCTAGATCTGCCTAAAATTTTACGAGAAAATAAAGTAGAATTTGCTGCCCCTGCCCCCAACGGCAATGGCTGGATCGGTACCATTTTGAGTTGGGTAGTCCCACCATTGATTTTCTTGGGAATTTGGGCGTGGTTGATGAACCGCTCTCAAGGTGGCGGTGCAGCGGCGTTAACTGTAGGTAAAAGTAAAGCCCGTATCTACTCTGAAGGCACCACTGGGGTAAAGTTTACCGATGTGGCTGGGGTAGATGAAGCCAAGGCTGAACTGCAAGAAGTAGTCGATTTTCTCAAAAACGCTGGTAAGTACACTCGTTTGGGGGCTAAAATTCCCAAAGGCGTGCTGTTAGTAGGCGCTCCAGGAACGGGAAAAACCCTGATAGCTAAAGCTGTAGCTGGAGAAGCGAGCGTTCCTTTCTTTAGTATTTCTGGTTCGGAGTTTATCGAACTCTTTGTCGGTGTCGGTGCGGCTAGAGTTCGAGATTTATTCGAGCAAGCGAAGAAACAAGCCCCCTGTATCGTCTTCATCGATGAGTTAGATGCCCTCGGTAAGTCTCGCGGTGGCGCTAACGGGTTTGTCGGTGGCAATGACGAACGGGAACAAACTCTAAACCAATTGCTGACAGAAATGGATGGGTTTGATGGCAATACGGGCGTAATTATCATCGCCGCCACTAACCGCCCAGAAGTCTTAGATCCAGCCTTGCGTCGTCCGGGTCGATTCGACAGGCAAGTGGTAGTAGATCGTCCTGACAAGATCGGTCGCGAAGCGATTCTTAACGTTCACGCCCGCACCGTCAAGCTATCTGAAGATGTCGATCTAGGAACTATAGCGACCCGGACTCCTGGGTTTGCTGGTGCCGATTTAGCTAACTTGGTGAATGAAGCCGCCTTGCTAGCTGCCCGCCAAAACCGCGATGCGGTGGTCATGGCCGATTTCAACGAAGCGATCGAACGGGTAGTAGCTGGGTTAGAAAAGCGATCGCGGGTATTGAACGAAGTCGAGAAGAAGACCGTAGCTTATCACGAAGTCGGTCACGCGATCGTCGGTGCTTTGATGCCCGGTGCGGGTAAAGTGCAAAAAATCTCGGTCGTCCCGCGCGGAGTCGGCGCTTTGGGTTACACCATCCAAATGCCTGAAGAAGACCGCTTCTTGATGATTGAAGACGAAATTCGCGGTCGGATTGCCACCCTCTTAGGCGGGCGATCGGCAGAAGAATTAATCTTCGGTAAAGTATCTACTGGGGCCAGCGACGACATTCAAAAAGCCACCGATTTAGCCGAACGCACCGTTACCCTTTACGGGATGAGCGACCAACTCGGACCGGTTGCCTTTGAAAAGAGCCAACAACAGTTCTTGGAAGGCTATAGCAACCCTCGCCGTCAGGTCAGTCCGAGAGTGGCTGAAGAAATCGACTTAGAAGTCAAAGGCATCGTCGATAACGCCCACCACATCGCCTTGGCAATCCTCGATCGCAACCGCGATTTACTAGAAGATACAGCCCGAATGCTGTTGCAAACAGAAATTCTTGAAGGGGAAAAATTGCACGCCCAACTCAACCAAGCTCAAGCACCCGACGAGTTGAACGAATGGTTGCGCAGCGGCAAATTACCCGAAGAACAAAAACTGATGCAAACAGTTTTGGTATAGTCCTGCTGAAGAATCGGCGATCGAACTAAAGTCTAGCGTTATATAGATAAAGCCCGCCTGCGTAAGCTCGCTTTTAGCCCTTACCAGCGGGCTTTGCTGTTATTATCTTAATAATGCTTGAAATCCTGCCTGCTGAAAATGGGTATCGGCAGTTAGTGCGTCGGCGATCCCTCGATCCTGCATCACAATAAACGATATACAATCTACCAAGCCCCATTCTTTGTCCGATCGTTGCTTAAACAAGTTAAACGCTAATTTGTATAAGCTATTTGTTAATAAAACGATCTCCACAATAGGATCGGTTTCGAGGGATTCCAAAAGTTGGGTTGCCGCCGCTCTATATCTTTGTTTAGAAAGGGCATTACCGATTTCTAGCAAGATCGCCTGAGTTGTTACCAAACGGATTTTGTTAGTCTCAATTCGATCCGCAAGCTCAACAGCCCGGAGATGATTTTCATCGGTGATGGAAGATAGGGCGATCGCAAAAGAAGTATCTAGAAAAACTTCACTCATTGTCAGAAAGAGTTTGCCCATACAAATGTTGGTCAATTTTTTCTGACCAATCGGGAACACCCTGTAATTTTAAAGATCGAGCAGTTTGAAGAAATGATTTAGGTGGTTTTTCTTGATTAGGTAAAACACTTTCAACGATAATCCGCACCCTCGTACCTGCGGCTAGGTTTAAGGGTACTTCTGGTTGAAGTGCTGTCCCATCAAATACAGCTTCGAGTTCTTGGAGCATCATTCTCTAAAAGCTATGGAGCAAACTAAAGTCTAGCGTAATACAGATAAAAACCGCTGGTGCGGACTAAACTCAAACCTACACCAGTGGGCTTTGCTGTTTTAGACCTGAAAACTAAGGCAAAGCTTTAATCGTCACTAACCCACCTGCAAAACCCTGAATGTTCAATTCGTAGCCCTCAAGCAACCCCATACCAACTAATGGGTCTGTTTCTGACTCATAGACTTCAATAAGTTTGACCTGACCATCCCAAATTACAGATACCTCGTACACGTCGAACAAACAAATACTGCCATCGCCCAAAAGACCCTCTTCTTGCATATACCACATCAATCCTAGAGTTGTAATGATGGCAGAAGGCAAAGTTAAAAATCCAGTATATCCGGTGTCAACGATCGCCTCGATCTCTTGTCGCCGATTATTTTCACCCAGCACTGGGAACTGAATAATTGCTTCTCGACGTGAGTTTACATTACCAATAATCATGCCGACACGCCAGGAGAACGAAAGCCAAAACGATGGACAGCACGGTGTCCGATCCGAATCCCAAAGATTTGGGCATTAGGATAACGCATTAGTAATTGTTTGGCAGCAGTCAGGCTATCGTCAGCCACCTCAAAGGCTCCAGTTTCAATGTCGATCGCCACAATTCTCCCACGATTGCCTTCCTCGACTTGAGAACGGATCTGAGTTTCGTAGAGTTCGTGTCCGCGTCCTTGAAATTCCTCTTTGCTGTAGCGGGGTTGGCGAACGGTCACAGGCTTGACTCCGTTTCAAGGTTGCTCCTATATTTTACTCGGAGCGATGAAGGCAAGCGAGGAACGCTACCCTCACCAAAGGCTGTTCTTAAAGCTTTTTCACCGTTTTATTGTCCCCTACCTGGTTTGCAATCTGCGAAACCCAATGCTTCTGTGTCGAGAAAACTAGCGATCGCCATCTCAACCACTGCTGCAACTGGGTACTCAATTTCAGCAGCGCGATCGATGAGGGCAGTGCGAATTCGTTCGGGCAAGCGTTCTAAGATCGCTGTGGCATCAGCGGGGGAAAGTTGCTCTTGAAGTTTAGCTTGCATAGCTTTACATTTCGGTGGGAATTTGAACGTTATAAGGCGGTTCGGCGGCTCTTAGAATGATGGATTCTAGCTCCAATAGTAACGCAGGGTTTTCCCAGTGTGAAATCAGTTGCACTGCAATCCGCACATCCTCATCGTTATATTTATCGAGCCACGCCCACAAAAAAGCTTTATGCCCGCCGCTGAAGCGACCCCGCAAGCTCTTTGTTTTACCGATATAGAGCAATCCCTCAGTCCTGTGTCTGACTGCATAAATGCCAGGACGAGCAGGAATGCTCTCAAACCCACGAGTTAAGGGTTGGCATTGCTCAAAGGGAATGAAGGCGATCGCATCTAGAATTCTTCGAGCTTGGGCTTGCAGTTCAGAATCATTAGTTGGCATGGAACGTCGAAAAGTTGGTGTAATCCTGCCCTACTTGTCGCTGAAGAATGCTCAAATGGTCTGTATCCAACAAATATTTCATGACTCGTCTGAGGTTTCGAGGAGAGATTCATTGCCTTGACGAATTGCTCGACCATAAGCAAGCACTTCTTCAAAGGCGGGTTCATCTTTAAAAGACCCTGTAATTTGTTGCAACCAGTCCATCGGTTGAGGAGTTGCAACTTGCTTCTGTAATTGGGCGATCGCTGCCTCTAATTCTGTCACCCGTTCTTCTAAAGAAGTGTTGGTTGCCATTTGAATTTCCTCATTTATCAAATTTGCCTCTAGATATATCCTGATTCTAGAAGCGATCGCCCAGCGGGGATTGTCGAACGATGGAGATGTTACCTACCAGCTTTCAACACCTCCTCGGCCGTCAGTTTCAAATCTGGGAAGGTGGGAGAGATAATGGGACGATCGCCTCGAAACTGCTGAATTTCATACTCCCCATTCACTAGCATACAGATAGAGAGAGTGGGTTGTTTGGGCTTCCCAATGTGCCGAGAACCACCTAGCCCTGCGTAGTCGGCAATCCAATATTCAGGAATACCTAAAACCGCGTAGTCTTCAACTTTGCGGGCGTAATCATTTTGCCAGTTGCTACTAACAACTTCTGCTACAAATTTAATCGAACTGCCTAACGTCAGGATCGATCGGTCAGACCAAAGCGGTTCGTTGGTAAGTTCATCTCGATCGACAACTGCCACATCAGGTCGAAATGCTGTCATGCCAATAATGTTAGAAGGACGTAATATACCCCGTTGAAGAACAAACCAAGGTAAGCCTATAGTGTCGATTTGGACGCAGATCTTGGCGGTAATGAAGGCTGCAACTTCCTCATGCGGGCCTGTTGGTTCCAAGTCGAATACCTCTCCGTCGATAAGTTCGTAGCGGTTATCGTCACCATAGCAGGCGAGAAACTCGTCGAAGTCGAGCGGCTGCTGTTGTATTAGTTGGTCGATGGCAACGGTCATAGGTCAATTTAGCCCGATCGATCCTTTCAGTCTACCAAATTGAATATGAGATCGATGGTTCGATCGCGCTAAAGTCGCATTATTCATAAAAAAAGATGAGAAAGATGTAAATCTTTCTCATCTTTATTATTTTCGTAGTTTTGTCCGATCTTAAGGCTCAGGCCAACTTAGGAGTTTCGGTTTTTTTGGCAACTTGTCTGCCAAAAGCATCAGCAATGAACGGACCGACTAAACAAGTTACGACAATGTAGACAATGATGGCGTTAAAAATGCCCTCGTTAATTAAATTAACATTCATCCCATAGAGAGCAATTACTAATACTAAAGCCGCTCTAGACATGGTAAGACTAAAAATCACCATCACTTCGGCAAAGGAGTATTTAAACAATAATCCTGCGATCCAAGCTGCTAGGAATTTGCCTCCCACAGCCCCGACAATTACTACGGCGGCGACTCCTAAGTTTTCTGGCTTGGTAAAGAAAATACTGGGATTGCAAAGTACGCCAACCGAAATCAGAAAAGCCGGAATAAAAAAGCTATTACCGACAAAATCGATCTGTTTCATTAATTTACTAGTTATGGGAATACATTGATTTAAGGCTAGTCCGGCAATAAATGCACCCACGATCGAATCGATTCCCAGAACCAAAGTGCCAGTGGCAACAACGAATAGGCAACTGAGAACGAAGATAAATTGCTCCTTGAGATTATCGGATTCTGGCTGAAGAATTAAACTGGCTAGTTTCGGCATTCCCCAAAAAATCAAAACTACTAGTAGGGGAAAGAGAAGTCCGAGTTTAAAAAATAGCTGTACGTCTACTTTGCCACTTTGAAATGCCTGTACGAGAGATAAACCAACTAGAGTGAGAACCGAGGTAACGACCGAACCACCCACCGCTACGCCCACAGATTCTTGCTGGACGATTCCCCAGCGGGCCATAATCGGATACGACACTAAAGTATGGGGGGAATACAAAATTCCTAATAGGACGCTAGCTAGCAGAACGCCACCAGCGATCAGAAATTGACCCGAAATAATGCCAATAGTAAAGGGAACGCCAAAAGTCAGCAAACCGAAAACGAGCGATCGCACTCCTAACTTTCGCAAATCTTGCAAGTTCATTTGCAAGCCTGCTATCAACATAATGTAGAGCAGACCGATCTTTTCTAATCCCTGAAGCAGCGATTGTTGATTGAGTCCTTTTAACAGTTCTGCTTTTTTTTCTGGCTTCAACAAACCAGCATCTATTAAATTTTTAGCTAGATCGGCAGTGCCAAACACATTTCGATCTAAAAGTCCTAAAACATTGGTGCCGATAATCGTTCCTAAAATAATCAGCACTACCAGATTGGGAATCTTCAGAGTTTTAGCAATTAGAGGTGCGATCGCCATTACGATTAGCAAAACGCACAAGATATAAACTGGGTCGGTTAAGGTAGGCAAAGGTGTTGCTGCTAAAGTTAGCATTCTTTACTCGCAAAGGTTCAAGATTATAGATAGAGATACATTACAACCATTGACCGCCACGGAAACGCCACCGAATAAACAAAATTCGCATGATGGTTTGGGAGGCGGTATAGACTGCCAGCCACACCAAACTGTAATGAACGGCGAACCATTCCAGCAGCAGTTCGTCGGATGAAACACCTGGCAAACCAAATATTTTGACTACCACAGCGATGAATACAGCTTCCCAAATTCCAGCGAAAAGTTGAAATATCCCCGGCCAGTCGGCATCCCAGCGGAATTTTTGCAGTTGGTGATAAAGAATATCCCAAATCAATCCAAAGCCAGCTACGTAGCCTAAAATCGAGAAATAGATCCTCGCTGACTTGGCATCAGGAGGACCGATAAGCCCAAAGGCAAAAGGTAATGTTACTAAAACGCCTACTGTCAGCAGTAGTAATATTCGAGTTTGCCAGCGTCCCAAAAGAGTAGGAGTCATACAAAAGTGTGGAGTGTTAAGTGTTAAGTGGTGTAGAGGCAGACTTAGCAAAATCTCCCAGGAGACTAAGAGTTACCTAATAGAGCAAAACCAACCCCAAGCATAAAGTTATAACTTGTTTATAACTTTACTTTCATTACTGTTCAACTAAGTCTCTCAGATCTGCTGTTGAACTGGTATCGGCTAATATCGATCGCCCATAAACCCAACGCTATCTTCAGACTTACGCCCCACTTCTAAATGTAGGGCGTGCTAGCGTAGCGTAAGTCCTGACTGTAGGAGGTCAGTATCGATCTCCGATTGCGATCGACCATCAAGACCCCGTTTTACCAGCAAAAAGAACTATGCCCACAAATGTAGTAGATTTTTCCGAAATTACGGTAGAAACTCCTAGCATAGAGAGCATCACCACCGAATATCGAGCGATCGCCCAGCAATTAGAGGCAGCGACAGATACCGCAGGCCGAGTATCAGCTTGTGAGGAATGGGATAGCCTGCGCCGCCGATTGGGTAGTTGGAGTTCCTTGACCCAACTTCACTTTCATCAAGATACCCAAAACGAGGCTTACAAACAGGCGCGAGATTATTGCGATGAAATCTCCCCTAAACTGACGGCTTTAGAAGTAGAAATGAAGCGCCGATTGCTCGATAGCCCCTATAGATCGGAATTGGAACGAGTATTAGGCAAACAAGCTTTTCTGCTTTGGGAAGCAGATATTACCACTTTCGATCCGGTAATTGAGGACGATTTGGTACGAGAAGCCAAGCTGGTAGCTGAATATACCGAGTTAATCGCCAGTGCTGACCTCGAATTTGCAGGCGATCGCCTCAATTTATCTCAAATTGGCAAATACACCCAAGATCCCAACCGCGATCGCCGCCATCATGCCCAGAGAGTTCGCTGGGGCTTTTTCTCAGAAAATCGCGATCGGCTCGATCGAATCTTTGACGACCTGGTGCAACTGCGACACCAAATGGCTACAAAACTAGGCTACGACAACTACATCGGGCTGGGCTACAAAAAAATGCAACGGGTGGACTACGGCCAGCCGGAAGTCGAACGCTATTGCCAGCAAGTGGCTGAAGAAGTAGTACCGTTGGCGCGTCAAATCTTAGAAAGACAGAGAGAGAAACTCAACCTCGACAAGTTGTTTTACTGGGATGAATCGCTGTTCGACCTGCAAGGAAACCCTACCCCCTTGGGCGATCGCGACTGGATGCTAGAACGCGCCCAAGAAATGTTCGGGGCGATGAACCCAGAATTAAGCGATTTCTTTGGGATGATGGTCAAATCTCATCTTCTCGACCTCGACAGTCGCTCTGGCAAGGCTGGAGGGGGATTTTGTACGGCCTTTCTCACCTACGGATTGCCTTTTATCTTTGCCAATTTCAACGGAACCAAAGGCGATGTTGATGTGTTCACTCACGAGATGGGTCATGCTTTCCAAATGTGGCAAAGCCGCGACACTTCAGTCTCCGACTACGTGTGGGCGACCTCGGAATCTGCCGAAATCCATTCTATGAGTTTGGAGTATCTCACTTTTCCCCAAATGGAGAAGTTTTTTGGTGAAGATGCTCGACGCTATTGCCTCCAGCACTTAACCGAATCGCTGTTGTTTTTGCCTTATGGGGTAGCAGTCGATCGCTTTCAACATTTGGTTTATGCCAATCCCGCTGCCACTCCCCAAGAACGCCATCAAATGTGGCAAGAAGTCGAATCGATCTATCTTCCCTGGAGGGAGTATGGCGATCTCACCCATCCGGCCGAGGGCGGTCTGTGGCAAGAAAAGCTCCACATTTATTGCTATCCCTTTTACTACATCGACTACACCCTAGCGCTGTGTTGTGCTTTGCAGTTTTGGGTAAAAGCGAAAACCGACTACGGCACGACCTTAAAAGATTATGTCGCTCTCTGCCAGCGGGGTGGCGAAGCGCCCTTTCAAGAACTGGTGCGATCCGCTCGTTTGACTTCACCTTTTGAGTCTGGAGCTTTAACCCAGGTATTAGCTGAAGCGCGGCAATTTTTGGGTTTGTAATTTCGATCGAAGCGAATTGTAGGGTGCGTTAGACGGCAATAACCCTTGCTATAAGTTAAGTTCAGCAATCCGTCGTAACGCACCGCTTGAGGTGAAACAGGCCACTACATTTGAAGGCTTAGCATAAGAGCGATCGCTAAGATTCACAACCTAAGATGGGGTAACATCGCCTGTTAATTTCTATCTTAGGGGTTTTGCATTAGTGATTTTTTTAAGCGACGATTCTGGATGCAAGTAAACGTGAAGAGGTTGCATCATGAGCAATACGGGCGGTCAAGATCCAGATGAAATTAAAATGGGTACGGTAGACGAAGAGGAAAGCGGCAAGGTACAAGGGACGGTAATCCTCGGTATCGATCCGGAGGGGGGTAAAGTGGTTTTCTTTGAAGATTTTTCCATCGAAGGCTCGCCTAAAGACACCGTTGCTTATTTAGCAGAAGATGGAAATTTAAATAAAAGCATTGAATTAGGCGAACTTAAAGAAAAAAGCGGCAGCTTCCGCTTACCCTTGCCCGAAGGTACCGATACAATTCCTTATAATACTGTCGTGCTTCGCAGCAAAAGCAGTAAGAAGAAAATCGCTACCATCGAACTGTAAGTCTCACATCATCGGGGAATTGCCAGCCAGAAATTCGCTCGACATCTCGACTGCCGCAACTATTGTCATTGTCTAGTCTCAAGTTGCTGCATACTGGGTAACGATCGGGCCGCTATCGCCATTTTTGAATTAGTACGGCGAGTTGAAACGACTCTCGATAGAGGTTCGTCGCCATTTGATTTGCTAAGATTTAGCTCTTACCGCTAATTCATACTAAATCCGGTTGTTAAAAGCATAAATCTAGCCCTCACCCCCAACCCCTCTCCCGCGGGAGAGGGGTGCCGGAGTCGGGGTGAGGGAAACCAACTTTTCCTAAGCGGATTTGATATCATCGGCTATTTTGGTAAACTTTCCCGTCTCCTATATGTTTTCTCTTAGAAAAATTACTTCTCGGCAGCGAGAAATTGTTGAGGTAGTCTTCCGCAACGGCTGGGACTATATGCGAGTGCTGCTGACAGGCGGCAAAGCCGACGAACCCAAGCTACCAACGCCAGCCGTATTGCGCAATATTCTGGTAGATTTAGGCCCCGTCTATATCAAACTCGGTCAGCTTTTGAGTACGCGCCCAGATTTACTACCACCTGCTTACATTAATGCCCTATCTACCTTGCAAGCAGAAGTACCAGCGGTACCTTGGGAACATATAGAACCAGTTATCCGCCAACAACTAAAACAACCCCTTGAAGAAACTTTTAGCAGCATTAATGCCAAACCCGTAGCCGCAGGATCGATCGCTCAAACTCATAAAGCAATCTTAGTCGATGGTCGAGAAGTGGCTCTCAAAGTTCAACGTCCTGGAATTGATGCCATTATCGCTCAAGATATTATCTTGATTAAAACTTTGGCCGAGTTGGTAGCCAGAACCGACTTTGGAGAAACTTACGATGTCATCTCTTTAGCCGAAGAATTTATTAATGCCTTAAAAGCCGAATTAGACTTTACGATCGAAGCTAATTATACCGACCAACTGCGCCAGAATTTATCTAAAAGTAAGTGGTTCGATCCGCAGCAATTGGTAGTTCCTGAAATTCATTGGCCGCTGACTACAGAAAAACTATTAGTAATGGAATGGTTAAATGGCGTACCGCTGCTATCAGCAGATTTTTCCACTCCAGACAATGGGAAAGATCCTAGCGTTAAAAGGCAAGAAATCACTACCTTACTATTTCGAGCTTTTTTTCAACAACTGTATATAGATGGCTTCTTTCATGCCGATCCGCATCCCGGCAATTTGTTTTATTTAGCAGATGGTCGCATGGCTTTAATCGATTGCGGCATGATGGGTCGTTTAGATCCAAAATCGCAGCAAATTTTGACAGAGATGTTATTAGCTATTGTCGATCTAGACGCTCAAAGATGCACTCAACTAACTTTGCAGCTATCCGATTCATTTCAAGCAGTAAATTTATCACAATTAGAGAACGACTACTCTCGAATGTTGCGCAAGTATTTTAACGTCAGCTTATCGCAAATCAACTTTAGCGAGGTATTATATGAGGTATTACAAACTGCTAGAAATAATAAAATTCGCGTTCCTAGCAATTTAGGTTTGTATGCCAAAGCTATAGCTAATTTGGAGGGAGTAGGACGAACATTTAATCCAGATGTAAATCTCTTTCAAGAAGTACAACCACTAATTGGCGATCTATTTCGTCGTCAATTGTTAGGCGACAAACCTCTAGAATTAGCTCTCAGAACCGCGCTCGATCTAAAAAGCTTAACTTTACAATCTCCTCGCTACATTCAGTTTTTACTAGAACGTTTGAGTTCCGAGAATTTAAAATTAAATATAACTATACCAGAGTTGCATCTAATGCGACGGAGTTTAGACGATTCAGCCAACCGTCTTTCATTTAGCATTGTAGTTGGCGCTCTAATTGTCGGAGCCGCGATTATTTCTTCTAATCCTCAAACCGCTCAGCTATCTCTTTTGAGCAACATCCTGTTTGGAGTTGCTAGCTTTCTAGGGTTATGGTTAGTAATTAGTATTTTGCGATCGGGACGTTTGCGCGGCTAGAGAAGAGGATATTTTGAAAATTATAGAAGCCAGTTTATGGAAACGTTTCAACAATTTGTCGAAGATTTTGGCGACTGTTCGTGGGTTGTACTTTTTGCTCGAGCCTCGATCGATCTGGTTTCAGATGTTTACTCTACTATGTTGGGTAGTGAAATCGAGCGTAATGTTCCTGTTGACTCTACACCAACAAAATTATCGGAACAATGGTCGCCCACTGGAGTAGTTGTTCGAGTTGCCGATAGCGATTGGACTATTATTTTCCACTTAGTCGGTTCATGGAGTATGTTTGACACCGAGAATCTATCGAAAAATCTTCAAGCTAAGGTTCTTGAGTTTTCAGCAGAGGATACTTCCGGTGTGGTTAGTTGCGAACTTTTTGCTCCAGGTGGAGAGGTAACGCACTTTCTAACAGTAGATGATTCTGAATATCAGGAAGAAATATATGAAGAAATGTCAGAACATATCAAAGAATTAGAATTGGATATCGAAACTTCACCATTTCCTGAGAGTACGATTGTAGAAAGTTATGAAAATTTGTTTTTTTCTCTGGGAATTCAGACAGTCAAACTTTCGCTTAGCAGCAGTCGGACTGTAATTGCTACAGGAGAAGAGCGATCGAAAATTATAAGAGTCGATCTTGTCAGAGAAATTTCGACATCTCGGTTTCCGACTGAACGATCGGTATTTTAGTTAAATAGTAACTTTGTAGTTTCATGGCTCACTTCGATCTAGCTTAGATTTAAAAATGGCTTCGACTTCCTCATAAGACATTTCATAGGGAGACGGATAAACCTTAGCATTGGGGTTACGGCGGTTGATGAATAGTTCTCTAATGGCTTCATCATCAGTTGGATGAGCGAGAATATATTTTTTCAATTCCTGTCGGTTCATTTGTTTAAGATCGGGTTTATTCATCTCGATTGAACTCCCAGTTGCCGTTTTCATAAATAGTGATTTCTAAGCTTTCCTCTCTGCCAGCAATTAAAAAGATGTATTGGTTCAGAGAATCGTATCTGAATAGCCAGATGGGTTGCAAAAGATTAGAAAGCAGTTGACACACAAAGAGCGTAGTATCTTTTTGCTTTTCAGTAGGCAATGACTTACTGTTTCCTTTTTATTAGTTTTATTCTAGCTTGGCCGACCTAGATTTAAGTAGAGACGCGATCTCGCGAGTCTCTACTATTGGCGAAAAATTCTCCCTATTACCTCTAAAAACATCGGTCTTACACTGAAGTTGCTGCCGAAGTCGAAGCTGCTAATTCCGCTAAACGCTCTTGCTGATCTTGGGAAATACAAGCCTGAATCACATCTTCCAAATCGCCTTCTAAGATCGAGTTCAGGGAATAATTTTGACCCAGACGGTGATCGGTAGCCCGATTGTCTTTGTAATTGTAAGTCCGAATTTTTTCCGATCGCGATCCCGTACCTACCTGAGAGCGCCTCATCGAAGTCACTGCTTCTTGCTGCTCCCTCAACTTCATCTCGTACAACTTGGCTCGCAAAATTTGCATCGCCCGCTCTTTGTTTTGTAGCTGACTGCGCTCTTCCGTACAGAAAATCCGAATGCCCGTCGGTTTGTGAAATAAGTCAGCAGCAGTTTCCACCTTGTTGACGTTTTGCCCGCCAGCACCGCCGGAACGAGCCGTACTCATCTCGATATCCTTGGGATCGATTTGGACTTCTACCTCATCCACCTCTGGCATGATGGCTACCGTAGCCGTTGAGGTATGAACTCTGCCCCCAGCCTCGGTAACGGGAACCCGCTGCACCCGATGTACGCCAGCTTCAAACTTCAGTTGGCTGTAAACCCGCTCGCCTTGAATTTCCAGAACAGCTTCTTTAAAGCCGCCCATCTCGGCGAGAGATTCGCTTACCAGCTTGACTTTCCAGTGTTGACTTTCGGCATAGCGCGAGTACATTCGCACCAAATCGCCCGCCCAAATACTGGCTTCATCTCCACCAGTACCAGCGCGAATTTCTAACATGATATTTTTGTCATCGTTAGGATCGCGGGGCAAGAGCAAGATCTTCAGCCGAGTTTCCAGGCTTTGGAGTTTGGCCTCTAGTTCTTCCACCTCTAAGGCGGCCATTTCTTGCATTTGGGGGTCGCTAGCAGCTTCTTTTAATACCTGCCTCGCGCCTACCAACTCATCCCCCGTTGCCTTCCAGGTGTCATAGGTATCAACCACTTCTTCCAGAGAAGAACGCGCCTTTGCTACCCGTTGAATCTCTTGCGGATCGGTGGCAATATCTGGATCGGCCAGACGACGAGTTAATTCGTTGAAGGTTTGTTCGACTGATTTTAATTTTTCTAGCAGGTATACTTCCGCCACGATATTTGCTCCTAAAAACAGCTTTGTTCGTTTATTTGTCGGGGGCCGATGCCAGATCGATCGACCGCGAATCTTTCAAGCTGAATTTAGGCAGCGCTACTTTTTCTTCTTCGCTCCAGAAGGTTGCTCGGCAGGTTGTTCCCCTTCCAACATCCCGTATTTCCGCAAGAACCGCTCGACCCGACCTTCGGTATCGATAATTTTCTGCGTTCCTGTATAGAAGGGATGATTGCCAGACCACACATCGACGTGGATTTCTGGTTGGGTAGAACCCACTGTCATGACCACTTCGCCATTACAGTAAACTTTAGCTTCTGGATACCACTTCGGGTGAATATTAGCTTTAGACATACTTAATCCTTGCGATCGCTACTATTTCAATTTTAGCTCGATAGATGTGCTTCAATCTATAGCATCGCGTTATTGAATAATATATTTTCGGTTATATTCATAAAAAAGAATATATGTCAAGTTAATTGCTGGATTTCTTACAGCAGGATAGATTTTAAGTATCGCTAATGCAACGATAAAAGGAGCGATTTATGCTGGCTGAATATATCAAATCTGCTATGCAACGCGCTAGCTACAAACTACTGGACGATCGCGAGGGTGTTTTTGGTGAAATCATAGGATTTCAGGGCTTGTGGGCGATCGCACCCACCTTAGAGGCTTGCCAAGCCGAACTAGAGGAAGCCTTAGAAGAGTGGATTATTTTAGGGTTGAAGTTAGGTCATTCTTTACCAGAGATAGAAGGCGTTACCCTGGACTTTACTAAAGTGGAGGTGGCTTAGTGCCTCCTTTCGAGCCGATTAAGCGACGGGAACTGATTCGATACTTGAGAAAACTTGATTTTGAGGGTCCCTATTCTGGCAAAAAGCACCAGTTTATGCTTAAGGAAATTTAAAGTTAATCATCCCTAATCCACATAAAGGCGATATTGGTAAGAATTTATTGGGAGAAATCTTGCGTCAAGCTAGGGTTAGTAAAGAAAAATGGGAAGAACTGTAACTTACTTTTCCCAAGGAGCGCCTCGATCTCCTCTAGATCTAATAAATCTCCCAACTTGCAGTCAGGAGATCTAAAGAAGTCAAAGCTAATTTGGTGTAGCAATTAACGTTTCGAGTATTGAGGTGCTTTCCGCGCTTTATGCAAGCCATATTTTTTGCGCTCTTTAGCTCTAGGATCGCGGGTGAGGTATCCTTCCACCTTCAGCAGCTTGCGGTTCTCAGGATCTAACTGACAAAGCGCCCTAGCTACTCCCAAACGAACCGCATCAGATTGTCCGGTCAATCCGCCGCCATGAGCATTAACCAAAACGTCGTAATCGTTTTCTAACCCTAGAGTTTCTAAAGGTGCTTTAACTAGCGACAGATAGGCAGCGTTGAACTGAAAATATAGATCTCCAGGGCGCTTGTTCACAGTGATTTGACCGCTACCCGGTACTAATCTGACTCTGGCTACTGCCGATTTGCGCCGACCAGTTCCCCAGTACATAGCGCGGCCGCTTTGCTCGGTTGCTTGCATTAGTCTTCTCCTCCTGGAATAGTATTAATTTTGAGTTCTTGGGGCTGTTGGGCAGCATGGGGATGTTCGGGGCCCGCATAGACTTTCAATTTGGTAAACAGACGTTTTCCCAAAGAGTTTTTTGGCAGCATACCCTTAACGGCGTGTTCGATAATCCGTTCCGGCAAGCGGGCTTGTAACTTGGCGAAAGTTTCGGTTTTCATACCCCCCGGTCTTCCAGAGTGCCGTCTGTATACTTTCTGGCTGCGTTTTTTACCAGTTACAGCAACTTTTTCGGCATTGATGACGATCACGAAGTCGCCAGTATCCATATGAGGGGTAAAGGTAGGTTTGTTTTTACCTCTAATGATGCTGGCCACTTGGCTGGCTAAACGCCCCAAACGCTGGTCGGCGGCATCAACTAAATACCAGTTGTGTTCTAGAGTTTTGTCAGAGGGGAGAAAGGTTTTGTTCATAGTTATTGGTTATTGGGCATGGGGCATAGGTTGTTAGCTCTTTACCTAAGAACTAGTAATTCAGCAAAAACTGAGGTTGGGTATCGAACCAAGCTTCTTTGGGAAATGGCGATTCTGGGTAGCCAACCCGCAACAGACACAGCCCTTGAGCGGGTGCGGCATATTTGACTCGATCTCGCTGTTGGTCGATCCACAATTGCGTGAAGCTTTCAGGCGATCGCTCTTTGGTGCCCACTTGGACGAGCAATCCCACCAACAGCCGCACCATCCCGTAAAGAAATCCGTTAGCTTGAATCTCGATCTGAATTAACGGTCCTTGCCGCTGGCACTCAACCGCTTGCACGTCTACCCACGAATGCTTCCGCGCTGAATTAGCCCGACGAAAAGCTGCTAGGTGGTGATAGCCCAGGAGTGGATTTAAAGCTTTTTGAATGAGGAATTCATTTAGGGGGACATTATAATAATGCCAACTAAAGGGGCGCACAAACAAGTTAGGTCGAGAATCAGTATAGATCGTATAGCGATAGCGCCGCCAACTAGCCGAGAATCGGGCGTGCCAGGTGGGGGAAACTGGTGCCGAGGCCCGAATTAATATATCTTCAGGCAATCTAGAGTTCAGAATCGCACTCCAGCGGTGAGCGGGAATGCGACTGCTGTGGTCGAAATGAGCGATTTGGGCGGCAGCATGAACGCCTGTATCGGTTCTGCCAGCACCGTGTATAGTGACTGGACTTTCTAACACTTCTGAAAGCACTCGTTCGATTTCTGCTTGGACGGTGCGACCGTTGGGTTGCCGCTGCCAACCATGAAAATGAGTGCCCAGGTATTGGATTACCAGGGCAACTCGTTGTTTGTTCTCGTTCTTGGGTTGGTCAGCCATAGGTAACTACCAAAAGCCTTTTTTGACTTTTGACTTTTGACTTTTGCCTTGTTTAGACCAATTCGATAATTGCCATTTCGGCATTATCTCCGCGCCGCTTGATGGTTCTGGCAATTCTGGTGTATCCTCCTTGGCGATCGCTATAACGACTACCAGCATTCTCAAATAGGGAATGTACCAAGTTTTTATCGTAGATATAGCCGAGCGCCTGCCGCCGAGACGACAAAGAACCGTCTTTAGCCAGAGTAATCATCTTTTCTACTTCTGACTGCACGGCTTTAGCTCTAACCTTAGTAGTAGTGATTCGACCGTGGCGAATCAGTTCGGTAGCCAGCGATCGCAGCAAGGCTTTACGCTGATCGGCTGGCTTGCCTAATTGGGGAACCCGACACCTGTGACGCATAATTCATTCATTCATTGATTAGTTAGTTATCGATCGTTCGCTGTCGATTGTTCGTTGTCGTTCGCGCAGCGTTGCGTTAGCAATTCGCCATTAACTTATGAACGATGAACTATGAACCACGAACCACGAATTATTTTACCCCGATTTTCCTGGTTTTTCGTGGGGCAGAGTGATGCCCAAGTGTTGCTGCAAAGCTTCAATTACCTCTTCTGCCGATTTTTGACCGAAGTTTTTGATCTCTAAAAGATCTTCTTGAGTGTAATCGAGCAAATCTGCCACTGAATTAATCTGCGCCCGTTTCAGACAGTTATAAGCTCTCACTGACAACTGCAATTCTTCGATCGGGATTTGATTCATCGTGTTGCCGTCATCCGGCCGCTCGTCTTGCCTCGGCTCCCAGCTAACTTCCTTCAGCGGGCTGAACAACTCTACCAGAATTCTAGATGCTTCTCCCAAAGCTTCTTGAGGACTCAAGCTGCCATTAGTCCAAATTTCTAACAGCAATCGATCTCTTTCTAAGGCTCCATCGACGTGGGTATCTTCCACGGTATAGTTCACCTTTTGGACGGGCATGAACACCGCATCTATTTGGAGAAAGTCTAAAGCTGTAGATTCTTCCCTGGCTCGCTCTACGGCCCGATACCCTTTACCTTTTTCGATGCGAAACTCCATCTCTAAAGTGGCTCCTGGTGCTATAGTCGCCACGTATTGATGGGGATTCACCATCTCCACTTCCGAGGGCAGAGTGAAATTACTCGCCGTTACAGTTATGGCTCCTTGGGGGGAACCTTGAACCGCTAGCCTGCCGAGTTGGGGTTGAGAAGTATGGCTTTTGAGAACGATTTCCTTCATGTTGAGGATAATTTCTAGCACGTCTTCCCGCACCCCAGGAATAGTGGCAAATTCGTGGTTGACACCAGCAATCCTTACGGCCGTTACTGCTGTTCCTTCCAAATTTGACAGCAGCACTCTCCGTAAGGCGTTACCAACAGTCGTTCCTTGACCGCGTTCTAAAGGCTCTAGAACAAATTTGCTATATTGACTCTGGGTTTTCTCCGTTTTTGACTCTACACACTCAATCTGAAACTGTGCCACTCAAGTGACCTCCCTTGTTCGTACACAATAGCCATTTCTTCTTTGTCTTTTGTCTTTCGTCGCCTGTCGCTATCCATGTAGATGGCTAATGACCGACTTTTTGACTTTTGACTTTTGACACATTCGCTTTGCTCACTGCAAGCTTTTGACTTGGAGCGTAGCGATATTAGACTCTACGCCGTTTGGGAGGTCGGCAACCATTATGTGGTATTGGAGTAACGTCGCGAATCAGGGTGATTTCCAGTCCCGCACCTTGAAGGGCCCTGATTGCAGTTTCTCGCCCTGCACCCGGACCGCTCACCATGACTTCAATTTGACGCATTCCCTGCTCGGTCGCTCGCCGCGCTGCACTTTCAGCAGCAGTTTGAGCCGCAAATGGAGTTCCTTTTTTCGCCCCTTTAAAGCCACTCGAACCGCTTGATGCCCAGGAAATTGCTTCTCCTTTAGCATCAGTAATGGTCACGATCGTGTTATTGAAGGTGGACTGGATGTAGGCTACGCCGTTAGGTACGTTCCGCTTTTGTTTTTTGGGGCCAGTTTTTTTAGTAGGTTGTCGAGCCATTTCGGTCTATTTGCAAATGTGTAGATATCTTGCCAAAGCGATCTCTCAGTCAGGCACAATCGAGCGCTGCGATCTTTTGGCTTGGTTCTGCCGAACCGCTTTGCCTTTGCACCCTCCAAAGAAGAGCGGGCAAAAGAATATGCTGGGAATTCCTATCGAATTTAGGTTCCCAGCGGGAGAGATTACTTCTTAGCTGCGGGTTTTTTCTTCCCTGCCACAGTCGCACGACGACCGCGACGGGTTCTGGCATTGGTTCGAGTTCGTTGTCCTCTCACTGGCAATCCCAGACGATGCCGACGACCGCGATACGTCCCAATATCGATCAGGCGCTTGACGTTCATTCCCTCCCAGCGCCTTAAATCCCCTTCAACTTGATAGTCGCTTTCGACTGCCTCTCTCAAGGCCGCTACCTCGGCATCAGTCAGATCTCTGACTCGCTTGTCAGGATTAACTCCTGTAGATGTCAGAATGTTCTGCGACCGAGATAGCCCAATTCCATAAATGTATGTCAGACCGATCTCGACGCGCTTGTCGCGAGGAAGGTCTACCCCAGCGATCCGTGCCACGCTTTTTGTCTCCCTAGTTATGTGGAAATATCTAAAATGCTTGAGCGTCAGGGGGTGAAGTTAATTTAACCCTGACGCTGTTTGTGTTTTGGATTGGAACAAATGACCATGACTCTGCCGCGACGACGAATGACGCGGCACTTTTCACAAATTTTTCGGACGGATGCTCGAACTTTCATGCCTATTTGGGCAACACTGCAAGTTTTATATTATATCATTTTGGAGTTTTTAATGTCAAAAAAACGATCATAACAGGAATTTGTCAACTAAATTCCGATCGCCCGTGCTACTATTTTTTATTCCGCAGCCGATATGTAATCCTACCTTTGGTCAAATCGTAAGGAGTCAGTTCGACTTTGACGCGATCGCCAGGGAGAATTTTGATGTAGTTGCGTCGGATTTTGCCAGATATATGGGCTAGCACGTTAAACCCATTTTCTAGATTGACCCTAAACATCGCATTCGGCAACGATTCCGTTACCGTACCTTCCATTTCAATTAGATCTTGTTTAGACAATTTATTTTGACCTCAAATTCGCCAGTTTACTTCCACGATCGCTCGATCCACTTCAAGATCGGGACGTAGAAACTCATAACCGCCCTCAATCTCTTTCTAGAATTACGATCTAGCTTCTAGAAGATGTCGAGCTATATGGCAAGCTCATGGAGAGTACCACATCAGGAAGTTATATTTACATATTTTATCAAAAATTTACCATCTGTTGGGGGTAGAAGAAGAGGGGGGACGCGGGGAGGGGAGAGGGGAGACAGGAAGAATTTCTTAACTCAACACTCTTCACTCTTGACAACCTTCTCACTTCTGTAGAAACGCGGAATCTCTAGTCTCTACATTCTGAACTCTCGAACTCCCGAACTCCTGAACTCCTTTAGCTAGGTTGGATTAACTGTTGGAGCGATTCGGTAATTTCTTCAACTGGCCGATCGCCGTCAATGCCAATTAGAGAGTTGCGATCGCTATAGAAATCGATTAAAGGTGCGGTTTGTTGGCGATAGACTTCTAAGCGGTGGCGAATAGTTTCTTCATTATCGTCCGATCGCCCCCGCGCTAACATCCTGCTCACGACCACCTCATCAGGGACTTCCAAGTTAACTACGCCATCGTAGCGCTGACCGATTTCCTGCAATAGTTGGTCTAAGAAAGAGGCTTGAGAAGGATTGCGGGGAAAACCGTCTAAAATCCAACCCTTTTGGGCATCTACTTGCTGGAGGCGATCGCGGATCAGATCGAGGATGAGGCGATCGGGAACCAACTCGCCTCGTTCCATATAACCTTGGGCTTCTTGACCTAGTGGCGTTCCTTTAGCCTTAGCTTCCCTTAAAATATCTCCCGTTGAAATATGGGGAATTTCGCATCGATCGGCTAAAACTTTAGCTTGAGTTCCTTTGCCTGCCCCTGGAGGCCCTAAGAATAGCAATCTGGTCACTTGTTTGAATCCTCATAAAGAGGAGACACAGGAAACAGGGGGAGACATGGGTAGACAAAGACGTGGAAAATTCTACATTTCACACTTCTGCAAAGACGTGCCTTAGCGAAGCCATGCGCGATAGCGCTATTGGCGCGTCTCTACATTCTGAACTTCTGAACTCCTGAACTCCTGAACTCCTCGATTACTGTTTCACCATCCCTTCATATCTTTGAGAGATGACGTAGGTTTGAATTTGTTTGGCTGTGTCGATCGCCACCCCTACCAAAATTAGCAGGGAAGTAGAGCCAAATCCTTGAAAGATTCGACTTTTATCTACTGTGCTTTCAACCGCTAGAGGCACTAAGGCCACCACCCCTAGAAAAATTGCTCCTAAAAATGTCAGTCGATTCAACACGCGCTCGACATATTCGCTAGTAGATCGACCGGGGCGAATTCCGGGAATGCTAGCCCCCATTTTCTTGAGATTTTGGGCTAAATCTACGGGATTGACGATCAAAGAGGCGTAGAAATAGCTAAAGAACACGATCAAAAGGACAAAAACTATCACGTATATCCAAGGAGCACTACCTTGGGGATTGAGATAATCGCCAATCTGCCCCAAAACGCTTCTCACTTGAGTCCAATTTTGGGGAACAAAATTGATCAGCGTTGCTGGCAAAAACAAAACCGCAGAGGCAAAGATTAGAGGCATTACACCTCCCTGGTTCAGTCGTAAAGGCAGGAAATTCGTTCGCTCGCGATAAAGACGGCGGCCGACTTGACGGCGGGCTGAAATAATTGGAATTCTTCGCGTTCCTTCTTGGACGAAGACAATGCCAACAATCATGACCAAAAAGACTAGCAGCAGCAGAATCACGCGCCAGACTACATCTTGGTCGCCGCCACTCGCCTGAGCCAAGGCTTTTCCTAAAGAGGAGGGTAAAGTAGAAACAATACTCAAGAAAATCAATAAGGAAGCTCCATTTCCCACTCCGCGCTCGGTAATCACTTCCGAGATCCACATGACCAGCATCGAACCAGCAGTAAGAGCGAGGGAGGTTTGCAGCACGAACAGCCAATCTCCTCCATTCGGACCAGTAGCAAAACCTCGGAGCAATCCAGAGCTAATCCCCACGCTTTGCAGGAGTGCTAAGCCTAAAGTCAAATAGCGAGTAATTTGCGAAATTTTTCGCCGTCCAGCTTCGCCCTCATCCTTTTGCAATTTTTCTAAAGAAGGAATTGCGGTGGTGAGAATCTGCACCATAATCGAGGCATTAATGTAGGGCAAAATCCCCAAGGCAAAAACGCCGATAATCGCTTCCTCTTTTAGCTTTCCCTCAGCGTCAATACCGCTAATAAAGACCACGCTTCTGGTAAACAAGCTGGCTAATTGAACTAATTGGTTGCCTTTGAGTTGATTTAACGCCTCTCCTGCAATCTCGATATTGGGTAAAGGAATGAAAGAACCCAAGAGAACTAAAATCAACAAACCGAGGGTCACGAGCAGCCGACCTCTTAAGCCAGCAGCTTGCGCCATCTGCATAAACGTTTCTTGAGCGGTTGGGGCTTTGTCTCTACTAATGTCCATGAATGGCTACCTGCCCTTTGGGGAAATTCATATTACTTCGCAGCTACCACCTGCTGCTTCAATTTTTTGGCGGGCACCAGCGGTAAATGCAGATGCTTTTACGATCAGAGGTACAGTAATTTCCCCGTCACCAAGCATCTTTAAGGGGCCGTCGTTGGTAGTGGCAATTCCTGCTGCTAACAAAGACTCTAAAGTTACTTCTGTGTTAGCTGCCAGAGATGCCAGTTTACCTACATTAATCGTAGTGTATTCTTTGCGATTGATGATGGGAAAATGCTTGAGCTTCGGCAGGCGGCGATAGAGAGGCATTTGTCCGCCTTCAAATCCAGGCCGGGTGCTGCCTCCAGATCTGGCTTTTTGGCCTCGCATCCCTTTACCGCCGCTAGCGCCTTGCCCGGCAGAAATTCCTCGGCCCAGGCGGCGGGGACGTTTTTTTGAGCCTTTCTTGGGTACTGCGTCGTTTAATCTCATAATTCAGGAGTTCAGGAGTTCAGGAGTTCAGAATGTAGAGACGTTCAGGCAACGTCTCTTGCAGTAGTCAATTACCTTCTGAATTTTGGTTCTTTAATTTAGGCATAAAGGTTTTCGATCGGGATACCCCTTTCTTCTGCTACTTCAGCAAATGTCCGCAAGCTAGATAGGGCATTAATAGCGGCTCTAGCATTGTTCAAGGGGTTATTAGAACCGAGTTGTTTGGCTAAAATATTCCGCACGCCTGCTAGCTCTAGTACCGTTCTCACCGCACCGCCAGCAATTACCCCAGTTCCGGGGGCGGCTGGACGCATCATGACTTTAGCTCCACCACCTTCGCCGTTGATGGGATGGGAAATCGAGTTAGATTTGGTGATCGGAATTTCGATGAGATGCTTTTTGCCGTCAGCCACGCCTTTGCGGACTGCGCCGATCACGTCGCTGGCTTTGCCCACTCCGACTCCGACTTGACCCTTTTCGTTACCGACGACTACGATCGCTCTGAAGCTGAGTTTTTTCCCGCCTTTGACTACTTTACTCACCCGGCGAATTTGGATTACTCGCTCTTGAAAGTTGACTTCTTTTTCTTTAGTTCGGTTACTTTTACGACGCTCTTTTGCCATAATTTTTTCCTGGGTTTATAGTTCGTGGAACGAACCCTTTCTAAAAATCTAATCCTGCTTCTCTAGCTGCATCTGCCAAAGCTTTAATCCGACCGTGGTAGAGATTGCCGCCGCGATCGAATACTACTTTACCGATTCCTTGTTCGATCGCTCTTTGGGCGACTAATTTACCGACTTCGATCGCAGCTTCAGAAGTCGCCCCCGATTTTAATTGCGATTTTAAGTTGGGATCTAAGGTGGAAGCGGCCGCTAAGGTATGTTGTTTGGTATCGTCGATCACCTGAGCGTAAATGTGCTGGTGAGAGCGAAACACGGCTAACCGAGGGCGTTCTGCGGTCCCGCTCACTTTTTTGCGAACTCGCCGATGGCGGCGCTTGACTGATTCTACTCGCGTAAGTTTCATAGCTTATTTCTTACCTGCCTTTCCAGCTTTACGTCTGACGACTTCTCCAGCGTAGCGAATGCCTTTACCCTTATATGGTTCTGGCGGACGAACGGCCCGAATGCGGGCAGCGGTGTTGCCGACCAACTCTTTATCGATGCCACTGACGATGACGTTAGTATTAGTTTCCACGGCAAATTGAACCCCGTCTGGAGGTTCGATTTGTACCGGATGGCTGTAACCCACGGTCAAAACTAGATTGCGTCCCTGCACCTGAGCGCGATAACCAACGCCGATAATTTCCAAACGCCGCTGGAACCCTTGAGAAACTCCTTCTACCATGTTGGCAACTAGAGTGCGAGACAGTCCGTGGCGCTGGCGAGCCGGACGAGATTCGTTGCGGCGGGTGACGACGATTTTTTCGCCTTCTTGTTCTACCAGGACTTCTGCTGGTAAGGATCTAGAAAGTTCGCCTTTAGGACCTTTAACGGCAACATTTTGGCCGTTAATGGTCACTGCGACTTTACTAGGAATTTCTATTGGACGTTTGCCGATCCGAGACATAATTCTCCTGCCCTTATCCTATTCCCTGTTCCCTCGGTTTACGAACTACCATACATAGCAAAGCACTTCACCACCTAAACCTTGACGGCGAGCTTCTCGATCGGTCATGATGCCGTGAGAAGTAGAGATGATGGCAATGCCAATTCCACCTAAAACTCTGGGTAGATCTTTGCGACCGGAATATACTCTTAAACCAGGTTTGCTAATTCGCTTTAAGTTATTGATCAGCGGTTGACGAGTTTTTCCTTTGTATTTTAAGGAAACTACTAAATTTCGCTCGATCCCTTCGCCAACTTCTTCAAAATCGTTGACGAATCCTTCTGCTTTCAGCACTTGAGCAATGCTGCGAGTCATTCTCGTCGATGGTATTTTAGTCTGTTGATGACGTGCCATGTTAGCATTGCGAATCCGAGTCAGCATATCTGCTATTGTGTCGTTTGCCGCCATTTATCCCTCTTTACTTGATGATTTTCTCAACTATCGCGAAATGGCATTCCCATTTCTTTTAGTAAGGCGCGACCTTCTTCGTCTGTATTGGCGGTGGTGATGATGGAGATGTCCATCCCGCGAATTTTATCGATTTTGTCGTATTCAATTTCAGGAAATATCAGTTGTTCTCTGACCCCTAAGCTGTAGTTGCCTCGTCCGTCAAAGCTTTTGGGACTAATACCCCGAAAATCTCTAATTCTAGGCAGCGATAGGCTGATCAATCGATCGAGAAAGGCGTACATTTTTTCCGATCGCAATGTCACCATCACCCCCACGGGCATTCCTTCGCGGATTTTGAAGCCCGCGATCGCTTTTTTGGCTCGCGTGACTACAGGTTTTTGTCCGGTGATTTGGGCGATTTCGCTGACTGAAGATTCCAGGGCCTTAGCATTTTGAGAAGCTTCTCCCAAACCGCGATTGACGGTGATTTTTATCACTTTTGGAACCTGATGAACGTTGGTATATCCAAACTGTTTCATCAGCTTCGGAACAATTGTTTCTTGGTAGAGTGTTTTAAGTCTGGTCACGATGATTGTCTCCTTAGTTTTCCTGGGCTTGGTCAGGAAATTAGAGTTATTTGCTAGGGTTGCTGTCAAGAATTTCGCCTGTTTTTTTCAGCATTCGCACCTTACGACCGTCTTCGGTAAAGGTGTAACAGATGCGGCTGGCAACTTTTTGTTTGGTCGAATAGAGCATCACGTTGGAACTGTGAATCGGACCTTCAAAGTTGACGATCCTCCCCGATTCTCCTTCTTGTTGGGGTTTGACGTGTTTGGTTTTAACGTTTACCCCTTTGACGATTACTTTGCTGGTCTTGGGGAAAGTTTGCAAAATTTCGCCCACTTTGCCCTTATCTCTACCAGCGATTACTTGAACCGTATCGCCTTTGCGGACGTGCATTTTAAATCGCTCTTGCTTCTCTTTCATTAGAGTACCTCTGGTGCGAGAGAAAGAATTTTCGTAAAGTTTTTGTCCCGCAATTCCCGCGCCACCGGGCCGAACACCCGCGTTCCTCTGGGGTTGCCATCGGCATTGATGATTACCGCTGCATTATCGTCAAACCGAATGCTCATGCCGCTGTCGCGGCGCAGTCCTTTTTTGGTGCGAACCACCACGGCTCTAACTACATCCGATCGCTTCACTGCCATGTTAGGAATAGCATCTTTAACTACGGCAATAATCACATCGCCAATTCCGGCATAGCGGCGGTTAGAACCTAAAACGCGGATGCACATCAGTTTTCTCGCACCGCTATTATCAGCAACATTTAGATAAGACTCTTGTTGAATCATAATTCGTCAGTTTAATTAGCTATTGAGAACTTCTATCACTGTCCAGCGTTTAGTGCGACTCAAAGGGCGAGTTTCTTGGATGCGAACGCGATCGCCTTCTTGACACTTTTCTTCTTCGTCATGAACTTTATATTTCTTAGTTTTGACGACGATCTTGCCGTATTTTTGGTGGGAAACGCGGTTTTCTACTGCCACGACTACAGTTTTTTGCATTTTATTGCTAACAACCAAACCGACTTGTTCTTTAACAGCCATCTTCACCTATTCCTCTTCTGCTTCTGGGGTAGTGGCGGCGGGGCTAGAGTCTTTGGCGGCTTCCCGCTTGCGCTCGCCTTCCACCGTCATTAATTGGGCGATTTTATGCCGCAGGTGTTTGAACTGATGCGGTTTTTCTAAGCGGCGGGTAGCCTGTTGCAATCGCAGATCGAACAGTTCTTTTTTGGCTGCTAGAATCTCGTCATTCAATTCGCGATCGCTTAATTTTCTAGCATCTTCTATCTTGGGCAGAGGCATAATCTAAACCGTCTCTTGTTCGCGAGTGATGAATTTAGTTTTAATCGGCAGCTTGTGAGAAGCTAAGCGCATGGCTTCGCGAGCAGTTTCTTCCGGTACGCCAGCAATCTCGAACAGAATCCGCCCTGGCTTGACTACTGCTACCCAAAACTCAGGCGAACCTTTACCGGAACCCATACGGGTTTCCGCCGGACGCATAGTTACGGGTTTGTCGGGGAAAACTCGAATCCAAATTTTGCCACCCCGACGAATGTATCTAGTCATGGCTCGACGGCTGGCTTCGATTTGCCGCGAGGTAATCCAAGCTGGCTCGGTAGCCTGGAGCGCGAAGTCACCAAAGTTGATGTCGCTGCCCCGCAGTGCTAGCCCGGTCATCCGCCCGCGCTGCTGTTTCCGAAATTTTGTTCTTCTAGGACTGAGCATGATAAATTCAGGAGTTCAGGAGTTCAGAAGTTCAGGAGTTCAGAAGTTCAGGAGTTCAGGAGTTTAGGAGTTTAGGAGTTCAGGAGTTAAAAGTTCCCTTTATCTCCGCCCTCTTTGCTCTCTCCGCTCTCTCCGCCCTCTTTCTACTCATTCGATCGATCTTCAAATTGCTGGCGGCGACGCTGTTGGCGGCGCTTGGGCTGCGGTTGAGTGGTGGCTGGCTGTTCTTCCTGACCGGGAATGACTTCGCCTTTAAAAATCCAAACTTTGACTCCCAAAATGCCGTAGATGGTTTTAGCTGTACGGTAAGAGTAGTCGATGTTGGCTCTGAGGGTATGGAGCGGCACTCTGCCTTCGCGAGTCCATTCGGTGCGAGCGATTTCAGCCCCGTTCAAGCGCCCGCTGACTTGGATTTTAATTCCTTGTACTTCGGCCTTTTGGGCCCGCTGGATGGCTTGACGCACGACGCGGCGAAAAGAAACCCGGCGTTCTAGCTGCTGGGCGATATACTCAGCAATCAATTCGGCATTAGCATCTGGTTGGGTAACTTCGATGACATTGACCCGAATTTGGCGATTGCTGCCAAGGGCCGCTTGCAAATCGGTACGCAATTTTTCAATGCCGCTGCCGCTGCGACCGACTACTACCCCCGGTCTAGCGGTGTGGATTTCTAAATCGATTTGGTCGGCTTTGCGTTCGATCCGCACTTGAGAAATTCCAGCTTTGCCCAAGGTGTCATCTTTAGCAATATGCTGTCTGATTTTGAAATCTTCTTGTAATAGTTCTGGGTAACGTTTGGGATCGGCAAACCATCGCGATCTGTGTTCTTGCGTAATCCCAAGTCGAAACCCAATTGGATGAATTTTTTGTCCCACGAATGCCCCCAAAAAGAAAAAATGGATTTCTTGGTTTCAACAAATTTTGCTGCTCAATCTGCCGCTTCTGCTACCGCTACGGTAATGTGGCAAGTCGGCTTGCGAATTTTATATGCCCGACCTTGAGCGCGAGGCCGGAAGCGTTTCAAAGCCGGGCCGCCATCGGCATAAGCTTGGGAAACTACCAACTTAGTCGGGTCCAGACCGGAATTATGCTCGGCGTTAGCCACTGCGGAACGCAAGACTTTCAATACGGGTTCGCAAGCCCGATAAGGCATAAATTCCAGCACGATTAGGGCTTCGCGGTAAGAACGCCCCCGAATTTGATCTAACACCCGTCGCACCTTATAGGGCGACATCCGCACGAAGCGAGCGATCGCTTTAGTTTCTTGAGTAGTATCTAATGCCATAATTTATCTCCTAGTCAGTCGTCAATTGTCAACAGTAAGTTATTTTTGACTTTTGACTTTTGACTTGTCTATCGACCTGCTTTCTTATCTCCCTTAGCGTGTCCTCTAAAGGTACGCGTGGGGGCAAATTCGCCTAACTTGTGTCCTACCATCTGATCGCTGATGTAAATCGGTACGTGTTGGCGACCGTTATGAATGGCGATCGTATGACCTACCATCTGCGGCAAAATCGTTGAGGCTCTCGACCAGGTTTTGATTACCTGTTTTTCGCCTTTAACGTTTAGGGCTTCAATTTTTTTCAACAAGCTATCGGCCACGAACGGCCCTTTTTTGAGAGAACGACCCATATTTTTAGAGCGTAGAGTGTACTGAGCGATCGATTAAAGAATTATGAGTTATGAAATAACCGCTTTCCTTCATAATTCATAATTCAGCATTCATCATTCTTTAGGACTGACGACCGCCGCGACCGCGTTTGGAAGATTTGCGCCGACGACGAACGATTAATTTACTGCTAGCTTTCTTCGGCTTGCGAGTTTTGTATCCCAGAGTCGGTTTGCCCCAAGGAGTAACCGGCCCGCTTCTGCCGATAGGGGCCCGGCCTTCACCGCCACCATGGGGATGATCGACAGGATTCATGACGCTACCTCTGACCTTAGGACGGCGACCCTTCCAGCGATTTCTCCCAGCTTTACCAGCGCTTAAGTTTCTGGCCTCGACGTTACCTACTTGACCGAGGGTGGCATAGCACTCGCGGCGCACCATCCGAATTTCTCCTGAAGGCAATTTTAAGGTGACGTAGTTTCCTTCTTTCGCTACTACTTGGGCGGTAGCACCAGCCGATCGAACTATTTGTCCGCCTTTGCCCGCAGTCATTTCGACGTTATGGACGCTGCTACCTAAAGGGATATTAGCTAGAGGCAGAGCGTTACCGATTTCCAGGGGAGAATCCGGACCGGAAAAGATGGTAGTGCCAACTTCTAACCCCGCAGGATGGAGGATATAGCGTTTTTCTCCATCTTGGTAATAAAGCAGGGCGAGTCTAGCGTTGCGATTGGGATCGTATTCGATCGCAGCTACTTTAGCTGGAATGTTGTGTTTGTCGCGCTTAAAGTCGATCTGGCGGTAGAGGCGCTTGTGGCCTCCACCCCGACGGCGGCTAGTGATTACGCCTCGGTTGTTGCGCCCTTTAGAGCGGTGCTTGAATTTGGTAAGAGATTTTTCTGGCTCGCTTTTAGTAATTTCAGCGAAATCTGAAATTGTTAGTTGGCGAGTGCTAGGGGTATATGGTCGATAAGAACGAGTGCCCATAAGAAGTGTTAAGTGTGGAGTGTTAAGTGTGGAGTGTGGAGTTCAGAGTTTTCTGAGTCTCCTTCTCTGCTGCTACGCCTCTTATACGTCGGGGAAGAGAGCGATCTTATCGCCCGGTTGCAGGGTGACGATCGCTTTTTTGTATTGGGGTTTGTATCCTACAAACCTGCCAACCCGCTTCTTCTTTCTGGGTAGACGCATCGTATTGACGCTTACTACCTTCACGTCAAATAAACTTTCAATTGCTGCTTTGATATCTGGTTTGGTAGCTTTGGGAACGACTTCAAACACGTATTTGTTTTTTTCGAGCAAGATGGTGGCTTTCTCTGTCACCAGGGGGCGATGGATCAAATCGGGCAAGTCGCGGGGGTTAACCTTAGTCACTGTAAACCTCCTGGATTTTGGCAAGAGCTTGGGCTGTGGTGACGATTTTGTCAGCCCAAAGCACGTCGTAAACGTTGAGGTTAGTCGCTAAAATGAGTTTGAGTCTAGGCAAGTTGCGGGCTGATAGATAAACGTTTTCCTCTTTTTCAGAGACGATCAACAAGATTTTTCTTTCTGGCTCGATTCCCCAACGGGCGATCGCTCCTACTAATTCTTTGGTTTTCGGCCGGGGCAATTGGTCGGCAAATTCTTCGACTACCACCAAGTCATCAGTCCGGCTTTGGAAGGCAGTTCTTAAGGCCAAGCGCCTTTCCTTCCGGTTCATCTTGACTTCAAAGTCTCTCGGCTTCGGTCCGAAGATGACACCGCCACCGCGCCATAGCGGAGAACGGATCGAACCAGCACGAGCGCGACCCGTACCTTTTTGCCGCCAGGGTTTTCGACCTCCCCCTCTGACTTCGGCTCTGGTCTTGGTACTGACCGTACCTTGACGAGCGTTTTCCATTTGGCGCACTAACGCTCGATGGACGATGTGAGAGGCATTTTCGGGTTTAGCTACTTTGAAATCTAAAGCGGCTTCTCCTACTTCTTCGCCTTGCCAATTTTTGACCGTACAGCTAACCATAATAATTTTTAGTCCTTTGTCAGTTGTCAGTTGTCAGTTGTCAGTTGTCAGTTGTCAGTTGTCATTAACCGTTAGTTGTTAGCGATCGATGAGCAGGTATTATTTTTGACTTTTGACTTTTGACTTTTGACTTGCCTATCGACCTACTTTTTTAGCAGGCACGATTCTCAACAGCGCCCCTGGTTTGCCGGGTACTGCTCCTTTGACCAACAATAAATTGCGATCGCCATCTACCCGCACTACAGCTAACTTGCGAATGGTGACGCGCTTGTTACCCAATTGTCCGGCCATCCGCTTTCCAGGATAGACCCGTCCGGGGGTAGTTCCAGGGCCGATGGAACCGGGCAACCGATGGTTTTTGGAACCGTGAGACATCGGCCCGCGTTTGAAGTTGAGTCGCTTTTGATAGCCAGCAAAGCCTCGACCGATGCTAGTACCGCAAACATCGACCATTTGACCAGCGCTGAATATATCGGCTTTGATTTCCTGACCTAGCTCAAAGCCGCTAGGATCGTCGAGCCGATATTCTTGCAGGTGTCGCAAGGGTGAGGCTTCAGACTTTTTCAAGTGTCCTAGTTCTGGCTTGTTTAGGGCCTTTTCTTTCACTTGTTGATAGCCAAGCTGGATGGATGTATATCCGTCCGTCTGCTTGGTTTTGATTTGCGTTACCGTGCAAGGGCCCGCTTGAATTACGGTCACAGGAATTGCTTTACCTGCTTCGTCAAATACCTGGGTCATGCCAAGTTTGGTGCCGAGAATACCGACAGACATCGAAAATCTCCCATTTCGAGTAAAGATCGAGACGGATAATATTTGTTCGAGTAACTCGCGTTTTCCTACTTGGTCGATCGCCCGATCGCTTGGCGACGGAAATCGACTTGCTGCTTCTATTTGACGAACAGCAAGTAGTAGTTTTGCCAGGTTACGTGACAATTATTAAATTTTAGGTCTTTGCTAACAATCTGAGGCACTAGCTAATAGCTTGGCAAAGTTCCGCTCGGACTTAAGGGATTGACCGCTCAGTATCCTAACGAGATAGCAGTGCGAAGGTTTGCTGAAAGTACGCTTATATGTATATTCTCAGCAGAGCGAGTGTTACCTAAACAGGCAAGACTCTAACCACTCGAAACAATCGAGGTTGCTAGGAATTTTGACCACGATCGATCAATATAAACTATTATCGAGCAATTGTCTAGGTTTGTAAACTTGTTGGCGATCGCCAGCAACAATGAAGATCGCTGGGAGATTAATCCCACCACCATCACATATGGTAGGGGCGCAATGCATTGCGCCCCTACAGGTGGTATTCTTCGTCGATCGCTAATGCTTTTGAAACTGACCGAATTGTAACTCGTACACTTCGTCTTCTTTGCCGCTCTCAATTTTGAGATTCGATCGAGGATAAGCAACGCACAATAAGGCATAACCTTGGGCCTGCAGTTCTCGACTGACACCCATCCCATCGCTTTGATCTACGTTTCCTTGGAGGATCTTAGCGGCGCAAGTCGTACACACGCCCGCGTTACAAGAGTTAGGTAAATCTATTCCAGCTTCAGCAGCAGCGCGAAGAACGGTTAAATCTTCTGGAGCATCAATGGTGTAAGTGCTGCCTTGATGTTGAATTTCAACGGTATATGTTTTGGGCATAGATCTGATGAAAAGGGGAGAGCGAAGAGGGGACGCGGAGAGGGGAGACACGGGGAGGGGTGAGGGGAGAATTTATTAATTCCGAATTCCGAATTCCGAATTCCGAACTCTTATTTTCTAGCTAACCACAGCATTAACTTTGGGTTCTGCGATCGAAAGTTTGGGGTTTTCTGAAAGATAAATTTGGCGAACGTCATCTGGTAAAGCCGCTTCTAGTCGCTGATATCCTTGCTGTAGTTCTTTGCTGACTTCAGGTAGAGCAATTTCTTCTCCCTCAGTCTGAAGATAAGCGGCAATTTGGGCTTCGCTCCAGTGAAACGTTTGCGCTAGCAATACCATCAGTCTCTGACGATCTGGTAGTTCCACTAAAGATTGTTCTAAGTAGCACCACAGCGGCGGCGAAGCAGTTGAAAGGGAGTAATGAATTAATTCTGCTGGGGGCATTTCTACTTGGTTGACGCAAATAGCCGCCATTTCGACTAACCAGCTTTGAAACGAATAGTTGTTATTGGTGCTAAACTTGCGAGGATCTAATCCACCCATTTCGTAGTAGATGTGCCGCCAGGTGAGAGCAAATAGGTAATCTGCCTGCACGGGCGATCGCAATCCATACCACATTAGAGTGTAGACGATCGCGCTATAGCGACAGAAAATAGCGACAAAGTATTTTCCTTGCTCTGGATAGTGCTGAAACAACGTCAGCAATTCGCGATCGCTGTAGTGAAACAACGATTTGACGATGGGATGATGGCTTTCAGGAAAATGAGGGATTTGCACGATTTTTCCTCGCTGGCGCTCGATGGGGCAATTGGTGCGATCGATCCCTGGATAGATCGGGGGGACTTACGCGGCTAATCTATGTATGGATGTGCGTTACGCTGTGCTAACACACCCTACATTTAGGGAGTTGGACTGAGTTCTGACTTAGTTGGCAAACAATATATGATAGGACAGATCGTACACTAAGTTTCAAATTGATAAAATAAGTAGTATTATTACCGCTACCCAGAAGTCAAAAAAATTGATGGGTGGGATGGCGATCTCCTTTGATTTATTCCTTGACGCTCCTTATGTTCGGTTCTATAGCAGTTAATCCAATTTCTGACTTACTTCCATCTTCGATCGACAGTGCTTTTTTGGTGTCTCTGCCGCTAGATAGCCTCTTTTCGACTCAAGGCATCATGGTGATGCTGTTGGCAGCCTATGCTGTGGCGATGTGGATGTTTCTCAAAAGCGCCCCTAAAGTCCACACGATTATGGTGTCGGATCTGGAGATGGCCAGGCAATTTTATGAAGGTTTGCTAAATTTGCCAGTGGCGGAAGTCCCCTTGCACTACTACTACAACTACGAGCAAAGCTTGGGAACTGCTAGCCTCGACCCGTTGTACGTGCCAGCGACGATGGGAGCTTCTACGGCTAAAGGGTTAAGCCCGAACCAAGGTTTGTGGTATCAACTCAAGAAGAATGCCCAACTACACGTTATTTCTGGAGCCAATTCAGGGACTAACAATCGCCAGCGTCATGTTTGCTTCGATAAAGATTGTTTGGAACAGGTACTAATGCGGGTGCAGTTGCGAGGAATCAAACACAAAATTCGCCGGGAAAAGCCTTTGAATTTTTTGGTGAAAGACTTGGAAGGACGGACGATCGAGATGGCAGAAGTTTCTTAATGGGGCATGGGCTTCGGCAGGCTCAGCCGAGCGGACATAGGGCATTGGTAACATTTTTCCCTGTTTCTAATGAGGGATTATGGTTAGGTTCGTTGGGTTTCCTGCCGTCAACCCAACCTACAGTTATTGCACTTTTTAATTGCGAATTCTGAGGTGTGAGAATGCTTATCAAAATTCTGTAAAGTCGATTTGTCCTGCTTTAACTGCAAGAATTTGAGATGATTTCAACCACTCTGGCTCGAAAGCTCCTAAATGAGTGGTAGTAATTAAAGTTTGAAAGCGATCTTGAATGGCATCTAATAGCTGATTTTGCCGCCAGGGATCGAGTTCGGCTAACACGTCATCTAACAGTAATAATGGTGGTTCGCCAACTACTTCTTCGATCAGTTTGAGTTCGGCTAATTTGAGGGCTAAAACTAAAGTCCGCTGCTGTCCTTGAGAGCCATAAGCTTTGGCCGGGGTGCGATCGATCGTCAATTCTACTTCATCGCGATGAGGTCCCACTAAGGTCGTACCGTGGTGCTGTTCGGGTACGCGGCGTTGCTGAATTTTCTCTAAAAATGCCTGTTGGACTTTTTCGGTGTCGTCTCGATCTAAGCTGACGTTGGGAGCGTATTTCACTTCTAAAGCCTCGGTTTGACCGCTGATGCTGGCGTGCCAAGCTTGGGCGAGGGGGGCTAACCGCTGCAAAATTCTAGCCCGACGGCGCGTTACTCGCGTACCAGTAGTAGCTAATTGGGCATCCCATAAGGCTAATTGCGATTCTTCTGGAGACGTACCATGGTACGTCTCTACATTTTGATTTTTGGCTGCTTTTAACAGGGCATTGCGTTGGCGCAATACTTGGTTGTATTGCTGCAAGATATGAGCGTAGATCGGTTCGACTTGAATTAATAGAGAATCTAACCAAGCTCGGCGGCGTTCTGGCGCACCCCTAACCAGTTCTAAATCCAAACTAGAAAACTCTACGGCATTGAGAACTCCGAGAAAGTCGATTTGCCGCCTCAAGGTTTCGCCATTGAGAGCGACGGTGCGCCGACCTTGGGAACGAAGGGTTAAAGTTAAATCTGTAGTACCGTAAGCTCGCTCTAGAGTCGCGGCGATCTGTCCGGCCGATTCTCCAGCTAAAACCAGATCTCGATCGCGCGTCGCTCGATGGCTTTTGAGGGTGGCCAGCAACTCTACTGCTTCTAACAGGTTAGATTTGCCTTGAGCGTTATTCCCCACCAAAATCGTTTTAGGAGCCGAGAAATCTATCTGCTGCTCTCGGTAGTTACGAAACTGTCGCAGGTGGATAGCTTTAAGGTACATAGTTTCCCATTCCTAGCTCATGGCGATCGATAACGAACGATCGACATTAACCTGCGGGCAGAATCTAAACAGCTATCGATCGGGACTTAGGCCGCAAATCCCTAGATAGCAGTGCGTAACGCTTCGCTTTAGCGTAGCCATGCCGCAGGCTATACGCACCCTAGATTTAGAGGCTGGTTGTCAATTACCACTCGCCAGTTCCTCCTTCCAATTCTTCATAATCGATATCCATTTCTTTGACGCGTCGGATCGGGAGGTTGGCAATCAGCGCGGTCGTTCTCTGGCTGCTTTCGACGGAAAACTGCAAAGCGTCGGTGTCAATTTCCACGTAGCGAGAAACCACCTCTAAGATTTCTAGGCGCATGGCTTCCATCATCTGAGGAGTGAGTTCAGCGCGATCGTGAGCGATCACCAGTTGCAGGCGACGCTTGACTTGCTGGCGACTACTTTCGTTACCAGTGCGGGAAAAAAGTTGTTCTATCAGTTCGCCGATCATGTCTCAGGTTTTCCCTGCTTGAGCTTAAAAAATCTTAGTTCGCAGCACCTTGCCGATGCGGGAAAAGAAATTTTCATTGTTGTTATCTAGGTCGAGAAACTCGACCGACTCGCCTTGCAAGCGGCGACCGACATTTTGAAATGCCACTCCTGCTAAAGAGAGGTTATCTGCTAAAGCTAGGGGTTCGCCTCGGTTGGTGGAAACGATGACGTTCTCGTCTTCGGGGATGACCCCAATTAAGGGGACGGCGAGAATTTCTTGCACGTCTTCGACCGACATCATATCGTTCTCTCTGACCATTTTGGGTCGGAGACGGTTGACGATTAAGTGAATGCGTTTGACGCTTTGAGCTTCTAACAGGCCGACTACTCGATCGGCATCCCGGACGGCAGCGATTTCGGGGGTGGTGACGATAAGAGCTTCGGTGGCTCCGGCGATCGCATTTTTGAATCCCATTTCAATGCCAGCGGGGCTATCGATTAAAACGTAGTCACACATTTTCGATAGCTCGCCGATTAGTTGTTTCATCTGCTGGGGATTGATTGCTTCGGCTCGGCGGTTTTGAGTGGCTGGGAGCAACATTAAACCTGGTTGCCGTTTATCTTTGACTAAAGCTTGTTCTAATCGGCATTCGCCAATGATGACTTCAGCGGCGGTGTAGACGACCCGGTTTTCTAAGCCCAGCAGCAGGTCTAAATTTCTCAAACCGAAATCGGCATCGACCAGGGCAACTTGATGACCTAACCGCGCTATGGTCATGCCCAAATTGGCTGTAACTGTGGTTTTGCCTACTCCCCCCTTACCGGAGGTGACGACAATTATGCGACTCATATTATATGCGTGGGAAAACTTACACTATCGTTTGGGCTGTTTGTCTGAGAAAAGCGGGCGGCCGCTGGCGCGTCTTTAAGTTCATCTTTTGTCCTCCATGGTTTCGATGGGGGTTCTAACAAAATCGGCGGCTCTGGCAATCCGCAGAATTCCTTCTGGGCTGATATAAGCCACTTCTGGGTAAAACTGTTTTGGGGGCTTATCTGGCGCTCTAGCTACGCTAGAGGCTATTCGCAGTTGGGTCGGTTCCATCTGCAACGCCATGATGCGACATTGAGAATTGCCTTGGCAGCCAGCATGGGCGATACCGCGCAAGCGTCCCCATACTAAGATATCTCCTACAGCGATGATGCTACCACCTGGATTGACATCTCCGACGATCGCCACTGTACCAGGATGGCGAATTTCTACGCCAGAACGCACCGTTAATTCTAAATAGAGAGGTTCGGCTACAGGCTCTTTGAGTTGGGAAGGTTTGCCCGATACAACCGACGAAAATCGTAGTTGTTGTTCGACGGAGTAACCAGCGGTGGCAGCAGCTACGGCCGTTTGTCGCCGAGTGGTATAAATTCGTTCGATTTGGAGTTCGGCTTCTTTGAGTGCGTCAGCGATCGCTTTGAGTTGTCTGCCGTCTAACAGCCGATCTTGAGCCATCAGCCGCACTTTAGTTTGGGGTTGCCAAAAGCGATCGCCACCGTTGAGGCGGTGCTTTAACTGTTCCCACAATTCAGTCCAGGTATGGTCGATCGAGGATTCAGCTTCGGCGGGCAAGATTAACTGTAGCCCCCCATCTTCGGTTTTCAAGCGCACTTGGAACTTAATATTTTCTTCCCGCAGACTTGGGGAAACGGTTGGGGTTGGTACGACGTTCGGCAGGACTGAATCGGAAGTCATGCAAGGCAAGCCTGACTTGAGAGGATTGGTTTTTTATCCAGTTTTTGGATTGATGATGTAGTATATCATCACTAAACGGTTTTTGACGACTCGATCGACCGGGCAAATGAATTCGCGTCTATACAAACGAAGTCTGCCCGCGCGAACTCAAGAATAAACGGTTTTATAAGTCCGGATTTGATATTAGAAAATTTGACGATTCTTTGTCGAAAATCCAACAGTGCAGGGATTCGGGGTTTGGAGACAGAGCGATCGCTATTATATATAGATATGGAAGATATGGAGAGCGATCGGCTGTCCTCGCGGGCAGGCAGGATGCCTACTTTACAAGAATGTCCTGCGATCGATTCAGAATTGCTATATACGATAACTTTGGGAGCAAATCAGGTCTGCTTTAACTCAACATCCAACCGCAGATCGATTAGAGCAAATATCGGACAAAAAAGTCTGGACGGATGCAGAGTTGATGGCGCTCGATCGCGATAGTCATCGTTATGAATTAGTGAATGGAGAAATAGTCGATCGGGGGAATTTAGGAGCAAAATATGGATATATTAATGCGATCTTGAGTGCCGTTATTTTTAACTTTGTATTTTCTCAGCGCATGGGAGCAGTAATGAACTCTAGCACTGCTTTTGCGATGAAAAATGGTAATAAGCGATCGCCCGATGTTTCTTTTGTGGCTAAAGAACGCTTGCAAGGATTAGAAGAATTACCTGATGGCTTTTTAGAGGGTGCGCCTGACTTAGCAATTGAAGTTCTCTCGCCGAACAATACGATCGAGGAGATCCACAATAAACTGGTGGAATATTTTGAAAATGATGCCCGTTTGGTGTGGGTGGTTCATCCTAACGAGCAATACGTGTTGGTATATAAATCGTCTCAAGAACCCGATCGCCTCCTCAAAGCCGCCGATACTCTTGACGGCGAAAACGTTATACCGGGTTTTACGTTTCCAGTAGCTAATTTGTTTCAAAAACTTTCCTTTTAACAAGATCTCTTTCGCTGTTACCAGCCAATTAGCTGCGGGTAGTTGTTTCACCGTGAAACTGCCGATCGAGAGTGGATCGAAATTTGAGGGATCTGGAGAGTTGCCTCAAGGGATCGCATAACCAGAAGGCAGACCTAACCCCCTAGCCCCCTTCCCTGCAAGGGAAGGGGGGAAAGACCCTCCTTATCCGAAAAACTTTCTTTTTGTTCCACTTGTAGTATAGAGCTAGGGAGAGGTAAGAAGGGAAAAGCCCCTCTCCTGAAAGGAGAGGGGTTTGGGGAGAGGTCAAAATGGCTCGCATCCAACAGTTAGATCTTCCATCAGTGGACTTTAGCTATTAGTCGAGAACTTAACTTCTGGGCGGGTGCAAGCTTTCTGTTCGAGTTATAACTAAGTTGATAAAGAGATTGAGCCAGAGAAAAAAGGAATTGACAATGGCACGGGATGAGGCGTATCGGCAGGCAGAAGAGCGTATTGAAGAAGCACGCCGTAAGGGAGCAAAGGAACTGAATCTTGGAGGAATGGCACTTACTGAGGTTCCAGAGGCGATCGTTAACCTTGCTCAGTTGGAAGTGCTTATCCTCTCTGACAATCAACTGATAGCACTACCAAAAGCGATCGCTAATCTCACTCAGCTACAAGGGCTTTACCTTTCCAACAATCAACTGACAGCACTACCAAAAGCGATCGCTAATCTCACTCAGTTACAACGACTTTTCCTTTCCTGTAACCGACTGACAGCATTACCGGAGGCGATCTTTCACCTCACTCAGTTGAAATGCCTTAGCCTCTCTCACAACGAACTGACAGACATTCCGGCAGCAATTACTAATCTGACTCAATTGCAACGAATTATGTTTTCAAAAAACAAACTTACACACATTCCAGCAGCGCTCGGTTTCCTCACCAAGTTGCAAGAGATCGAGATCTCCAACAACCCTCTCAATCCCGGTCTTGCTGCTGCCTACGAGCAAGGAACAGAAGCTGTCTTGGAATACCTACGAGCAAAAACAGATGCTTAATACTAAATTAGGTTCAAAGTGACACCAGTTCATATTGTGGGAATTGGCTTGGATGGAGCGGCTGGAATCCCTTACCCAGTAAGCCAGATCGTCGATCGAGCCACGCTGCTAATAGGAAGCGATCGCCACCTCAGCTATTTCCCCAAACATCCAGCCCAACGCTTGGTATTGGGAGATTTTACTGAAGTAATTGGCGAAATTCGCCGCCGCCTGGAAACTAATGCTACTGAAACCATAGTAGTTTTAGTCACTGGCGATCCGTTGTTTTTTGGCTTGGGGCGGTTGTTACTAGCCGAACTTCCTCCCGAACAACTGACGTTTCACCCTCACGTCAGTTCGATTCAATTGGCTTTCGGTCAGATTAAAGTTCCTTGGCAAGATGCTCGAATTATTAGCGCCCACGGACGTTCTTTAGAAGAGTTAACCCAGGCGCTACAACAAGGAAGCGAGAAAATTGCCGTCCTCACGGATGAAACTAACACTCCTAATGCGATCGCTCGTCTCTTACTTGCCCTAGATTTACCCCACCAATATCAGTTTTGGATTTGCGAAAATTTGGGCGGGAGAAACGAAAAAGTTCAGTCTTTACCCGTAGCAGCAGTAGAACGGGAAACTTTTGCCCCGTTGAATGTAGTAGTTTTGCTGCGACAAACTGAAACTGGAGATCGACCTTTAGATCTAAATAACTTGCCGTTATTGGGTTTACCCGATCGAACTTTCTTGAGTTTTAGCGATCGCCCCAGCTTATTCACCAAGCGCGAGGTGCGAACCCTAATTTTAAGCGAACTGGCATTGCAACCGAAACAAACTGTTTGGGATATTGGCGCTGGTACTGGTTCGGTAGCGATCGAGATTGCTAGGTTATGTCCGACATCTTCGGTATATGCGATCGAGCAAACGTCAGCCGGGACAGCTTTAATCGCACAAAATTGTCGGCGTTTTCAAGTCAAAAACGTCGTCTCGATTCATGGCAAAGCACCACAATCTTTAGATCGACTTCCCAATCCCGATCGCATTTTTATCGGCGGTAGCGGCGGTAACTTGAGTCAGATTTTAGATGAGTGCGATCGTCATTTACTGCCAAACGGAATTCTGGTTATGGCTTTGGCTACCGTCGAACACCTCAATCTGGCCGTAGATTGGATGCGTCAAACAGATAAAGAGCGATCGCACCATTGGGATTATCGATTATTGCAAGTACAACTATCTCGATCGGTTCCCGTCGGACAGCTAACTCGTTTTGCCCCGCTCAATCCAGTTACTATTCTTACTGCCACGTGCAGTTAAATTAGGGTTTAGTATAAGGAACGAGCTTCAATTTTAAGCAAAAGTGTTAATTCGATCGGCGATTTAAAAAAGAGTACACATCAAATGAAAATCAAAGGTATTAAACGCGGTCAAGCTATTGAAATATTAGAACAAATTAGCGATCGTGCAGGGCATCAACTCGAATAAACTCGGTTGGTCGATATCCCGGTTCGGGAACGGGTCGATCGGAAGAATCGAAATGTTCGGCCAAGATTCTGGTTAGTCCCTGCGTGTGTTGCAGTTTCCGTTCTTTCCAACCTGGTTCGCGTTTTTCGGACCGAAAAATGATGTACTTACGCATCAATCTTTCTCCCTCTCTCCCCATCTCCCCATCTCCCTCTCTCCTCTAGGCTTCAGCCGCCTTGGCTGGCACTTTGGGTATTTCCTGCTTGATGGTGAGGTAGCGAATGACTTCCTCGCTCAGGCGCATGGCCCGCTCTAGGATGGCGATTTCTGGACCATTGGCTCTGTAGTTCATTTGGACGTAAACTCCCTCCCGCTGGCGTTTGATTTCATATGCCAAGCGGCGCTTGCCCCGATGTTGGATCTCGATTTCCTTGGCTCCGGCATCTTGGAGCAGATTTTTATATTTGGCGATCGCCTGGTCTACCTGCTCTTCTGCTAGATCGGAGCGCAGGATGTACATGGTTTCGTGAACGATATCTTTCATGCAATTTATTTCCTTATGGACTATATGGCTTATTCCGAGGTTGTACGGATAACAACTGAATAAGCAAGGAATTACAATCTTACCAGTTTTACTATTAACCAGGTGCAATGTGTCGAGCGATCTTTTTTTGGAAGCTTCACGCCACGCACGACCCACGACCCCCATTCATCTATGGCGCAGCGTTACGTTCGAGTTAAAATTCCTACTGGACAGATTTACTACGGTTTATTGCAACTCAACCGCAGCGTCCAAGTCCTAGATGCTCCCCCTTGGTTGCAAGGACAGCCTACAGATACTCTGTTATCCTCAGATGGTTATCAACTGCTAGCCCCTTGCGCTCCTTCTAAAATCGTCGCGGTGGGCAAAAATTACCCCGCTCACGCGGCGGAGATGGGAGGGGCAGTGCCCAAAGAGCCACTACTGTTTCTCAAGCCTCCCACCTCAGTCAGTGCTGCGCATACAGACATTCTTTATCCTCCGCAATCGCAGCGAGTTGACTATGAGGGCGAACTAGCTTTGATTTTGGGCGATCGCTGTGTTGATGTTTCTCCCAAAGAGGCTATAAGTAAAATCTGGGGTTATACGATCGCCAATGATGTCACCGCACGAGATTTGCAGCAGCTAGACGGGCAATGGACTCGCGCTAAGGGATTTGACTCTTTTTGCCCCCTCGGCCCGTGGATCGTCAGAGAATTGAATCCAGGAGCGACATTGCAGACGTTTTTAAACGATGCCCCTAACCCAGTGCAATCGACTCAAATCGATCGTATGGTATTTTCCCCTGAGTTTTTAGTTTCTTATATTTCCCACGTCATGACCCTGCTACCGGGAGATGTAGTTTTGACGGGCACGCCAGAGGGGGTAGGACCGATGCAAATTGGGGATAGCATCCGGGTAGAAATCGAAGGCATCGGTCAGTTAGAAAATACTGTCATTGCTCGTCGATCGACCCAAATGTAGAGACGTAGCAGTGCTACGTCTCTTGTTAGCGGATTTGAGCTTCAACTGCTTCAGAAATCCCAGGAATTTCGGCGTATTGTCCCCGCCAACACTGGACGACTGAATAGATACAAGCTGCTAAAGTGGCAATAAAAATTAGATTGGCGGTAGTTTCGGCAATCAGATGGCTACCTAAGGCCGGGACAAAAACTGAATACACCATATTGCACAACACCAAAGCGATATCGATCAGAATCGCTTGCATGGTATTAAATCGAATGAAGTTACTGATGTTTTGATTTCTGACTACAGCAAAAAGCAATACGAAGAAGACTGCTAATCCTGCGAGAGGAACGCCATAGTAAATTTGTAAAAATGGTTGTAGAGGTAAATAAATAAATGCTAAAAATGGCAGCAGTTTAATCAAACCTATACCAAAAGGGAAAGCTACAACTAACGGAAAAATATAAGGAAGAGATGCCAAAATTCTTTCTTTAGTTGGAGTGGTCGAACCGTTCCAAGTCATAATTTTTCTCTCAAATGAACGATTTGCTAATTCTTATATTGTAAGGGAGAAGAGGAGAGGAAAAGGAGAGACGCTAGGGCAAGAAGAAAATATTCAATTCTAAACTCCTGACTTCTAACCCTTGTAGGGGCGCAAAGCATTGCGCCCCTACCTCTAAATTTTTGAACTCCTGAACTCCTGAACTTCTAATTAATGCACTTGAGCCTTAGCTGCTTCAGAGATCAGCGGTACTTCTGCTTGTTTGCCTTGCAAAGACAGGACGATCGCATAAATTGAAGCTCCAGCGATCGCGATAAATATCAGGCTGAAAATAATTCCTACTCCTAAAGTTAAAAATCCCTTACCCCAAACGTCTAAGAGGACTGCACCGATTCCAGTTTGATTGCTAAAAAAATTGGGAACGAGGGCGCTCGACAAACCTATGAGCCTGATAAATGCGTTTAATAACCATCCGAAAACTGCTAGCAGTAATGCTTGCATGGCATGGAGGCGCAAAAAATACCTCAGTTTGTGGTTATTTATTACCCCTAAATACAAAGCAAAAAATACCACCATCGGAATCAATGCCCACTGTCCGATCGGAAAGTAGTAGATCCTTGCTAGCCAAAATATGGGAGTAAATAATATCCCTAGAGGAGGAAGCAGCAAAAACAGAAAGAACCCAAATGGTAAAATTTCTAGAATGGGTATGAGATAGGTTAAAGCCGCAAAAATCCGATCTTGAGTGGTGGCCGCGCCGCGCCAGATCATGAGCTAATTCTCCTGCCCGATTATTGATGTCAACGGGGAATGCTGAACGAAGATTTTTCATCATTCATAATTCTTGCCGTGCTTAATTAACATTAACAAGTTGGAAGCCCATTTGACATTCGTACCGATCGGGCAGATCTCGATCGGTCTTGGCGATCGCATGGCCGCAGCAGAGTTGCCCTTGTCGCCAGCGTGGTTGACCGCTGCGATCGGCGAGCAGGCAGCTTTGACAGACTTGCTCTGGAGAAATTACGTGTTCGTCCGTGAGAATGACCAGCATAGAGAACCCCTTTTCTTGCTAGCCCAATAACCTCTAAATTTATTGTACGCTAGGTTTTTGAGCAAGTAGTTACAATTGGTACACAGCTTAATTATTCCCATCAGCAGCCAAATAAATTACTAGAGGTAAACATACAGTGGCACAAACTAACTTAGATTTTTTGGCGATCGACGATCCGACGGTGGCTGAGTTAATCGGATTGGAACTGCAACGCCAACGGGATGGCTTAGAACTGATTGCTAGCGAAAACTTTGTTTCGGCGGCGGTGCTAGCTGCCCAAGGTTCGGTACTGACTAACAAGTATGCTGAAGGTCTTCCTGGCAAACGCTATTACGGTGGCTGCGAGATTATCGATAAAATCGAGCAACTGGCGATCGATCGAGCCAAGCAGCTATTTGGTGCGGCTCATGCTAACGTTCAACCTCATTCTGGGGCCCAAGCAAATTTCGCGGCTTTCCTGGCGCTATTGGAACCAGGCGACACGTTTATGGGGATGGATTTGTCTCACGGCGGCCACCTCACCCACGGTTCTCCAGTAAACGTTTCCGGGAAGTGGTTTAAGGCTTGTCACTACGGGGTGAGCAAAGAAACCGAGCAACTAGATTACGACGAAGTGCGGGAACTGGCAAAAAAATATCAACCGAAGCTGATTATTTGCGGCTATTCGGCTTATCCTCGGATTATCGATTTTGCCAAGTTTAGAAGTATTGCCGATGAAGTCGGGGCTTACTTAATGGCTGATATCGCCCACATCGCCGGGTTGGTGGCTACCGGACACCATCCCAGCCCGATGCCATACTGCCACGTAGTAACGACGACCACGCACAAAACCCTGCGGGGGCCGAGAAGCGGTTTGATTCTCACCAACGATGTAGAACTGGGCAAGAAGCTAGATAAAGCGGTTTTTCCTGGTACTCAAGGCGGGCCTTTAGAACACGTCATCGCAGCGAAAGCCGTGGCCTTTGGAGAAGCCCTAACGCCAGCATTTAAAGCTTATTCCGGGCAAGTAATTGCCAATGCCCAAGCTTTAGCAAGTCAACTGCAAAAGCGCGGTTTAAATATTGTTTCTGGAGGGACTGACAACCACGTAATGCTGGTAGATCTGCGATCGATCGGTATGAAGGGCAAGGAAGCAGATCGACTGCTGGGTGAAGTGGATATAACAGCCAATAAAAATACCGTTCCCTTCGATCCAGAGTCGCCGTTTGTCACCAGCGGGCTGCGATTGGGTTCGCCAGCCATGACGACGCGGGGGCTGGGAGCAGCAGAATTTGCCCAAATTGGCGATTTAATTGCCGATCGCTTGTTGAATCCTAACGATGAAGGTATCGCTCAAAATTGTCGCCAACGGGTGGCTGATTTGTGCGATCGCTTCCCGCTCTACCCTCACCTGACCGTACCCGTACCAGCGATGGCTTAACGCTATCGATCTCAGGTGAAATAGCGATGAAACTAATTTGAAAGAATGCGATCTATGAGGATCTAAAAGACAGGGCATATACAGTCGAATGGTCGGTGCTGGACGGAGGTTCCGGCACTTTTTTTTGCTCGATTACTATTACCGATCCCAAATCCAGTTAAACATCGATCGATGTAGATGAAAGTTTTCTCATAGAACTTTCATGTTTGTTTTATGCCAAATTTTTAAGCTGGATTTAACCAAAACATAACTTGGTTAAGAGCGATCGCAGGTGATGTCGCTGAATCTAGCATCATCGCTGCACTAAACCATTCTCGACATCAGTGGTATTCATAGAGGTCTTTATGAACAAGCTATCACCTCGATTAAGGCATCAAAGGGAGAAAATGCGTTCGACGCATCCCAGCGATCGCATAGCTAGATCGTTAGGGCAATCGACTCGGTTCGGACAAGAGCAATTACCATCTCGATCGTATCAATTCCAACCAGCAACCAATCCTAATCGTAAGCTGAGAATTGCTCTTTATTCCCACGACACGATGGGATTGGGGCATAAACGTCGCAATTTGTCGATCGCCCAAGCTTTGGGGGCTTCAGCTTTAGATGCCGACATTCTGATGATTAGCGGGATGTCAGAAGCCAACGATCTTTCTATGTCTCCTGGGGTAGATAGTTTGACCCTACCAGCCCTCTACAAAAATAGCGATGGGGAGTATAAATCGCGGCGGTTGGATATTTCGCTAGCAGAAATTATTAATTTGCGATCGCAAGTGATTCAGACTACTCTTGCAACTTTTGGTCCCGATGTCTTGATTGTCGATAATGTAGCGCGAGGAGCAATGGGGGAACTCGATGCCACCTTAGAATACTTGCGCGATCGCCAGCAAACCTACTGTATTTTAGGCTTGCGGGATGTTTTAGACGAACCTAGTGCCGTCCGGCGCGATTGGCAGCATCACCATAACGATCGAGTTATCCGAGAATATTACGATGCTGTTTGGGTGTACGGCGATCGCAGCGCCTATGACTTGAGCCAAGAGTATGACTTTGCCCCAGAGACAAATGCCAAGCTGCATTACCTGGGTTATTTGGATCGAACAGAGTGTTTGAAGTTTGTCGATGAAGCCAGCAAACGAGCGATCGACAGCCTGAATCTACCATCGTCAGCGCGTTTAATTCTCTGTGCTGTCGGTGGCGGCCAAGATGGAGCAGAACTAGCAGAAGTTTTCGCTCGAACCGAATTCCCAGCCGATACTCATGGCATTCTGCTCACCGGCCCTTTTATGCCCCAACAAGTTCGCCAACGCTTACAACAGCAGGCAGACGAGCGTTCCGACTTGTCTTTGCTCGAATATTTTCCCGAACCAACGCTGCTGATAGAACGGGCAGATCGGGTAATTGCTATGGGGGGATACAATACCACTTGCGAAATCCTCTCGTTCCAAAAACAAGCTGTAATCGTCCCGCGCATCAAACCTCGCCAAGAACAACTGGTGCGGGCCGAACGGTTGCAAGCCATGGGATTGCTCGATGTGTTACATCCCGATCGATTGAGCGTCGAGACTTTGAATGAGTGGTTGAGACAACCGGATAAACCGCCAGCCAGCCGCGATCGCCTCGATCTCAACGGTTTGACTCGCATTCCGCAATTTTTAGCGGTAAATGTTGCCCCCCGATTTCATACTAAATCCGGTTATTAAAAACATGAATCCAGCCCTCACCCCCAACCCCTATTGTGTAGAGACGTAGCATGCTACGTCTCTGCATGGGAGAGGGGTGCCGGAGGCGGGGTGAGGGCCAACCCACTGTTGCTAAGCGGTTTGATATCAGTAAGCGAAAACAAGGGATTTCAAGCTCCTTTCAACCAGCTTTTGAGCGTTCATCTACTTAATTTCAGAAAATGTTACTTTCCCCATCGCCGCGCGTTGGCTACGTTCTCAAACGCTATCCCCGTTATTCGGAAACGTTCATTGTCAACGAAATCTTAGCTCACGAAGCAGCAGGACTAAAGATTGAAATTTTTGCCCTGCGTCCTCCAGAAGATACCCATTTTCAAAACATTATTTCTCAAGTCCGCGCTCCAGTTCGTTACATCCGCAAGCCAGTACAAGGACGCACGAGCGAGTTCCTCAACAGTTTGGCACCGACAGCAGCTAGCTATTTTTGGGCGGAGTTGCAAGCAGCCAGTCAAGTCATTCCCGATTTTTGGTCGAAGTTAAGCATAGCCCAGGGAGAAAGAGCTAGTACCGTTTATCAGGCAGTTTGGTTGGCGCGGGAAGTGAAATTAACCAACATTACTCACCTGCACGCTCATTTTGGTACGGTAGCTACCAGCGTGGCTCGTTTGGCGGCTCATTTTACGGGCATTCCTTATACCTTCACGGCCCATGCTAAAGATATCTTTCACGAAAGTGTCGATCGAGAGGATATGACTCGCAAACTCAGCGATGCTGCCGCCACAGTTACCGTCAGCGATTACAACCTGAAATATCTCCAAGCCAATTACGGTAGTGCTGCTAACCGAGTGCAGCGCATTTATAACGGCTTAGATTTATCCCGGTTAAATTATCGATCGCCCTTACACCGACCCCCATTACCATTAATCCTGTTTGTCGGTCGCCTCATCGAGAAAAAAGGGATATCAGTCTTAGTTGAAGCTTGCGCCCAACTCAGGGATTGGGGTAGCGAATTTCGCTGTCAAATTATCGGCACGGGTTCTCTGCAAACTGAGTTGCAGCAACAGATTCAACAGTTAAATTTAGGTTCGGTAGTCGAAATCCTCGGTCCTCGCCCGCAAAATGAAGTCTTCGATCGCCTCCAGCAAGCAGCAGCGTTTGTGGCTCCTTATGTCATTGGTGCAGACGGCAATCGAGACGGTTTGCCAACGGTACTATTAGAGGCGATGGCGTTGGGAACTCCTTGCGTCGCTACTGATGTCACCGGAATTCCCGAAATCGTCCGTCACCGGGAAACTGGTTTGCTAGTACCTCAACGCGATGTCGAAGCTTTAGCTACGGCGCTCAAACGACTTTTAGATAACGTTAGCCAGCGAGAAAAATTGGCACGACGGGCAAGACAAACGATCGAGGAGGCGTTCGACATTCACGAGAATACGGCGGCATTGCGATCGCTATTTCAAGCACAAGCGACCAACACAGCGCCACGAGTTCTTCAGGAGGTGTAATTTATGAAGATTGCCTATATTTGTGCCGATCCTGGCATTCCCGTCTTCGGTCAAAAAGGATGCTCGATCCACGTCCAAGAAATTTTGCGATCGCTCCAAAAATTAGGGCATCAGGTAACTCTCTTTGCCACTCGCTTGGGAGATGAGCCGCCGCTCGACTTAGCCAAGATTCCGGTTTATCGCTTGCCCCCGATTCCTCAAGTAGAAAGACCGCTTCGCGAACGAATCGCCCTCGCGGTTAACCCAGATTTACAGTTAGAACTGGAACTAGCAGGTAATTTTGACTTCATCTACGAACGCTATTCCCTGTGGAGTTATAGCGGCATGGAATACGCCAGGGAACGAGGAATTCCAGGCATTTTAGAAGTTAATGCTCCTTTAATCGAAGAACAGCTACAGCATCGGGGTTTAGTCGATCGCGATGCTGCCGAAAAAGTTGCCCAGCGCGTCTTTAATGCTGCCAGTCAGATTGTTGCCGTTTCTACACCCATCAAAAATTATTTAACTAAATACGTTAGTGGGGCCAAAGTTCGAGTAATTCCTAATGGAGTCAATCGCGATCGCTTTGCCCTCCCTTTGATGCCCTCCTTTGTCATCCCTGCCGAAACTTTTGTCGTCGGCTTTGTCGGCAGCTTGAAGCCCTGGCATGGATTGTCGAGTTTGACCGATGCCTTTGCCCGCCTGCATCAAAAAGTTCCCTCAGCCCGACTTTTAATTGTGGGAGATGGCCCGGAACGAGAAAACATGGCAGCGGATTTATCCGCACGAAATTTACGCTCTGCCGTTCGTTTTACTGGTGCTGTTAACCCCGCTCTAATTCCTGAATTGCTGGCGGCGATGAGCGTGGCTGTGGCTCCCTATGAAGATCGCCCTGACTTTTATTTCTCGCCTCTCAAAGTCTACGAATACATGGCAGCCGGATTGCCTGTAGTTACCAGTCGAATCGGACAGCTAACCGAGTTAATTACCGATGGGGTCAATGGCAGGCTATGTCCTCCTGGGGATGCAGCGGCGCTCGCAGAGGCTTTAGAGGAACTGTGGCGATCGCCAGCACTACGCCAGCAGATGGGCAATGCGGCTCGCGATACCGTCTTAGAACATCATACTTGGGACGCGATCGCCGAACAGATCTTGACCCTGGCAGATCGAACTCGACTGGTCGGAGGTTGTCGATGACATCGAGCCCATCTCTGCAAAAATCTGTTCCCGGAATTTGGAAAATCTTGAGCTACTTTTCTCCCTACATTCGGAAACAGCAGAAATTATTGTTCTTAAGCGGAATCGCTTTAGTTGTGGATGTCGGGCTGCGGGTTCTCGAACCTTGGCCGCTCAAGTTCGTGTTTGACTACGTTCTAATTCGCGATCGAACACCCCCAGCGTTGCCCTGGGTTGGCACCTTAGAACCGATTTGGCTGCTGGCCTGCTCTATCCTGGCAGCGATCGCGATTCCGGTTTTGCGGGCGGTGGCGGCTTACTGGAATACAGTTTGGCTGGCTTTAGTGGGGAGTAGAGTCATTGGGGAAGTGCGAGAACGGTTGTATCGCCATCTCCAGCAGTTGTCCCTGGCTTATCACCATCGAGCTAGAAGCGGAGATCTGATCGTCAGAGTTAGCAGCGATGCCAGCAGGCTGCAAGAAATCTTACTGACAGCCGCTTTACCTTTATTAGTCAGCATCTTGACTTTATTGGGAATGTTGGCGGTAATGTTCTGGATGGATCGGGATCTGACTTTGCTTTCCTTACTGATGCTGCCTTGGTTTGGGTTAGTCGCAAGTCGTTTGAGCGATCGCATTCGGGAATCATCTGTCAAACAACGGCAGCAAGAGGGGGCGGTGGCGGCTACTGCTGCCGAGTCTATTGCTGCTATCAAACTGGTCAAAGCCCTGTCGCTGCAAGAAGCCTTTGCTCGAATCTTTGCTACCCAAAATCAGCGCAGTCTCAAAGAAAGCGTCCACACCCAACAACTAGCTTCTAACTTAGAGCGCACCGTGGATGTAGTCATTGCCATTGGCACCGCTGTAGTGCTGTGGTATGGCTCGTGGCTGGTATTGCGAGATGCTTTAACCCCTGGAGACGTGCTGGTATTTCTTACTTACCTCAAGAATGCTTTTAAACCCGTGCAAAATTTCGCCAAATATACGGGCAGATTAGCCAAAGCTGCGGCTTCGGGAGAGAGGATTTTGGACGTACTAGAAGAAATTCCCGACGTGCGAGATTTACCTGGAGCGATCGCGGCTCCTCCCTTTCGCGGCCGGGTAGAATTCGATCGCGTCAGTTTCGGTTACGAGCCGGAGCGAGTGCTGTTAGAAAAGATCGACCTAAAAGTACAACCGGGGCAACAAGTCGCCATTGTCGGCACTTCTGGCGGCGGGAAATCTACTTTAGTCAGCTTGATTCTCCGGCTTTACGACCCGATTGCTGGGGCCGTTAAAATCGACGGCCGGGATATTAGAGAATACACCTTAGATTCTCTGCGATCGCAAATCAGCGTCGTTTTGCAAGAGAGTCTGTTATTTGCCGCAACCATTCGCGAAAATATTGCTTACGGAGTCGCCGATATTACCGCAGCCGAAATCGTTGCTGCGGCCGAACTTGCCAACGCTCGCGAGTTTATCGAAGCACTCCCCCAAGGCTACGATACGGTAGTCGGAGAGCGCGGTGCTACCCTTTCGGGGGGACAGCGACAAAGAATTGCGATCGCTCGTGCTGCTGTCCGTCGAACGCCGATTCTGATTCTCGACGAACCTACCACGGGTTTAGATAAAAAAAACGAACAGATTGTCATTGAAGCCCTGCAAAGACTGGCGCGAGGGCGCACCACTTTTGTAGTTACTCACGATCTCCATCTCGCGGCCCGCAGCGATGCGATCGTCTATATCGAAGGCGGACAGATTGAAGAACGAGGGAGTCACGCCGAATTGATGAGTCGCAACGGCCGTTATGCAGCCTTGTATCAAATGCAGTCAGCAGTTGCCAACAGTTAAAGCGGTGTCAAATCTCTATATTTTTGAAATCAAATCCGGTTCTTAAACCCTCGCCGATCCCCCCTAGCCCCCCTTAAAAAGGGGGAAAAGAACTCAAAGTCCCCCTGCTTGGTGCAAGCTGCTTGGCGAGGGAACCTCGACGCGACTTGCATCCGCTTTTTAAGGGGGATTTAGGGGGATCGACAAGGCCAATCTTCAAACCGAAAACTTATGTATACACAGCAGCCTGCGAGGAGAGGGCAATGGAATTTTCTGTTTACTGGAGAGGGGAGCCGGAAATATTACAACTCATTTAGGATTGCTAAGTACCTAAGCAGAATAAATGATATATAGCTATGCCCTATGCCCCATGCCCAGACTTGAACTTTATCATTAATGCAAGCCTACCTGCTGTATGTTAATCCCTCAACTGAGCGATCCGTTCAACGCTACCGCCGATCCCAAAATGCCTTTTCTGGCAGAGGCGATCGATCCCGTGCGAGTGCAAAAGTGCCTGACAGCAGCTTTGGGCGATCGCTTCGCTCCCATCGAACTTGAGGGCATTCGAGTGATTCGCCACAAACCCGGACGGCGCTGCGCCATTGCCTACGAACTAAAAGTGGCAACTCCCGATTCGTCTCAATCCCTGACCGTAATTGGCAAAGCTAGAGCCAAAGGACTCGATCGCCACAGCTACGAACTCCAGAGATCGCTGTGGCAAGCAGGATTTGCCGAAGATAGTGCCGATGGGATCTCCGTTCCCGCACCGCTAGGTACGATTCCCCAATGGCAAATGTGGTTGCAGCAAAAAGTTCCAGGAACCGTCGCTACCGATCTACTCCCTGGCAGAGATGGAGTTGCTATCGCCCAGAAAATTGCGGCAGCCGCCCATAAATTACATCAAGCGGGGATTTCTCCCCACCGTCACCATACTATGGCTGACGAATTAGAAATTTTACGCGATCGCTTGCTCAAAGTATCTCAAGCATATCCGGCATGGGAAAAGCGCCTAGAAGTAATTTTAGACCGATGCGATCGCCTCGGTGCCGAAACTTCAGAATTCCCGCCCTGCGGCATCCACAGAGATTTTTATGCCGATCAAGTTATTATCGATGGCGATCGGCTTTACCTCATCGACTTGGATCTGTATTGCCTCGGCCATCCCGCCCTCGATCTCGGCAATTTCATCGCCCATATCACCGAGTATAGTCTTCGAGTTTTGGGCGATCCTTATGCTTTAGCCGATCGAGAAGCAGCCATGGCAGAAAAATTCAGGCAATTTCATCCTGCGGGTATGGGCGCAGCCATAGCAGCTTACGCTACCCTGACCCTGGCCAGACACATTTACATCAGCACCCAAATCGGCGATCGCCGTCCCTTCGTTGAAGCCATACTAGAACTGTGCGAACGGCGTTTGAACTGAGCCAGAGATAACCAATGCAAAAACAGGGAGAAAGCCAATATTTAAGAGTAAAAACTATTTTTAGCCTGAAAATACCTAAAACAATTATTTTTATTGTTTTTTTCTGGTCGATCGATCCCGTTCGCGCGATCGCCTCTTCTGACCAAAAAGTCAGCGAAAACGGCTTGATGTCTCAAATTCCCTCGGTGGCGGAACTATCAGAGGTAAGCCCCGACGATCGGGCATTTACAGCCTTAAACTCGTTAGTAGAGCAATATAACTGTCGCCGCGATCGGCTCGATCGAACGCTGACTCGTTACGAATTTGCAGCGGTGCTTCATGCTTGTTGGCAGCAACTAGAACGGTCGGGTGCGGCTATAGATGAGAATACCTCAGTGACAATTCAACGATTGCGATCGGACTTTGCCCCAGAATTGAGCGCCTTATCGAGACAGATAGAGCAATTAGAAACCAGAGTCGGTAATTTAGAGAGCCAACAATTCTCACCGCAGGTCGAATTGGAAGGAGAAGTAATTTTTGCCCCCATCCTGACAGTTGGCGGGAGAAAGGCTGACGGCAGCGGGGAATCGATCGAGGAAACCGTGCTTTTGGGTAGTGGCGCTACTTTGACTTTAGAAGCCAGTTTTACAGGCAAAGATCGGTTAGAAATCAGCCTGGAATCGACTCAAATTCCAGAACTAGAAGAACTGACTGGCACTCAGATGGCTAATTTAGGATTTGACGGCGATGATGGAGGGCAATTGGTACTCGATGAATTGGCATATCAATTTCCCTTGAGCGATCGAACTACAGTCACTATTACTGCTGAAGGTGGGGGTTTAGGCGATTACGTCCCTACCGTCAGCCCTTGGTTGAGTGGTAGCGACGATGGCTCTATTTCCACGTTTGGCAGAGAAAATCCGATTCGGCGACAAGGATCGGGAGCCGGAATCGGGATATCGCACAATTTCAGCGATGCGGTGAATCTCTCAGTAGGGTACGCTGCCAATCATCCTAACGATCCCGAACAAGGGCTTTTCTCCAGTCCTAACGCTGCGATCGCACAAATTACCGTTACTCCCTTCGAGGCACTAAAATTGAGCCTGACCTACACTAACTCTCACAACAGTTTTAGTACCGGAACTGGCAGCCAATTAAGTAATAATCCCTTTGATAATACTTCAGAGGCGATCGCGGCTACAGGCTATGGGGCAGAAGTAACTGTTTCCCTCACGCCTGAGTTTCACCTCGGCGGACGAGTCGGTTATTTGCAAGCAACAGCACGAGATTTAGGCGATCGTCCCCAGGCAAATATTTTCACTTGGTCGGCTTTTTTAGTGCTTGAAGACGGGGACGATCGAGATAATTTCTTCGGTTTAATCTTCGGTCAACCGCCTAAAGTCATCAATAACAATTTTGGCAAAGACTTTGAAGATCGAGATACTTCTCTACATCTAGAAGCTTTCTATCGCTGGCAAATCAATGGGAATGTAGCGATTACTCCTGGCATATTTCTAATTACTAATCCAGAGCATAACCGCAATAACGACACTATTTTTGTCGGTACTATCCGCACGGCTTTTACCTTTTAGCTAATTTCATCAATGCTTGACTCCTACTGCTACCCCTTGACTCCACTGCCAGTATCTGTAGGCACGATATAACGCTGCACCAACAAAAAAGCCAATAAAACTGGGGCGATAGACATAATAGAACTAGCGGCAATTAAGCGCCAAATTCCCGCATACGGACCGTCAGTGAGCCTGACGATCGCAAATGGCAGAGTTTCATAAGGCGAACCCGGATCTAACACGATTAACGGCCAAAGTAAATCGTTCCAAGAACCGATAAATACGAAAATTGCTAGCGTTACCAAAGCCGGACGAGTAGCAGGTAACATGACGTGCCACCACAAACCTAATTCCGAACACCCATCCATCCGGGCCGCTTCTTCTAATTCTTTAGGAACTCCTTGAAAAGCTTGTCGCAGTAAAAAGATGCCAAATGCTGAAGCGATCGCTGGCAAAATCAACCCTAAATAAGTGTTTCTTAAGCCCATTTGCACGGTCAAAATATATAAAGGAATCATCACGATTTGAAAGGGAATGACGATCGTGGAGACAATGAGGGCAAAAATCGCTTCTCTACCTTTAAAGTTGAGTCTTGCTAAGGGATAAGCTGCAAGGGAACAAAATAATAAATTTAAACCTACTGTCAGCGCTGCTACTAGGATGCTGTTAAGCAAGTACCGACTAAAAGCCTGGTTATCGTCTTGCCAAATAGTGACAAAATTTTCCCAGGTTGGTTTGGCGGGCAAAAGTTGTGGTGGAAACTGAAAAACGTTTTCTCCAGGAGACTTAATAGCAGTGCTAAATAGCCACACCAAGGGAAATAGCATGACGAGCGCGATCGCGCCCAATAATACATACGTAACTAGCACTTTAGCTTGCTGCCAATTGAATTTTCTGTTTCGCTCTTTATACGAGCCTGATTTTGCGTCCATCTGGGGCTAAAAATCTCCTGCGATCTGAGGTTAATTGTCTTTTACAGACGAAGATGATATATATTTCTGCATTAGAGCAGACGAGGTATAAGCAAACAAATGTCTACTGGTCCTGCTAACTACGAAAATGTCAACGAAGGATATCTCAGACAGCGGCAATTAAGGGGCCGTGCTGGCTTTTGGCTGTTGTGGAGTTTAGGAGTTGGCATCGTCATCTCAGGCGATTTTACCGGGTGGAATGCTGGTTTGACAGCAGGTGGATTCTGGGGGCTAGCGATCGCTACCTTTTTAGTCGCCATCATGTATATCTGTCTGACCTACAGTTTGGCGGAAATGTCAACCATGCTACCTCAAGCAGGAGGACTTTATTCCTTCGCTCGCAGTGCCTTCGGTCCGTTTTGGGGCTTTATCTGCGGTGTCGCCATGATCGTGGAAAACGTCCTGGCTCCAGTCGTAGCCGTGATTGCTGTCACCAGCTACCTTCAGCCGTTGATTCCTGGCGTACCGATCTACGTGGTTTGGGTGGTGGTGTACGGTATTTTTACGGCGATTAATATCTGGAGTACAGAACAGACTTTCAACATCGGTTTTTATATCACCTTGGCAGCGATCGCGATTTTGCTCGTGTTTTACGTGAGTATGCTGGCTCTAGGGGTGTTTAAAACCGAACTACTTTTCAACGTGCCCGCCGATCCAGGACAATCGCAAACCTGGTTGCCTAAAGGCTGGCAGGGCATTTTTGCCGCCATTCCCTATGCTATTTGGTTCTACTTAGCGATCGAGCAGTTGCCATTGGCAGCCGAGGAAAGCCGCGACGTGCCTCGCGATATGCCCAAAGCGCTGATTGCAGCGATGTTCACTTTGATCGGACTTTCAATCTTTACCCTAGTAATTAATTCTGGGGTCGGTGGTGGTGCTGTAGCGATAGGTGCATCTGGTGCCCCTTTAGGAGATGGATTGAAAGCCTATTTTTCTGAAGGTCCTGCGACGACGTTTGCCATCGCGATTTTGATGTCTTGCGGCTTGTTGGCTAGTTTCCATTTTACGATCTACGCTTACGGACGGACATTCTTTGCCCTTTCTCGTGCGGGATACTTACCCCGCTGGCTCTCTGTCACGAGCCAAAATCATACGCCTTATAGGTCGTTAGCTCTGGGTACGATAATCGGGTTGGTCTGTGCGATTACTCTCGATCGCTTGGGGGGGCCAGTCAAAGATGTAATGTTGAATATGGCGGTTTTTGGGGCATTGATCATCTACATTCTCGTCCTAGCAAGTTACATCAAGCTCAAGACGAGCTATCCCAACCTATCAAGACCTTATGTAAGCTCTCTAGGAATTCCAGGGGCTGCTGTTGGTTTGGCCCTAGCAATTTTTTCACTGGTTGCTTGTTTGTCTGTGCCTGCTTACCAGCCAGGTGCTTGGGGAGTCTTGGGCTTTACAGTGGTGGCAATTATTTATTTCTTCGCGTTCGGCCGCAATCGACTCGTGGCCCAGGCACCCGAAGAAAGGGCTGCATTGCTAATGAAACGGCAAGCTTAAGCTTCTGTTTCGATCGACCTCAGCCTAAATGCCAGTTCATATTCGGTGATATCCCCGACCCGCCGATGGTGGAGGTGAAGAATTAAATCTGGTAATTCTATAGCGGGCATCCTGCCCGCCGTCTGGTGAGAATGAAACAGGCAAGATGGATATTCCACCAGAAATTACCTAATTATTTTTTGACTTCCATAATTGGCGGGCTAAAATTATGTTCTATTTCTCGACTCGATCGAGACTATTTATTCGGACTATCTATATTTTTCTTGCTAGATTAATAAAAGAGGATTTATTCTTGCTGAGACGGCTGATAAGACTATTTCACGTTTAATTCAGTTGACTTACTTACATCTTAAAAAGAACTCGATCGAAAGTTGCTTATTTATACTGAGGGCGCATAGATAGCTAATATCTTAGGTTATGTTTTAGAGTCTAAACGATCGAGCTTACGAGTAATAGGTATCTGGCGAAAGAACTCTCTTTCCTAAGTCGGACCCTATTGCATTCAAGCTGATTATTAAAAAACTAGGTAATAACCTGTTCGACCAACGCTATGCGGCGCTGGTGCTAAATCTTCTTGTCTCGGTAAAAGTGCTATTGAATATCGATCGATAAAATGAACGGAGAATTTATAATGGATGGTCTTGCTAACGATATAGTGCCAAATGCTTTAGATATGTCGCTTTTAACTGTAGGAGAAGCGCAAAAGTTGCTTAACCAGTGGAATCAAACGGCAGCAGATTATCCCAGAAGTCAGTGCATACATCAGTGGTTTGAGTCCCAGGTAGAACTAACACCCGATCGAGTGGCAGTCGTTTTTGACAACCGACAGCTTACTTACTCGGAACTGAACCGTCGAGCCAATCGATTAGCTCATTACTTGCAGGCTTTAAATGTCGGCCCTGAAGTTGTAGTCGGAATTTGCCTAGAGCGATCGCTTCATCTAGTTATAGGACTTTTAGGCATTCTCAAAGCGGGTGGAGCTTACGTACCATTAGACCCAGCCTTTCCCCAAGATCGCTTGGCATTTATGGTCGAAGATTCGCAAATGCCAGTAATCTTGACCCAACAAAGTCTGCTCTCGACTTTGCCCGAACATCAAGCGCGAGTAGTTTGCCTGGACGCTGACGAGGAATTAATTGCTAAGGGCAGCGAGGAAAACCCCAAAACCGAAGTAACTCCCGAAAACTTGGCCTACATCCTTTACACTTCAGGCTCTACAGGAAAACCCAAGGGAGTGCAAATTCTCCATTACTCTCTAGTCAACTTCATCAACTCCATGAAGAAAGAGCCAGGACTAACGGGAGAAGATGTTCTCCTGGCAGTGACTACGATCTCATTCGATATTGCCGGACTGGAACTGTATTTGCCGCTAGTTGCGGGCGCTTGCGTCGTCTTAGTCAAGCGCGAAGTGGCTTCTGATGCAGCCCGGTTGAGCGAGTTACTAGCAAGCTCTGGCGCTACAGTGATGCAAGCAACTCCGGCTACTTGGCGACTGCTGTTGGCAGCGGGGTGGCAGGGTAACAAGCAGCTAAAAATTCTCTGCGGTGGCGAAGCTTTAACTCCAGCCTTGGCAGATCGACTGGTAGAATTGGTCGGCTCGGTTTGGAATATGTACGGTCCGACGGAAACCACCGTCTGGTCGGCTGTTTACCGAGTCGAAGAGAGCAATGGCAAAATTCCTATCGGTCGTGCGATCGACAATACCGAAGTTTATTTAGTAGATCCCATGCTCCGCCGTCAGTCTGACCCGCTCAGACCCGTGCCCATCGGGACGGCAGGAGAGTTGCTGATCGGTGGCGACGGCATCGCCAGAGGCTACCTCAATCGACCCGAACTGACCGCACAAAAATTTATTCCCGATCCATTTAGCGATCGACCCGGAGCTAGGCTTTACAGAACCGGGGACTTGGCTCGCTACTTGCCAGATGGCAATATCGAGTTTATCGGGCGGATCGACCATCAAGTCAAGATTCGCGGCTACCGGATCGAGCTAGGAGACATCGAAGCTGCCCTCAGCAAACACCCCGCTGTCAGAGAGGGGGTAGTAGTGGCTAGAGAAGATGCCCTCGACGACCCCCGTTTAGTTGCCTATGTGGTTCCCAAGTCGCAGGCAGCCTCGGAGCAGCAAATAAAATCGCAAGTACGCGACTTTCTGAAAGAGAAACTGCCCGATTACATGGTTCCTGCTGCTTTTGTAGTCATGGACTCTTTGCCGCTGACACCCAACGGCAAAATCGATCGCCGAGCGCTCCCAGCACCAAACCAAGAACGAGTGGAGAGCGAAGTGTTTGTTGCCCCTCGGACTTCAACAGAAAAACAACTGGCTGAAATTTGGTCGGAGATTTTAGGGATCGAGCTAGTCGGAAGAGACGACAACTTCTTTAATTTGGGAGGACATTCTTTACTGGCCGCTCGCTTGCTTTACCAGTTGCGATCGACTTTTGGTGTCGAGCTATCTTTGCTCGAATTGTTTGCCGATCCGACCGTAGCAGGTCTGGCTAAAGCGATCGAGAGTGCTAATTCTGGTGTTGCCAGTAGCGTTGAGGTTCCCGATTTAGAAGCCGATCTGGTTCTCGATCCTGCGATTTATCCCGAACCTGCTGCCCAAAAACCCGCGAGCGAACTTCAGCAAGTATTTTTAACTGGGGCTACTGGTTTCATCGGTGCTTTCTTACTGCACGAACTGCTGCAACAACATCCCGAAACCACTATCTATTGTTTGGTTCGGGCTGCCAATGCTGAGGTCGGCAAGCAAAAAATTCGCCAAAATTTAGAACGCTATCAAGTTTGGAAACCTCAGTTCAACTCTCGGATTATTCCAGTTATTGGAGATTTAGCCCAACCTAAATTAGGACTGAGCGATCGACAGTTTAGCGATCTAGCCAAAAAAATCGATGTTATCTATCACAATGGGGCATTTGTAAATTTAATCTATCCCTACGCTGCCCTCCGCGCCGCTAACGTTTTGGGCACGCAAGAAGTATTGCGATTAGCCAGTCAAACAAAAATCAAACCCGTACATTTCATCTCGACCTTGGATGTATTCCAATCGCCTGCTTATGCTGAGATGCAGGAGATTTTAGAGTCAGACGATCTCGCTTCTGGTGAGGGTCTTTCTGATGGCTACGCTCAAAGTAAGTGGGTGGCTGAAAAGTTAGTCATGACGGCCCGAGAACGCGGTTTGCCGATCTGCATCTACAGGCTAGGTACGATCGTCGGTCACAGCCAAACCGGGGTTTCTCAAACCACCGATTTGATCGCCAGAATGCTCAAAGGCTTCATCCAACTGGGCAGCGCCCCAGATCTGGATATGACCTTAAACCTGACTCCAGTAGATTATGCCAGCCGCGCGATCGTCCATTTATCGCAGCAACAAGCATCTGTGGGGAAAGTCTTTCACATCCTCAATCCTCAATTGCTGCCCATGAGGGAGCTTGTCAGCTATATCAACGATCTGGGCTATCCCGTCGAGACGATCGCAAACGATCGATGGCAAGCCAAGCTGGCAAATATTTCTTTAGAAAATGCTTTGAGTTCCCTAGTGTCTTTGTTTGCTAACCAAACATCTACCGATCGAAAGACCTATCTAGAGACATCCGCCCTAGCGTCGCAGGCGTTTAGCTGCCAAAACACTCTCGACGGACTTGCAGGCAGTGCGATCGTCTGCCCTTCAGTCAATTTCCAATTGCTCAATACCTACTTCTCTTACTTCATACATCACGGGTTTCTACCTGCTCCAGCACAGTTAACTACATCTGATGCAGCTAGCGAACCAGTTCTAGTTCCGCTTACCCTGCACTAAGGTCATCCGTTCAATTGTAGAGACGTAGCGTACTACGTCTCTTTTCTTTTTTAGGAATTTTCAGCGTCAAATTGCCCGTGAGTTGTCACAGGATTAGCGATCGCTTATCCCACAGCATAACCACTCAGTTCTCGCGCAAACGGCGGCTGAAATCCCAGGACAATATCTTGCTTTGGCACACCCATCTCCACTAAATCCGCTGCAATATCATGTTCCGTCGAATTCTGGAAAATCCAAATCTTGCGATCGCGAATATCCAAGTGCATCACACAATGATGTACCCAACGTTTATGATGCCAGCCCAAATGAACGATCTGATAATGATGCCGCTGCGTATCAAAAATCGTTTCTACCTCAATCTCACCATAAGCAGGCTTACTCTCAGCATACTTTAGTAGCAACTGCTGAACCACTTCCTGATGGCGTATCGACCGATCCATTAAGGTATCCATAAAACAATTTCCTCCAACTCAATATCGTAAACAGCCAGCTTGACGGCATTCTCTTGCAGCATTGATGCCGGAAAATCAAGCTGAAAGAAACTGTTATAGGTCAGATCTGGCACTGCCAAATACAGAATGCGGTCTGGGTCTTCCCGTCGCAATGCTGCTCGATAATTGATAAACTGCCCCAACGCCGTATGAAACTCTGAAATTGCGGAAACCCCTACTAAAAAACTCTTAACCTCGACCGCAATTTTTTCATCACCTCGCTCTGCTGCCAATAACCGCTCTGCTCCCAGATCGATCTCCATATCCACTCCACCTACCTTAATCTGCAATGGATCGTGAGTAACCTTCCATCCATCTTTGATTAAAGCTGTTTTAACAACGGCGTGAAATCGATCTCTAGCCATTGCTTTCCTGATAATTTGTCCGATCGCTGCTGTTTCAAATTTTAGCCCAGCCCATCACTTGATGTTGCCTAGACTCATCCTCGATCTTCTCAAGCTCCCGCACCGCTCGGCCGAATTTAGGAGTTCGACCCTACCATTTTTAAACCCATTTCGGTACAAACACCTTGAAGCGATCGATCCCAATTATCGATCGGCAACTGGGGCAAATAAGCAAATTCAAATACGATTCCGATCGCTATTTTGGACGACCAAATCGGCAAACTCAACAAGCGATCGTAATAACCGCCGCCATAGCCCAATCGATATCCTCTAACATCGCAAGCGACTGCTGGAACCAGAATCAAATCGACTTCATCTGGCTCGATAATTGCAGCATTTGGATCGGGTTCGGAAATTCCATAAGCCCCTTTTTGTAGAGGTTCTCCCGATCGCCAAAGATGCCAACTCAAAGCCTCACCTACACAACGAGGAAATCCCCAGCGTTTGCCGTCATCCCCAACCCCTCTCGACCTCACCCCCAACCCCTCTCCTGCAAGGAGAGGGGAGACTGGAGGGGGGAGCCGCAGGCGGGGTGAGGGCAAAATTAAAAGACTTAGATCTGGTTCTTGGCGAAAACTAAAATAAGCTAAAACAGTTTTGGCTTCAACAAACAGATCGGAAGATTGTAAATGAAAACAGAGACGACCGCTTTTTTCTCTCCAGGTTTCTACTGGTAGCGATCGCCGTTCTTTCAATAACTGCTGTCGCAATTGGGCTTTATTGGTTGATGGTTCGTCGTTCATCGGTCAAGAGTTATTAGTTTTGACTTTTGACTTTTAACTTTTGACTTGACTAAGCGTGTTGCCGATACCATTCAATGGTATTTTTTAGACCTTCTTTGAACCCTACTTGTGCTTTAAATCCAAATTTATCGAGCGCTTTTTGGGTATCCAAACACCTACGGGGTTGGCCGTTAGGCTTGTCGGTTTCCCAAATAATTTCGCCTCGATAATCCATTAACTCGCAAATTAACTCCACCAGATCTTTAATCGAAATTTCATAACCCGTGCCCAAATTGACTGCTTCCGACTCGTTGTAGGATTGAGTGGCCATCACAATTCCTAAAGCCGCATCCGTTGAATACAGAAACTCGCGCGTAGGGGAACCATCTCCCCAGACGGGAATTTGCTTTTCTCCTCGCATTTGGGCCTCATACACCTTGCGAATTAAAGCTGGAATCACATGAGAACTTTGAGGGTTGAAATTATCTTCAGGTCCGTATAAATTTACTGGTAGCAAGTAAATGCCGTTGAAACTATACTGCTGGCGATAAGATTGCAGTTGGACGAGTAAGGCTTTCTTCGCCACCCCGTAAGGAGCATTAGTTTCTTCGGGATAGCCGTTCCATAAATCTTCTTCTCGAAACGGTACGGGGGTGAATTTGGGATAAGCACAAATTGTCCCGACGCAGACAAATTTTTGCACCCCCGCTTCATGGGCGGCGTGAATCAGTTGTGCTCCCATCATCAGGTTGTCGTAAAATAACTCCGCTGGCTTAGCTTGATTCAAGCCAATCCCCCCGACGTGGGCCGCGAGGTGAATGACAATATCGCAATCGCGAACTACTTGCTGGCAATTCTCCATTACCCGCAAATCGAACTGCTGCGATCGCACAGTGGTAATTTTTTCGGCATCGGCACCCGCCAATTGCAATTGACTGATTACCTGTCGTCCTAAAAAACCCGCTCCACCCGTGACTAAAATTCGTCGATCGCTTAAATCTATAGAAGTCATCTGAATTATGAATGATGAATTAGGAAAACCACACAGATAAATCTAGTAGCTCCGAAAGCGCAGAATTTTTTCGGTTGCAAACTGCTGGACTTACTCGTGAATCGTACTCAACCGCTGGCGAATCGTAGCTAGATCGGCAGATGATTTACCGCCCGCACCATTAGCAGCAGCTACTCCCAAGGCTTGCAAGTCTGCTTCTACCATCAAAGCCACTAATTCGGCAAAAGTCACTGAAGGTTGCCAACCTAGCTGTTGCTTGGCTTTAGCAGGATTACCAATTAGTAAATCGACCTCTGCTGGTCTGAGGTAGCGATCGTCAAATTCTACATATGCTTGCCAATCGAGATTGACATAACCAAACGATAGTTCTAGAAACTCTCGCACCGAATGAGTTTCACCCGTGGCGATGACGTAATCATCTGGTGTTTTTTGCTGCAACATCAGCCACATGGCTCGCACGTAGTCTTTAGCGTAACCCCAATCTCGTTTAGCATCGATATTGCCGAGATATAGTTTTTCTTGCTGCTGGGCAACAATTCGAGCGATCGCTCTAGTAATTTTACGGGTAACAAACGTCTCGCCGCGACGAGGCGATTCGTGGTTGAACAGGATGCCGTTGCAGGCAAATAGCCCGTAAGACTCTCGATAATTGACCGTTTGCCAGTGTGAAAAAACTTTAGCGCAAGCATAAGGACTGCGGGGATAAAAGGGCGTGGTTTCTTGCTGCGGAATTTCTTGGACTTTACCGAACATTTCTGAAGAACCCGCTTGGTAGAAGCGCACCTCGATTCCCGTTCTACCCTGATAGTCTCGAATGGCTTCTAGCAATCGCAACGTTCCCATGCCTACGGTATCGACCGTATATTCTGGCGAGTCAAAACTCACCCGCACGTGGGATTGAGCGCCCAAATTGTAAATTTCTACTGGTTGAACTTCTTCTAAAATCCGCCGCAGAGTTACTCCTTCAGTTAAGTCTCCATAGTGGAGGAATAACCTGGCTTCTGGATTGTGAGGATCGACGTAGATATGATCGATTCGATCGGTATTAAACGTCGAAGTCCGACGAATGATGCCGTGAACTTCATAGCCTTGTTCCAGTAAAAACTCGCTCAAGTAAGAGCCATCTTGACCAGTAATCCCAGTAATTAGCGCCCGCTTGCGTTGCGTCATGCTCGTGAATTATAAATTATGAATTACGAATTTACCACATCCATCAAGGGACGAGTCCCGAATGTGGAATTATTTATCGTTCGTCCTTCTTAGATTAATAAGCACCGTTGTTTCTCGGAAAAACAACTACTCCTATAGTTTTGATGACCACCCACAAATCTAACCAAAAATTATGGTGGCGGACGTAACGAACGTCGATTTGAATGCGGCGATGATAGGGAATATCGTTACGTCCGGAAACCTGCCATAGTCCAGTAATTCCAGGCTTAATCGTCAGAACTGTTTCGATGCGATCGCCATACTTATATAACTCTTCTGGCACTAAAGGGCGAGGACCGACGACGCTCATATCTCCTTTCAACACGTTCAAAAATTGCGGAAATTCGTCTAAGCTAGTCAGGCGCAAAAACTTGCCGATCGCCGTAATTCTCGGATCGTTTTTTAGTTTAAAATTATCCTCAAATTCCTGACGCATTGCTGGTGATTTTGACATCATATCTAACAACACTTCATCGGCATTATCCACCATAGTGCGAAATTTGATACAGCCAAAACGCTGAAAATTTTTCCCCACGCGCTCCTGAATATAGAAGATCGGCCCGGGAGAACTAATGGCAATCAGCAGCGCCAGTACCAGGTAAATCGGTGCCAGGAAAATTAGGATCGCTAAGGAAAACGCCACATCAAACAGCCGTTTGGTAAAGTTGCGGTCTAGGCGGCGAACGGAAAGACCTAGCTGGCAACTGATAGACGCGATCGCTTGCAAGGTTCGTTTGAGGAACCACCGCAACATTTTGCCACGGAAAAGTTGACTTTGGGCAGTCATTTTACTCCTTACAATTCACACACCACACACTCCCAATCATAAAGCCTGATGATTCCGCATAGAGCGTTAAGTGTCAAGTGTTAGAGGTAAATTTAACCAAAAAACTCCAGATAACAGCGTCCGAGGAAGGCCAGATAACGCTTTTGAAAAATTCCGGTAGAAAAATTTTCTGCCTGCAATCTGGCACGATCGGGGTCAAACGTCGATCGTAAGGCTTCAAACTTTTCGATCGCCGCGATTAAAGCAGCTTCAGTTTGGGCTGGAAACAATAAGCCCGTGCCCGTTTCAGGGTATTGCTGGAGATCGAGAACGATTTCTCTTGCCCCACCAGCACCATAGGCAATTACTGGAGTTCCGGCTGCTTGGGCTTCTACCATGGCGATGCCAAAGTCTTCGCAAGCCCCGTAAACGAAGGCTTTAGCCTGAGACATATATTCTTCGACGACGTTATTGGGTTGTTCGCCTAAGATGCGGACGTGCGGTTTTGCCAGTTGGCGGAGCGATTTTAACTCCGGTCCGGTGCCGATGACTATCAAGGGTAAACCTAACTGGTTGAAAGCCCGGACGATTAAACTTACTTGCTTGTAACTAACCAGGCGGGAAACGGTGAGATAAAAATCTTGTTTTTTTGCTTGAAACTGAAATCGTTCGATGTTGACGGGAGGATAAATTACTTCTGCGGTGCGCCGATAGCAACGCCAGATCCGACGCGCGGTATGTCTGGAGTTGGCGATAAAGTAGTCAACCCGATTGGCAGAAATTACATCCCACTGACGCAAGCCGTGGAGCAAGGAGCGAGTTAAGAAACCAGGAAGTCCAGCACCCAGAGGAGAGCGATCGAGATAATCAAAAGTCAGATCCCAAGCGTAACGCATGGGAGTATGACAGTAGCAGACGTGTAGTTGCCCTGGACTGGTAAGCACTCCCTTAGCGACAGCATGAGAAGATGAGAGGATGACATCGTAAGCTCTTAGATCTAACTGTTCGATCGCCAGAGGTAATAGTGGCAGGTATTTCTGCACCCCGTTGCGAGCGAAGGGGAAATGCTGCAAAAAGGTGGTGCCGATCGATCGCCCGTAGAGATAGCTATCTGGGTTGGTGGATTCAAAATCAATTAGGGCATAAACATCGGCATCGATCTGCCGTAAGATTTCTCGAACCACCAGTTCGGAACCGCCAGTAGCTTTAGGGGTAAACCACTCGTGTACCAAAGCGTGTTTCAAGGGCATCATACCAATTCACAATTGACAGTTCGCAATTCGCAGAAGGGTTTGAGGTCAAGCAAGTTCGGGTAGTCTTCAAAGCGTCGGGAGGATGTCACGATTTAAAGAGTTAGTAGTAATATTTTCCTATCAACTCCTAAGAGCTAACCGATGTTAACAGAGATTCTGCCATTTGAATTACATTTAGATCCAACCGCGATCGCTGGGGCAGCTTTGTGGTCTTTGGCTTTTTACTTAGGCTGCTCTGGCTTGACCGACTGGATAACCGATAAACTCACCCGCTGGTTTAATTTTGCCGAGCGATCGCTTTATACTTCACAAACCGAGTTTGAAAAAACTCGAAAGGGGAGAGAATCGCAAAATGCTTTTTTTGCCTCTCTTTTCAGCATTGTGCCTTTTTTGCTCGTCGGTAGCCTCTGCAACTGGGGTGTCGATCTAAGTTTAGGGCGCAGTTGGTCGATTAGTATCGGATTGCTGGCTTGTATGTCTTGTGGGATTTACGAACTCGGTCGCCGTCAAGGGTGATGGGGAAGAGGGGGAGATGGGGAGATGGGGGGATGGGGAGATGGGGGGATGGGGGGCACAGGAGAGACAGTAAATAATTCTGAACTGCTGAACTTCTGACTTCTGACTTCTGACTTCTGACTTCTGACTTCTGACTTCTGACTTCTGACTCCTACACTCCTAAACTTCTTCTTTTCGTGGTGATTGTTTCCAGAAAGCAATCAGCAAGCAGATGATTCCCAGGTTCACTGATACGTCTGCCCAATTAAATACGGGAAAATTAATCAACCGGAAATAGAGAAAGTCAATTACGCTGCCATCTGTGATGCGATCGATCCCATTACCCAAAGCGCCACCCAATAAGAAGCCAAAGCCGATTTGCTCTAACTTCTTAAATTGAGGATTGAAAACGGCCAGGCCGATCAAGAACAGGCTGACTCCTATAGATAGCCAAGGCAACAATTCTCGACAGGGGCTTTCGCTACAGATACTCCAAGCGGCACCTGGGTTTCTGACGTAGGTGAGGTCGAAAACTCCAGGCCATAAAGACCAAGTTTTACAGACTCGCAAATTCTCACAAAAGGGCAGAGTTTGCACTACCCAGGCTTTAGTTAACCTGTCTAACATTAAACTGGCGATCGCCACCAACCAAAAGAAACGATTTCTCAAATTCATCTAAATCCTGAACGTAGAGACGTAGCAGTGCTACGTCTCTACATCGTAAATCAATAAAACATCAGTTTTCGCAGGGTAAAGGCGATCGCGCTGACGGCACAAGCTATCACCAGATGCGCTGGCAGTGGGTCGAAGGAGTAGGTTTTGACAGCTTGCCAGAGAGATAGAGTTGCTGGGCTTATCCAGTTAAACCATTGAGAGAGAACTAGATACGTCAAACCCATGCCATGGATGACCAACAACCCACAAAGACAGCTAACAGCTAGGTTTTCCAGTTGAGGCGATCGCTTAAAGGCCAGATATCCGCAGAGCCAAGCACCAGGAATAAAACCCAGTAAGTAGCCAAATGTAGGTTGCCTGAGATAGCCCAGACCTCCTCCTTGATGAAAAACGGGGAACCAAATCAAACCGACAGCCAAATAGGCAATTTGAGCAAGTACCCCAGCATTTTTGCCCCCCAAACAGCCGACGAGGAGGACGGCACCGATTTGATAGGTAACGCCTAGTGAATGAGTTTGAACCCCTTCCTGACTCCAATTCCAAGGGAAATTAGTAATCGCAGCTTCCAGTAGGTTGCCGCCGATGGTCAACAGTAAACCGATAATAGCCCAGAGAATTTCGTGGGGAGCAAACACGATAAAGAAGTGATGGATTTGCGGGTGCAGACGAGGGAATTTTACCACGCTTGCTCTTGTCAGGATATTGCATCTCCAGAACGGCAGGCGATCGAGAAGGGGTGGCAAAGAGGGGAAAGGTAAAAGCCTTTCCCCTTTCCCCTTCTTTCTAAGCGATCGCAGCTTACTGGCTGGCAGTCCATTCGGTATGGAAAAACTCGCCTCTGGGTTTATCGGTGCGTTCGTAGGTATGAGCGCCAAAATAATCCCGCTGGGCTTGAGTGAGGTTTTGGGGTAAGCGGGCTTGCCTGTAGCTATCAAAGTAATCTAGAGAGGCACTAAATGCTGGCACTGGCACTCCCAATTTGGCCGAGACGGCAATTACTTCGCGCCAAGCATCTTGCCGATCTAAAATTGTTTGCTTGAATTCAGGCGCTAGCAGCAAATTAGGTAACTTCGGACTGTCGTTGAAAGCGTTGGCGATCTTGTTTAAGAATCCCGCCCGAATAATGCAGCCCCCTCTCCAAATTCGAGAAATTGCGCTCAAATCTAGGTTATATTTATACGTCTGCGAAGCCGTATTTAATAATGCCATGCCTTGAGCGTAAGAGCAGATTTTCGAGCAGTAAAGGGCATCGCGAATTTGGTTGATGAAAGTTTTGGTATCGCCCTCGTACCTGCCAGACGGGCCGGTGAGAATCTCAGATGCTTTTACCCGTTCGTCTTTGTAGGAAGAGATGATGCGAGAATTGACGGCGGCGATCATCGTGGGGATGGAAACGCCTAATTCTAAAGCACTTTGCACCGTCCAGCGTCCCGTGCCTTTTTGCCCTGCGGCATCGAGGATTAAGTCAACCAAAGGTTTCTGCGTTTCAGGATCGATTTGGGTGAAAATATCGGCTGTAATCTCGATCAAAAACGAATTAAGTTCGTCTGTAGTATTCCACTCGGCAAAGACTTCATGGAGTTGTTTGTGGTCTAGTCCTAGAGTATTCTTCAGCAGGTCGTATGCTTCAGCGATTAGCTGCATATCGCCGTACTCGATGCCGTTGTGTACCATCTTGACGTAATGCCCCGCACCGCCAGGGCCGATGTAGGTGACGCAAGGTTTTTTATTGGGATCGGGTTCAGCGTCTACTTGCGCCGCAATTTTTCTCAAAATTGGCTCTAAATATTTATAAGCTGCTTCCGTACCACCGGGCATTAAGCTAGGGCCGTAACGCGCTCCTTCTTCACCACCGCTGACACCCATACCGATATAAGTCAATCCGGTGTTTTCTAAATCGCTAGTGCGGCGTTCGGTATCTTCATACAAGGAGTTACCGCCATCGATGATGATGTCATCTTTAGCTAATAGGGGTTTGAGATCGGCAATTACCTTATCTACTGGTGCGCCTGCTTGCACCATTAAGAGAATTTTGCGCGGGGGTTCCAAGGAAGCGACAAAATCCTTCAGGGTATAGGTGGCTATGATGTTCTTGCCTTGTGCCTTAGTCGCCATGAAGGTATCGGTTTTTTCCTTAGTGCGGTTATAGACAGCGACGGAAAAACCTTTATCTGCCACATTTAGCGCCAGGTTTTCCCCCATGACGGCTAATCCAATTACACCAAACTGCTGTGTCATAAGCTTCTTTGCTAACTCTGCAAGTTGCGGAAACATCGCTATTTCATCCAGGGTAGCCCGATCCCCTAAGATTGTATCGGAAGAAGATCTTAAGAAAGTCAAAAGTCAAAATGATGAAAACTGATTTTTAGTACGATGTTACGTTGGTATTTTCTATAATTAAAATAGCAACAGTTTACCCTTACTGCTGGTGATTAATTAACTAATGGATCTAGAAAAATACGATCGCTTCCTAGTTTTAGATTTAGAAGCTACTTGCTGCGATCGCCAAACAATTCCAACTACGCAGATGGAAATTATCGAAATTGGAGCGGTGATGTTAAAAGCCGAACATTTAACCACAATTAGTGAATTTCAGACTTTTATCAAACCCGTGCGTCACCCCGTTCTCACTGAATTTTGCCAGCAGCTGACTTCGATTACTCAAGATCTAGTCGATAATGCCCCCAACTACCAACAGGCGATCGCTCAGTTTAAAGCTTGGTTATATCAATACGATAACTTTGTTTTTGGCTCTTGGGGCGATTACGATCGCAAACAGTTCGAGCAAGATAGTCAATTCCACAGGATACCTTATCCCATAGGTAGCGAGCATATTAACCTGAAGAAACTATTTACAGCTAATCAATCGCTGAAAAAAAGATATGGGATGGCAGAAGCTCTAAAATTAGCTGACATCAAGCTAATAGGCACTCATCATCGCGGGATTGATGATGCCAGAAATATTGCTAGATTAATGCCCTATATATTAGGTAGGAAGAAGATCGATAATCCTGGTTAACCGATATCTAATCCTGCAAGCGATCGCCCGTGCAAACCGACAGTCTATTTTACGAAATCTTTCAAACCGATCCCAGCTTAGTCTTCGAGCTAATCGGCCAACCGTCTGCCAGAAACGTTACCTACAGTTTTGCTTCTCAAGAAATCAAGCAAACCAGCTTTCGGATCGATGGCATTTTAGTTCCGCCTCTTTATGCCACAGATCTACCCATTGTCTTTGTCGAAGTCCAAGGATATCGAGACACCAAAAACGTCCTCTATTCCAGCTTGTTCGGTCAAATATTCCTGTATTTACATGACTACCAACCAGTCAACGATTGGCAAGCGGTTTTAATTTTTACCAAGCGCAGCCTCGATCCTGGATTACCGCACCAATATCGAGTATTTGCCTCTAGCCCTCAATTTCATCGCATTTACCTCGACGAACTCGATCGAGCAACTGACTTATCGCTGGGCTTAAGTTTGCTGCAACTGATTGGTTTGTCGGCACAGAGTGCATCCGAACGCGCTAGTGCAGCGTGGCGAAAATAAGTGACCAGCTTAAGCGGGTTCGGGAAACCCCTGAAATTTCCAGACAAAAGGTTTAGCCAAAGTGCGGTTGAAGTAGTCAATAAAATCAAGAATCTTCTGCGTG
>JAESGS010000129.1_pt1 | contig 116920 bp, 111 predicted proteins | sample 9269761 | NCBI WGS metagenome assembly JAESGS01 (sample SAMN15741799, study PRJNA653493) | algae metagenome | isolation source: Cyanosarcina radialis HA8281-LM2 and co-occurring heterotrophs from damp... | place: USA: Makauwahi cave, Hawaii | collected 2011-01-06 | reverse complement strand
GCGGAGATCCGGGCTTAACCCTGGATCTCCGCCGCCATTTTGGTGGAGCCAAGCGGGATCGAACCGCTGACCTCTACAATGCCATTGTAGCCGTCAGGAATTTTCCTACATTTGCCGGCGCTTGACGGAGTTTGACTCCGCATAAGAAACCACGGTTATCCGGGCTTTCCACAGCCCTCTTTGGTTTGCCGGGATTTGCTGGTACTTTCCCCCTGCTGCTTCCCCCATGCTTCCCCGGACCACTGCGGAGGGTCTAGAGATGCCGAGGCTCACCAAGCGATTCGCGGACTCCATCAAGCGCACCGGCAAGGAGGCGTTCTATTGGGACGACGATTTGCCGGGCTTTGGGCTGCGTCAGAAGCCCTCGGGCGCCCTGACATGGGTGATCCAGTACCGGGAGCGCGGGCACAGCCAGACGCGCCGTATGGCCCTTGGCCGGGTCGGGGTGCTGACGCCGGACGAGGCGCGCACCGAGGCCAAGCAGAAGCTGGCCCAGGTTGCCAAGGGCGGCGATCCGTCAACCGAGCGACGGCAGAAGGGCCTCGATATGACCATCGCCGACCTGTGCGACCTGTACCTTGAGGACGCGCCCGGCATAGTCCTTGAGCACAAGGGGCGCCCCAAGAAGGCCAGCAGCCTTGCCACGGACCGCAGTCAGATCGAGCGGCACATTAAGCCGCTCCTCGGCCGGCGCTGGGTGACCACGGTCCAGAAGGAGGACGTGGAGCAGTTCCAGAGCGACGTCACGCTTGGCAAGACCGCCGTGGACAGCAAGACCGCGACCGGCATCAAGACCAAGCGGCGCGGGCGGGTCGTCGTGAAGGGCGGGAAGGGCGCCGGCTTCCGGGCCACTGCCACTCTCGGGACGGTCATGGCCCATGCCGTCCGGAAGAAGATCAGGCCTGACAACCCGGTCAATGGGGTGAAGCTCAACAAGCTCAGGAAGCGGACGCGGTTCTTCCTGCCGACCGAGCTGGCCCGTCTGGGACAGGTCATGGTCAAGGCGGAACAGGAGGGCGCAAATCCCCTCATGGTCGATGCAGCCCGGCTCCTCCTCCTGTCTGGCTGCCGGAAGAGCGAGGTGCTTAAGCTGCGGTGGACGAACGACCGCAAAGATGCGCTGTGGGTAGACTTCGAGCACCGCATGCTGCGCCTGGGGGATTCCAAGACCGATGAACGCAACGTGGCCCTCGGGGCGCCGGCATTGCAGATCCTGTCCGACTTGAGGGAACAGGCGACCAAGACGCCCGATCCTGCCTCGAAGGCGGGCGGCCAGTGGGTATTCCCTTCAAACCGAGGCGGCGGCCATCTGGTGGGCCTGTGGAAGTTCTGGAACGCGCTGCGCAAGGAGGCGGGCCTTGGCGACGTCCGGCTGCACGATCTCCGCCACGGCTTCGGCTCGATGGCGGCTGCCGAGGGTCAAAGCCTGTTCCTGCTAGGCAAGGTGCTTGGACACGCGCAGGCGCGGACGACCGAGAAATACGCGCACGTCAACGTAGACCCTACGCGTGCCGTTGCCGATCGCACGTCCAAGAAGCTCTCGACGCTGCTCAAGGGCTCGAAGGATGGGGGGAAAGTTGTTCGTATGCCTCAGCGCAACCGGCGCGCTGCGGTATAATCACCGAATCGGCGGGATAGGGTAGCTCCCGACAAGCGCGATCCGCAGTCGCGTTTCCCGTCCGATGGACCCAACTGCGGTGCCCCATGCGGAGGGCGCTTATGGTTTCGTCATTCATTCCTGATGGTTACATTCGACTGACCGTCGCCGTCGATGCGGTTGGGCGTCAAACGATGGGCGTCGAATGGACGGGCGACGAGTGTGTGGCCAGGACACCCGAGGAGCGAGAGCTAGATGTACGATGGATGTTGAACGTCCATCGGGTCAACTCGGCGGCCACAGCCCGCGCCCAGAATCCGTTGCAGCCAGTAACGAACGTGTCGTCTCGGACCCTGCCACAGCCCGCAGCCCGCACGCTCGAAATGCCCAAGATGAGCGACAGCGACCGAGCGCGGTACGACTGGATACGCGCGGGCCTCGGAGCGGAAGCTAAAAAGGATGAAGAGGGCGCGCTTGCACGGCGACAGTCTGCTTACATGAAGCTCAGGCAGTTGCTCTGGCGCCGGGCCGTGGCGACATGGGTGCTTGACGGAGGGAGACTCTATCGAATGATAGAGGCAGAAGCGCTTTGGGGGGACGACAAAAAGGCCGAGGCGGCATTCCGACGCGGAAGATGGAGCACTGTTCACGGGGATCCCCATTCCCTCACGCACCGATTCACAGGGGAAGTCGTTATCGAGCAAGCTGAACTTGACGCAGCGCTGGGCGCTATGGCGGATATTCGTGCCGACACCGCCCCAGCATCGCAAGAGACAGCGGCACTTCCACATCAGGCCAACGCGCCGCCTGCACCTACCGCAGCCCTCGAATACCGACGCGGCCCCAAAAAGAGGGATGCTAGCCACTTTGTGGCGCTCATAATCGAGCAGAAGCCTAAGGACGGAACAATGATCGATGCGGCGCGCCAGGTCATCGCGGAGTGCAAGGAGAAGGCGCGGCGCGAAGATAAACGCTGGTGGCTCGTGCATGACGGCCACGAGTATCCATACACAGGAACCGACAAAAATTGCGCCGAGACGCTCGCGAGGATTTGCAACAAGCAGGCAAAGCAGCAGGCGAGATGACTACTGCTGCGATCCGGTAGCCCGCATCTCGCGCCTCTGCGCCTTCACGTCTTGGCTAACGTCCTTGGCAAAGGCGTTGCGCTCGCGGGTGATGTCATCGAGCAGGATGCGCTTGAGGGCGCCCATGTCATCCCACTGCCTGCGCATCTGCGCATTGCCGACCAGCGTCCGGTTGCCCGTCAGCTCCGCGCGATCGAGGGCGAGCTGTTGCAGGTCCGGCAGCGTGCGCGCCGCATTGACGGCCGCCACCTCGCGGTTCAACCCGCCCATGGTCCTGTTCGCCCGCGAGAGCTGGCGGTGCATCAGATTGGCCGGATCGTTCGCCAAGTCATCGGCCGCCTCATCGTTCCCGCGCCGATCCATCAGGCGCATGGTGTTACGCACCTCCTGCGAAGCGCGGTAGGCGTCATAGAACTCCCTGACGTGGCGCGACGAGCCGGCGGGGTCGTCCTGGCGGTAGAAGGATTTCACCACCGGCATTTGGTCGAGCCGCTTGTCGGCCTTCACGTCGTCAAAGAAACGCCAATCACTGAGATCAAGGAGGTACGTTCCCCACGTACTCAGATAGCCTTCAAGCAGGTGCTGCGCTTGCGCGGGCGATATCTGCATGCCGCGCGGGAGCTCTCGCGTCGCCTCGCCCAGCGCCTGCGTGGTGGCGCTCGTCCGGGCTGTGGACCGCGCCCACGGCTGCAAGTCCTCCACACCCTCGGGCTCGATAGGCGCATTCCGGAAGCGGTCACGGTTGCCCCAAACCTCCACCGCCGGGTTGATGATCTGCGGCACCACGTCGAGATGGAAGGCACCCAGCACGACGTTGAACAGCTTCTTGGCCGTGTCCTCGTCTCCGCCCGTGCGCCAAGCCTCCATGGTGCGCTCGGCCAGTGACGAGACGGCGCCGACCTCCCAAAGCTTCGGCAGCCGGAAATGATGCTCCCCGCCTTGACCGTCCGGCACCCACAGGTGCCAATGCATGTCCCGGTCCCAATCCTCGAGGTCCTCGTACTCGGGCCGACCGGCGTTGACGAGGTAGAGGGCGGACGAGGCCAGCGCCAGGGCGGCCGTCGTGCCCATGATCTTCCAGCGGTTCGGGTCGTGGGCGACGCCGCGATAGAACCGCTCCATGCCGTTCACGCTGGCGGACAGGAACATGACCGTATCGCGCAGGAAGGCGACTGTTGCCGCGTCGCCGCGCATGATCGCGTCCTTGGCGTCGCCGCGCATCGCGAAGTCGGTTGAGACTTCCCGGCCGGAGTAGGCCGCCGCCGGCGCCGAGGCACCGCGTTCACGAGCCCGGCGATACTCGCCGATGCGCGTCGCCGATTCGAGGGATTCGGTCAGCCGGTCCAGCGCATACTTGAGCTTGCGGGGCGAGTTGAGAACCGTGTTGGCGTTGATCCCGTACTTTGCATAGAAGCGGTCGAGATGGGCGCGCATTCCCTCCTCGTCCATCATGTGGGACGAGAGGCCGCCGCCATTGGCGACGAAATCGCGATAGTGCCGATCCTGCCGCAGCCGGGAGACAAAGCCCCGCACGCCGTCATAGAAGGGCCTGTAGCCGTGGCGCGACATGATGCCGGCCATGAGCTGGTCGCGGAAGAAGTTGCGAACCGCGAAATCCGGGGTCAGCGTCACGCCCGTCTGGCCGAGCCTGCGAGCACCACCGATGAACCGCATGAGATTGCCGGCGGGCTTGCGGTCGAGAGCTTCGAGGGCGCGGTACAGGAGCGGGCTTGCGACCTCGTAGTAATCGGGCTTGCCGCCGGTCAGCACCGCGACGACGTTCCCGCCGGCAGGCGTCTGTCCGCGCATCAGGAACTCGAACGGGCCTATGTTGGCGTCCAGCGCGTCGCGCACGTCATCAATCGCATCGGGCGGAAGCTGGCCCTTGAGCACTTCGAGAACGGCGCGCTTTACCTCGTCCTGATGGATTTTTACCGACCGCTCCTCGGTCGGAATCTTCGCCATGAACCGGGCGCCGCCCTGCATCTGCGCCAGCCGGGCAACCTCCTTGCGCGCATCGTTCATCACCGCCGCGTGGATCAACATGCCGGCGTTGGCGATCATGTTCTGCAGGGGGTCGCGGATGTTCGAGGTTCCGCCCTTCAACTCCTTGATGCCGGAGAACAGGCCGGACACAGCCTCGCGCCCGGCCGGCGCTCCGGAGCCGACGCGATGGAACGGGAGGTAGCTGGTGCGCTGCCAGAACTGCCGCGCGATCGGGTTGATGATCCCTTTCGCCTGCGCGAAGTCCAGGACACCCTTGTTCCAGTCCTGATACTCGGCAAAGGCCTTCTTGAACTCCGGCGTTTCGAGCCGGAGCATGGCGTTGATTTCGGCCGAGCTGAAAAGGTTCTCGCGGCCCTGTCCCTTCAGCTCCGCCGCGGCGCGGCCGACAAAGTACATCTCCGCGTCGCGAATCTTGTTCTTGATCGGGCCGAGGATGTCAGCCAGCGACTTGCCTTCATAGGTGTGGCTGCCATTCGGGCGAACCTTGATCCCGCCGAGCGTCAGCGCGCCATTGATGATCTCGGTCACGCCTCGGGTCAGACGCGCGGTCGCATAGGCGCCATCAAGCGGCAGATCGCCGGTCAACTCGCGCTCCATCCGGCGGATGCCTTCAAGGTCATCGAGCGTGGACTGGCGGAGGCGCGACCAGACGGTTTCCTGTGCCGCGTTCACGTCAATGCCGGCGTCGCCGATCTTGGAGCGGGCACGATCAAGGGCGTCCTGGGCAAACCAATCGTGCATCTCCAACTTGGCAGCCATCACCGCGCGGCGGACCTCCTGCGGCGCCTTGTTGGCAAGCCAGTCCTCGAACAAGCTGTGGAACTGCGGCGCGCGGGCCTGCGCCTGCGGCTCCTGCGTCATGTAGAGCCGGACGAACTCGGCGAAGCCTTCGTAGAGCTTCGTCTTGTCGTAGCTGACACCGGCCAGCTCGGCGCGGACTGCCTTGTTGGCGTTGCTCGCGGGCGTCCACATGCGCCGCAGCTCGGGGAAACGATCATCGAGCATGTGCGCGATTTCGTGCGCGGCCGTCTCAAGGTCGTTCGCCCTCTTGGTCCGGACCTCCTCGATGGTCCGGCGGTAGAAACCGAGGGTGCTCTTGCCCTTTATGCGTCCCTCGTACAACGCCGCTTCCAGATCGCCGAACAGCTTCGCAAGGACGCGCTCGCGACGGATCGGCTCTTTGCCCTTCGCCCGCACGCCGGCGTTCAGCCGGTCGGGAACCGCGCCGACATAGTTTGCGCCGGGCGTCATGTTCTGCCGGGACTCGGCGGTGTCAGGCAGCGTGTCGGCCGTCCCTGCCTGTGCCGGGCGATTGGCGTAGCGCTCCTGAAACTCCGCCAGCGGAACGAACCTGCCGCCGGTCGAGGGTGTCCGGCTCTCGGCCACGTCCGACAACAGCCCGCCATCGGCGCGCTGCCGCGCCAGGTCGAACAGGTCAGCGGCCATCACCTGCTGTTGGACGGGGGACAAGCCCGGCCCAGCCTGATTGCGCTGCGCCTGATCCACGTAGAACCGCAGCGCGTCCGCAATGTCCTTCGAGGCGCGCGGGCGCGTCAGTCCGTCATCGCGGAAGAACAGCCGCAGCGCGGCCTTGGTCGCAGGCGACGGACCGCCGCTGAACATATCGACCTGATTCGCCGCGTCGGAAATCTTGGTGCCCTTGCTGCGCGCCTGCTGAACGAGGCGGGCCGCCTCCACAAGGGGCTTGGCCGCGTCCAGCTCGCGGCGGAGCTGCCCGCGCTCGATGGCGTCGCGAAGCCGCGCGATCTCGCCGGCAACGCGGGTCAAGGCGTCGCCGATACCCTTGATGTTCGTGTCCTGCTGTTCGCGCAGCGAGGCGAGGATACCGGGATCTCCGTAGGCGCGGACGAACAGGGCCGCCTCGATGCGTCGCAAACCGTCCTGGGTGATCTGGCCGTTGGCGTCGATCATGGCGCCGCGCTCGGCCGGCGCGAGGGCTTGGATGAAGCGACGGACGAACCCGGTATTGCCGACGTTCGTCAACTCGCCCGGTTGCAGGAACGACATGACGCCCGGCGACAGTGCCTTGGCATCGGACGCGGCTTGCTCGGCCGTGCCCATGCTGAGCGTCGAACGCTCGTTCGCCTCGCGGGTGAACGACTGCCGATCTCCGGGCTCGAGCTGGGACAGTCGGCGGCGGACAAGGACCGGCTGCTTGAAGCCCGACACGTCGAAGCCCTGCCGCATCAGCCAGGAGCGGTAAGCCTCGGCGCCGGGCAGACCCTGATTGTAGGCGCGTGCAATCGCGAGCGTGCGGGCGTTGCCGCTCTCGACAACCCGGCCCGGTCCGATGATCGGGGCGCCCTCGGTCGCGGAGCCCGTGAGGCCGAGAAGCTCGGGTTGCAGGTTCGCCGCAATGTCGGTGACCTGTGCGGCCGAGGCGGCGCGTTCCCGATCGCGCGGCTGTAGCTCGGCGGGGAATGCCGCGTTCGCCACCATGTCGTCGGTGTGCGACGTGACCAGATCGGCCGCCTCGATGATCTCGGGCGCGACCTCGACGCGACGGCCGCGTGGAGTGACGACGATATTCGGTGCGGTGGAGTCCACCCCACCTCCAGCCGGCGCGGGCGTTAGGGGAGTACCCGGAACCGGCTGGGGCGGGGTCGCGCCACCTTGCGGCGACGCAGCGCCGGATTCACGGTCCGGCGCCGGAAACGAAGTGACAGTATCATTCGGTCTGACAGATGGCGGAGGAATCGTAAGCGTCGGCTCGACACGCTCACGCGGCAATTCCCCTACATAACTGCCATTATGAAAGGCCTTCCGCCCGTAGCGTCCGGCCGCGATGCCGGCCACATCAGCGGGCGCGGTGCCAGCCTCGCCGATGATCTCGGCAATGATTGGCCCCGGCTGGTCCACCTGCCCATGCAGCGCGACCTGTGCTCCGGCCTCGCCCGTGCCGGCGAGCGTGCCCTGTGCGCCTGCCTGGGCGGGGACGTTGACGAGCTGCCGGGCGAACTGGCTTTCCATGCGCGGCGCGAGCGTGCGGCCGGCTATGCCCATGCTGGCAGCCTCCGTGCCGCCGACGATGCCGCCGCGCAGCCTCGCCTTCTCGCGGACCGTCGCCATCAGCTCGGGCGTCTGGAATGCGGTGCGCAGCGCATCGACGTTGCCGATATCGACACCGGCGCGGCCCAACTCTTCGAGGATGGTCTGTGCGTACTCGGACAGGAAGCCCGAACCGCCGGCCACCGCGGCGCCGCCGGCCGGACCTGTGAGCATCGCCGCACCGATAGCTGGCGCGGCTTGAGGCAGGCTCTGAAACGTCACGGCCTGCAACACGCCGAACGGGTCGCGCCAGAACTGTTCCGCCGCCTCGCCCCAGCTCTTGGCTTGCATCATTCCGCTGAAAGCCGGGTTGGCCGGGATCTCCGAAATCTGTTTGCCGCGTTCCGTCGCGCCTTGAACCGACCGGCTCAGCAAGTCGCCAAGCGTCTGCTCGGTCTGCGCCGCCTGTTGCGGCGTCTGCTCGCGCATCGCGCGGACCATGCCGCCCATGGGGGCGCCGGGTTGACCTGGCTGTGTCGATCGCGCGCGGTTGAACGTGTCGGACTGGCGGGCCGCCACGTCCGCACCCAGCACCTGTGCGCCCTGTCGGACCTGAAGGCCGCCGGCACGCAACGGATTGGTGATGCGCTGGCCGCGCGTCGTGTCCTGATAGAACTGCGCAAGCTCGGGATCGGGCGCAGGCTCCGGGATCGTAAAGCCCGCCTCCGTGCCCATGCTGTAATCAGCGCGGTCACCAACAACCGGCTGGTTCTGCGGATCGACGGGCGCGGGCTGGCTCGCGTATCGCTGATTGAACGCATCGAGCGAGAGGAACCCACCCGCTGCGGCCGGCGCTTCAGGCGTGCGGCCACTGCCGCCGGCATAGCGGCGGTTGAAGTCATCGAGCGAGATGAAGTTGGGCTGTGCCATCAGATGCGGCCCTCCAAGCGGCGCCTGACGCGACGAGCGACGGCGGACAAGGCGGGCTTGCGCATGTCAGGCCGCGCCGTAAACGGTGCCGATGGCGGCAAAGAGCTTCGGATACGCGGAGCGCGATACAGCGCGCCCGTCGCAGAACAGCCAGCCCACCGGAAGCTTATCGCCGCCGGAGAAGCACTGTATGTAGCCGCTCGGGAAGCGCCCATCCTCGGCGTTGATCGCGTAGACCATCACCGGGCTTGGCGGCGCGAGCACGTGCTGATGCGGCGACGGCAGAAATGTGGGGTGCGCCAAGCTATGGACGTGCAGCGGCAGGTCAAACCTCTGGAAGCCACGCAGATCGGGCAGGCAGAAGCGTTCCGGCAATCTCTCCGCCGCTGCTTTCTGTGGCCCCGCAACCTTCAAAGCTGCGGCAGCGCCGACCGTGATGGTAAGCGCCTGGAACAATCCGCGACGCGATATCATGGTGAACCTCACGTTCTGATGATGTAATTGAGGATGATTGTCGGCTGGACGTTGTTATGCGCGTTGCCGCTGCCGGCGGTTGCGGTGGCAAGAGATCCCGTAACGGAGGCACCGGCCAGCGCTACAGCCGCACCGGATGGCGTGCTGCCGCCGTCCAGACTGACGTTGTGGCTGTGAGACGGAATCTGCGCGGTTGTCAGTGTGTGTGTCTCAGACCCGCCCGTCGCTCCAAGCGTGTCCCCGTTCAGCCCGCCGGTCTGGTCCGTGAGGCGATTGGCGGACGTACCGCCCATGTCGTCCTGCCCAGCGACGACGCGACCACGCAGGTCTGGAAGATTGAACGTCGTCGAGCCGTCGCCCGATCCGTAGGTCGTGCTGATCGCGGTGAACAAAGCTGCATATGTCGAGCGCGAAACCGCCTGACCATAACAGAACAACCAGCCTGTCGGCTCAGACGTGCCGGCATAGGGAGACACAGCGCCGGTTGGCACAAGCGCCAAAGCCGTCGCGTCGGTCAGCGTGTTCGCCGATGGCGACACCATGACCAGATGCGTGCCGTCGTAGACGCAGGCCACGGGTTGACCATTCTGAATGTCGCCCGAGGCGAGATCGACCTTGCCGGAGGCGGTGAACTTCTTGATGGCGATGGCGCCCGCGTCGCTCCAGTCGAGGGTGGCTGCGCCAGAGTTCGCGTGATTGGCTCGGAATGCGTAGGTTTCGCCCGTTGCCAGCGCCGCGAGCGTCGCGTCGGGCGTCACCACGTAGGCATTGCTTGAGCCCGTCGAGGCATAGCGCGGGTTGACGCGGCCCCAGAAGCGTTTGACGTTGGCCATCACCTCGCGCTGAATATCATTGACCGCCGATGCCGCGTGATGCTCTGGCGCGCCATTCGGCGGCGGCGCGTTATTGCTGGCCGGGACCTCGCTCCAATTGGAGTGTGAAATCTCGCTCATAGAAAAAATTCCTTCTCAGGGCCGGCCGCGTCACCAAGACGGGGCACTTTGAGTTGAGGGGCGCTTATGCTGCGGTCGGAGTCTGCTGCGCCTGCTCGCTCGCCTTCTGTCGCAGCACGGCCGCACGCTGCATGAGCATGTCCCGCGCATCGAGGTTTTCGCTGTTCTTGGCTGCTGCCTCGTAATATCTGGCAACAGTTCCGGGGATGTCGCCGTTGCCTTCCGTAACGGCGAACAGCGCTGCCTTCAGCGTGTCGATCTCGCGTTTCGTCTCTGCGTCCATCTGGAAATCTCCTCTCAATCGACCGGCGCAAAACCCTTGCGCATCGAATCCCATCTGAAGCGGGCGCCGTCTCCCGCCTCATAGACCTGTCCGTGTTTCAGCTTCGATGCATCGACACCGCCGCTCGGAAGCGTCGGGACTGCTACCGCCTCGACTGCCGGGCGGGCTCCTGGACCTGATTTGCCGGCCGGCCGCGCGTTCAGGCGACGGCTGAAATCCTCGTAGTCGTCATCGGCACCTGTCTTGCGCTCCAGCGCCGAATTGATGATCCGCGCCGCGCCGCGCTGGTATGCCGGATTGGTGCGGCCGTTCGGCAAGAACTCCGTCGTCACGTTCTGGCGTGCCTCGGGTGTGTCCCAGCCGTTCTCAACGACCAGCGCGCGGTTAAGATCAATCTTGTCGTTGTTCTTGAGCTGGGTTGCCGTCAGCTCGCTACGACCACGCGGCGAGAAGCGCGGGCCGCCATCCCCGAGGGGCGTCACGTCGCCGCTCTCGGGATCAACCAAGGCGTTGTACACGCGGTCACCGTCGACTATCCGCGTCATGCGCGGAGCGGAGCGACCGCCCTCGGCGACAAGCTGGCCCGTCCTGCGATCAAACGCCCGATCGCCACGGTTCAGCACCATCGGCCGGTTGTTCGTCGCCGCGATCTGCGCGAATGTTCCGGGCGCTGAGTGCAGCAGATACGCGGCCATTGCCGGCGGCAGACCGCTTTGACCTGGCTGTGGCGTTCCGCCGGCCTGTTGATATCCGGCGCCCGCGTCCAACTGCCGCGACGGGTTCTTGGAACTCTCGGGCGCGACATGCGCAGAAACAGGATAGCGAGCCGGCATCGGTGCAGGACCGCCAGCACCTGTCACCCTGGGGGCGAATCCGGTTGCGCGATCTATAGCGGCATTCAGAAGCGGGCTCGGCGCCAGCGGGTTGTTGACATCGCCAAGGCCAAGGCCCTGCGGTGGATACGATACCGGCATGGTCGCGGGAGCGGTCGGCTCTGTCGGCCAAATGCCGCGCATGTTCGCCGCGGCGGTGCGGGTCGGAACCTTCCCGCCGCCGGTCTGCGCCTCGATGATCGCGGCTTGCCGCAGCCTATCAAGCTCTGCCTCGCGCTCACCCTGGCGCTTGTACCGCGCGAGTTGCGCGGTCGTTAGGCCGTGTCGCAATGCATGGTCGTAACCAGCATCATAGCCGCCGGAAAATCCGGTCATCGCGCCGCCGACGCCCTGCCCCCAGCCGACCGGCGCGCGCGAGGGGCCGCCTGCCTGCAGCAAGGCAGCGCCAGCGTTCCATAGCCCCTTACTGATCGCAGCGCTTCGCAGGGCCGCCGGGTCTGTACCCAGCAATCCGCCGAGGGTGTTGTCTCGTGCGGTCGGGGCGAAGATGTAGTCGAACAGGCCAACCATTTATGCGGCCCCTGCCTCGGGCTGCGCCGTCGCCTCACGCGCCGCAACCACGGCTGCACGCCAATTGTCCTCGTTCTGCTGGTAGCGCTCGGTGTCCTCCAGAGAGAGCGGGCCAAGAGCCTGACCGATGTCATGAATCAGCTTGCCGGGAATCGCGACGGTAAATCTCGGGATGCCGCCACGGAGCTGTGCGGCCATGTCCGAGCCCAGCCGGCAAAACCAATAGCTCAGGCGACGACCATCCGGGTTCGTCGGGTCGCTAAGGTCTTTCACCTCGAACGTGAAGAACGACGCTTCCGGCTCAAGCATGAAGGAAACGGCGATAACTTCCAGCTTGCCGAGCCTGCCGGCCTGCTCCGCGATAATGAGCGAGCCGAGCATCGTTGCTGCCGGCAGCGAGCCGTAGTGCCAGGCCATCGAAGCCGTCGCGGGCTCATTCAACGAGAATGCGGAAGATCCCGCCACTCCGGTACGGGTCGTCACATCAACCGTGTCGATGGCGTTCTGAAACAGGCATTCTTCAGCCAGCTTCAAGGCGGCAGGCGTCGCTGCGGGCCGATCCGTGACCATCAGGGCGACGATGAGAGCCGCCGCATGTTCCGCTGTCGTCCTGATCTGCTCATCCTTGGCCGGTCGCCCGCGATGGCCCTCGGGGTAGGACGGAAACCTACCCTCCTTGCGAAGGTAGGTCGCAACCTGATCGACATGGGAATGGTCGGAGGCTGTGAGCCGGGCGACGGTTGCGCAGAGCTGCGAAGGCGAGAGCATCACAAAACCCACCGTTGAGTCCGATGGGCGGAAGCTTACGAGCGATCCCCGCCAGCAACCATAACCCGCATGCTTTCCCGAGCTTGCTTGTGTTTGCTGTTTTCTCTTTGCCGAGAACATGCGGCGGGCACCGCCTAACACGCGAGCTGCTGTCCTCCCACAAAGCAACAAAAAATAGCAGATACTACCACTAGGCAATTTAAACTAGTCACGCGCTCAGCGACAGTGCCAGGCGATCACGGCGGACCGCGACAAGCTAAGGGAGGAACTATGCGCCTGCGACTGCTGGGCGATCCGATTAAGAACAAGTGGTTCAATGAAGGTTTTCGTTCGGCGGCAGTGTTATCTCTTGTGACACCAAATAAACAGTCACTTGAAGTACGCCCCACCGAAGTGCGCCTCGAGCCCCGAGGAGAACTGGGGAAGCTCATAAACCAGGGTTCCCCCGTCAAGGCCGACGGCGGGCTCCGACCATTTCATATGAGCGGCTTCCGCGGACCGCTGGAACGAATGGCCTTGAGCCTTCGTTGAAGGGCTAAGCCCGCCGCAGTTGCCCGGCTGTGGCGACTGGGACACTTCGGGTCCCCACCCTCACCATGTCACCAGGCAGAGGGTGGGGTAGGCACTACCGGCCGCGCAGCCCCTTGACTCCGCGAAGCCTGGATTCTGAAATTCCGGAATGGCTGAGTGGCCCGATCGCAACGGAACGGCGGACGGGGAGCGGCGCCAGCGCGTCCGAGTGACGTTGACGCGGGCCGAATGGGCCTTGCTCGATGATTTTCGCTTCAAGCATCGCATGCCGAGCCGAGCGGCGGCCGTGCGCGAGCTTCTCCGTCGGGGATTGGCAGCCAGGGATTTCAAGGCGGGGCCGAGGAATGCCCGTTCCGAGTTGTTTGGCAGGTACCGAGGACGCCGCTAGAGCGAACGGTCCAAGGAGAACCGCCCCGGTCCGCGGGGAAGCGACCGGGGCGAAGGCAGGTCGGCTCAAGTTGCCGGCGATTTTTCATGCACCGTAGATGCCGCAAGATGAAGGAAGTCTTAGCTGCTGATGGTGCGACGCGCCCCCCTTACCTTCTCCCGTCAGGGCCCTCTGACAAGTAATCGCACAGCAGAAGGCTCATCTCTTCGACGATCATATCGCGCTCGCGGTCGGACGCATGGGGCCATCTGACCGCGCCGAAAAAAAGCGCTCGATCGATATCCCCTTCCAGGGTTGACTGGACAAAGGCTCGAAACTCCGGGCTCGTTACGTCAGGCATCGATTTGCCGCTCCGTCGATTTACGTTATCGGGAAGGACAACAATCCTCACCATCGCCGGCTGTTCGTCAACCCAGCGCCCGCGGAGAGCGCCGCCGACTAACGGCTCAGCTTGACTCGCTGGTTCAGCTTGCCGATTACCCTCGCCGCGCCAGCGGGGCGGCGAGAAAACGCCGAGCGGAGCTTGGTCTAGCGGAATGGTCGGGCCAGTCACCACGATCGTATCGACAGCCCTCGCGCTCAAACTAAATATCTCGTGGCGTCCTGGGTGGGCGCGAACCGATTCGAAATGAAACGCGCGACCTCAAGCGCCAGGCCCTCTTGACACGTTTGCTCGAGGCCCTACATCGCGTAGCCGAGCGAAAGGAGGTTTGGCCGCCTAGTGCGGCTTGAAGGAGGATCATATGAACACCGCAGCTATGGCGCGGACGACGCCCGTGCCGCTCGAACTTTCCGCCTCACCGACGGTCGGGACTGCCCAGATCATTCCGCTCAAAGCCCCTCGGCCGGCCGCCGCCGCAGCTACGCCGATCAAGCCGCCACCGCAGCCCTTGGCGCCGCCGCTGGCGATCATCCGTCTCCCAGCGCACAACGTGAATCAGGCCGGGCGCCGCGATTCTGGCTGGGTCCTTGAATTTGAGCCGGCCCAGCGGCCGCTTCCGGACCCGCTGATGGGATGGTCAGGTTCCGGCGACGTCTACAGCGCGATCCGCATTCGGTTTCCCACACGCGCCAGCGCGGAGCGCTTCGCGCAGCGCGCCGGCCTGCCCTATGTCGTGGTGGCGCGGCCGGCACCGGCGCTGAGGGGTCTTGACGTCGAACGGCGCCTTTCTAGCTAGATTTCTGCCGGGTGCCTTCAGGGCCCGGCAACACAACCCGGTCCGTCGGACGTTCCGGCGGGCTTTTCCAGGTTGCTCATGAGAAGGAGGACATGGAAATGAACAGCTTTGACTTCCCAACCCTCTTGCGGTCGACCATCGGGTTCGACCGGCTCGACGAGATCATGGACTTCGCGTTGCCGGCGAACGACTCCTATCCGCCCTACAACATTCAGACTATCGGCGAGGACACGTATCGCGTAACGCTGGCCGTCGCGGGCTTCGTTCCTGATGAGCTGTCGGTGACCCAACGGGAGAACATGCTGATAGTCGGCGGCGCGGCCGGACAGGACGATCAGCGCCGCGGCCAGATGCTATGGCAGGGCATCGCCGCGCGGCCGTTCCAGCATCGCTTCCAGCTCGCCGACCACGTCCGGGTGACCAACGCTTCGCTCGTCAACGGCTTGCTCACAATCGACCTCGTGCGCGAGCTGCCCGAGGCGAGGAAGCCGCGCACGATCGCCATCGAGTCGGGCACGCAACCGAAGCAGGTCACGAACAAAGCGGCGTAAAGCCCGAAGCTCGCGCCCGCTCCAGGCGCCGCCTTCTCCTGTAACGGGAGGAGGCGTGCGGCCGGGGATTGTTTACGGGGCTCCGCTCGAGCCGGGAAACTCACGGGCTAGTTCAAGGGCGGCTCGCAGCCGGGTTGCGTCAAAATTTGCCTCGCCCCTCGCGTGCTGACCGACTTGGATGGGCCGCGTCCATCAATCCCAGCTCGCGGGCCTTCGCCTCGGCCGGCGCGGACCGTCATGGCGGGCCGATCACGTCGCGCAGCGCGCGGATCAGCGCCCGCGTCTCTCGTGCCGCCTCTCGCGCCCTGCGTCTCTCTGCGATCGCTTCGGCGCTTCGGCGTCCGTGCTTCCATCCGGCCTTCCGTGAGCGTTGCAGCCCTTCGGGCGTTCGCGGGCCAGTGCTCGGGCCTCCATGCATCCGGCAGCGCCCATTGGGCATCGCGGGGCCGGTGCACGGCGTGCCCTTCCTCGTCTTGGCTCCGCAGCGCTTCGCCTTCCGGAGATCCCCCGGCGGGTTGCCGTTCTTCAGCCACCCGCGCTTCGGTCCCTGTTCTGCGACCATGGGCGATGGGTCAGGCCGCTTGGCGTGGCCTTCATCGGTCATTTCCGCACCCCACCCCCGACGCGCTTATGGCCCCGGCCCCTATCCTTGTTGAGCTTGCCGGCGACCACGACCTGCGATCCGTCTTGGGCTTGAACGTTCTGGTGGATGTGGTTGACGGTGACGTGTTGCTTGCCGCCCGACCTGACCTTTGCGAGCGTCGCCATCCCTTCCTGATAGGTGCCCATGAGTCTGGCTGCGGTGCCGGCCAGTCTCGCGGCTTCCGTGCTTGCTGTGCGCGGGTCGATGCGGCGCCCGCCGAAATCGTCCGGGTGCGAGCGGGAAAGGTACTCCTGCGCTGTCGCCATGAAACGCAGCGCCATCGTGTGCGCGGTGGCAAGCTGGTGGGCCAACATGCGCTCAAGCGAGTTCTTCGGCGCGATGGTGTCGGCGGCGTCCAGGGCCGTTTCGATGCATGCCAGTCCGTCGAGCAGCCGCAACCGTTCTACCGAGGCGCGGGCCGTCACCAGCTCGGGCTCCTTCACGGTATCGCGCAAAGCGATCCCCTGATGGTCGCCGGGCTCCATCGCCATGTTCAAAGCGAGCTCGGTCCCGATGCCGACCGTAGCGTCCTGCTCGGTCAGCCCTTTGTGCATCGGCGCGGCGAGCTTGCTCGCCACCCGCGCATCGCTCGCGCTGCGGTGCGAGTCCGTCCGCGCCGTGTGCGCCGAAAGCACCTTGTACGCGCCCCCCTCGACGTACTGTCGGGCGAGGGCGCTGCTCTTGGGCCGCCGGTCAGGGGGCAAGCCTTTCACGTCACCGCCTCCGGCGCCGACGACGGCGACGCAGCAGGGCGAGGTAGGGCAGGAGGAGCATTCAAAAGACCTCTCTCGGGCGAGGGCGCGAAACCCCTTCTAGGGGTTCGCAGCCCTATAGGGGGTGTGGGGGGTGCGTAACGTAGGCTGTGAAGTGAGCAATATCAAAGGCTTACGATAGGCTGCGTAGGCTGCGTAGGGGCTGCGTAGCCCTAACAAAATCAATGGGTTGCTCATGGCTGCGTAGGCTGCGTAGGGGGGCTGGCGTCGGCGGGTTTGAGGTACGGCCGGCGCCTTGTCGGCGGTCCATCTGTCTGCGCGATGACCGCGCGACCGTCACCGCGAACGGCATGCATGGCCCGCTCCAAGACCCGCAGGGACAGGCCGGCTACCTCTTGGCGGCCGTGCATGAGCCTGGGGGCGTAGTTGTCTCGGGCGGAAACAGTCACGGATGGATGGAACCCCTCGGCGCACAGGGCGCGGAGGCAATCAAGGAAAGCAGTCTCGGCCGCGCGCTGTTCGAGGTTCGCAATGAGCCCGCCGCCTTGCTCGCCAATCCGGATGAACGCGCCGTCCTTCCATCTGATGCTGATGTCATCGGTACGGGCTGCATAGTTCGCCTTCTTGGTTGCAAGGGTGCGCTCATCTGCTTCGGTGTCGGAAGCAGTCAGATAGAGCCGCGCCCTGGCTGCGTTGTGCCAAGCCGTGTTGCCGGCGTCGCCGTCGCCTGTCTGCCGGCCGGCTCGTGAAGGATGGTCGATCAGGACCACGGCTGCCTGCGTCTCCCGCGCCATGCTCCGAAGGCCGCGCATGAACTGAAAGGCGACGGGCCGGCTGTTCTCGTTTCCGGCAAACAGGTTGTGTTTGCTGTCGAGAACGATCAGGCCGGCGCCGATGTCGAGGGCGTGATTCAAGACCTGCCAGAACACCGGGGTTTCGGTTCCCTTCTCGGTGTGCCGCTCGAACTCCATGAGCACGTTGTCTTGGTCGCTGCGGTCGGCGAGGGAGAGGTTTTCCAGATCGCCGATGCCCAGCCCGAGGCCCGCGGTAATCTGCGCCAGACGGTTGTGCAGCTCGTCCTTGCCGTCCTCGGCGGAGAAATAGAACACCTTGCAGGCCTTCGTAGGCAGCCCCAGCCAATCGCGACCCGTGGCCGCGCAGATGGCGAGTTGCAGAGAGAGCCATGACTTGCCCTCGCCGCCGTGACCGGAAAGGATCGTGGTATCGGCGTCGGGGATAAGGCCCTCAACCATCCATTTGCGGGACGGCACGGGCTGGCCTGCGAGCCGCAGCGGATCAATCAGGCCATAGAATGCAGCGCCCGGATTCGCGTTGCCGCGCCGGCCGGCCTGCTCCGCGTGCCCGTTGATGGGGACGATGGTGTCCGGAATCAGCGCACTCGAATCCCCATTTAGCTTCCTGTAGCCCTTTGGCACCGGATCCCCCGGCCGCCATGGCGGCGTGACCGGGCGCAGTGCTCTGTTGGGATTGTGGGGGTCAGGCTGCTGCACGCTCTGCCTCGTTCATCGCGACCTGCACACTCAACGGCCGGTCATATCGGCGCTGGGCCTGCTCCAGCTTGCGAGCAACCGTCTCGCCATGCGCTGTGATCCGGATGCCGCGGAAGATGACGCACGGGTCTACGGCCCAATCCAACACGCAGGCAGCCGGCCAGTAGCCGCGCCTATCGTGATTGAACAGCCAGTCCGAAGGCGTTGCGAACAGCCAGAGCGGAGCGTCGTGGAAAGCTGCACGCTCAATCTCGGCTTCGCCAAGCACCGGCACCGCCCCGGTCCGCACCCACCAGCGCCACGGATCATCCGGCCGCCATGCAACGATGTCGGCTATTGCCCCCGTGCGATCGGCAACCCCGAGGATTGCGGCGTCCTGCACTGACGCGGACGGGGGTGATCCCCGTTCCAGGGCGGGAGCGGGTTGGTAGAACCCGCTTGGCTCGCCGATGACGCGCGCCCGGCCAAACTTGGGAGCATAGAGCGCCATCATGTGCGCCCTCCCCGGATCAGGATGGAGGGGCGGTAGTTCGCCGGCACGGGGGAGCGTCGCACCGTTCGCCAGAACAGCGTGCGCACCACTGTCGAGAGGCTCATGGCGCCACCAGAGCGTCAGCCACCACAAGCGCCACCCCGAGACGCAGGGAGTAGCGGCGGGACAGGAGCAGGGCGACGCGCCGTTGCGGATCGCGGATCGCTCGATTATCTTGATGGCTGTCAGGCTTCAAGAATGTTCCCGCTACGACGCGCCGATTCGCACTCGGCGCGTTTCGCGTTTCAGGTGGGTTCCGCATGCGGCACCCCCAGCTCGCTCGTATGCCGGATGGTCTGGCAGCGTGACGCCACCCACGTCAGCAGATCGGACGGCGAATACAACGTGCGCCGGCCGAACAGGGTGTATCGAGGGCCGCCGCCACGACAGGCGTACTTGTCCAAGGTTTTCGGCGCGACCGGGAAGCCGCGCTCCGTGAGAAAGGCGCTGGCCTGCTTCCGGGTCAGGGGCCGCTCGGGGTCTTTCTGTTCCATGCTCCACCTCGCCAATGCTTGACGTGGCGAGCACGGTAACAGGGACAAAAAGGATTTCGGCCCGATAAGAGGGCGTGTGCGGCCGGTAAGTGAGCGTGTGAGAGAGCGTGTGAGTTTTCTATTCGTCCTCACCGCGCGCCTCGATACGAATAGCCTTCCCCTCGACCGCCGCGCGGGGTGGGCTCTGGTAGGAATGGCTGGAGGGGAGGGGCCAGGGTGCCGTGCGGCCCTCCCGCCCTACTTGGGTCGCTTCGGTGCCTTCAGGTAGCCGCGTTCCGCGAGGTGGTCAGCAAGCACCTTCTCGACATAGGAGGCGGTGGAGCGGCGGTCATCCTGCGCGGCCCGGTCCAGCGCTTCCTTGACCCCAACGTCGATCCTGATGCCGAGGGCGGCGACGTCTTTTTTCTCTCGAACCATTGATTTTCCCCTTAACCATACCTGTTGACATGCGAGCAAAGTGCGAGCACTCTACACATGTTCGCTCGCATTGGCAATGAGGCTGGTGCGGAGACGAAGCGGCCCCGCCCGGTGTGTCACCACCGGACAGGGCCTAACCAGAACCAAGAGAGGATAGTCTCATGGCAAAGGCTGAGAGGAAGTCTACTACCCGCCGAAAGGCCGAGAAAGCCCGCAACAAAATGACGCTCAAGGAGGAGATCAGGCTGGGACACGCCCTGTCTCTTCCCTTCGTTTCCCTAGGCTGCACGAATTGGTGGAGCGTTCGCTCGTCCGGCGTTCACTGGACCGACCGAGAGCGTGCCCGAGCATTCGCGCTCGCCTTCCTCGATCACTGTGTTTCAGACCGCATTCACACCAGCCCCTACGGCGCCGGGCACATGTTCGCCCGAATTGTAGAGAGCATGATCCGAGAGCGCCGAGGCCCCGCTCTGTCCCCGATGCAGATGCACTTTCTCGAAGAGGCATTCGGGGTTGCCGTTCACACCTGCACGCATGAGCGCGTTGCCAAAGAGCGCACGTTCGATGCGGAGAGACATCGGCGCACCTTCGAGAGCGAAGAGCGCGAGAAAGGCGGTGCGGCATGAATGCCTCCGACATGCTCGCCACCCTCTTCGGCAATGCCGACCTGCTCGGGCAGGATCGCCACGGCAACGTGTTCATGCTGGTGATGGTGCCAAACCCGATCTTCGCGGAGTTCTGCGTAGCCGGCGCGGATCGGGAGGACAAGGAGGACTCGCACGACGCGGAGCACGACGACGCCGACGCGGAGCCCGATCACGACACGGAACACGATCCAGCACAGGCCGGCGAGCCCCAACCGCCATTGACCGCACACGATCGAAAACTTCGTGACAGGCTGCGATCGAAGCGACGGCCGGCGTTGGTCGTCTGCCGGTCCCGTCTCTTCCGAGATGGAGGCGCCCGATGAACAACCGAGATCGGAAGGACATCAAGTTCGTGTTAGGCAACGTTCTGGACGAGGCCCACACGATCGATGCATATCTCGCCGCCATCTTCGCAGTCGCGCACGCGAGCGATGCCCCGGTGGCAAATCACATCGAACGACTGGCACTTGCCGCTCAAGGACGAAGCGATCTGCTACAGCGGCACGTGACTTGCCGGCAAGAGGGCTTCGCAAAGAAGTAGGCAAGCTTCCTGCGCGTATCTTCGGCCCCGCCCCTCACACGGACGGGGCTTTTCTTTTCAATTCATGGCGCGGTCGCGTGCCGGCTCGGCCACGCTCCTCGGACCGATGCGTGCGCGCACATTGGTGTTCGGTCGCTCCCCATCGGCCCGAGTCGTCAAGCAAAAGGATAGACACCTGCACGAGGCTTTATTTTATCAGCGAATCATGACGGAACTTCATCCCGATACTCGTGCGGGCGGCCGAGTCACATAGGAGGCCGCCATGTATTTTGATGAGGGCATTCAGCGCGGTATAATTTCCTCGGAGCGCGCAAGGCAACGCGTGCAATCGACGGGCCGCGTGTTTGGTCACGCAGTATGGACTCCTGCCGAAGATCAGGTAGTGCGAGATTGCTATCCTGACTATGCAAGAGCATGCACGCTTCTTCCGAAACGAACATACTGGTCGATCCGAAGCAGAGCCGGATATCTGAACATCCAAGTTAAGAGGCACATTTGGACCGGCGCAGAGATAAAGAAGCTCAAGCGCCTATATCCAGAGGCAACGAAAGATGAGCTGAGAACAGCGTTTCCAGGGCTTAGCATAACGGCAATCGAGCGAATCGCGGCTTACTACGGGATTTCGCGAAATCGGCGCCGCTTTAAAGATACTGGCCATTCGCTTCTGGACAGCGTTCGCGCGCGAGCATTCGAGCTACGCTACAGCATGGTCGATCTTGACGACATAGCTGGCACCGGCCGCTACTTTCAAGATGCGCAGTGGTGTGGCCGTGGATGCCTCAATATGAGAAACGTATGCAGGGCCGTCGATGCGATGGTAGGCACTCTTCATGTGACCTGGGATGATGACGGGGAACGCTGCGCAACCGCGGCATCTACGCCACCGCCGATTTGATTGCGGGCTGGCTGATCGTGGCGGCATCGTTTTCGCAAGACGCTCGTGCTCAGGAATAGCGCAGCCGCAACCCGCCCAGATACAACAGGCCCCACGATTGTTCAGGACGCGACGGCTCTCAGGTGCAGTGACTATTTCCGCGGATGCGCGTCACGCGCAACTTGGCGAGTGCGCTTTGATGGAAAGAACAGCAAGGGCGGAAACCATACCGGTTACCGCCCTTGTTCAACTTAGCGAAGAGGCCGGAGCACTTCCAACAGGTCACTGCCTTGCGAAGGCTCGAACGTCTACGATACTTCCATCGGCACCGTCATTGCCTCTGACGCCCTCGATACCCGTTGGCCCACGAGGGCCGGGGTTCCCAGGCGGGCTGCCACCACAGTTCATCGTACCGGGCACTGCATCGCCACCAGCCCCACCTTCTCCACCATCGCCGCCGTCGCCAGGAGGACCGCCGCGCCCCCCACAGCTTCCTTTGCAGGCATCAGACGCGGGCGCTCCGGATAATTCAAGCTGAGGCGCGAAAATAAGACGGGAGATCGCGCCTTCGGAAAGCCCTTGTTCGATTGAATATATGATGGAACCCGCGTTACCTCCCGCCCCTCCGGTGCCCCCTCTTCCGCCAATTCCCCCGGGTCCTCCGTTGGAACTAGCGGTGCGCCCCCAGCATCCGCGGAACACATTATACTGATGCTGCTGTCCTTGTGCGCCTTTCGGGCCCCTTGGGCCTGTGGCACCTTTTTCCCCTTTCATTCCATTTTCACCGAAATTTTCAATGGTCAATGCAGTTCCGGACAGCCTCTTGGCGGAAATTCTTATATCGCCGGTAGAGCGACCTCGTTCCCCCAGCGGACGGCCCGGTCGCGGTTCGAATGCAATGATTCTTGGGCTACCCGAGACATTTATCTCCCTGGCTTCTAACGTCAGATTGTGTCCGTCGGTCACAATGCGAGCGTCTGCAGTTATATTGATTACATCTGCTTTGACGTGCCGATCCGAAGCCAGCACCACCTTTCCGGTGAGCACTTCCACGGTTTTTGATTGTTCCGCTACCATCGAGCAGGAACCCCGTTGAGTGCTTAGGAGTACAACTAACGCTTCATCCTCGTCAGCGATACAAGCAGTTTGCTCGCCACCCTCATTTATCACTGTCTTGCGCGCGAGTGGCCGCTCGCATTTGCCGCCATGAACATCCCAAGCACTAACAATCGGTGCCGCATTTACCGGTTCTCCGGCTGCTCTACGCCACAGGGCAGAGAATACGAAGCGCGCGCCCGCTGGTACAAGTCGGCACTGCAAGACGACCGGCTGATAATTCGCGGTCATACATGTAGTCCAAGCGGCAAGGACGGCGGGCGCCTCAGTTCGCAGAAAAATGTGTGTTGATGTTCGGAAGTCAATCTTCCGAGAGGCGGCAGAGCAGTTTTCGCTGAACCAAGCGCTCTTCTCGTTCTGGCTCCAATTACCTCCCACGTTCAAAGGCGCACCATATACAACGGTTCCTACGGTTAGGCCCGCCGCAAGTGCTTCGTCGTGGCTTCCAAAATTCGTACTGCACTGAAAGGCGGTGAAGCTTTCTTTGTTCTGAATGTTGTCTTTAAATTCGGTGGTGTTGAAGACGCCGCCTCGCAACACGTCCCCACATAGATCCCCCTCTGCCGCCGATACAGGCAGCGCAAAGGCCGTTGTGAGTATCGTGGCCACAGCGACTAGCGGACCGTTTTTCATGTTTAACGCTCCTCCTCACAAGTGACGGCTCGATTCTTCTAGCCTGGGGGCGCGCCAGACGTTCTCGTGGAGCCCGCTATCTCGCCAGCAAGCAACAAGAGCTTGCGCGCGCACGTCCCGCGCATCAATTCAATCACGCTTTTTACCAACGCGAGCATATGTACACGTCATTTCGATTTAAGATAGGATGACCATCATGCCCGTGAGTCGGGGCTGTTCGTCTACTTGGCCAAAAGGAAGGTGCAGTAATGCAGAATCGCACCATCGCGAGAGAGGATGGCGTGGCGCGGTTGTGCTTGTTGGGTGTTCTGCGGTGAAGCGCGGAGCAGCGAAATGGAGCAGGAGATCACGGAGCGCTCTCCGTACCTCTCGCCCTCAAACTGTGCGTTTTTCTACAGTCCCAGTTAGAGAGGTATGCCTGCGCGAAGGTGAGGCGGTGGACCGAAGGAAACGAAGATCGAGGTACCGCATCGCCAAGACTGGATATCCGTGCGGGGCAGCAGGATCTCCGGTCCCTCCGATAACTGCGTCAAGCTAGAGTTCTATCTCCAGATGCAGCATTCGGGAGCGAGACCATTCTATGGCTGCTTCGGACCTTCCCGGACAATTGTCGTTAGAGTGTCCATATTCTCAGGGGGGTAGGCGGCCGGCGAGCGCCTGTTAGCAGCCCGCTGAGCTCCCGGCCGGTCAGGAAGCAGGATACGGGCGCAGTGCGCGTTCTATCGCAGCGACGGCCTTGTTGACGACCGCATCGGTCTCGTCGTCCACATCCCCATAGCTCCAGATCACGGCTTCAGATCGCTTTAGCTCCCCGGCATCCAGGGGCGCCCCGTTTGTCGCCTCCATGAGACGACGGGTGGCCGCAAAGATGCGCCCGCGGATGGTGGGCAAGCTCCGTGAGCGGCGCACGCATCTCGGCCCCGAAGTACACCTCGCAAAGCAACGCCTGCCGTTCTAGCTTCGCGAAATCCTCGTCATATGCTCTCAGCCGCTCTACAGGTACGAAGTAGCTATCCCTGAGCTTTCGGAAATTTTCCTCCTCAGCCAGCTCGCGTACCCGTGACAACCCTTCCGTCGGACCATGCACCGGGAGACGAGCATAAGCGATCGCGTTCCTGATCTTGTAGACCAGCACAAGTGTCTCTTCCGCGATCTCGACTTTCCTCTTTCCTATCAACTGTCCACGCCAGGCACGCAGCCCGAGAACGGCAAAGATCGCGGTTATGACGATGGCGGCCGCCTGAACGATGACGGCCGCCAGCCTTACAGGTTCATTCAGATCCATTTCCAACCCGTCCGCGCACGTTGTAGCTCCTTGACCCGATTGGCCCCAAGCCGTGCGGTGGCTCGGCAAGGTGTCGAGAAATGGCGGCCAAGGACGTGCTCGCTGTACTGCCTCGCGGCAGGCCGCACGCCCAGTTCGCAGTAGGCCCGCATGGTCGTCAACACAGAACGATGCCCTAAAAGCAGTCCCACGAGAAAGTACTCCTGCGGGAAGCGCTCCAAGTATAAACGGGCAGCAATGTGCCTGAAGGCATGAACATTCACCGTGAGACCGGTATACCGAGCCACCGTCTCCTTTATCTGCGTCGCTAGTCGGGTCGACTGCTTGGGCTCGCCCGTTGCGCCCGGAAACAAGGCGTCGACAGGTGGCGGTGTTAGCCGGGGCAGGTGACGGCGAACATAGTGGTCCAGAAGGATGACCGTCTCGTTCGGCAACTCAAAGGCCAACGGCATCGCGTTCTTCACATTGGTTCCGGGAATGACCACATCAACGCGGCCGACTCGCCGCCGCCTCCGTGGCGCAAACACGAAGTGCGTGTTCAGCCGGAGGCAATGCAGGCTTCCTATCCTAAGCGGCGCCACAAGAAGCAACTCGATAGCCACTGCCATCTGCATCAAATAGGCGGCCCTTACCCGGGGAACTTTCCCGGCGATCGACGCCAGTAGCTTAGGAAGGCCGAGCAGCTTCTTCACATGTGCTGGGTCGTCCAGTTGGCGCAATATCTGTCGGTTCTTTGCCGTGATCCCCGGTTCCCGCGGCGGCGTGAGCCGGGTGACGACTCTTCGGATCATGACGTAGCGTACCGGGTCTACTCGTACCCACACCCTGGCTACGTTCGCTAGTTCGTTGGAAACCTCGGAAAGCCACTTGCTGCGCTGGCTACCGGCTCTTTTCCACAGATAAGCGATGCCCCTCTCGAAGTTCTCCGGTTCAACCAGCGAAGCGATAGACGTGATCCTATGTACCGCAACACCGGAGTGGACCAGGGCCGAGGCGAAGTACCGCAACACTCGAAGCTTGGTACGGATGGTGATCGGCTGGAGCGGATGTTTCGGGCCGTCCGGCCTGAGCGGATCGGTCGAAGCGCCAGCTGCGGCCCAAGCGTCTAGATCGGCTACCAACGATGGCGGGAACTGTGATATCGGAAGCGAGAAGCGGTGATGGTACACCGGCACGGTCAATCTAACCTGCGGCCAGCCATCGATGGCGTCGGCCGCACGGTTCCAATCCTGACACGTCTGTCGATGCTTCTTCTTCGGGTTGGCGCTGGACGTGCCTTCGTTGAGATAACGGAAAAATCCTTCCGACGCGTTATCCGAAACCTCGAACGGCGCAATATCAAGGTGATTGCAGTAGCGCATGAACCGAGTGAGCCGGCGAACAAACTGCCAGTCAGAGAGAGCATCACGCAGCTTCTGCCATTCCGGCGACAAAGGGTCGCCCTTCGAGTAGGACGACGGACCGCCGTATCGATTGAACGCAGATGAAGTCCGAACTTGGACGTCGCGCCACCATTTTTCCGAAATCCCCGCACTCGCGGGCCTAAATCGGATGATTGCGCCACGACACGCGCTATAGCTGGCCTTGGTCGCAGTGGGATCTAGGCGCGTGTGCTTGACCATTGCCAGCACAGCCATCCTCAGTTTGGTGCGACGGTTGTAACTGAGGCCGCGGTCCTGCTTAACAAGCTGCAAGACCTCGGCAATCGTGGGGACGCCCCAGTCCATGTCCTGTTGGGTTCCAAGCATCTTTGTCCTCCCTGGGATGGACGTCGCACAGCAGATAAACGGCCGCTGTGGCGTCACACGCGCGTAACGCAACGCGGGCATGTTTTGTGCGCGATCCCGAATCGGAGGAGTAAATGCCCAGAATCAGCCCGCGCCTGTTCTACGCCGGGACGTTCTTCGTCGGCTTGCTTGGCGGTATGGGCGCAGCGGCGGCATTGGTCCTTTAAGCAGAATGCCCACGCGGTGGGCCAACCTCGGCGCGCGCCGACGTTCGGTCACTTTTGAGTGTTTCCGTTCGGAGACGACAGCTTGCAGCGCGGCTGAGCGCCGTTCCTGACCGATTAAGGGGACTAGATTCTCCCGTCCAACGGACGAGGCGAGCGCTGGCGCTCCCGCCTCGAGGCGAAGGCACGGGCCCTCCGTCAAAGAGGGAAGGTTTTCTCTTAAGAACAGGGAACCCCGCTTCGGCGGGCCTCCGACGCGTCCGTTTGGCGGCTCCCCCCATACGTTGCCAGCCCCGCCCCGAGCAGCAGCCAAAATGCGCGCTGGTACATCATGTCATGAACCGCCGCGACGGCAGCGAAGGCCAGCAGCGCGAGGATGAGGAAAGTCCGAGCGGGATCTTTGAGGCTAGCGCTGTAGGTCTCGTACTTGAGCACCCGAATAAACGGCGCGACGAAGGCGACTAGGCCGACAATCCCCAGCTCGGCCAGAAGCCATAACGGCGTTGAATGGATCACAAGTGGCGAACCGTGCACGCGTGTGTAGCTTTCTATAAACGCCCCGAGGCCGGCGCCGAACAGCGGGTTTGCCATGAACAGATCCGCGCCGCCTTGCAGGCTGGCGATTCGCTGCTCATTGGAGGGCGCGTAGCCCGATGTAACGTAGTCATTCGCAGTGTAATGGGGCACCTCCCATGTGAGGGCAGGCGCCGCCCATATGACGGCGCTTCCCGTTCCTGGGGCACCCGCTTCCCTGGTTGTGACGAGATCGACAGCGGCGGACGCGACCCATAGGGCGCCGTTGATAACCCATAGCGCGCCCGTGATGATCCAACGCGCGACTTCAAGGGCTGCGACGAAAAGTGTAGGGAGCCAGATAACGAACGCGATGGCGATGGCGGAAAGCCCGAAGGCCGCAGCGATCCGTTTGGCCTTCACGCTTCGCAGCACGAGCGTCGCCAGAATGACGAGCGCGAGCCCGATGAACCCGGCCCGCGAGGCCGTAAGCCAAAGGCCGAGCATCAAGACGGCCAGTACGGCGGGTTGCCAGCGGCTCTCTTTCATGGTCGCGATGACGGCCGCGATGGCGAGTAGGAGCTGCAAGGCGAACGCGTTGGGATTTTGAGCGAAGCCATCGATGCGATAGCGGACGATCTCTTCCGGGACGCGCACGCCGATACTCACTGCAGCGAAGATCAGGGCGTCCAACGCGACGATCGCGAGCGCAACCGCTACATAGGTTCGCAGCAGCATCATTAGACCTGCTTCACCGCCGCGGCTGACAATCAACGCGCCAGCCGCGACATAAGCGAGCAGGACGAACCAACCGGCGAGCCTGTTGGTCAGCGCCCAAGTCGTGACTCCGAAATCCGCCCAACCATGCAGGAACGCAATCACTATGACGCCCGTCATGACGGCAAGGTGCGCGTTGAGCAGCGGCAGACGCCATGCCGGGATCTGGCGCGCCCTGATGTGGTCAAGCACGAACAACGCTGCGGCAAGAATGGCGATGGGATCGGCAAGGTTCACGTTCAGCCGCGATGCCGACAGCGGGGCGTGTATTTGAAAGAAAACGGCAATAGCAGCCATCACCGGGACCGCCCAGGCGAGCAAAAGGGGCAGGTCGAAGCGCGGTGGTTTTGCCGATGGGACTGAAGCGCGCGGGGCTGCGCGGGCGAGCGCGGTGATCCCGGCGAGGATCGCAACCACGCCAAGGGCCGCGGCGCCGATCAGGATTGCAACGACGAGTGCCGATTCGCGATCGAGGCCAATCGCGCCGAGCGCATAGATCGCGCCCAATTCGCGAATCCCCCATCCCGCAAAGCTGATTGGAAGGCTCGCGGCCAGCATCACAACGGCCACCGCCGCCGCTGCGTCCGTTGCATCCGTGTTCGGTGACAAACTGGCAACGGCGGCAACATAGGCTGCCATCGTGCATCCCTGAATACCGAGGCTGAGCGCCGCGCTGCGGCCGAATCGCCAGACCGCACCCGGCCCCATGTTGGCGCGCACGAATGCACAGGCTGGCCGCCCCCATGCCAAGAAGGCACTCGCCGCAATGGCGATCGCGCCGCCGGCCGCGAGCTTGAGAAAGGTTGCGCCGCCTGAACTTACATCAAGCGTGATCTTGCCGAAGAGATACCACCCGCCAATGACCGCGACTGTGAGCGACACGACCAGCGCAACGAGGCGCTCATATCCGGTGATCGCGACTGTGCCGGCGACGGGAACGCCACGGCAAGCAAGAACCGCGCTACGCGCGATAAGCTGCCCCACGAGCTGAAAGAACAAGGCGCCACCAAGCTGCCCGAAACTGAGCGCGGCGATCGCATCGATAGGGCGCATCCGATAACCCAGATCCGCCGCGACGCAGACAAGGCGAACTGATGCCAGAAGGGCGCCGCACAGAAGCGCCAGGACGACGCCGAGCAGCGTTGCCAAAGATAGCCTGCTTGCGGCCTGCGCTACCTCACCAATGTCAACGAGAGTAAAGGCGATGCCGAGTGCGGCGGCGGTTACGATGACTCCGGCAAGCCGTTTAACCCGAATCCGAGTCGTAGATGTAGTAATGGCTTCGGCGACCAATGCGCTCCCCCCCCGCATTCGGCTGTCTAATCTCAGGTAGTACAGACCGAAAATCAACAATCAAGGGGCAGTCGGCTCCTCTTGCATACTCTGCAACCGCGCGTGAACTGCGTTTTCCACAAACTCACAACCTTCCATCGGTGGACGCCTGCGACTGAGTGCGCGAATCATAACGTGCAGGCGGTGGAGCGGCCGGGCTCAGCTCCGAATAGGAGGATGATCCTATGGGCATCCGCACGCCGCGCGGCATGGCGCCTGTTCCGCCGGTCGACAACCGCCGGCGAGAGCCGCCGCCGCCGATCCCGACGCTCGGCGAGCTGCGGCGTCACATCTCCTGGACGTGGCTCCACTGCAACAACATCCGGTGTTTGCACAAGGCGCCGATGGCATACGCGCCGTTGATCATCCGCCTGGGCGCCGAGGCGTCGAGCGACGTGATCCGGCGCAACGCCCGGTGCATCCGATGCGGCCAGCGTGGGGCGACGCTGCAGCATCCCTCGCACCTCGACTTGCTGCGCGGCTGGGCGCCATTTCCAACCGATCGAGCGCCGCCATTGATCACTTCCGGCTGAGCCACTAATCTCAGCGGTCGAAGCAGAGGCTCGTTGCCCATGGGCGCTAAGGTCAAGCCTGAAAACTCGGCGTACCAAGCGTTTCTAGCCGCTCTTGCGGCGGGTGGTACAACCCAGGAAGCAATCGCGATGGGAGCGCGGTGGTGGCGCAGCGTGTCACCATTCACGGACGACAAGCGAATTGAGGAAGACTTCGCCCGGTTTGCTGCCGAACGCCTCTCGGAGACGCTACTGGATACGATGAAGATTCACGGCAAGCCGGGCGAGAAGATTGGAACCACCGCGCCGGTCGAGCGTTGACGCTCCTCGGCTGGGTGGGGCCTACAGGGCCCAGCCTTCCAAACACGGACCCGCCGTCGCCTTGTTTTCCCCGTCAAGGCCGACGGCGGGCTCCGACCACTACCGGCCGGGTGCCGGTTAGTAACCTACAGTTAGAGCGCGCTGGTGAGCGGGATCGTTAGGTCGAGGTCGCTCGCCTGAGGATTCGCGGCGCGCAGAGCGTCGAGCGCGGCCTCGACAGCCCGATCGGGATCAGCGCCATCGCTGACCGCGGTCCTGAGTGCCTTGGCGGCATCCTGGGCTTCGGCTGAGAAGGGTGTATGCAGGAAGTCCTCTATGAACTGCATCGTGGGGCCGCTCAGCCTCATGGAACGCAGCGAGTTGACTCTTGCTCGCTTTGGTTGCTTTCTTGGCTGTTCCGCTCGTTTTCATTGTCATCGGCATGGCCGTCAAGTTTGTAGCATATATCGACGAGTCCGGGGATCCCGGTATTCAGGCGGTGCGCCCCATAGATACAGGCGGGGCTACTGAATGGCTGGTTGTGGCCTGTTTCTTGGTGCGCATCGAAAACGATACAAAGACGCTTGGCTGGGTTAAGGAGATCCAAGGGAGGTTTCGCAACGTTCAGTCACCTTACCTGCATTTCACGAATCTGCTCCCGGTCAAAAAGGCTATCGCGTGTAATCTGATCGCGACAAAGCCGTGCGCGATGTTCGTTGCGATGTCGAACAAGAAGAACATTCGACGCTACAGCAACCCAAACCTGGGTGAGCGAAACAAATCCTGGCCATACTGGTTTCTGAGCCGTCTGTTATTGGAGCGCGTCACCGCATTCTGTGAGCAGAAAGTGCCTTCGGAGTACCGGGGGCAACACAAGCTGCGCATCATCTTCTCAAAGCGGGGCGGGATGAACTACGCGGACTTCCGCCGCTACATGGAAAAGCTACAGCGTCAAAGTCGGGCGGGGATGCTGGTGCTCAATCAGGGGGACTTGAGTTGGTCGGTTGTTGATTTAGACGAACTGTTCGTTCTCGATCACAAAGACCGCGCTGGTCTGCAACTGGCCGACATTGTTGCAAGCGCGTTTTTCCAAGCTGTAGAGGTGCATCGTCCGAGCGGGTGTGACCCCACCTACGCGAAGCTTCTAGAGCCCCAAGTCGCGCGTGACGAACACGGTCATGTGCTCGGGTTTGGAATCAAGACCATGCCAGACCCGCATATGATGAGCCTTTCCCCCGAGCAGAAAGACCTATTCGAGTTCTACGGCTACGCGAAAAATGGGTGGCAGGCCCCCGGCTCCTGATACCACGGCCACAAGGACCGCTGCCTCACGCGAATTGGAGACTCGGAGTGGTTCCGGCGTTGCCTGCCATAATTCTTATAGCAGATTCACCGTTTTGAATCAATCTGTTGTAACGTATTGGCGTGACTCGATTTTTGCTGATCGTCAATCAGTCCGCCGATAGGTGAGGCGCGTCCCTTCGATACCCCTGAGCGCCTTCGTGGCCCGCGCAGCATCATCAACGCCGAGTGCCGCGCGTTCGTTGTAACGGAAGTCGAACTCCGCCAGATAGCGATGCAGATGCTTGCGGCCGCAGTGCTGATAGACGCCCTTCATCCCGCGCTTGAAGATGCTGAAGAAGCCTTCAACCGTATTGGTGTGGACGTCGCCGCGCCCATACTTGCCGACACCGTGACGAACAACGCCGTGCTCGGCAAACCCGCGACCAACGCGCGTGTAGTACCCTGCCTCATCGGTCATGAGGCGCGCTTCGTGCGAAATGTTGTCGATCACAAGCGCAGAAATCGTGCTCGCCTTCAGATCGTCAATGACCATGCTGCGGGCGCGTCGGCTGTTCCGATCAACGAGAGAGAGAACCTTGTGCTTGTGGTCGGTCCCGCGACGCTTCTGCTTCGTCTTGTCGCGCCCGATGAACGTCTCGTCCGCCTCGACGGCGCCGCCATCTTCGCCGAACGGCACGTCCAGCTTGCCTTCGCGCATGGCTTCACGGATGCGGTGCGCCAGAAACCACGCGGACTTGTACGTGATCTCCAGCACGCGATGTAGCTGGTGCGCGCTGATCCCCTTCTTGCTGGAGGTCAGCAGGAAGACGCCCTGCAGCATCTTGTGCAGGGGATATGGGCGGACTCGAAAACCGTCCCAACCTTCACGGTGAACCGGCGGCGGCAGTCGGCGCACTTCTTGCCCAGCCGGGTCGTCTTGCCCTTCAGCTCATAGATGCGCTTGAACGAACGCAGCGGGGCGTCCCTACTCGTTGGCAGGAACGCCACGAAACAATTCGAGTTGAGGCGGGAGCCATGTCGAAGGGCTGCCATCCTTGAGGACACCTTCGACCACCCTCGCGACCTGGACAACAACCTCCCAGTCAAAGGGCTTGGCCAGGACGCCAAGCCCAGCTTCCTGTTCGCGGCGTGCCAAGTGCACATTGCCCGTAATAAAGAGGCTGTGGACCCCGAAGCGGGTGAACAACTGGCGGGCAACGAAAATCCCATCCGGCCGGTCTCTACCCAGGTCAATATCCAGAAACGCCACGTGCGGGTGGCAGGCCTCTGCGAGTTGCAGTCCCAGCTGGGCGCTCGTTGTTGGTCCGAGGACCAAGTGCCCGGCGGCTGTAAGGGCTGACCGCATCAACTCTGCAGTCAGGAAGTCGTTTTCGATGATCAGAACGTTCATGGAGGCGACCAGCAGGCCCGGACAGAAGCTCCAGCTCACGGATTTGTTCCACGAACCGCTCGCCTCGGATGGAGGTCACCAGTTCGCACCCGGTACTTCGCATCGAACCGCCACAGGGGCTGTTGGGGATTTTTCCCGTGACCATTCTGGAGTTGCAGCGGGTGCCGGCGCCCGGCGGCTTGCTGTCCTGATGCCTTGATCGGTCGACGCGCCTGCTTCCGCTATTGCGGGCGCTCGTCACGCCGGCCGCCGCGGTGCTTCCGCTGCTCGACGATTGTGCGCGTCGGGTCAAACCTTAGCGTCGATCCGCGCGCCGCGCCCGCCGCAGAGACGGCAGACCAGGCGCGGCTCGAGATCCTTGACCAAGCAAGCGCCGCCGAACCGCGTCGCGAGATCGGCGATCGCCAGGACACGGCCGTTCATGCACCCCGGCGCGACGCAGAACGCAACGAGCGCTCCGTCGAGGCGCAGCATGTCGGCTAGGGACAACGTTTCCCTGCCCGGCAACAGACGGTCCCGGTTCTTCGCACCCATGAGAACATATTAGGAACGCGGCCCGCATAGAGTCGAGTCCGAACCCGACCGCGGCTCCCCGCGTTCATCGTCGGTGATCGACGTTCTGCCCGAGACCGTGCGCCGCGCGGCCGTTGCCGGCTATGCCATCCAAATGACCTGTCGCCATTGTGGCGCCGTTCAGTGCGCGGACGTCCTGTCCATGCTGGCCGCCGATATGGGCGACGTGTCCATTTTCTCGCTGGCCGCGTCCCATTGCGCCAACTGCGGGAAGCGAGACCATACGATCGCGCTGATAGAAGGCTGGGCGCCGTGAGCCCCCGCGCCGACCACAGCGCCCGCCCCTTCGCCGATATGGTCGTGTTCGAGCAGGACGGGAAATGGTGGGTTCGGCTGCAGGGCCGCGTATCCCCTCCGTGCATGACCAAAGAGCGCGCGATCCGGGCCGCTGTCGAGACGGCAGAGAAGGCCGAAGGCATGGGGCACACGGCGCGGGTCCATGTTCAGAACGGCCCGGCGGACTTCGAGCTGCTTTACCCGGCCCCGATACGGCGCCCGATGCCAGGACCCCCGCAGCTTTCGGCCGAGCTACCCACGCACAAAACCCAAGGAGACCCGCAATGGCAGACGATCCCGAAAAAACCCGCCCGCAGGACGCGCAGCGCGTAAACGTCAACCAGGAGCACGAGCTGCGCTACTGGTCCGAGAAATTTGGCACGTCACCGGACGAACTCAAAAGGGTCGTCGCGCGCGTCGGCGTGATGGCTGACGACGTTCAGCGCGCCATAAAGGGCGGCAAGGTCACCAGCTGAGCAGGCGGGTGAGAAACGGAGGAACACGGCCATGCCGGACTTGGAGAAGGAATACCGAGATCTCGCCACGGCCGATCGACACATTCGCGAGGGGGAGGAGCGCGAGACGCATCAGGTCGACCTGATCAGCGAATTGCAGCGCGCCGGACGCAGCACCGATGACGCGGAGCGCCTCCTCGCGGCACTGCGCGAGACGCTCGACGGGTGGAAACAGCACCGTTCGCAGATTGCCCAGCTGATCGACCAGGAGGAAAGCCGCCGAGAGGACCGCCCTGCCGAAGGCTGAATGGAGCCGACTTTAGGACGCCGGCCCCCCGCTTTCCTCTGCCGCCGTCGGCGAGTGGGCGCTCCAACTACTAAAATGGGAACTGCGACGCCCGCTGTGCGTACCGAATATTAGTCGGGCGTCCGCCCCATCCTGCCCGCCGGGTAACTGGGACCTTGAACGGGGCGCGCCCACATTACAGCTCCGGGTGTGACCTTTGGAACGGGTCGTGCACGTGGCTGCCCGACCAAAGGCGGCACCCATGGACAGCACGTCGGAGCACCTCGCTCAGAAGGCCGCAAGGATCGCGTACACCAAAGCGGTCGAAGGTGGCGCCAGACCCCACGTGGCGTTCGACGTGGCATGTGCGGCCTACCGTGTCTACATGCCGGCAACTGGTTTGATTTCGCTGCGAGCCATCGTGGCACGCGCGCTCGCGGGGATCGGTATTGCAGACTGGATATCGGAACCATCAGCGGAATGCCCGTCGCGACGGCACGAGCTAGCGGCTGCGGAGGGAACAAACGACAATTGACCGTCGTTCGCCATGTGCCGGGCATTCTCCCCACTTTTTGTCCGGCGGGGCATTACCGCTGGCGACCTCCGGAGCCGGCGGAGATCTCTTAAGTCATTCGCCCGCCCTTCATCGAAGGGCGGGCTCTTTATGTGTGCTGGCCCAGGCGGAGGGTATCTTTGCGCCCAGCCAATCTGAGAGAAACCACAACGCTGCGAAGACGCGTCACTGCTGCTTATTTTTGGAGCGGCTGTCCTCGACCGCCTCGTAGCGGCTGATCGCCGCCTCGTTTCGGGCTATCGTGTTGTGGGCCCGGACGATCGCGTTCCGCGATCTTGCGAGCGCGGCATTTGTGTTCTTGATGGTCTCCTCGGTCTGCCTCGCGCGCTCTTCGATTTGCTCGATGAGAGCGCGGCGCTCAGCAGCGATCTGGGAAGCCTTCTTCGACATCAGGGACAGAATACAAGCTTTGGCCCGCCGATAGGAACAAGGTCTGCTGGCTGGAGCGGAGCCAACCTTTGCCGTCGCAAAGTGCGCGGAAGTGTCCGCGCCAAACTGAAGATCCCGTGGCGACGTCTCTAGTCGCCAAAAGTACCCGCCCGGTTATCGGGGCGGGTACTTCGTCGCCTTTTGAGGGGGTGGGCCTCAAGCCACCACGGAGAAAATCCGGAACTTCTCGTACTGCATCTGTCCCGCCATCTCCTTCAACTGCGTCTCATTGAAAAGCCGCCGTGCTTCCTCGAATATCTCGGATTCCTCCATCGCAACGTGCTGACTCACAGCCTCTCGAAGACTGTTGGCCAGCGACATCCATTGGTCCATATCGAGATCCGGACTGCCCATATCTTCGAGCGTGCGCGCGATAAGCTCGTGCTCGGCTCCAGCGGCTAGTGCGGACTTCATGGTGCCTTCATCCAGCTTGAGCTTCGCGTAGAGCACGCGCTCCTCAGCCAGTGAATGCGCTTCGAGGATGCTCTTCATTTCAAGAAAATCCGCGCGGATTGCCGCCATATTGCTTTCTGTCGATCCGCAAATCCGGTCGATACGTTCCAAGACCGCCCGGTGATCGCGTTGGAGAAGGTCGAGAAGCGGGACGTCCGGAGTGCCGAGGTCCTGGACCCGACGAATGACTTCATCATGGCCCTGGAGCAGCACACGGCACATCTCAGTTTCCGAGCTTTTCTGCGTCATCATGCCACGTTCTCCTCTTCCAGCTCCGGAACGGGGTGTCGGCCTTCCGTTTGCAATCGATACTCGCGGCCCTTCACCCGCCGGTGCTCTTCTATGATCTGTTCGCTCGGATTGCCGGCGGCATTGACGATGCCCTGATAGCGGTGCACCCGATGGCCGTCCGGAAGTTCCGACATGGGTTCGAAGTCAAGCCCGTCCTCGGTGAGATCGACTTGGTTCGCCAACACGCTTCGAACGTATGCCTTGTTGCTCTCGAACCGCAGCGGCGCGGGAAGCGACTTCGGCAGGATCATCTCCGGATCCCGCCGGTCGTGAGTGCGCATCATCTCGCAAGCGAGCCGCAGGTGCTCCAGCTCCATGCCAAGATGCAGCTCCCAAATCTTTTTGATCCGCGGATCGTCCTCCTGCTCCAAGAAGGAATAGTATAAGTAGCATTCGTTGTATTCGTGCTGCACCAGCATTTCCGTCCAGCTAAGGCTTGGGTCGAGCAAGGCTTCGTAGTGGCTCACGTGCTCCTCCTCGACCATCCCAATTTCTAGATACAGTCCCCGCGCGATCGGCTCCTGGAAGCGGTTGCCGATCGTCATGTAGAAATTCATCGTTTGTTGCTCCGCCGCCGTCAGCGTGAGCGCGTGCAATGATGAAAGCGGATCACCCGTATAAGCGTCCAAGGGCCGCCGGATGTTGTCCATTGGGTGGCGGTGGTGAAGCTTCGTTGGCCGGCCCGGCATAATCTCAGTCAGTTCACCGACAATCTGCTCTGCGCGCTTTGGCGCCGTTAGGTCGAGCAGGTCGGCGTAGCGGTAGAGGTGGTCGAAATCCTCCAATAGCGCGAAGTCATAGGCCTGCTTGGCATAAGGATGCGGCTCCATTTGAGCCACCCACGCTGTCAACTCAACGGCAACCTGCTCGTAGCCGATCGTCACTTCCAGCGTCGATTCCTCGCCGGGCGTGAGCCAGTTGATCATTTTCTGCTGCTGCTGCTCTATACGGCGCGTCATTGCCAGCATGCGCTTGAGGTCAAGATTGCGCGTATGCCTCGCGAACTGATGCGAGAACATTGTCGCCTCGGCTTCGATGCCGTTCATGACGATGACACGGCAGCGCGTGAAGGGATGCACGTCGTCTTTGCTGTAAGGACGCGCGTTTAGTTCGGACCAGTTGCGAAGCTGTTTTTCGAGCGGGATACCGCGCTCGTGGAGCGGATTGAATGTCATTGAAGAGTTCCTCGACTTAAAGTGCGAGGGCCTCAACGAGTCCGACAGATCTTCGTTCCGATCCTCCGGAACTTCGGCGGATGAGGTCTGGTTCAGAGAGCCATGAGCGCACCAATGTTGAATGAATGGGACTACGCGCGCGCCATCGACGCAGCTATGCGCCTTAAGGATGCGCCGGCCGACACCCGAGGGTACGAGCAGCTCATGATTGAGGCGGTCGAGGAGTACGAGACGCGGCAGGGCTGGCAGATTTCCGACATCTCCGAATCTCGGCAACGCCTGCCCGATACCGGCAGCACTTTGGACTGGCGCCACCTTAAGCGGGCCCTATCTCGTGCAGGGCATCTCGTCCCGAAGCGCCGCTAGGACGGCGACGCCCTCGGGCATGTTCGCCAACGCTATTGAATGGCCGACATTGCCGCGAACCGCGCGCATCCGATCCCACCAACGCAGGAAAGCCCCGCGCGCCTCGTCAATGCTCGGTTGACGCGACGGGCAGTACGCCGCCAGCTCAGGGCGGTTGGCGACAAGGGCGTAGTGGACCGACATGACCGCGGCGATGACCGAATCGCAGGCGTCACGGTGCGCCGGCACGGTCGCACGACAGACCGCATTGAGCCCGACCGCAGATCGGCCGTTGTCGGTGAGCATGTCGAACCATTCATCGGTCGCGGCATTGACGCCGAGTACACCTTCGCCAGCGGTCCAGCGGTAATCCTTGCTCGGCTGTGCGGTGGCACTGGCGGAGCAGGACGCCACGACGGCAAGGACGAGGGCGGCGATGCGCATGTCGGGGATGATAGCCTGAAGCGTAAGCGCTCGAAATCGTGCCGCTTGCTTCCCCTATGCTTCCCCAAACGAAACAGGGACCTAGCCGGTTTCAGCTAAGTCCCTGTTCTATTTGGTGGAGCCAAGCGGGATCGAACCGCTGACCTCTACAATGCCATTGTAGCGCTCTCCCAGCTGAGCTATGGCCCCGAAACTCTGCGGGCGGATGGGGCCGCCCTGTCCCGTGCGCGATTTAATCGGCCGGCCGCGCCCGCCGCGCAAGCGAAAAATACGGCTGCGGGCGTAAACGGGCGGTTAGCGCGACCCTCTCAGCGCTCCTCTTCGCCGTCGGCGTTCTCGATGACCTCCTGGACGTCCTCATCGTCCTCGCCGAGCTCGGAGGTATCCTCGATGACCTCTTCGTCCTCGCCTTCGCCCTCGCCTTCCTCGGCGTCGACGGCATCGTCGGCGGTCTCCAACTCTTCCTCTTCGTCTTTAGGCTTCGGCTTGGCCTTCGCCTTGGCTGCCGGGGCCGCCTTGTCGGCCACCGCCTTGGTGGCGCGCTTCGACTTGAGCACGGCCTCGGGATCGAACTTCGTGCCGCATTTGGGACAGGCTGGCGCGTCGCGCCCCATGTCGTAGAAGCGCGCCCCGCAGGCCTGGCACGTTCGCTTGTGACCCCAATCCACCTTTGTCACGATTCACCACTCCCCGACCGAAAAACGGCCTGCCAGATGCCACGTCCGCCGGACCATGTCAACGCATCGGAGGGCCCATGCCGGCCGCCGGCCGCGGCTGTTGCCCGACCGGGCCGATGTGGTAGAGACGGTCGCGATTTACAAGGACATATCGTGGCTTCATCCAAGCGCGTCGAGCGCGACTCCCCGGCCGGCGCGTCCGTCGCGGGCCCCTTCGAGGCGCGCTCCGGAGCGGCGCTGGCCGGTACGCTGTCGGTCCCCGGCGACAAATCCATCTCGCACCGCGCCCTGATGATGGGCGGGATTGCCACCGGCGAGACCGAGATTCACGGCCTGCTCGAGGGCGAGGACGTGCTGCGCACCGCCGCGGCGATGACCGCCCTCGGCGCGCAGGTGGAGCGCGGCCGCGACGGCGTGTGGCGCGCGCGGGGGCGCGGTATCGGGGCGCTGGTCGAGCCGGCCGAGGTGCTCGACCTCGGCAATTCCGGCACCAGCGCCCGGCTGCTGATGGGGCTGGTCGCGTCGTCGCCCGTGACCACTTTCTTTACCGGCGACGCCAGCCTGCGCTCGCGGCCGATGGCGCGCGTGGCGAAGCCGCTGGGCGAGATCGGCGCCCGCTTCGTGACGCGCGATGGCGGGAAAATGCCGCTCGCGGTGATCGGCACGGCGGAGCCGGTACCGATCACCTACCGCTCGCCGGTTGCTTCGGCCCAGGTCAAATCGGCGGTCCTGCTGGCCGGCCTCAACACGCCCGGCCGGACGACCGTGATCGAGAAGGAGCCGACGCGCGATCACACGGAGCTGATGTTCCGCCATTTCGGCATCGAGGTGACGAGCGTGCAGACCGACGACGGCGCGCTGGCCGTCAGCGTCACCGGTCAGCCCGAGATCAGCGGCAAGATCGTGCGCGTGCCGGGCGATCCGTCCTCGGCGGCCTTCCCGCTGGTCGCGGCGCTGATCGTGCCCGGCTCCGCGGTGACGGTGCGCAATGTCGGGCTCAACAAGCGGCGCACCGGGCTGTTCGACACGCTGCGTGAGATGGGCGCCGACCTGTCGGTCGCCAACCAGCGCGTGGAGGCGGGCGAGCCGGTCGGCGACATCGTCGTGCGCCATGGCACGCTGAACGGCGTCGATGTGCCGGCCTCGCGCGCGCCGTCGATGATCGACGAGTATCCGGTGCTTGCAGTGGCGGCGTCGTTCGCGAAGGGGCGTACGATCATGCGGGGCCTGTCGGAGCTGCGCGTCAAGGAGAGCGACCGGCTCAGCGCCGTCGCCAACGGCCTCGCCGCGTGCGGTGCTGCGGTGGAAGTTTCCGGCGACGACCTCATCGTCACGGGCACAGGCGCCGCGCCGGCTGGCGGCAGCACGATCGGGACGCGCCTCGACCATCGCATCGCGATGGCGTTCCTCGTGATGGGCCTCGCGACGAAGAACCCCGTACGCATCGACGATGCCTCGCCGATCCAGACGAGCTTCCCAGGCTTCATGGAACTGATGCGTGGCCTCGGCGCGTCGTTGGGGCCGCTGGCGCGATGACCCTGCCGTGATCATCGCGATCGACGGGCCGGCGGCATCGGGCAAGGGGACGCTGGGGCGGCGGCTGGCGGCGCAGTTCGGCCTCGCCCATCTCGACACCGGGATGCTCTACCGCGCGGTGGCGTTGCGGGTCCTGGAGGCGGGGGCCGATCCGGCCGACGAGGCCCAGGCTACCCGGGCGGCCCGGGCGGTCGGACCCGAGGACGTGTCCAGGCCTGGCCTGCGGGAGGAGCGGGTCAGCGCCGCCTCGTCCAAGGTCGCCGTGCACCCCCTGGTCCGGCGGGCCCTATTGGAATTCCAGCGAAATTTCGCCCGGAAGCCCCCCGGTGGAGCCAAGGGAGCGGTGCTCGACGGGCGCGACATCGGCACGGTCATCTGCCCCGAGCCGGATGTGATCAAATTTTACGTACATGCGGGGGTCGAGACGCGGGCCCGGCGGCGGGTCAAGGAGTTGCAGGAAAAGGGCGATCCCGCTATATATCCGGCCGTTCTTCAGGACATGAAGGAACGGGACGCCCGCGATGCAAATCGCGGCATCGCGGCTTTGAAGAAAGCCCCCGACGCGTTCGACCTCGATACGTCGAACATGGACGCGGACCAGGTGTTCGCGGCCGCGCTCCGCTTCATAGAGCAGAAGAACCGCGCCAAGGGCTGACCCGCCCGGCGCACCAGCTTTGCCGGGGCCATGGTGGACCCGGCAGAACCCCGGCATTGGCTGCTCCGCATGGTGCGGGGCGGATGACCGGATCCGAAGAAAGGCTCTTTTATCCGAATGGCATCCGTGACCCAGCCGCAATCCGGCGGCGAAGAGAATTTTGCAGCACTGCTCGAGGAATCGCTGAAGCGCTCGACCGGCTTCGATGGCACCGTGGCCAAGGGCCGCGTCATCTCGATCGAGAATGACTTCGCGATCATCGATGTCGGCCTCAAGGCCGAAGGGCGCGTGGCGCTCAAGGAATTCGCGCAGCCCGGCCGCCCGGCCGAGCTCAAGGTCGGTGACCTCGTCGACGTCTACGTCGAGCGCATGGAAGACCGCAACGGCGAGGCGATGCTCTCGCGCGAGAAGGCGAAGCGCGAAGAGGCGTGGGGCCAGCTCGAGAAGGCGTTCCAGGCCAACACCCGCGTCAACGGCGTGATCTTCGGCCGCGTCAAGGGCGGCTTCACCGTTGACCTCGGCGGCGCGGTCGCGTTCCTGCCGGGCTCGCAGGTCGATATCCGTCCGGTGCGCGACATCACCCCGCTGATGGGCACGCCGCAGCCCTTCCAGATCCTCAAGATGGACCGCTCGCGCGGCAACATCGTCGTGTCGCGCCGCGCCGTCCTCGAAGAGACGCGCGCCGAGGCCCGCTCGGAGCTGGTCGCTTCGCTCAAGGAAGGCCAGGTGCTCGAGGGCGTCGTCAAGAACATCACCGACTACGGCGCGTTCGTCGATCTCGGCGGCGTCGACGGCCTGCTGCACGTCACCGACATCGCGTGGCGCCGCATCAACCATCCGTCCGAGGCGCTGCAGATCGGCCAGCACGTCAAGGTGCAGGTCATCCGCTTCAATCCGGAGACGCAGCGCATCTCGCTCGGCATGAAGCAGCTCGAGGCGGATCCGTGGGAAGGCGTGGCCGCCAAGTACCCGGTCGGCGCCAAGTTCAAGGGCCGCGTGACCAACATCACCGACTACGGCGCCTTCGTGGAGCTGGAGCCGGGGATCGAGGGCCTCGTGCACGTGTCCGAGATGAGCTGGACCAAGAAGAACGTGCATCCGGGCAAGATCGTCTCGACCAGCCAGGAGGTCGAGGTGATGGTGCTCGACGTGGATGCGCAGAAGCGCCGCATCTCGCTCGGCCTCAAGCAGACCATGTCGAACCCGTGGGATGCGTTCCGCGAGAAGTTCGCCGCGGGCACCGAGCTCGAGGGCGAGGTCAAGAACATCACCGAGTTCGGCCTGTTCGTCGGCCTGCCCGGCGACATCGACGGCATGGTCCATCTGTCGGACATCGACTGGAACAAGCCCGGCGAGGACGCGATCAAGGACTACAAGAAGGGCGATCGCGTGAAGGTGAAGGTGCTCGACATCGATGTCGACAAGGAGCGCATCTCGCTCGGCATCAAGCAGCTCGCCTCGGATCCGTTCGAGGGTGCGATGGCCAAGCTCAACAAGGGCATGGTCGTCACCGGGACGGTCAGCAAGGTCGACGACGGTGGCATCGAGGTCACGCTGCAGGAAGGCGTGTCGGGCTACATCCGCAAGTCGGACCTGTCGCGCGACCGCAGCGAGCAGCGCCCCGACCGCTTCGCCGTGGGCGAGAAGGTCGACGCCAAGATCACGCAGCTCGACCGCTCGACGCGGAAGATCGTGCTGTCGATCAAGGCCAAGGACATCGACGAGGAGAAGGAGGCGATGGCCCAGTACGGCTCGTCCGACTCCGGCGCCTCGCTCGGCGACATCCTGGGGGCCGCCCTCAAGAAGCAGTCGGAGAAGCAGGGCGGCTGAGCCGCACCTTGACTTCTCGGTAACGGCGGAAGATGTAGGGGCGGGTCTTTGACCCGCCCCTTTACATTTTCAGGGTTGGATCATGCCCCTCGATGCGGACCATCTCGTCGACCGTCGCCGGCTGAAGCGCCAGCTCTCGGTCTGGCGAACCTTGGCTGTGGTGGCGCTGGTCGCCGTGATCGCGGCCGGCATCGGCCGGGCGCAGCTCTTCGGCGAGCGGCATGTGGCGCGGCTGTCGATCAACGGCGTCATCACCGACGATCCGGACCGCACGCGCACGGTGGTCGCCGCGGGCAAGGATTCCGACGTCAAGGCGCTGATCGTCCGCATCGACAGCCCCGGCGGGACAGTCGTCGGCGGCGAGACGCTGTTCCGGGAGCTGAGCGAGGTGGCCCGCCACAAGCCGGTGGTGGCGGTGATGGGCGAGCTGGCGGCCTCGGGCGGCTACATGGTCGCCCTGGCGGCCGAGCGGATTTTCGCCCGCGAGGGCACCATCACGGGCTCGATCGGCGTCATCCTGCAGACCACGGACGTCACCGGCCTGCTCGAAAAGCTCGGCGTCTCAACCGAGGCGATCAAGAGCGCCCCCCTGAAGGCCGTCCCGAACCCCCTGGAGCCGCTCACGGAGGAGGGGCGCAAGGCGACCCGCCTGCTGGTCGACGACATGTTCGCCATGTTCGTCGACATGGTGGCCGAGCGCCGCCATCTGGACCGCGCCAAGGCGGTCGAACTGGCCGACGGGCGGGTCTATACCGGCCGCCAGGCCCGGGCGGCGGGCCTGATCGATGCGATCGGCGGCGAGGACGAGGCCCTGGCATGGCTGGCCGAGGCCAAGGGGGTCTCCCGCAGCCTGCCGGTAAAGGAGCTGAAGATCCGGCGGGAGGAGGAAGACTGGTCCGACTGGATGGGCGGGGCACTCGCCCGGCTGACGGGAAAAACCTATCTTTCTGAGAGACTTAAACTTGACGGGCTGGTGGCCGTCTGGCACCCTGATTTGCGCGCCCGATAGGCGGGGAGGCCGCCGCGATGGCGCGGCGGACGAACGAAGAAGTCTGGGTGGGGCGGTCCCGATGACCAAATCCGAATTGATCCTCCGGTTGGCCGAACTGAACCCGCATCTCTACCAGCGCGATGTAGAGCGCATCGTCTCGACCATCTTCGACGAGATCGCCGGCGCACTATCGCGCGGCGACCGGGTCGAGCTGCGCGGCTTCGGCGCGTTCTCGGTCAAGCGCCGCGGGGCGCGCACGGGCCGCAATCCGCGGACGGGTGCTGCGGTGGATGTCGCCGAGAAATGCATCCCGTTCTTCAAGACGGGCAAAGAGCTGCGCGAGAAGCTCAACGGTAAGAAGTAGTCCGTCTGCCAGCCGCCGCGCTCGCTTGCGCGTCGTTCCCGGTTTCTGTGACTATACGTCCGCCGCGCCGTCCCGGTCCGGTAGGTCGGGCTTCGCCGCGACCGCAAGGGTCTTCCCCATGCCATTGGCGGACATGTGCGCGGGAAGCCGCGGCGCCACTGAACGAAGGCGTGCATGAAAGTTCTGTTCTGGATCATCGTCATCCCGCTGCTGTTCATCGCGGGCTTCTTTGCGGTCGCCAACCGCGAACTCGTTGTGGTCGACCTCTGGCCGCTGTTCACCAAGGTCTCCGTGCCGCTCTACCTCGCCCTGATCGGGACGCTGACGGTCGGTTTCCTCCTTGGCGCGGCGGTCGCTTGGTGGGGCGGCCGCGCCGCCCGGATCCGGGGCCGCCAGGCGACACGGCGCGCCGACGCGCTGGCGCGCGAGCGCGATGCGCTGCGGGCCGAGGTCGACACGCTGCGGCCGAAGCCGCCGACGCTGGAGATGGCGCCGCAGCCCGCATCGCCGGCACCGGCGACGGTTCCCGCGGTATGGCCATCGCCCTGAACGAAGGCCGTCGATGCGGCTGATGAACGCCAGCGAGGTCGAGGCAACCCTCGAGACCGAGGCGCTGGTCGAGCAGCTCCGCCAGATGTTCCGCGCCGGCGCCAGCGTCCCGCAGCGCCATCATCACACGGTGAACGTTCCCGGCGGCGCCGACGCGACGCTCCTGCTCATGCCGGCCTGGCAGGAAGGCCGCTACATGGGCGTCAAGATCGTCACCGTGTTTCCGGACAACGCAGAGAAGAGCCTGCCCTCGGTGATGGGCGCCTATGCCCTGCTGTCGGCGCGCACCGGCGAGCCGCTGGCGATGATCGACGGGCGCATGTTGACCCTGCGCCGCACCGCCTGCGCCTCGGCGCTCGCGGCCAAGTACCTCGCCCGCGCGGATGCCGCGCGTCTGCTCATGGTCGGCACCGGAGCGCTGGCCCCGCACCTGATCCTGGCGCACGCGCAGGTGCGGCCGATCAAAGAGGTGCTGGTCTGGGGCCGCGACATCGGCAAGGCCGAGCGGCTCGCGCGCAATCTCAGCGGCCGCCGGCTCAGGGTCCAGGCCACGAGCGACCTCGAAGGGGCTGTGCGCGGCGCCGACGTGATCTCCTGCGCGACGCTGTCGAAGGACCCGCTGGTGCGTGGCGAATGGCTGCAGGAGGGCGCGCATGTCGACCTCGTCGGCGGCTTCACGCCCGAGATGCGCGAGGCCGACGACACCGCGGTCGACCGCGCGCGCGTCTTCGTCGACACCTATGCCGGCGCCCTCAAGGAGGCCGGCGATATCGTGCAGCCGATCCGCAACGGCGTGCTGAACGAGCAGTCGATCGCCGGCGACCTCGCCGAGCTGACGCAGGGTCGCATCGCCGGCCGCCGTTTTCACAACCAGATCACGCTGTTCAAGTCGGTCGGCACCGCGATCGAGGATCTCGCCGCGGCGATCCTTGTCTTCGAGACGATGCTGGGCACGTCCGCGGAGCTGGGCCCGAACACCGGCGTGCTGCGGGGGTAGGGCGATGCGCGTCCGATGCACGACGAACGACTTGGATTCGGTCCGCGATGCGACGGTCGCGGCACGATTGAGGCGCTCAATCAAGATAGAGCACCCCCTGTACGATTTGGCGATCGGCGCGGAGTATGCTGTCCAAGCATTGACGCAGCGCAGTGACGGCGGAATCTGGCTGTACCTGCACACCGTGGCGCAATGCGATTTTCCTTACCCATATCCAGTGGAATTCTTTCAGTTTATTGATTCGTCGCCTCCCTCCTGCTGGAACGGAAGACTGGAGCACAGCGCTGTATTCAAGACGCTGTCATTTGTGGAATGGGCGACGAACGATCGCTTTTACGAAAAGCTGGTCGACGGCGACAAAGACGCCGTTCAGATTTATCGGGGTTACCTGAACGCCGGTGGGCGGTGCGGCACGCATGACTAGACCGTCCCTCGTCATCTTCGACTGCGATGGCGTGCTCGTCGACAGCGAGGTCATCGCCTGCCGCGTCGATGCGGAATGCCTGACGGAAGCAGGCTTTCCGACCACCGCGGCCTATATCCAGGAGCATTTCGTCGGCGTGTCGAGCCGGACGATGTTCGAGCAGCTTGAGAAGACTCATGGCCGGCCTCTCCCGGGAAACTTCCCCGCAGTGTTGAGAGAGCGCCTGCACGCGGCGTTCGACCGCGAGCTCGAGCCGATCGCCGGCGTCGCCGACCTGCTGCCGGCCCTCGGCATCAAGACCTGCGTTGCGTCGAGCAGCCAGCCGGAGCGCCTGCGCCACACGCTGGGCCTGACCGGGCTGTGGGCGCATTTCGATCCGCACGTGTTTAGCGCGACGATGGTGGCGAACGGCAAGCCGGCGCCCGACCTCTTCCTCTATGCCGCGGAACGGATGGGCGCGGCCCCGGACGACTGCGTCGTCGTCGAGGACAGCGCCGCCGGTGTCACCGCCGGGGTCGCCGCGGGCATGCGCGTTCTGGGTTTCGCCGGGGGCAGCCATTGCGGCGCGGCCCATGCCGACCGCCTGCGCGCCGCCGGCGCCCATGCGGTGTTCGACGATATGCGGCGCCTGCCGGGGATGCTTGCGGCATGAAGATCACGATTGTCGGTGCCGGCATCATGGGACTGTCGACGGCGTGGGCGCTGGCGCGCGACGGCCACGATGTCGCGGTCTTCGAGCAGAGCGCGGTGCCGAACCCGCTCGGCTCCTCGGTCGACCAGCATCGGCTGATCCGCCATCCCTACGGTGCCGATCGCGGCTACACGCGCATGATCAACCGCGCCTACGAGGCGTGGGACGCGTTGTGGGCCGATCTCGGCGAGACGCACTACGCGCCGACCGGCACGCTGGTGCTCGAAACCGGCGAGACATCGTGGGGCGAGGCCAGTGCCGCCTCGCTCGAGGCCGAGAAGATTCCGTTCCGGCGGCTGACCGCTTCCGACGTCGCGCGCGACTTTCCGCTGGTCGATGCGCGCAACGTCCGCTTCGCGCTGCATCTCGAAACAGGTGGCACGCTGTTCGCGGACCGGATCGTCGCGGCCCTTGCGGGTTGGGCCGGGCGCCAGAAGAACGTGACGCTGACGACGGGGAGCCGCGTGGCCGCGGTCGATCCAGACCGTGCGCGCGTGCGGCTCGAGGATGGCGCCACGGTGGACGCGGATGTCCTGGTCGTGGCGGCGGGTCCGTGGGTGTCACGGCTGGTGCCTGACCTCGCGTCGCGCGTCACGCCGTCGCGGCAGGTCGTCGTCTATCTCGCCCCGCCGCCCGAGATGGCGGTGGCATGGATGCGGCACCCGATGATCCTCGATATCGATCCGGCGGCCGGCTTCTACCTCGTGCCGCCGCGCGACGGCACCGGCCTCAAGGTCGGCAATCACGGCTTCACGCTGACCGGCGACCCCGATCGCGACCGCGCCGCCGGCGAGGAGGAAGCGCGCGCGATCATGGGGCTCTGCACCCAGCGCCTGCGTGACTTTCCCCGTTACGGCCTCGCCGAGGCCAAGACCTGCTTCTACGACGTCCAGCAGCAGGAGCGCTTCATCATCGAGAAGCTCGGTCGCCAGGCGTGGGTGATGAGCGGCTTTTCCGGGCACGGCTTCAAGTTCGGCCCGGTGCTGGCGCGCGAACTGGCGCGTGCGATCGACGGCGCCATCGAGGCGGACCTTATGACCAACTGGGCATCCGGCGCGCTGGTGGATTAACCATTGGCTAACGCATGCAGCGGAAAACCATGTACCGGCAGATAGTTATCGCTCGTTGCAGGGCATTCCCGGAAAGCAATCCCGCATTGCAGCAATGAGATCCCAAAATCATGCTGCAGCGCACTATATTCTTGTCATAGCAAAACGAACCGTTCCGGGAGGACCGCCGAAGCAACCTGACTAAGGAAGCTCGTCATGCGGTCACTTACTGAGTCCACCACCGGCAAAGATGCCGATTTCTCCATCGAAATTTCCTCGCTGTCGCTGTTCGAGCGCGAGCACCTCGCCCGTGTCGAGCGCGCGCGGGTGATCGGCGAACTGGTCGCCGAGGCCATCGTGTGGGTCGCGCGCCTGCCGCGCCGGCTTGCCGATCTCGCCTTGTTCGCCGCGCCCAAGCAGCGGGTCTGAGCAGCGGCCCTTCCGGGCCGGGAGCCTTCGCCACGCGGCACGCGTTCACCTTCGACGGAGGTGAACCATGCGGCTCGAAGGCTCCTGCCATTGTGGTGCGGTCGGCTTCTCGCTCGACTCGCACCATCCGTATCCGTTCAATCTTTGCTACTGCTCGATCTGTCGCAAGACGGCGGGCGGCGGCGGCTATGCCATCAACCTGTCGGGCGATGCCGCGTCCCTGAAGGTCAAGGGCCGCCGCAACATCCGCGTCTACCAGGCGCTGGTCCGCAATCCCGAGGACCGCAAGGCGACGCGCAGTTCGGGCAAGCGCCATTTCTGCGGCAAGTGTGGCAGCGCCTTATGGCTCTGGGACCCGGGCTGGCCGGAACTCATCCATCCCTTCGCGTCCGCGATCGACACGAAGCTGCCCAAGCCACCCGAGCGTACGCACCTGATGCTCGATTTCAAGGCGCCGTGGGTCGAGTTGCACGCGGGCCGGCGCGACAAGCGCTTCAAGCGCTATCCCAAGGAAAGCATCGCCGCGTGGCACGAGCGGCTTGGACTCGTCGCCGATTGACTAGAATCTAACCGCAGAGGACGCGGAGAAGCGCGAAGGACGCAGAGGAAACAAGGGGCGCTTCGCGCCCGACTGAATCTCCGCGACCTCGGCGCTTCTCCGCGTCCTCTGCGGTCGATTCCGTACTGTGATCTAGACCGTCGCGAGGGCGGCGAGCGCGGTGACGGGCGGGTTGATCCGGCTCAACTCCTCGCCGAGGTAGTGCGCGACGGCGCGCATGCCGAAGCGGCCGGCGCGCGCCTCGGCGTCGGGGTTGTAGTTGGTGTTCGTGTTGACGTCGTAGGTGTAGACCGTGCCGCCGGCGTCGACGATGAACTCGATGCCCGCGATGCCGATGCCGTTCGCCGCCAGGAAGCTCTCGTAGCGCCGCCGCAGCGCAGGGTCGATGCCGTCAATGATATTGAAGCGCGGCGCCGGCGCCGTCGTGGTCGGGCAGAAGGCGTCGCCGGGTGCGCACTGATCGGCCGGGCACAGCTCGAAGCCCTGCTCCGTGTTGACCCGCACCGCATAGAAGAACTTGCCGCCAATGAATTCGGCGCGGGTGATGAAGGGCTCCGGCGCCTTGATGTACTCCTGCAGCACGGAGACGCCGTCGACCGGCGGCTCGAAGCGATCGCTCCCGGCATGCGCGACCAATGCCGCGGCGGTCGGGAACAACTGCACGCCATGTCCCTTGCCACCGCGATTGGGCTTGAGAATGACCGGGCCGTCGCCGAACCGGCCGGCGGCCTCGACGATGGCCTTGCGACCGACCGCCACGATGGAGCGCGGCGTGCGGATGCCCGCGGCATTGAGGGCGGGGTACTGCGCGGCCTTGCTGATCTCGAGGCGCAGGGCGCGCGTGTCGTTGACGACGCGGCGGCCATGCTGCTCCAGCCAGGCCAGCACGACGGCCGTGTACTCAGGCCCGAACCGGTGGTCGCGCGTGTACGAGGACGCGCTCATGCGGTTGTAGAACACGCCCTCCGGTGGGACGGAGGCGAGGTCGACCGTGCCTTCCGACAGGAACCACTCCTCGTATGGAATGTCCTGCGCAGCGAAGGCGTCCCGCAGCGGCTCGACCCAGGCATCGTTCTCGTGAAGGACGTACACGCGCGCCATAATAACACTCATAGTATGTGAATTAAGAATTATATACGGTTTTATCGTGTATATTGTCAATGCCGGCGCAGCGCCTATTGTGGAGAGGCATTGCCCGAGGGGATCAGGTGAACGACAACACCCGGCCGCCGCGCCAGATTGGCCTGATCGGCACTGACCAGTTGCGCGAACTCGACGGGATCGACCTGTTCCGCGGCATGCTCGATGGGCGCTTTCCCGCCGCGCCGATCACCGAGACGCTGGGCTTCCGGCTGCACGAGGCGGAGCCCGGGCGCGTCGTCTTCGCCGGGGAGCCGGAACGGCGCCACTACAACCCGATCGGCAGCGTGCATGGCGGTTTCGCCGCGACCCTGCTCGATTCGGCGATGAGCTGCGCGGTGCACTCGCACCTGAAAAAGGGCAGCGGCTACACGACCGTCGAATTCAAGGTCAACTTCGTGCGCGCGATGACCGATGCCACGGGCACGGTCTATTGCGAGGGCAAAAGCATCAATGTCGGCAGCCGCATCGGCACCGCCGAAGGCCGCATCGTCGATTCAACCGGCCGGCTCTATGCCCACGGCACGGCCACCTGCCTGATCTTCCCGATCTAGCGGTCAATCCGGCGCAAAGCAGCTCAGCACGGCTTCCCACGCCAGTTCGCCCGCGACGGCGGCGAGCGTGAAATCGCTGACGCGCGGATTGTCGATCTGCATCGTGCTGACCGCATACAGCACGTCGCCGTCGGCGCGGCCATGGAAGGGCTGGATCGTGCGCGCCATCGCGGAATGGACCTGGCGGCCGATCTGGCGCAGGGCGGTCGCATCGAACCTCTGATTCGTGACGACGACCGTCAGGGTCGTGTTGCCCTGCGGCGGCTGGGCATCCGATGCCTTCGCGGCGATCCCTTCGGCCAGGGATGCGCGGTGTCCGCTGTCGTCGCGATTGCCGCGCACCACCTTGCCGCTCCGGTCGACGATGGCGCCCAGTGCATTGACCACGGTGAAGACGGCCACCCGCGTCGCCCCGATCGCGGTCACCGCGCCGCCCTGGCCCGCGGGCTCGCCCTTGAAGCGCGGGCCCCAGGCCTTGCCGACCGTCGCGTTGGTGCCGGCGCCGCAGCGGCCGAGCGGGAAGGAGCCCGGCGCCGCGGTGCGCAGCGCCGCCTGGCCCAGCGCCTTGTCCGGATAAACGCCATTGTTGCGCCCGCCGAAATCATAGATGACGGCGCCCATCACCAGCGGCAGCGCGCCGCCGAGCTGGCCGCGCCGCGCGAATATCTCCGCGGCCACGCCTGTCGCCGCCTCGAGGCCCAGGGCCGAGCCGCCGGCCAGGCAGATCGCATCGCAGGCGGCATAATCGCCGATCGTCCCTGCGGCGCCGCCGCGCACGTCCATCGTGACGGCGCCGCGCCCGGGAAAGGCGAAAACGGTGCAGCCGGTCGGACCTTCGGCGTAATCGGCGGTGCCGATCAGCAGGCCGGGGAAGTCGAACGTGATGCGCCCGTGACCCGGGAGCGCCTGCGGGACCAGCTCGCCGACGCTGCGCAGGGGCTGCGCCGCAGCCGGGCTTGTCCCTGGCAACGGCGCTGCGAGCGCCGCGGCGCCAAGTCCGACCATCAAGGTGCGGCGCTTCATCCCGGCTCCTCGAAAACCTGTATGCGACATGCGCCGCATTATCAGTGAATTTACGACAACATCGCTAGATAGGTGCATCAGAACGTCGATTTTCCATGGTCCGGATGTATCTCGCATGTGATGATCCGGAGGCGCGGACAACGACAAAGAGCGGGATTTCGTCCGGATCGATGCCGTTTCATACGCCCCTCGTCACGACCATCGTGGTCGGCATCGGCATCGCCTTCGTGCTGGGGGCGATCGCCAACCGGCTGCGCATCTCGCCGCTCGTGGGGTATCTGCTGGCCGGCGTGGTGGTCAGCCCGCACACGCCGGGCTTCACCGCCGACCAGTCGCTGGTCAACCAGCTCGCCGAGGTTGGCGTCATCCTGCTGATGTTCGGCGTCGGCATGCACTTCTCGCTCAAGGACCTGCTGTCGGTGAAGGCCATCGCCCTTCCCGCCGCGCTGGTTCGGATGGCGGTCGCCACATTGCTCGGCATGGGGCTCGCCTGGCTGCTCGGCTGGAACATGGCCGGCGGGTTCGTGTTCGGCCTGGCGCTGTCGGTCGCCAGCACGGTCGTGCTGCTGCGCGCCCTGCAGGAGCGGCATCTTCTCGACAGCGAATGGGGCCGCATCGCGGTCGGCTGGCTGATCGTCGAGGACCTCGCGATGGTCCTCACCCTCGTGCTGCTGCCGGCGCTGGCGGCGCTGTTCCATGACGGCGGCGCGGGGTTGCAGATCAATGCCCATGGCGTGCCGAAGATCGTCGAGACCGTGTTCATCACGCTCGGCAAGGTCGCCGCCTTCCTGGCGCTGATGCTCGTGGTTGGGCGCCGGGTCATCCCGTGGATCCTGCATTACGTGGCGCATACCGGCTCGCGCGAGCTGTTCCGGCTCGCCGTGCTCGCGATCGCCCTGGGCGTCGCCTACGGGGCGGCCGAACTGTTCGACGTCTCGTTCGCCCTGGGCGCGTTCTTCGCGGGCATGGTGCTGGCCGAGTCCGAACTCAGCCAGCAGGCCGCCAACGAGACGCTGCCGCTGCGTGACGCCTTCGCCGTGCTGTTCTTCGTCTCTGTCGGGATGCTGTTCGACCCGCAGATTCTCGTGCGGGATCCGTGGGCGGTGCTGGCGACGGCGCTGATCATCCTGGTCGGCAAGTCGCTCATCGGCTACCTGATCGTCGTGGCGTTCCGCTATCCGGTCTTCACGGCCGCGACCATCGGCGTGAGCCTCGCGCAGATCGGCGAATTCTCCTTCATCCTCGCGGCGCTTGGGGTCGAGCTGGGCCTGATGCCGGAGCGCGGGCGCGACCTCATCCTGGCGGGCGCCATCATTTCGATCCTGGCCAATCCGGCGCTGTTCTATGCCGTCGAGCGGCTGAAGCCGTGGTTCGAGCGCCATGCCAAGCCGATGCCCGATCCGGCCACGCCGCCGCCGCCGCCCGAGCCCGAGGAACTGCCCGTCACCCAGCTTCGCGATCATGCCGTGCTGGTCGGTTATGGCCGCGTCGGCAGCGCGATCGGCGACTGGCTCACAATGGGCGCGCAGCCCTTCTTCGTGATCGAAGCGGGCAGCACGCCGGTCGACCAGGTTCGCGCGCGCGGGATAGAGGCCGTCGCCGGCAACGCCGCCGCGCCCGAGATCCTGCGCACGGCCAATCTCGCCGCCGCCCGCTGGCTGTTCGTCGCCGTGCCCAATGCCTTCGAGGCGGGGCAGGTCGTCGAGCAGGCGCGCGCCGCAAACCCCAGTCTCAAAATCATCGCGCGCGCGCATTTCGACGGCGAGGTAGAACACCTCAAACAGCTCGGCGCGGACATCATCATCATGGGCGAGCGGGAGATCGCCCGGGCGATGTTCGACCGCGCCTTCGACGGACCTTCCGCACTGAAAGCAGGTTAATGCCGCATCACACGCCTCTTATCGCCACCATCGTCGCGGGCATTGTCCTCGCCTTCATTCTCGGTGCGATCGCCAACCGTTTCCGGATCTCCCCGCTCGTCGGCTATCTGCTCGCGGGCGTGGCGGTGGGCCCCTATACGCCGGGTTACGTCGCCGACCAGCATCTGGCCAACGAGCTCGCGGAGATCGGCGTCATCCTGCTGATGTTCGGCGTCGGCATGCACTTCTCGCTCAAGGACCTGCTGTCGGTTAAGGCGATCGCCATTCCCGGTGCGATCGGCCAGATCGCGGTGGCGACGGTGCTCGGCATGGGCCTGGCATGGACGTTTGGCTGGACGCCGGGCGCCGGCTTCGTCTTCGGTCTGGCGCTGTCGGTCGCCAGCACGGTCGTCCTGCTGCGCGCCCTGCAGGAGCGCCACCTGATCGACACGGAGCGCGGGCGCATCGCGGTGGGTTGGCTGATCGTCGAGGATCTCGCCATGGTCCTCACCCTCGTCCTGCTGCCGGCGATGGCGCAGCTCCTGCACGAGGGCAAGGCCTCGCCCTCGACCGGCACGCTCGGCATGCCCGAGATCGCGACGACGATGGCGATCACGCTCGGCAAGGTCACGGCGTTCGTGGCGCTGATGCTCGTGGTCGGCCGGCGCATCATCCCGTGGGTGCTGCACTATGTGGCGCATACCGGCTCGCGCGAGTTGTTCCGCCTGTCGGTGCTGGCGATCGCGCTGGGCGTCGCCTTCGGTGCGGCCCAGCTTTTCGACGTGTCCTTCGCCCTGGGCGCCTTCTTCGCCGGCATGATGCTGGCGGAATCGGAGCTGAGCCACCAGGCCGCCAACGAGACGCTGCCGCTGCGCGACGCCTTCGCGGTCCTTTTCTTCGTGTCGGTCGGCATGTTGTTCGATCCGGCCATCTTGCTGCGTGAGCCGTGGGCGGTGCTCGGCGTCGTCTTCATCATCCTGATCGGCAAATCGCTGGCCGCCTTCCTGATCGTGCTCGCCTTCCGCCACCCGGTGAGTACCGCGTTGACCATCTCGGCCAGCCTCGCGCAGATCGGCGAGTTCTCGTTCATCCTCGTCAATCTCGGCGTGGCGCTCGAGCTGATGCCCGAGCGCGGCCGCGCGCTGGTCCTCGCCGGCGCGATCATTTCGATCTGCGCCAATCCGTTTTTCTTCGTCGCGCTCGATCGGTGGGGACCCTGGATCGAGCGGCGAACGCGGCCTGCGGGCGTGGACGAAGCGGTGGCCCCGCCCGAGCCGGTGGAGTTGCCCGTCACGGCCCTGACGGATCACGCCGTGCTGATCGGCTATGGCCGTGTCGGCAGCGTGGTCGGCGACGCGCTGCAGGCGCGCGGCCAGCCGCTCTACGTGATCGAGGAAAGCAGCAAGGTGATCGACGACCTGCGCGGCCGCGGCATCGAAGCGATCTCGGGCAACGCGGCTGCCGCCGAAGTGCTGCGCACCGCCAATCTCGCCGCGGCGCGGGCGCTGTTCATCGCCGTGCCGAACGCCTTCGAGGCGGGGCAGATCGTTGCCCAGGCGCGCGCCGCCAACCCGGCCCTGCGGATTCTCGCTCGCGCGCATCTCGATGCCGAGGTGGAGCACCTCAAGCAGCTCGGCGCCGACGTGATCATCATGGGCGAGCGCGAGATCGCCCGCGCGATGCTCGAGAACGCCCCGTAACCTGTTTCAGTGCACGAGGGCGAGGCGCGGCGCGGTGCGTACGCCGTGGACCGTCGCCGCGTGGCTGCCCGGCCGGTGTGGCACGGTCAGGCCGACGCCGGCCATCGCTGCCGCGAACTCCACCGCATAGGTGAAAGCGATGCGCGCGCCGGCGCGCGGCAGCCAGTGCTCCAGGATCCCGCCGGCCTCGATGATCTTGTCGCGCTGCAGCAGGCTGACGAGCTGCAGCATCCACGCCTCGTCCTCGCCCAGCTTCGCGCAGCGCGCGCAGCGCACGTCGAGCGGGAAGAGTGCCGCGGTCGCGAGGATACGGAGCAGGGCATCGAAGCCGGGCATGCCGGCCTTCTCGATGCCGGCCGCGGCGAAGCTGCCGCGCCAGTCGGGATGAGCCTTTCCCGGCTGGCGGTGCGGTGCCGCCCACAGGCGAACGGCGGCCAGCACGAAGAGCTCGGCGGTGCGTAGCTCGCTGATCGGCGTGTCCTGTGGATAGGCGGGGTCGGGCCGGCAGAGCTGCATCGCATCCTCCACGAGAATGGCCGGAGCCTAGCGCGCGGTATGTGCAATTGCAACTCATTCTCATTTGCGTCCTTCGAGACGCAATTCCGCTGATCGTGGAATTGCTCCTCAGGATGAGGTCGCGAATGAAAGAGACCCGTAAGTCAGAAAGCCCTCATCCTGAGGAGCCGCCGAAGGCGGCGTCTCGAAGGATGGGCCGCAAGTACCGCAGATCTAAAGCCGCGACCCCGGCGCCGCGACAGGGCCCCTGATGTTGCTGGCGTCCAGCGCCTTGCGCACGACGCCCGAGGCCTTCGCCTCCTCGATGAAGGCGGTGACGTAGGCGAGCGAGGCAGGTTTGTTTTTCGGCACCGCGACCGCGACGCCGGTCGCGTGGAAATGGCCATCGAGGATGCGCGCGCCGGGCAGGCGCGGCGCCAGGCTCTCCAGCGATTCGCGGCCGAGCGCCACGGCGTCGACGGTGCCGGCCTTCAGCATGTCGACGATCTCGTCGACGGATTTGGCGCCCGAGACGCGCGCGTGTTTCAGCGCACGCTCCGCGCTGCGGATGGTCGTCGTGTTGGCGACGCCGACGACGCGCACGCCGTCACGGTCGACCTGGTCGAAGGTCTGGATCGGGGAACGCGCCGGCACGAGATAGGTGCTGACGAAGAGATAGTAGTTGGGTCCGAAATCGACCTTCTGCGCGCGCTCGGCGTCGACCGGCATGAACGACACGTCCCATCGCGCGGCGGCGCCGGCTTCGGTCACTTCGCCCGAGCTGTTGTAGGTCAACAGCTCGAGCGGCACGCCGAGCTTGTCCGCGAGGGCCTTGCCGAGCTCGACCGTGACGCCGCGCGGCTGCCCGCTGGCGGGATCGCGCGTCGCCCAGAACGCAGAGGAGGCCGGGGCCACGCCGATGCCGACGCGCAGCTTGCCGGTGGGGGCCAGCTCGCGCCGTACCGCGGTATCGTCGGCATGTGACGGTGCGATGACGGCCATGAGCAGCGCAAGTGCCAGCGTGAAGGGTGTCATGAGTCCTCCCGGCGATTTTGTGCAATCCTATGGGCGAGGGGCCGGTCCCGGAAGGGGGCGGGAGCGGCCGGTGAAATGCGGAAACAAGTGAGGTGCACATGAGCTGGCAGCCGACCGACGAACCGACCGTTGCGACCAAGCCTTGTCCGGCGCTCGACGTGGTGATCGTGCCGCGCTCGCGCGACATCGGCGGTTTCGAGGTGCGCCGGGCGCTGCCCTCGGCGCAGCGGCGGATGGTCGGGCCGTTCGTTTTCTATGACCAGATGGGGCCGGCGACGTTCAAGCCCGGCGCCGGCCTGGATGTGCGGCCGCATCCGCATATCGGCCTTGCCACCGTCACCTATCTGTTCGACGGCGAGATCCTGCATCGCGACAGCCTCGGCTCGCTGCAGGCCATCCGGCCCGGCGATGTCAACTGGATGACGGCGGGACGCGGCATCGCGCATTCGGAGCGGACGGGGCCGAAGATGCGGGCCTCCGGCGGCGGGCTGTCCGGCATCCAGGCCTGGGTCGCCCTGCCGAAGCGCTTCGAGGAAACCGAACCGGCCTTCGCCCATCATCCCGCCGCCTCGCTGCCGGTCACGGAGGGCGATGGCGTCACCTTGCGGCTGATCGCCGGCACCGGGTTTGGCTTGCGCGCGCCGGTCGAGGTGTTCTCCGACATGTTCTATGCCGACGCGGTCCTGCGGGCGGGCGCCCGCGTGACTCTGCCCGCGGAGCACGAGGAGCGCGCGGTCTATGTTGCCTCGGGGCGGATCGACGTCGCCGGGAAGATTTTCGATGCCGGGCAGTTGCTTGTGTTCCGGGCGGGCGATGCGATCGACCTGCGCGCCGACGGCCCTGCCCGGGTCATGCTGCTGGGCGGTGAGCCGATGGACGGGCCGCGTCACATCTGGTGGAACTTCGTCTCGAGCTCCAAGGACCGCATCGAGCAGGCGAAATCCGACTGGAAATCCGGGCGTTTCGCTCCCGTGCCCGACGAGACGGAGTTCATTCCGCTGCCCGAGGAGCCGCCTCCGGCCGTCCGTTATCCCTGAGCGCCGCTACAGGAAAGCCCCGGCCCGTCTCGGGAGAACCCTGTAGGGCCGGCGGCAGCGGTTTTGCGCCATAGTTCCCCTCGGGGGGAAGGCGCGGCCGCGCGACCATCGACATTTCCGGCTGGCGCCAAAGCTCCACCCATTTCGCCGCGTGCGGCGCGGCAACCAGAGCGCAACGCACCACAGGAGTGGTGAGGATGCCGGACGTTTATCTTGTCGCCTCTGCCGATGACCCCGCGCGGGAGCGCCCGGTGCTGGACAGCCGGGAGGCCCGCGGCCTGTTCGAACAGGTCGCGGAGACGACGCCCGACATCCTTTACGTCTATGACGTTCGCCTGCGACGGCATGTCTACATCAACCGGCGTGTGCGCGATCTGCTGGGGTACGGGGCGGAGGAGCTGGCGGGGTTCGGCGGCGACCTGACGGCAAGGCTCACGCATCCGGACGACCTGGCCCTGCTGGAGGCGCACTTCGCCTCACTCGCCGATCTGGGCGACAGCGAGATCGCTTCGGTCGAACACCGCATGCTGCACGCCGACGGCGCGTATCGGTGGCTGTCGTGCCGGGGAACCGTCTTCGCGCGCGGCAGGGACGGCAGCGTCTCGCACGTGATCGGTCAGGTGCGCGACATCACCGAGCAACGCAACATGGTCGACGCGCTGCGCGAGAGCGATGCGCGGCTGCAGGCGATCCTCGACAACGTGCCGGCGCTGGTGTGGATGGCGGCGCCGGACGGGCGCGGCATCGACTTCAACAAGCCGGTGATCGCCTTCACCGGCCTGACACGCGAGCAGCTCCTGGCCGACGGTTGGAGCAACGTCGTCCATCCCGACGATCGTGCGCGCTGTGTGGAGGTCTATCGCTCCCATCTCAACCGCCGCGATTCCTTCCGGATGGAATACCGGATGCGCCGGGCCGACGGCGAGTATCGCTGGATCGACGATACGGGTATTCCGCGCTACACGCCGTCCGGAGAGTTCCTCGGTTATGTCGGCTGTTGCGTCGACGTCACCAACCGCCGTCAGGCCGAGCAGGCGCTGCGCGAGAGCGAGGAGAGCTTCCGCGCGATGGCCGACACGGTGCCGGACATCCTCTACGTCGCCGGCCGGCAGCGCGACTGCCTGTTCGTCAACGCGCGCTTCTACGAATACACCGGCCTCACCCCGGGCAGCGGCCTGGGCGCCGGCTGGCTCCAGGTGGTCCATCCCGAGGACCTGGCGGCGGCGACCACCGTCTTCCGGCGCTCGGCGCCGGACGTCTCGGTGCACGAGCTGCGGCTTCGCGCGGCCGACGGCCAGTATCGCTGGTTCGTCTGCCGGACGCGGACCCTGCGCGACGCCAACGGCCTTGTGCTCAGGCGGTTCGGTGTCGCGTCGGACATCGACGACCTCAAGCGCGTGCAGCAGGAGCTGCAGCTCAGCAACGCGCGGCTCGGCGCCATCATCGGCAGCATCAGCGACTGCTACTACACGCTCGACCGCGACTGGCGTATCACCGCCATGAACGCAAATGCTGCCCGCTGGCTCGGCGTATCAGCCGCGAAGGCGATCGGCTCGCTCTACGGCTCGATGTGCTCCGAGGGCAAGTTGCGCCCCTACATCCGCAAGGCCATGGAGACGGGCGTGCCGGTGCGCGCCGAGCTGGAATCGGTGGTGAACCCGGGCCGCTGGGGCAGCGTGCACATCTATCCGTTCGCCGGCGGCGTGAACATCTTCTTCCGCGACATCAGCGAGCGGATCCGCGCCGAGCAGGCGGAGCGCGAGCGTCATGCGCTGCTGCAGTCGACGATCGATGCCCTTTCGGCCCATGTCGCCGTCATCGACCGCGGCGGGACGATCGTCGCGGTCAACGCCGCCTGGCGCCGCTTCGCGGCGGCCAATGGCTATCGCGCGGACGACCACGGCGTCGGCGCCAATTACCTGCGCATCTGCAACGAGGTGCAGGGCGAAAGCTCCGAGGCGGCGTCGGTCGCCGCGGGGTTGCAGGCGATGCTCGATGGCGGCAGCGAGATGCTGCGGGTCGAGTACGCGTGTCACGGGCCCGCCGCGACGCGCTGGTTCCAGCTCCGCGCGACGCGCTTTGGCAGCGGCGACGACACCCGCTTCGTCCTCGCCCATGAGGACGTTACGGAGATCAAGCGCGCCGAGCAGGAGCTGCGGCGCCTCGCCGGCCGGCTGCTTGCCCTGCAGGACGAGGAGCGCCGCCGCATCGCGCGTGAGCTGCACGATTCGACGGCGCAGAACCTGGTCGCGCTCGCCTTCAATCTCGACCGGCTGGAGCGGCGCGCGCCGCTCACCGAGGGCGTCCGGTCGGCGGTCATCGCCGACAGCCGCGCGCTGATCGAACGTTCGCTGAAGGAGCTGCGCACGCTGTCGTACCTGCTGCATCCGCCGGCCCTCGACGATGCGGGGCTGGTGCCGGCGATCCGCAGCTTCATCGACGGCTTCAGCCGGCGCAGCGGCATCAAGGTCGACATGAAGCTGCCCGGCCGCATGGCGCGGCTGCCGCGCGACGCCGAGAGTGCGATCTTCCGCATCGTGCAGGAGGCGCTGGCGAACGTGCACCGGCATTCGGGCAGTGCGACTGCAGCGGTCCGGCTCAGCCGCAGCCGCGAGCGTGTCGTGCTGGAGATCGTCGACCGCGGTGCCGGAATCGCCGTGGCGAGCGATGCCTCCGCGGCGCGCATGAATTCGCTGGGAGTCGGGATCCCGGGCATGCGCGCCCGGCTGCGTCAGTTGAACGGCGATCTCGAAATCCAGTCGGCGGCGGGGCAGGGGACCACCATCCGCGCCGTCGTTCCTGTCGTCTGAGCGACGCTTTCCCCCCAAGCGTCGCGTCAGGCGTTTGGGCGGGGCGGGTCTAACGACCCGTCCCGCCCATCCATCATCGCGTCAGGCCGCTTTCTTGATCAGGCCTTCTTCCTTCATCGCCGCCTGCACCGCCGGCCGTGCCGCGACGCGGGCGAGGAAGGCGCGCAGCTTCGTGTAAGGCGCGAGATCGACCTTGTGGTAGTTGGCCCAGCTCACCGTGACGAACGCGTAGGCGTCCGCGATCGTGAACTGCGACCCGGTCAGGTAGCCGTTGCCGAGCTGCGATTCGATGTACAGGAATCGCTTGGCGAGGGTTTCGACCGCGACCGCCCTGGAGGCATCGGGCGTGGCGGGGTTCCACAGCGGACCGAAGCCCTTGTGGATCTCGGTGGCGATGAAGCCCAGCCATTCGAGCACGCGGTAGCGCTCCATTGAACCCGGCGCGGGCAGCAGCGCGCCGCCGGGCTTCCTGTCGGCGAGGTATTGCAAGACGGCCGACGCCTCGGTCAGCACTTCGCCATTGTCGAGCTGCAGCGTCGGCACGTAACCCTTCGGATTGATCGAGAGAAAGTCACCGCCGGTTTCGGTCTTCTTCGTACCCAGGTCGACCTTGTCGAGGTCGATCTTCAGGCCAAGCTCGCGTGCCACGATGTGCGGGGCGAGCGAGCAGGCGCCGGGTGCGTAGTACAGCTTCATCGACATGCTCCTTGCGGGGTTGTTTGCTGGCACGAAACTGGCCTGTTATCCTGCGCAAGGCGATATGGCGAGTTGGCAAGAGTTGTTTGCATGAATGCAAGCGCGCTGGGCTGGGACGACATGCGGCTGGTGCTGGCGATCGGCCGGGCGGGGACCCTGGTCGGCGCGGCGCGGGCGCTCGCGCTGAACCATTCGACATTGTTCCGCCGTCTGGGCGCGCTGGAGGCGCAGATCGGCGTCAGGCTGTTCGAGCGCTTCCGCGACGGCTACACGCCGACGGCGGCGGGCGAGGAGGTGATCGCCCTGGCCGGCCGCGTCGATGCCGACGTGACCGTGCTGGAGCGCCGGCTCGCCGGCCGCGACCTGCGCCCGAGCGGGCTCGTGCGCGTCACCACCACCGACACGCTGGTGGAAATGGTGACGCCGATGCTCGCCTCGTTCCGCAGCGCGCATCCGGAGATCACGCTCGAACTGGCGGCCTCGAACGCCATCTTCAACCTGTCGCGCCGCGATGCCGATGCCGCGATCCGGCCATCCACCGACGTGCCCGATCTGCTGGTCGGGCGCCGCGTCGCGACCGTGTCCTTCGCCACTTACGGCGCCGCGGGCTACCTGAAGAATCGCGCCCCGAAGCTGGCGCTCGACCGCCACGACTGGGTGGCACCCGACGACAGCCTCGCCCATCTCAAACCGGCACAATGGATCGCGGCGAGCATACCGGCCGAGCGGATCGCCTACCGCGCCAGCTCGCTGATGGCGCTGCAGTACGCCGCGCGCGCCGGCCTCGGCCTCGCCCTGCTGCCCTGCTACATGGGCGACAGCGACGCGGAGCTGCGCCGCGTCGCGCCGCCCCATCGGGATTTCGATGCCGGGCTCTGGCTGCTGACGCATCCGGATTTGCGCCGCGTTGCGCGCATCCGCGCCTTCCTCGACTTCATGGCACCGGCGCTCGCGGCCCATGCCCGGCTCTTCGCGGGCAAGCGGGGCGGGCGCAAGCCGGCGCCGTGACCTCGTCCTATTTCAGCGCCTCGCCGATGACCTTGCAGGTTTCCAGGACCAGGCCGAGGACACGGTCGTCGCGCGGCGCGGCGCCGTGGCGCTTCAGATAGGGCACCACGATGCTGGCAACGGCGCGCCGGTCGCGATCAAGAATCGGTGCCGCGATGTCGGTGACGCCGACGACGTCATGGCTCTCGGCGACGAGGTGGCCGCGCGCGGCGATGGCATCGAGATGCGCGATCAGCGCCGCCTCGCCGGGCGGCCGGGCCGCGCCGTCCTCGATCATGCGCTTGCGCAGGGCCTCGTTCTGGAAGGCGATGATGACCTGCCCGGAGCTCGAGGCAAGCGCCGGACGCCGGTAGCCCAGCCGCAGGGTGAAGCTGATGTCGGCGCTGCCGGCCGTGGTCGCGATGACCACGGTATCGCCTTTGTTGACCACGACGAGATGCGCCGATTGACCGGTCAGGTCGCTGAGGCGCTCCATCGCCGGCACCGCGACCTCGACGAGCTGCCGCGGGCGCGGCGTGCGCATGCCGAGATCGAACAGCCGGTTGCTCAGCGTCAGCTCCTCGGTGATGGCGTCGCGCTGCAGATAGCCGCGCTCGACCAGCACGTAGACCATCCGGAAGATCTCGCCCTTGGAGCGGCCAAGGCGCTCGGCGATCTCGCGGTTGGACATCGGCTTGGGCGTCGCCGCCAGCAGCTCGATGATCTCGAGGCCTTTCTCCAGCGCCGGCGCGGAATAGGACATGCGCGGCCTGGCCGGCTTCCTGCCGGGCTGCGCGGTCTTGCGTTCACGTTTCATATACAAACCTTGACTGCATATACGAACCGATCCTAGTCTGAGACAGGCGCTTGTGAAACACGGGGATGCATGCCGCGCCCGCGCGCCGGAGCGGCCCCGCGCAGTTTTACAGCCACAGGCTGTGTCGCGCACGTGCTGGCGAGGCTGTCAGCCGCGCGCCTCGCATCCTCGGCGCCGAGGCACGGGGGGCGGGGGAAGTCATGCGATCAATCCCGGACAGGCTCGTCTGTTTCGCCGCGATCGGCGGCGCCGGCGCGTGCGCGCTCCGTCGGCCTGCAAGTGCCCTGCAAAGATGAACGAAACACGGAGGATGGCATGAAACGGCATATCAGGATGGTTCTCGCCGCGGCTTGCGCGCTGGCGGTCAGTGTTTTCGGCGCGGTCGAGGCGCGCGCGGACAAGCTCGCCGACATCCTGTCGAAGGGTGTGGTGCGCATCATCGTCTTCGCGGACGTGCCGCCCTTCGGCTCGCTCAACGCGAGTCGCGAGCTCGAAGGCTTCGACATCGACCTCGCCAAGATGGTGGCGCAGTCGCTGGGCGTGAAGCTGGAACTGGTGCAGGCCACCGCCGCCAACCGCATCCCCTACCTGCTCACCGACCGCGCCGACATGAACATCGCCGCCATGTCGGTGACGCCGGAGCGGGCGCGCCAGATCATGTACAGCGCGCCTTACGCCGACACGTCGCTCGCGGTGTTCGGGCCCAAAGCCGCCGCCGTGAAGGGGCCGGCCGACCTGGCGCGGCTGCGGATCGCGGTCGCGAAGGGCACGACCGAGGACATCACGCTCACGGCCGCGGCGCCCGGCGCCAACATCATGCGCACGGAAGACAACGCGCTGGCGGTGCAGGCCTACATGTCCGGCCAGGCGGACCTGCTGGCGGCCAACAGCGTCGTCGTCGTCGAGCTGGCGAAGAAGAGCCCGGGCAAGGAGTTCGACTTCAAGTTCGCGCTGCGCCGCGCGCCCGCGCACGTCACCGTGCGGATGGGCGAGCACAACCTGCTGCGCTGGCTCGACACGTTCATCTTCCAGAACACGCTGAACGGCGAGCTCGACAAGCTGCACGTGAAGTGGCTGGGCGGCCCGATGACGGCACCGCTGCCGCCGCTGTAGGTTTGATGGAGCGGCTGATCAGTCGCGCGGGGGCCGATCTTAGATCGGCCCCTACCCAAAAAGAGCGAACGTGTAGGGGCCGATCTAAGATCGGCCCCGGCGCCATGTAACAGGCCACGTAATCCTCCAGAGAACGGGACGAGTGATGTCGAAGCACGATTTCACCGCCGAGGAATTCGCCGATCGCCGCACGCGGGTGCGCGAGGCCATCGCCGCCGCCGGGCTGGACTGGCTCGTCGCCATCCATCCCGTCTCCATCCACTGGCTGACCGGCTCCGACGCAAAGAGCTATCAGGAGTTCCAGTGCCTGCTGATCCCGGCCAAGCCGGGCCCGCTGACGGTCATCACGCGGCAGGGAGAGATCAACGAGTTCGAGGACGATGCGCTGGTCGACGAGATCGTCGGCTGGGGCGGCGGCATCGTCGAGGATCCGGTTGCCGTCTTCGCGCAACACGCGCGCCGGCTCGGGATGCTCGACAAGCGGGTCGGCCTCGAAGTGCCGGCCTATTACCTGCACCCGCACCATTACGGACAGCTCAAGGACTGCCTGGGCAAGGCGCTGGCCGCCGAGCCCACGAACCTGATCCATGACCTGAAGCTGGTGAAGTCGCCGGCGGAGCTCGCCTACATCCGCAAGGCGGCGGCGATCGCGGATACGGCGATGGAGACGTTCGCGAAGGCGCTGCGCGTGGGCGAGACCGAGCTGGCGCTGGCGGGCAAGGTCTACGACTCGCTGCTGTCGTCCGGCAGCGGCCTCGCCGCCAGCACGCTGAACCTCGTCTCGGGGGAGCGCTCGGCCTACAGCCACGGCGCGCCGACGGCGCGGAAGATCGGCCGCGGCGAGTTCGTCAACATCGAGTACGGCTCCGCCTATCGGCGCTACACGTCGACGATCGGCCGCCAGTTCTGCATGGGCAAGCCAACGCCGCGCATGACGGAGATCTATGACATCGTCCGCCGCGCCTCCGACGCCTGCATCGCCGCCGTGCGCGACGGCGTGCCCGCGGTGGTGCCGCACGAGGCGGCGCGCAAGGTGATCGTCGACGCGGGGCTCGAGGAGTACCGCGTCCACACGACCGGCTATGGCCTCGCGCCGGGGTTCCCGCCGACCTGGGGCGAGCCGCTGCACATGCTGGGCGGCAGCACGTACACGCTGAAGGCCGGCATGGTGATCACGATCGAGCCGCCCGTCTTCATCGGCGCGCCCGAACGTCTCGGCGCCCGCATCATCGACAACGTCCTGGTGACCGCGACCGGCACGGAGCTGCTGTCGCGGTTCAGCCGCGACCTCACCGTGGTCGCGTAGCGGCGGACGGAGCAGCGCGCCGCTGGCCCGCGCCGCTCATCGCGCGGACCTCAGGATTTCGTGACCGCGATGGCGACCGCCTCGGTATGGCGGATGACGACGTCATCGCCTTTCGCGATGCCCTGGATGTTCTGCACGCGGTCGCCGAGCTTGATGGTGCGCACGTTGCCCTGCGGCCCGCGCAGCGTCACCAGGCGCTTGCCATAGTCTATGTCCTCCACCTTCGCCGTGATCTCGGTCACGTTGGCGACCACGCCGGCCGGCTTTTCCCCTGGCGCGGCGACCGCCAGGACGTCGCCCTGTCCTGCGCTCGGCTGCTGCGCCGCGCCGGTCGCACCGGCGGGCGCCTCCGGCTTGCGCACGAAGATCGCCGTGGCTTCGTGATACTCGGCGGTGATCTTGTCGCCCTTTTGTATCTGATCGAAATTCCTGACCTCGGGCCCCGCTTTCAGCGCGACCTCGCGGCCATCATCGGTCCTGAGCGTCACCATTCGATCGGCTTTGTTCACGTCCGCGACGGTCGCCTGGGCTTTCACGACCTCCGCGAAAACGACCCCGGGCGATCCAGCCTGCTGCGCTTGAACGGGGCTGGCCGCGATGGCCGCGATGAGCATTGCCGCAGGCAGAAGCGACAAATCATATCTCACGATAGACCTCCATATGTGGGAGAGCGGGCGCGCCTGGGGCGGTTCGTCCGCGCATAGGCAGGTCATATGGCGGTTCGCCGGTCCTCGCTATTCGGAAGGCTGGCGAGTTTGCGCGAAATCATGCTGTAGGCGGCGCTGCCGCGCTCATGGAGCGCGGCGTTTCATGCGCAAACGCGATCAAGCCACTCGAATACGCGCCGATTGAGCAGCGATCGGTTTCCCATCTCGCAGTGATCGCCGGCGCCTTCGGCGGCGTTGAAGCGGATGAGGTCCTTTGGGCAGCGCAGGGCATCGAAGAAGGACTGCGCGCTGGCCGACAGACTGTCCTCCCCGGCCAGCGTCAACAGCGTGGGACAACGGATCAGCCCGGCCCGTCCCTCCAGGGTGAACAATTCCGCCGCGCGAAAATAGTCGCGCAGATTGTCGACGCCGTGCACCCAGAAGCCGCGCTGCACGATGCTCCAACGGAGCTCGCGGCTTCCTTCGATGACATGTGAGATGCGGTTCAGAAGCGAGTCATCGAGCGCGCCGAGGTTCTTGGCCTGCTCGGGCGTTGCGCCAAGCCTGACGGCATAGTCGCGGAACCCGCCGGCCATGCTCCATAGGCCGGGATCCGCGATGCAGGCGGCGAGCCGATGCTCGCCGCTGGCGGCGCGTGGGGCAAGATAGCCGCCGAGGCTCCAGCCGGAGAGCACGATGCGATCAGGGTCGACGCCTGGCAGCGTCAGCGCTGCGTCCACCACAGCCCTGACAACATTCTCCCAATCGGGGCGCAGCCGCATGCCCTGCCGGACCAGCGCGCTGCCTTGGCCGGGACCGTCGAACAGCAGGCAGTGATAGCCCCGACGCGAGGCGGCCGCAGCCGAGGCGAAATACATGTCGGTGACTGTGGCATCATAGCCGTTCGTCAGGATAAGCAGCGGTCGCACCTCGTTTGCGCGGCCGTTCGCGGGAATGAAATAGGCCGGCAGCGACGTATCCTCGAAGGGAACCGCGAACGGCTCGACCGGCGGATCGGACAGGGCCATGCCTCGATCGAAGGCCGAGACCTGCTTTTCCTGAGCCGCAACGAGCCTCGGATCGACCGGCCCGCCGTAGAGCGGGTGGTAGGAGGTCGCGTAGAAGCAGCTCGCCCGCAGAAGCAGGTCACGCGCGTCCTCGCGGCGCCCTCTCGCAAGGGCAACGTCCGCCTCGCCGACGAGCCGGTCCGCGGCGGCCATCCAGGCGTCGTAGAAGGCGGAATCGTCGCCGTCTCCGACTGCCCTCGCGACCGCTTGCACCTCTCCGAAATCGGCGCCGCCATACGGAATGTAGGCGAGCGCCCATGTTCCGAAGCGGTCGTGAAAGTCGTCCTTAAACAAAAGGCCCATCGCTCCCCAGATTACCCCATGTCGGGAGAACGCGGCACCGGCACGATTTTTGACCTCACGGCCCACCGCGCAGGACCGCGCGCTAGGCCGAAGCTTCTGTGGCGCGCCGATGGCCGCGCCGCTCATCCCGACATCCCAGCTCACGCCGTCACGCCGTCCGTCAGTTTCAAGTCGAGCACCGGGTCGACGTGTATCCGTGAGGGGCCATCCCGCCGATCAATCGCTTACTGCCCTCTTTTGTTGGCGATGGCCTTTTCGATCTGCGCTTTCACCGCCTCCAGATTGAAGCTCGCACCCTTCTGCATGGGCGGAAACTCGATCGCGGTCTGGGCAACCTTGCCAACCTCCTGCTGCACGAACTGGAAGCGCCAAAACTGGTAGGCAAACCAGTTGTAATAGGCGATCGAGCCCGCATCCTTGCCGTTGTACATGCCCGTCCGCTCGAACGGATCCAGGCGGAGATTGACCAGGATCGGCCAATCCACCCGGACCGTCGCGCCAAGCCAGCCGCTCGGCTGATCGGTGAAGCGGTACTTGTAGTCGTCGATCCGCACCGCGGAGAGCGTGCCCTCGGTGAAGTAGAAGACTTCGTGGCGTTTCGATGGGCCTTTGCCCGTGAGCAGGTCCATTTGGTTGTACCCGTCGAGATGGACCTTGTAGGTGCGGTCGCCGAGCTGTTTGCCTTTCTTGAGGTCCGCGGCAATGTCTCCCTCATAGCCGGCCGCCGCGACGAGCGTGGGGAACCAGTCGAGGCCGGACACGATGCCGTTCTCGACCTTGCCCGCCGGCACCCTGCCGGGCCAGCGCAGGATCATCGGGACGCGGAAGCCGCCTTCCAGCGCCGTTCCCTTGCCGCCAGCGAACGGAGTCTGCCCCCCATCGGGCCAGGTGAAGTTTTCGGCGCCGTTGTCCGTGGTAAATCCGATGATGGTGTTCTGCTCGATGCCGTTGTCCTTGAGGTACGTCATCACCGAGCCGACGATGTCGTCCAGTTGCGCCATGCCGGCTTCCTGTTCGGACCAGCCGTTCTGCGCATTGCGAAGCCCTTGGTATTTCGGGGAGAGATGCGTGACGACGTGCATTCGCGTCGGGTTCAGCCACAGGAAGAACGGCTTTTGCTCCGCCCTGGCCTTGTCGATGAACTTGAGTGCGTTGGCGAGGATCTCGTCGTCCACCGTCTCCATGCGCTTGGGGCAAAGCTCGCCCGCGTCCTCGATCTTCTGTTTGCCGATCTTGCCCCAGCGCGGCTGCTCGGTCGGGTCCTCGACGCTGGTTGCAAAGCTGTGCACCATGTTGCGTGGACCAACCGTGGCTTTCAGCTCAGCCGGATAGTTCACGTGGCAGGGGTCTTCCATCGCGTCGAGATGGTACAGGTAGCCATAGAACTCATCGAAGCCGTGCACTGTCGGAAGGAACTGGTTCAGATCGCCGAGGTGGTTCTTGCCGAACTGGCCGGTGGCATAGCCGATGCTCCTGAGCGCCGTGGCGATGGTTGGCGCCTCGGCGGGAATTCCGATCGGAGAGCCGGCCTGCCCTACGGTGGTCATCCCCGTGCGGACCGGTAATTCCCCGGTGATGAAGTTCGCCCGTCCTGCCGTGCAACTCGCCTCCGCGTAGTAGTCGGTGAACGTCATGCCTTCGGCAGCGAGCCGGTCGAGATTGGGCGTACGGCCCGCCATCATGCCGCGATGGTAGGCGCCGATATTCCAGACGCCGACATCGTCCCCCATGATGATGACGATGTTGGGCCTTTGCTGTGGCTGCGCGAATGCTGGCACGCCCATCACCATCGCGGCAGCAAACGGCGCCAGCAGGCCTAGCGAGGTCCATCGATTGATGCTCATGGAACACTCCCTTCTTCTTTATGTTCGTGGGGAACGACGCGCTCGAATGTCGGCCAGGCGCACCATGACTCGTCGAAGAGCGCGGCCGAGGCCGAGCGCTTCGCGCGACGATTTCCGGAACTGGGGCCGCCATCTTCGGAAAGGCGGGCAATACGGGCTATCAGAAAAAACGCCCATCTCGGCGGAAAGGGCCTTTAGCGGCCGCGATACGGCGGAGCCCTTCTCGATGCAAGCGACCCTGAAGGGGCCCGGGCCGTCAGGCGAAGATTCCGCATTGACCGCGAGCGGCCCCTCTGGCTTGATTCGCGGCGGAGAGAAACGCCCGCCGGTCGCAGGACCGGCGGGCGTTTCGTTTGGGTGTCCGGAATTCTGCGTAGGGGCGGGTTTCAACCCGCCCTCTGGGCCACAGGGGGAGCGTTCGCAAACTTGCGTGAAACAGTGAAGCAGCGTCACCGGCGGCGGGGCGGGTTGATCCTTCGCCGGGCTCAGGATGAGGCCTGCCCTACGGAAGGCCGACGCACGAAAACGCGGAAACGCGTGAAGCAGTGAAGCACTTCTATAAATCCAACGACATATCAATAGGATAGGTGCTTCACGCGGTGCTTCATCCGCTTCACGCGCGAAGCGGCGCGCGGCATGGTAGAACCGCCGCCGCAACAGCGCTGAAGGAGCAGCAATGACCCGGGCCGCCGAGCGTGTTTTCGTCGCGATCGACCGCATGGACCTCGAGACCGCGCATGCCGACGTGGCGCGGCTCAAATCGCTGGCGGGCGGCATCAAGCTCGGGCTCGAATTCTTCGTCGCCAACGGGCCGCAGGGCGTGCGCGCGGTCGCGGGGCCGGTGCCCCTGTTCCTCGATCTTAAGCTCCACGACATCCCCAACACGGTCGCGGGCGGCGTGCGTTCGGCCTGCCTGCTGTCGCCGCGCTTCCTGACGATCCACACCTCCGGCGGCGAGGCGATGATGCGCGCCGCCGCCGACGCGGCGCGTGCGGCCGGTGCGGCGCGGCCTCAGCTGCTCGGCATCTCGGTGCTGACCAGCCTCGACGACGGCGACCTCGCCGCGGTCGGCCAGAGCGCGCCGGTCGCCGAGCAGGCCAAGCGGCTGGCGGCACTCGCACAGAAATCCGGCCTCGACGGCGTCGTGTGCTCGGCGCACGAAGTGGCGGCGCTGCGCACGCTGTGCGGCCCCGACTTCAAGCTGATGGTGCCGGGCATCCGTCCTGTCTGGGCCGCATCGCAGGATCAGAAGCGTGTGGTGACGCCGGCGGAGGCGATCGCGCGCGGCGCCGACTATCTGGTGATCGGCCGCCCGATCACGCAGAGCGACGATCCCGCCGCGGCGCTCCGCAAGATCGCCGACGAGATCGATGGCGTTCCGGCCGCCTGATGGGCGTTCAGGTCAAGATCTGCGGCCTGACGACGCCTGACGCGGTGCGCGCGACGGCGACGGCGGATTTCGCCGGCTTCGTGTTCTATCCGCCGTCGCCGCGCAATGTCAGCGCCGACGATGCGGCGGCGCTCGCCGCGCTGCTGCCGCGCGCGGTGCGCCGCGTGGCGGTGATGGTCGATCCCGACGATGCGCTGCTGAGTGCCACCTTCGCGCGCTTCAACCCGGACCTGCTGCAGCTTCACGGCGGCGAGACACGCGAGCGGGTCGCGGCGATTCGCCGGAAGTTCGGTATCCAGGTGATCAAGGCGGTGCCGGTGCGCGAGGCGGCCGACCTCGCCGAAGCCCACGCCTTCGAGGACGTCGCGGACTGGCTCATGTTCGATGCCAAGCCGCCGCGCCCGGGCGGCCTGCCGGGCGGCAATGCGCTGACTTTCGACTGGGGGCTGCTGGCCGGCCGGACGTGGCGGCTGCCGTGGTTCCTGTCGGGCGGGCTCGATGCGGGAAACGTGGCCGACGCCATCGCGCGGACGGCCCCGCCGGCAGTAGATGTGTCATCGGGGGTGGAGCAGAAGCCGGGGCTGAAAGATCCGGTCAAGGTTGCCTCTTTCCTTGCCGCAGCGCGCGGGACGAGCGCGGCTGGAACACGCGCCGCAGCCATACGTTGACCTAGGAGGTAAGCCAGACGCTGGGTTGTCCGCCCCGTCCGCGCGGTTTCCGGCTCCGGCGCGCGGTTCTACAACAACCCTTGGCCCCTAAAGATTCACAACAGGCTGTGGCCCCCAAAGAGAGGTACGCGATGAATAAGCTTATCCTTCCGGCCCTTGGCGCCGCGCTGGCCTTCGGCGTGCCGCAGGTTGCCGGCGCGCAGGAAGTCCAGCTCAGCCAGCTCATGATCATCGGCCAGCCCGGGCAGACCGGAAACGTCAACCGGACGCTGCCGTCGGGTTCACCCGGCATCGCGCCGTCCAACCTGTCTGCACCGCCGTCGGTCCCGTTCTCCGCGGCGCCGCCCCCGGTCCGCTCGTTCCCCTTCGTCGGCGAGCGCGGCGACCTGAACTTCGCCGAACCCGAGGCGGCCGGTCCGGCCGAGCGGGACGCGAACGGCCGCCTGCAGCCGAGCATCGACCGCGCGCAGGCGCGTTTCGCCGGCGAGCGCGGCCCCGACGGCAAGCTGCTTCCGACCTTCGCGCCGCAGCAGGCGCAGGCCCAGACGACGCCGCAGGCCCCCGCGCCCTCGGACATGCGGCGCTCGCAGCCGCCGTCATCCTCGCAGCCCGGCATGCAGCAGCAGCGCCGCCAGCCCTCAGGCGCGGTCGACGCCGGCCAGCGGGGTATGTCGCAGCAGAGCATGCGCGAGGTCGACGTGACGAAGGCCCTCAACGCCCTCAGCGCCGAAGGCTTCACGCCGACCGGCCGCCTCGAGCGCGTCGGCAATATGTGGCAGACCACGGCCATGAAGGACGGCAGGCAGGTCACGGTGCAGATCGACCCGCAGACTGACCGGATCATGGCCCGATAGAAGAAACCCGGGTCGGATGGGACGGCGCCGCCTTCGCGGGCGGCGCCGTTGCCATTTGTGCAGGCGGAGCAAGGGGTTCGACCCAGCAAGAAACTCTGTGTCCGGGCTCCGCCGTGGTCTATAAACGCGGCCGTCCTTTTGTTTTCAGGCGGCCGGACGCGAATGACTTCCCTGCTCAACAGCTACCGCACGGGCCCGGACGAGCGCGGCCATTTCGGCGCCTTCGGCGGCCGCTTCGTGGCCGAGACCTTGATGCCCCTGATCCTGGAGGTCGAGCGGGCCTATTCGGCGGCCCGCGCCGACAAGGCCTTCCAGACCGAGCTCGACTATTACCTTGAGCATTATGTCGGACGGCCGAGCCCGCTCTATTTCGCCGAGCGGCTGACCCGCCGGCTGGGCGGCGCGAAGATTTACTTCAAGCGCGACGAGCTGAACCATACCGGCGCGCACAAGATCAACAACTGCATGGGCCAGATCCTGCTGGCCCGGCGCATGGCCAAGCGCCGCATCATCGCCGAGACGGGCGCCGGCCAGCATGGCGTCGCGACGGCGACCGTCTGCGCCCTGTTCGACCTGCCGTGCACGATCTACATGGGCGCCACCGACATCGAGCGGCAGGCGCCCAACGTCTTCCGCATGAAACTGCTCGGCGCCGAGGTGAAGCCGGTGACGTCCGGCGCCGGGACGCTCAAGGACGCGATGAACGAGGCGCTGCGCGACTGGGTCGCCAATGTCGACACGACCTACTACCTGATCGGCACGGTCGCCGGCCCGCACCCCTATCCGGCAATGGTGCGCGACTTCCAGGCGGTGATCGGCATCGAGACGCGCGCCCAGATCATGAAGCAGGAAGGCCGCCTGCCTGACACGCTGGTCGCGGCAATCGGCGGCGGCTCGAACGCGATGGGCCTGTTCCATCCCTTCCTCGACGACGCGTCGGTGAAGATGGTCGGCGTCGAGGCGGCGGGCCACGGCGTCGAGAGCGGCCAGCACGCCGCCTCGCTGACCGGCGGGAAGCCCGGCGTGCTGCACGGCAACCGCACGTATCTGCTGCAGGACGACGACGGCCAGATCGCCGAGGCGCACTCGATCTCCGCCGGGCTCGACTATCCGGGCATCGGTCCCGAGCATTCCTGGCTGCACGAGATCGGCCGCGTGCAATACGCCGCGATCCGCGACGACGAGGCACTCGAGGCGTTCAAGCTGTGCTCGAAGCTGGAAGGGATCCTGCCGGCGCTGGAGCCCGCGCACGCGCTGGCGCAGGTGATGAAGATCGCGCCGACGCTGCCGTCCTCGCATCTGATCGTGATGAACATGTGCGGGCGCGGCGACAAGGATGTGTTCACCGTCGCCAAGGCGCTGGGAGTGTCGCTGTGAGTCGTCTTGACGCGCGCTTCGCGCTGCTGCGCCGCGAGGGCCGCTCGGCCCTGGTGACGTTCGCCATGGCCGGCGATCCGGATTTCGACACGTCGCTGAAGATCATCGCCGGCCTGCCGAAGGCCGGCGCCGACATCATCGAGATCGGCATGCCGTTCTCGGACCCGATGGCCGACGGCCCGGCGATCCAGGCGGCCGGGCTGCGCGCGCTGAAGGGCGGCATGACGCTGCGCAGGACGCTCGACCTGGTCGCGCGCTTTCGCAAGACGGATGCCGACACACCGATCATCCTGATGGGCTATTACAACCCGATCTATCGCTTCGGCGCGGAGCGCTTCGCCGCCGCGGCGCGCGAGGCGGGTGCCGATGGCCTGATCATCGTCGACCTGCCGCCCGAGGAAGACGCGGAACTGCGGCCGTTCGCGGCGAAGGCCGGGCTCGCGATGATCCGCCTGATCGCGCCGACGACCGACGATTCGCGCATGCCCGTGGTGCTCAAGGACGCGAGCGGCTTCGTCTATTACGTCGCGGTGCTCGGCCCGACCGGCACCAAGTCGGCCGCGGCATCCGAAGTCGCTGCCGCCGTCACGCGCATCCGCAAGCATACGACGCTGCCGGTCGCGGTCGGTTTCGGCATCAAGACGCCCGAGCAGGCGGCCGAGATCGCGCGCGGCGCCGACGCCGCGGTGGTCGGCACGGCGCTGGTGCAGGCGATCGAGAAGGGCGGAGAGGCAGGCGCGCTCGACTTCGTGCGCGCGCTTGGCATCGCGGTGCGTGGCGCGCGGCTTGCAGCCGCCTCGCAAGCCTGACAGAAAGAGCGGCATGAACTGGCTGACCAACTTCGTCCGCCCGAAGATCCGGGCCCTCGTCCGCAAGGCGGAGGTGCCCGAGAACCTGTGGGACAAGTGCCCGTCCTGCGCCAAGATGATCTTCCACCGCGATCTCGAGGCGAACGCGCGCGTCTGCCCGCATTGCGGCCACCACATGCGCCTGCCGGCCAAGCGCCGCCTGGCGATGCTGTTCGACGAGGGCGCGTTCACGCGCATCGAGCTGCCGAAATCGGCCAACGATCCGCTGCGCTTCCGCGACCAGAAGCGCTATAGCGACCGCCTGAAGGACTCGCGCGAGAAGACCGGCGAGCAGGACGCGATTCTCGTGGCCCATGGGCGCATCGCCGGCCTGCCGATGGTCGCGGCGGTCTTCAATTTCGAGTTCATGGGCGGCTCGATGGGCATCGCCGTCGGCGAGGCGCTGCTCGCGGCGGCAAGGCTCGCGGTGCTGCAGCAGGCGGCGCTGGTCGTGGTGCCGGCCTCGGGTGGTGCGCGCATGCAGGAAGGCATCCTGTCGCTGATGCAGTTGCCGCGTACGGTGATCGCCGCCGACGAGGTCAAGGAAGCCGGACTGCCGTTCATCGTCGTGCTGACCGACCCGACCACGGGCGGCGTGTCGGCCTCGTTCGCGATGCTCGGCGACGTCGCCATCGCGGAGACGGGTGCGGTGATCGGCTTCGCCGGTGCGCGCGTGATCGAGGAGACGATCCGCGAGAAACTGCCGCCGGGATTCCAGCGCGCCGAATATCTGCGCGACCATGGCATGGTCGACATCGTCGTCCACCGCCATCAACTGCGCGACACGCTGATCCGCATCCTCAAGCTGCTGATGGCGCCGGGACCGGCCGCCGAAGTGCTGCCGCTGCCGCAGCCGGGACTCGCCATCCCCGCGAAGGATGCGCCGGGAGCGACGAAAAGCTGAGCGCCGATCCGATCCTCGACCGCCTGACGAAGCTGCATCCGAAGGCGATCGATCTCTCGCTCGACCGCATCCAGCGGCTGATGGCCGAACTGGGCGATCCCCAGGACCGTTTCGCGCCGGTCGTGCACGTCACCGGCACCAACGGCAAGGGCTCGACCGTCGCCTATGTGCGCGCCCTCGCCGAGGCCGCGGGCCTGCGCGTGCACGTCTACACCTCGCCGCACCTGGTGCGCTTCAACGAGCGCATCCGCGTCGCGGGCAAGCTGATCGACGATGCGGCGCTCGTGCCGATCCTAGAGGAGGTGGAGGCGGTCAATGCCGGCCGGCCGATCACCTTCTTCGAGGTGACGACGGCGGCGGCGTTCCTTGCCTTCGCGCGCAATCCCGCCGACCTGGTCGTGCTCGAGGTCGGCCTCGGCGGCCGGCTCGACGCGACCAATCTCGTCAAGCGGCCGGCGGTGTGCGCGATCACGCCCATCTCGTTCGACCACATGCAGTATCTCGGCGACACGCTGACGAAGATCGCCACCGAGAAGGCCGGGATCATGAAACGCGGCGTGCCTGTCGTCATTGCCCCGCAGCCGGACGAGGTGGATGCGGTCCTGCACGCGGCCGCGAAGGCCGCCGGCGCACCGACCTTCACGGTCGGGCGCGAATGGCGCGTCGAGCCGCGCGGCGCTGGATTCCGGTACGAGGGGAAGGCGACGATCGACCTGCCGCGCGCCGCACTGCCGGGCCGTCACCAGATCGACAATGCCGGTGCCGCGGTCGCGGTCGCGGAGCATCTGCGCCTGGCCGGGATCGCTCTGCCGGATGCGGCGCTGGCGCGGGGGGTGGCGAGCGCCGAATGGCCGGCACGGCTGCAGCGGCTCACGCGCGGCCCGCTGCTGGCGGTGCTGCGCAAGGACGCGGAGCTCTATCTCGATGGCGGCCACAACGAAGGCGGGGCCACCGTGCTCGCCGAGTGGGCCGCAGCGCAGACGGACGGCAAGCCGCTGGACGTCGTCTGCGGCATGCTGTCGACGAAGCAGCCTGACCGGTTCCTGGCGCGGCTCGCACCGCATGTCCGGCGCTTCCGAGCCATCACCGTTGCCGGTGCGGAGCTGATGCTGCCGGCCGAGGCGATTGCCGCCGCGGCGCGAGGGGTCGGCATGAAGGACGTCGATGCCGCGCCCGACTACACGTCAGCGGTGAAGGACCTGGCGCAACGCGCCGACGGACCGCACCGCATCCTGATCTGCGGCTCGCTGGCGATGCTGTGCGGCGCCGTGCTCGCGGAGCACGGCTAGGCCCGGATCAGACGACGACCTGCTGCACCCATTCGTACAGCTTGCTCTTGGGCAGGCTGCCGATCTTGGTGGCCGCGACCTGACCGTCCTTGAACAGGATCAGGGTCGGAATGCCGCGCACGCGATAGTTCGACGGCGTGCCCGGATTCTCGTCGATATTGATCTTTGCCACCGTCAGCTTGCCGGCCATGTCCTTGGCGAGATCTTCAAGCGCCGGTGCGATCGCCTTGCACGGCCCGCACCACTCGGCCCAGAAGTCGACCAGCACCGGAACGCTGGACTTGAGGACATCGGCTTCGAAGCTGTCATCGGTGACTTTGCGCGTCTGCATGGGACCTCGCGAATTCTGCTCAAGTCGTATTTGAAAGGATATCAAACGCGGGTATCGACCCCGCATCCCCGGACCGCGGCGACTCTAAGGGCCCGTTCCCGAGCAGGTCAAGCTGACCCTTCCCCCAGCCGTGTGTTCCGGCCGTGGGGAGATGGGGCGCCGGCCGGTTCCCCTCAAGCCCGGCCGGCGAATGGCGGGCATGCAGCGCTGGCAGGTCAGGGCGCTGTGCTACACTACCGGTAGAACAGCGAATATCAGGGAGGAGTCGCGATCATGACTTTCTTGCGCGCCGGCCGTGCCATCCGCTTTGCCGGGCGATGTGTTGGCGTGGCAGCGGCGGTGGCGCTGTGGTTGCCCGGTATCCATGCCGTCTCCGCGCAGGACTTCCCGTCACGTCCCATCAAGCTGATCGTCGGAGCGCCCGCGGGCGGCACCACCGACCTGCTGGCGCGCAGCATCGGCAACGAGATGGCCAAGAGCCTCGGGCAGTCTGTCGTCGTCGACAATCGCGGCGGCGCCGGCGGCAACATCGCCGCCGATGCGGTCGCCAAGTCGCCCGCCGACGGCTACACGCTGCTGATGTGCTTCACCAGCCACAGCATCAATGCCTCGCTGTACAAGAAGCTGCCGTTCGATCCCGACAAGGACTTCACGACGATCTCGATCATCGCGCGCGCACCGAGCCTGCTCGTCGCGCATCCCTCGGTTCCGGTCAGCAACCTGCGCGAGCTTATCGCGCTCGCGAAGGCGCAACCCGGCAAGCTCAATTTTGCCATCGGCGGCACCGGCTCCTCGCTCCATCTCGCGGGCGAGCTGCTGAAATACATGGCGGGTCTGGACATCACGAACGTCTCCTACAAGGGCACTGCGCCCGCGACGAACGACGTGCTCGCCGGGCATGTCGAGCTGATGTTCGCCAGCGCGCTCGGCGGATCGCAGCACGTCCGGGCCGGCAAGATGAAGCTGTTGGGCGTGACGAGCGCACGGCGCCTCTCGACCTTTCCCGATGCGCCGGCGATCGGCGAGGTCGTGCAAGGGTATGAGTCCAGTGCCTGGTTCGGCTTGCTGGGTCCCGCCAACCTGCCGCCGGCGGTGCTCGCCAAACTCAGCGCGGCCGCCATCGCCGCGACGAAGAACCCGGAATTCCAGGCGCGCCTTGCGACCGAGGATGCCGAGCCGGTGGGCACCACGCCCGAGGAGTTCCGCACCTTCCTGCAGGCGGACATCGCGAAATGGGCGAAGGTGATTCAGGCCACCGGCGCCACGGCCGAATGAACAAGCAGGTATTCGTGTAGTCGCCGGCACCGCTAAAGGGCTAACGCGATCGAACCCACGACTTTCGCGCTACGGTCGTGGACAGTGAGGCCATGGCTGACTCTGCCGTGGCCTCCGCCGGCCATCACGACTCCTCTGCGGAATCCCCGGCGGGGCAACCCGACCCCGCTTCCAGGCTGCATTTCCTCGACGGCGAGCCGCTTCTGTTCGACGAGCGGCGGCAGAAGCTCTATGCGCTCGACCGGACGGCCGCCTTCATCTGGTGCTGCCTTGAGGACGGGGAGGGCATAGACGGGGCGGCGAAGCGGCTTGTCGAGGCAGCGGCCCTGGATTTGACCGCCGCCCGGTCCCTGGTCGTGGATGTCGTCCGGCGCTGGCGGGAGCGCGGCCTGTTCGGCGGCGACGGCGAGGACGCGGGGGGTGCGGAAGCCGGGGGCCCGGCCCGCGCGACCCCGGCCGACGTCGTGAAGCTGCACCGGCCGGCGCCGCGCGCGGCGGTCGTGACGGAGCGACGTGTCAATCTGGCCGGCCTCGATCTGCATCTGTGCTGCCCGGAGCCGGAGGTGGCGCAGCGGGTCCTGCCGCTGTTTGCCCATCTGCCGCCCGCCGCGGAAGCAGTCACGCCCGTCCGCATCGACGTGCGCGCCGCCCCCGCCGGCTATGCGGTCTTCCAGGACCGTGCACCCGTGCTGCGGATCGGCGAGCTGTCCGGCGTCGCACCGGCCCTCAAGGCGCATCTGGTCCAGGCGATCCTGGCCCGGCCCGACTACCATCTCGCGGTCCACGCGGCGGCGGTCGCGAAGGGCGAGCGCGTGCTGCTGCTGCCCGGTGAATCCGGCAGCGGCAAGACGACCCTGGCTGCGTCCCTGATCGCCCGCGGCTTCTCCTTCCTCGGCGACGACACGGTCGTGCTGGAGCGCGGCGACCTCCGTATCCGGCCGATCCCGTTCGCGCTGGCCGTGAAGGCGGGCGCGTGGGACATGCTCGCGCGCTATCATCCGCGGCTCGCGGAGCTGCCGGTCGACTGCCGGCCGGACGGAAAGGTGGTGCGCTACCTGCGGCCGGCGAACATCGCCACGAAGCCGCTGCCCGCGACATGGATTGTGTTTCCCGGATGGAGCGGGCGCGGCGCGCCGCATCTGACGCGGCTCAGTCGCATCGATGCCCTGCAGCGGTTCCTGTCCGGCTGCTATGCATCGTCGCGCTCGCTGAGATCGGCGGAACTGGCGCAGCTCATGCAGTGGATCGAAGGCGTCGATTGCTACGCGCTCGATGTATCCGATCTTTCGGCGGCGGTTGGGATCCTCGATCGCCTCTGTCGATGAACCCGCTGGACCTGCATCGCCTGCTGGGCCGGTGCCTGCGCGCGCCGGATCCCGATCTCGCGGCGCGCCTGGCGCGGCCTGATTTTCCCTGGGACAAGCTGCTCGAAGCCGCGAATCGCGCGCTTCTGACTCCGGCCCTGTGCGTGGCGCTGAGCCACCAGGTGCTGTGCGCGGCAGTGCCCGACGGTGTTGCGTCCTATCTGGCGGAGCTGATGCGTCTCAACAGGATCCGCAATCAGCGCCTGCGTACGCAGCTTACGGAGATCGTCGCGGCGCTGAACCAGCGCGGCATCACCCCCTTGCTGCTCAAGGGCGCGGCCATCCTGTTCGCGCGCGCGGATCCGTATGCCGCGAGCCGCATGGTGACGGATCTCGACATCCTGGTTGCGCCCGCCGACGGGCCCGCGGCGCTGGCCGCGCTCGATGCGCTCGGCTATCGCAGGATCGCCGGACGCGCCGTGCCGCGTCATGCGCTCGGGGATTTCGCGCGGCCGACGGATGCCGGCGCGATCGACCTCCACATCGCGCTGCTCATCGAGCCGGCGCTGCTTCCGCTCGATGCGGTCCTGGCGCGCGCGGCAGATCACGTCGCGGACGGGCTGCGGGTCCGGCTGCCGTCGCCCACGGATCGCGTTCAGCATCTTCTTCTGCACGATCTCGTTCAGGATCAAGGGTTGCACTACGGGCGGCTGAACTTCCGCCACCTCCACGAGTTCGCGTGTCTGGCATCGGGCAGCGCGCCGATCGACTGGCCGGCGATCCGCGCCCATCTCGCGACCCATCGCCTCGAAAGTGCACTCGACCTGTGGCTGCTCGCGGCGCGCGAATTCTTCGCGACGGAACTCGCCACCGCGCGGACGCCATCCCTTGGTACCTGGCTGCTTTTCCGGCGCGCGCTCCTGCGCCTGCGCAGTCCGAGGGCTGACCGCCTGAACGAGATTTTCGGGAACCTCCATCGCAGCCTTTCGTGGTACCGGTTGGCGAATCGGAATCGAAAGCTCCCCCGGATTCGACGCGCGGCGGAGTACCTTCGGATGTATCGCGCGCGAACGGCGAGCCGCATCCTGCACGTTCTACTCGCGCATCGGTCCTGAATCGCCGTACTTCCTGCGGTTGCCGTTTGGGAAACTGCCGTGGTCGGAACAAGCCGACGGTACCAAACGGAACGAGGAGGTCAGACGCACATGACTGACGTGGTGAAACAACAAGTGTCGCCGAACGACACCGATGTCGCCCGCCGCAACTTCCTGAAAAGCTGCGGAAAGTTCGCCGTCGTGACCCCGCCGGCCATCTCGCTCCTGCTGTCCACGTCCCTCAGTTCGCCGGCCGTGGCAGCTTCCGGTGCCAGCAACGGGTCGAGCGGCGGCGGGGGCGGCTGCAACGTCCTCTGCGAGATCGGTCGTATCTTCGACTGAGTTTTGCGCAGGCGGGTCCGGCCATAACGGCCGGGCCCGCCGCTTTCATGACCGCGGTGTGTGCCGGTCGAGCAGCTCGTCCGGCAGTTCCATCAGGCTCGGTCCGTCGGTCCAGACGAGGCAGCAGCGTATCGCGCGGCCGGGATAGACCGAGGCCAGCGCCCGGCGATAGGCGGCCATTTGGGCGAGATAGGCCCGCGGCGCGGCGTCAATCGACGCAGGCACCGGCCGCTGCGTCTTGTAATCCAGCACGAACACCGTCGTTTCCGTCACGACCAGCCGGTCGATCTGGCCGGCGATGACGTGGTCGCCGAGGCGGCCGACGACCGGCGCCTCCGCGACGCCGCCGGGACCGAAGAACGGCGCGAAATCCTTGTGCTCGAGCACCGCGAGCGCCTCGCGGGCGAACTCCGCCTGCTGCGTCGCATCCAGTCCGTGGCTCGGCCGCGCGAGGAAGCGCGCGGCGGCTGCGGCACGCGCTTCGGGCGGAAGTTCGGGCAGGGACTGCAGCAGCCTGTGGATGAGGCGGCCGCGGACGAACCGCGATCCGTCATCCGCACCGAGGGGCGATCGCACGCTCGGCTCCGCCTCCGGCCGCGACGGCATCAGCGGGCGCGGCGGCGTCGGCTCCGTGGGCGCCATGGCCGCACACCAGCGCGGCATTGCTGCGGCGATCGCGACGGCGGCGTGCGGTACCGCGTCGGCTTCGATCGGTCCGGATTGCGGCCGCGCAAGGCGCCGCCCCGTCTCCTGCCACGGCAGGGCGAACTCGGCGGCGTCCGGATGGCCCTCGATCGCCGGCGCGAGCAGATCGTACCAGGAGCCGACCGGCCGTCGTTCGCGCTGCCATCCGGCGATGTACAGCCGGTCGCGCGCCCGCGTCGCGGCGACGTAGAGCAGTCGGCGGTATTCGCGCGTACGCACCAGCCGGCTGGCCTGGCGGGCGATGCCGCATTGCGCGTCGTCATTGGCGGCGCGGATCGGCCAGAGCGGCAGCGGCGCATCGTCGTCGGTCCATAGCAGCCTCGGATCGGTGCGGCCGTCCGGCATGCTGCACGTGTCGGGAAGGAAGACGATGTTCGCTTCCAGCCCCTTGGCGCCGTGCACGGTCATCACCCGGGCCTCGTTGCGGCCCTGCTCCATGTCGCGCTTGATCTCCGCCGCACCCGCTTCGAACCAGGCGAGGAAGCCCTGCAGCGTCGGCGCGCTCTGGCGCTCATAGGTCAGGGTGAGCGCGAGTAACTCGTCGATCGGGTCGGCGGCCTCGTGCCCCAGTCGCGCGATCAACCGCTCGCGGCCGCGCCGCCGGCCAAGGATGTCGGCGAAGAATTCGAAGGGCGGCGTCTGGTCGGACCGCGCGAGCAGGGCGCGCAGCTCTTCGAGCGCCGCGTGCCAATGCAGACGTTCCATCGCGCGCTCGCGCAGGGCGCGCCACAGCCTGCCGGGTCGGCGGTGGCACAGGGCGAAGAGATCTTCATCGTCGAAGCCGAACAGCGGCCCCTTGAGCACGGTTGCGAGATTGAGGTCGTCTTCCGGCAACAGCACGAAATGCGCGAGCGCCAGCAGGTCCATCACCGCAATCTGCTGGGCCAGCACCATGCGATCGGCACCGGCGACGGGGACGTTCGCGGCTTTCAGCGCGCGCACCATCTCCGCGAAGAAGGCGTCGCGCCGGCGGACGAGGATGAGGATGTCGCCCGGCTGGATCGGGCGGCCGCGCGATTCCAGGACCTCGCCGCTGTCGAGCATGTGCCGGACCGCGTTCGCGATGCGGCGCGCGAGCTGCACCGGCGGGCTCGACGTGCCCGCATAGTCCAGCGGCGCATCCCACGGATCGCCAGGATCGTCGGCCTGCTGCGTCGTCGGCGGCCACAGTTCGACCAGGCCGCTCGCGGCGGTGCGGAACGCGCGGTGGCGGACGGCCTCGTCGCCGCTCGCGACCCCGTCGCGGGCGAGATCGGCGTTGAAGACGGCGTCCACCGTGTCGAGCACCGCCGCGCCGGAGCGGAACGACACCTCCAGCGGCACGCGGTCGAAGACCTGGCTGGCTGCGCGCGCCTGCATCTCGAAATGCGCCTGCATCCGGGCGAAGGCGACCGGATCGGCGCCCTGGAAGCTGAAGATCGACTGCTTGGCGTCGCCGACCGCGAACACGGTGCGCGACCGCTCCTGCGCACCGCGCCCGACGAAGAACTCGCCGCAGAGAGACTTGACGACGTCCCACTGCTCGGGCGACGTGTCCTGCGCCTCGTCGACCAGCACGTGATCGATGCCGCCGTCCAGCTTGTACAGCACCCACGAGGCGCCGCCCTGGGCCCGCAGCAAGTCGCCGGTCTTCATGATCAGGTCGTCGTAGTCGAGCAGGGCGCGGGCCTTCTTCGCCTCTTCGTAATACGTCAGCAGGGTACTGCCGAGCCGCAGCAGGGAGCCGGTTCCGGTCGCGACGGTGATGGACTTGAAGCGCTCGCGGAAGGCGATGACGCGGTCCTGCTCGGTTTGGAGGATCTCCTGCGCCGTGGAGTCGCTCTTCTGTGCCCCCTTGGTGATCAGCGTCTGGCGCGGCGATCCATTCTCGATGAGGAAGAGGGGAAGCCATTCCGTTGTGATGCGCTCGACGCGGTCGCCGGCATTAAGGAAGGACCGGATGGTGGCGGCGCGGGCCTTGTCCCCCGCAGTGCCGGTATCGAGCGCCACGGCGGCACGCTTCAGATCAGCCGCGGGCAAGGCGGCGATGAAGGCCGCGCAGAGCCGGTCCAGCGTCTCGCCGTCGGCGACGCCGAGTCGACCGCGGATGGCCGCGATGACAGTCTCGATATCCTTGCCATGGGCGGCGAGGGCGCGCCGCAGCTTGCGGCGCTCGGCCACGAGTTCGTTCAGCACGGTCTGGAAGCCGCGCTCCTCGACCTCGCCGACGATGAAGGTGAGCGCTTCGTCCAGCACCGGATCGGCATGCGCATGCAGCAGCAGCCGGTCGCGCGCATCGTCGAGCAGTTGCGCCGATGTCGCGTCGTCGGAGATCGCGAAATGCGGCGGCACGTCGGCTTCGAGTGGGAAGCGCTTCAGGACCGATTCGCAGAAGGCGTGGATGGTCTGGATGCGCAGCCGGCCGACCGCATCGAGCGTGCGCGCGAAGAGCTGCCGCGCCAGCGCCACCTCCTCGCGCGCCGGTGTGCGGCCGAGCAGCGATGTCAGTTCGCCGCGCAGTTCCGCTTCCGGCAGGACCGACCATTTGCCGAGGCGCTGGTGCAGGCGGTTGGCCATCTCGGCGGCGGCCGCCTTGGTGAAGGTCAGGCACAGGATCGTGTTGGGCGCCGCGCCGGCAAGCAACAGGCGGATGACGCGGTCGGTCAGGACGCGCGTCTTGCCGGAGCCGGCATTCGCCATCACCCAGGCCGAGATCGCCGGGTCGGCCGCGCGCCGCTGCGTGTCGAACAGATTGACGCCGGTCATGGCAGGTCGTCCTCGACCTGCGACCATTCGCGCACGCGGGCAAGGTGGTCGTAATCGCCTTCACGCGCCAGCCATTCGGGCCGGGGGCGCGACAGATAGGCGGTGCGCGGCAGATCGAACTGGGCGATGCGCTTCAGCAGCCCCTCGCGCGCCTCGGCGGCCAGCAGGTCTGGCGCCACGACGGCACCGCCCCGCTGCGCGTTGACGGGAAGATACATGCCGGCCGGCGTGCCGCCGCTCAGGCGGACATGGGCGAGCTCCGCGATCGTCCGGCCGGTGATGCCGGCGAAGCCGCCCGCGAGGGCTATCAGCGCTTCGAGCGGAAGCTGCGGGCTGAGGCCGACGGCGATCTGCTTGCCCGAAGGCGGCTGGCCTGTCTTGTAGTCGATGATGGCGAGCGCGCTCGCACCGGCCGCATCGATGCGGTCTGCCTTGCAGCGCAGCTCGAACGGACCGGCGGGCCCCGGCAGAACCGTGGCGCCGCGCAGCTCGCTGGCCAGCGGCAGCTTGCCGTCCGCGCGGCGCGCCTGCTCGAAGGCGATGAACCAGCGCGCGATGCGCTGGAAGCGCGGCCACCAGAAGGCGCGCACGGACGGCCGCGCCATGTACGGCCGGAACGCCTCTTCGCCGCAGGCAACCAGCCGTGCGAAGGCGTCGTCAGGCAGCGCGTCCTGATGCACGCGCATGAAGGAATCGAGGGCGGCATGGATGATCAGGCCGCGGTCCAGCGCGCCCGGGTCGGCGTCGATCGGCTCGAGCGGCTGGAGGTCGAGGATGTGCCGCGCGAAGATCGCGTAGGGATCGCGGATCCATGTCTCGATCTGCGTGACCGACAGGCCGCGCGGCCGCGCCTTCACGGGCGGCCGCGGCCGCGGCGGCTTGACGGGGGCGATCGCCGCCGGCGTGTCGAGGCGGCGGTGCCATTCGGCGTAGCCCTCCACCAATGTCGCCTTCCAGCGCGGATCGTTGGCGAGCATGGCATCGAGCCGCAGCAGCCAGCGCGACGGCACGGTCGGCGCCCCGTCGACCTTGCCCGCGCGCGACAGCACCACGGCGGGCGACGCGGCGGCCTGCGCGAAATCATGCGCGCTCAGGCCGATGCGCCGCTCGGGCGGAGCGAGGCCGATCTCGGCGCGCATCGGGCGCGACATCCACGGATCTTCCTGCGGCTCCGGCGGCCAGTTCCCTTCGTTGAGGCCGCCGAGGATCAGCACGTCCGCCTGCTGCAGGCGGGCTTCGAGCAGCCCCCAGATGAACAGGCGCGGGTGGCTGCCGTAGCGCGGCCGCACGACGCGTCCGGCGAGCAGCGCATCGAGCAATGACGGCCAGGCCGCCCCCGGGATGCGCTCCAGCAGCGATGCCGACTGCCGCAGCTCGCCGACGAAGTTCGCGAGGGCCTCGCCGGCATCGCCGCTCCACAAGGCCGTGTGGCCTGCATCGCCCTGCGTTGCCAGCCATTCGGCGAGTTCGGTGTGCGCGACGAGCAGCTCAGCGAGCACGGCTTCGTCACGGGCCATCAGCGCTTGCAGCGGTGCTGCCTTGGCGGCGAGCCGCGCGACGAAACCGTGCACGTCGTGGGCGTGGTGGCTGCCGGCGGCCGCGTCCGCCAGGCCTTCGAAGCCGGGTGCGGGCCGCGGGCCGCGCAGGACGCGGCGCTCGACATAGCGCGCATAGGACAGGAAATCCGCGCGTGGCATCCCGCCGGCGGCCAGCGGGTGCTTCAGCAGCGCCAGCAGCGGCGCGGGGGCCGCGTGTTCGCCGACGGCCTGTGCCACCAGGCGGAAGAAAACGCCGGGCGTGGTGTGGGAGAGGGGCCGGCCGGCGGAATCGTCGACGGCGATGTCCCAGCGCGCCAGCTCGGCGACCACGCGGCGCGCGAGGTTGCGGTCCGGCGTGACGAGGGCGGCGGTGCGGCCGGGCGTCTCCAGCGTCTCGCGCATCACCAGCGCCACCGCGCCGGCCTCGTCCTGCGGCGAGGCGGCGTCGATGCGGCGCAGCCCCGCGAAGGCGGTATCCGGGGGCAAGGGCTGGTTCAGCCACGTGTCCGTGGTGATCGCCGGTCGTTGCGCGTCGGACAGCATCCGGGCCCGCGCCTGCCGCGCGGCATCGTCCGCGCCCGGCCACAGGCGAATCTCGGACCGCTTGAGGCCGATCTGTTCCAGCAGCCGGCGCAGGCCGTGCTGCGGATGGCTCGGTTCGCCGGCGACGGCATCCCACGCCGCCTCGTCGAGTGCGGTGTCGAGCCCGGGCAGGACGAGCTTGCCGGTGGGTAGGCGCGCGACAAGTCCCAGCAGTTCCGCCGTCGCCGGAATGCTGCCGGTCGAGCCCGCAGCGTAGACGAGGTCAGTGGGCGGCGCGGCGGTCCAGCGCTGGGTCAGCCCGCGGATGAGCCGCACGCGCCGCTCCACCGGATCCATCTGGCCGCGCTCGGCGAGGATCGCGGGCCAGGCGTCGCGGATGATCTGCAGGAAGGCGATCGTGATCTGCCAGTGGTCGGAGAACGTCTCCGGCACGAGGTTGTCGAGCCGATCGAGCGATGCCTCGTCGATCTGCGCGCTGTCGAGCAGGCTGGCGAGCGTTTCCGCCAGCCGCGCGGCCACGCCGGGATCGGTGCCGGCGCCGAGCTTCTTCAGCACCATTTTGGTGAGGATGAGCTGGCGATCGAGCGGTGCTATCGCCGGCGGCAGGTCGAAGCCGCCGTCATCGGCATTGAGGATGAACTCGTCGTCGTCGACATCGCCGACCGGCTGCAGCCGCGGCAGCAGCAGCGGCGCCCCGTCGGTCAGCCGCAGGAAGGCGTCACGCAGGTTCCGGCAGGCGCGGCGGTTCGGCAGCAGGACGGTGGCGCGCGCGAGGGCGAGTTTGTCGCCGGCGGCATCGTCCCAAATCCCCTTCGCCAGGAAATCGAGGAACGGCAGTCCGGCCGGAAGATTGTAGACGCGCGGACGGTGGCGGAGGCTGGCGTGCGCTGGTTCGGGCTGCGCGACGCGCTCGTTCATGGAGCCGCGGCGCGGCGCTCCGGCCGCGGGACGTAGTCGAGCTCCGCTTCCGTCGCGGCGATGCTGTCGGGCGTGCCGACATGGAACCACAGCCCGTCATGGGCGATGCCGTACAGGCGTTCCGCCTCCTCGGCGCGGTCGTACAGGCGGTTCAGCGAGAACGCGCCCTGCGGCGCGTCCTTGAACAGCCGCGGATGCAGGATCTGTACGCCGGCGAACACGTAAGGCGCCACGGCGTTGCCGCGGCGGCGCTTCGCGCGGCCGACCGGATCGAGGAAATAGTCGCCGAACCCTTCGTAGCCATGCGCGGTGACCGTGCGCTGGAGGAGCAGCAGGGCATCCATCCTGTCCTCGTCCCATGCCTCGGCCAGGCGGGTCAGCGCGGGCGTCGCGCCGTCGAACCACAGCACGTCGGCATTGGCGGCGAAGAACGCGCCGTCGCCGAGCAGCGGCAGCGCCTTGGTCACGCCGCCGCCCGTCTCCAGCAGCTCCGATTCAGGCGACAGGGTGATGCGGAGGTCGCGCCGCGTCTTCAGATGCGCCTCCAGCTTGGCGCGGAGGTGGTGCAGGTTGACGACGATGTCGCGCACGCCGATGGCATCGAAGCGGTCGAGGACATGGTCGACCAGCGCGCGGCCCGCGACCTCGACCATCGGCTTGGGCAGCGTATCGGTCAGCGGCCGCATGCGCTTGCCGAGACCCGCGGCCAGAACCATCGCGCGTTGCGGTTTGCTGCTCATGGTGTTGCTTTCGGCGCGATGCGCTTTTCGGGTGGGATGTGCTTGTCGAACCAGGCGCGGACCGGCGCCATCGAGGGATGGGCGAGGTCGCCTTCCAGAAGTTTCCAGACGCGCGGCATGAATTGCAGATAGCGTGGCTTGCCGTCGCGCTTCAGCAGCCGCGTGAAGACGCCGACGATGCGCGTATTGCGCTGCGCGCCGACCGCGTAATAGGAGCGGTCGAAGGCGTCGCGGTCGAGTTTCGGAAAAGCGGCGACGTAACGGGCGCGCATCGCCGCGACCAGCGCGGGCGGGACGTCGCGGCGCACATCTTCGAGCAGCGAGACGAGGTCGAAGGCGACGGGCGCCAGGACAGCGTCCTGGAAGTCGAGCAGGCCGCAGGCCGCCACGCCGCTGCGGCCGGGCACGATCATCAGGTTGTCGATGTGGAAGTCGAACAGCGCGATCGTATCGGGCGCCGACCACAGCGCGGGCAGTGCCTCCTGCCATGCCGCGCCGTAGCTGCCGCGCAGCGCGTCGTTTGCGGGCGTGCCCATCACCGCCGGCCAGTACCAGTCGAGCAGCAGGTTCACTTCGCGCAGTGCACGCGGCGTGTCGAAGCGCGGCACGTCGGCGGCCTTGTCCGCCTCGAAGCGCCGGTGGAGGTCGATAAGCAGGTCGACGGCGAGGGCATAGAGGCCCGTCTCGTCGGCGCCGCCGGCAAGCTTGCGTGCATAGGTATCGTCGCCAAGGTCTTCGAGCAGCAGGAAGCCCTGATCGACGTCCTCGGCGAAGATCTTCGGCGCGCTGAGGCCGAGCCGCAGCAGGTGCCGCGCGATGCCGAGAAAGGGACGGACGTTCTCCATCGGCGGCGGCGCGTCCATCAGCACCGCGCGGCGCCCGTCGAGGTCGATGCGGTGGTACTTGCGGAACGAGGCGTCGCCGGCGAGCAGGCCGCGTTTCGCCTTGCCCCAGCCGGCGCGGTCGAGGAAGGCGGCCATCGCCTGGTCGCGTTGCACGGAAGACGTGTCAGGCATGGGGTCGCAGGCTCTCGATGCGTGTGGACCAGTCGCCATGGCCGGTCAGGCGCGCATGGCGGGCGTCCTGACTCTCGTTGGCGCTGAGGCGGAGGTCGAGGCGCCCCGCGGGCAGCAGCGAGCCGAGCCGGTCCGGCCACTCGATCAGCGAGATACCCTCGGCGAAGGCCTCCTCGATGCCGAGCTCCCACGCGTCCTCGGCATTCGACAGGCGGTAGAGGTCGAAATGCCAGACAGGCGCCTCGTCCAGCTCGTAGACCTGGACCAGGGTGAAGGTCGGGCTGGGCACTTCGGCGATCGCGGCGCCGCCGGGCCGCGCATGGATGAAGGCGCGCGCGAAGGTCGTCTTGCCGGCGCCGAGCCCGCCCCAGAGGGCCACGACGTCGCCGGCCTTCGCGCGCGCGGCCAGGGCCTGGGCGAGGCGCTCCGTCGCGGCAAGGTCGGGAAGGTCGATGTCGAGCGACTCGGCAGCGGACTCGATCATTGGGCGGTGTTTGTATCTGCCTCGGTCGCGCCCCGCAACCGAGTGGTCGGCGGCGGCGCGGCGGCTGCACCCTAGCTTGACAAGTGTTGATCGATCCTTGCCGGCGCATCATGTTATGCCGCGCCGTCAGGGCTTTTTCGACCAACAGTCACTGGAGCTTGCATGCCTGTTTCCCGCAGCGATGTCGCCATCATCGGCGCCGGCCCGGTCGGCCTCTTCGCCGTCTTCGAGTGCGGCATGCTCAAGATGCGCTGCCAGGTGGTCGACGCGCTGGAATCCGTCGGCGGCCAGTGCGCCGCGCTCTATCCGGAGAAGCCGATCTACGACATTCCGGGCTACCCGCGGATCGGGGCGATGGAGCTGATCGACCGGCTGAGCGAGCAGGCGGCGCCGTTCAACCCGGTCTACCATCTGAACCAGCGGGTCGACACCCTGACCCGCGATGGCGAGGACTGGCTGCTGACGACGTCGGCGGGAACCTCGCTGCGCGCCCGGGCGGTCATCATCGCGGCCGGCGTCGGGGCGTTCGGGCCGAATCGGCCGCCGCTGGCGGGACTGGCCGACTATGAGGGCAAGAGCGTCTTCTACCTGGTCAAGCGGCGGGAAGACCTGCGCGGCAAGCGCGTCGTCATCGCCGGCGGCGGCGACTCGGCCGTGGACTGGACGCTGTCGCTCGCGGACGTCGCCGCGCGCGTCATGGTCGTCCACCGCCGCGACAAGTTCCGCGCCGCGCCGGACAGCGCCGCCAAGCTCAAGGCGCTCGCCGACTCAGGCAGGATCGACATGGTCACCCCGTACCAGCTCGAGGCGCTCGAGGGCAGCAACGGGCAGCTCTCGGCCGTGGTGTGCAAGGACCTCGACGGCGGCATCAAGCGGCTGGAGGCGGACGTCCTGCTGCCGTTCTTCGGCCTCGCCATGAACCTCGGGCCGATCGCGCAATGGGGCCTCAACCTCGAGCGCAACCACATCAAGGTCGATCCGTCCACCTGTGCCACGTCGGCGCCGGGCATCTTCGCCGTCGGCGACATTGCCGCCTACCCAAACAAGCTGAAGCTGATCCTGAGCGGCTTCGCCGAGGCGGCGCAGGCGGCACACGCCATCTATCCGCTGGTGCATCCCGGCGAGGCGCTGCACTTCGAGTATTCGACGACCAGCGGCGTGCCGGGGCTCGCGGCGGGCAGCGACTGACGCTTCGCTGCGGCTACTGCGCCGCGGTGCCGTGGACCGGCAGGACGCAGATCACGGTGGTGCCGCGGTTGGGCACCGAGTCCATGTTCACCTGGCCGCCGTGCAGCTCGACGATGCGTTTGACCAGCGACAGGCCGAGCCCGGCGCCCGCGCGTCGCGTCTCGGGCCGGCGCGCGCGCTCGAACTCCTTGAAGACGCGTTCGTGGTCCTCTGCCGCGATGCCGATGCCGGTGTCGGCGACGGAGAACAGCGCGGTCTCGTTCTCGACCCGGCCGGTGATGGTGATGGCACCGCCCGGCGGCGTGAACTTGATGGCGTTCGAGATCAGATTGCACAGCGCCTGCTTGAGACGGCGCTCGTCGACCTGGATCGGGGCGAGATCCGGCGGACAATCGACATTGAGCTTCAGGTTCTGCGAGCGCGCCCACTCGTTCATGATGCCCGACACGGTGTCGAGCAGCGCCTTGGGCTCCACCGCCTCGCGGTCGAGCGTCATGCGGCCGGCCTCGATCGAGGCGAGGTCGAGGATGTCGTTGATGATGGTGAGCAGGCGCTCGGATGAGCCGATGATGCCGCGGCAATACTCCATCTGCCGCGTGTTCAGCTCGCCGAAATACTGGTTCGCCAGGATCTCCGCGAAGCCGATGATGGTGTTCAGCGGCGTGCGCAGCTCGTAGGAGACGTTGGAGATGAACTCCGACTTCAGCCGGTCGGCGGTTTCCAGCGCCTCGGCACGCTCGCGCAGCGCGCGCTCCACGCGGATCGAATCGGTGACGTCGACATAGGACAGCAGGATCGCGCCGTCGGGCAGCGGTACGCAGGCATAGTCGAGGACCGAGCCGTCGGTGCGCGCCAGCCGACCGGTGCGCGGTGCCCTGTCGGTCAGCCGCGCGATGATGCGGTCCTTGTAGCCTCCCCAGTCCTCGCCGTAATCGAAGAAGCCCTTGCTCTCCTCGACGATCTCGGAGATGTGCGGCTCGGCCGCCAGCGATTCGGACGGAAGGTGCCAGATGCGGGCATAGGCCGGGTTGGTCAGCTTGAGCCGGCCATCGCCGCCGACGACCGCGACGCCTTCGTACAGGTTGTCGAGCGTCTCGCGCTGGACCGCGATCAGCGTGTTGTACGAGCGCTCGAGCACGAGGTTGTCGGTCACGTCCTCGTAGGTCACCAGCAGCCCGCCGAGCGGGTGCGGGCTGATCCGGCTGCGCAGCGTGGTGCCGTCCGGAATGTAGGTCAGCTCCTCCAGCGGCTCGAGCAGGGTGGTGAACAGGCGCAGGCGCTGCTGCTTGAACGCGCGGAAATCGGCGTACTCGGGTAGGCGGCGGCGCTCGCGCAGCAGCTCCAGCACCGCGCCGAAATCGGGCTCGGCGCGCAGCCACGCCTCGTCCAGCTTCCACAGCTTCGCGAAGGCCGTGTTGAAGAACTTGAGTTTGGTGTCGGCGCCGTAGATCGCGATGGCGGTGGTCAGGTTCTCCAGGACCTCGCCATGGGCCTTGAGCAGCCGCTGCAGCTCCGCCTGGGCCTCCTCACGCTCGGTCGTGTCGAGGGCGATGCCGATCGTGCCGCCGTCCGGCGTCACGGCCTCCGTGAACTCCAGCAGCCGCCGCGCGCCGGCGATGACCACGTGATGGGCCTCGCTCTGGGGCGTGCGCGCGGCGCGCGCAAGCGACGCCAGTGCCCGGCCCTGCTCGGCCAGCAAGTTGCCCCCGAGCACCCGCTTGCCCTCGACGACCGCCGCGCGGTCCGTCTCGACGGCGCGCGCATAGGCGAGGTTGCAGTCGACGATCTTGAGGTCCGCGTCGCGCCGCCAGATCGGCACGGGCATCAGGTCGAGCGCGCCGGCGAGCCGTTGGAGCGACGCCTTCTCGGCGGCGAGCTCGGTTTCCAGCCGCGCGCATTTTTCGGCGAGGGCGCGGCGCTCATCCTCGATCCGCGCGCGCTCCGCGGCGGCCGCGCGCGCCGCCTGCGCGGCCGCGGCCGTCGTCGCGTTCAGGCGCCGCCGCAGCCATGCGGCGCCCGCAACCGCCGCAGCGGCGATCAAAACAGTCAGAGACCAAGCGATAATGTCGCCGGTCATGTCAGGGGCAGCACCTGTCCATATGTGTAGAACGCGGGCCGGCGCCCGCGCGGCCGCAGTTTAGGCGCATTCGGCCAAGCCGAACAAGCCGAAGAAGTCGGCCGCGCGGCGAGGGCCGCGCGGCCTGCGACGATCAGTAGCGGTACGTGTCGGCCTTGAACGGCCCGGACTTGCCGACGTTGATGTAGGCCGCCTGCTTCGGCGTGAGCTGCGTCAGCTTCGCGCCGACCTTGGCGAGGTGCAGCGCCGCGACCTTCTCGTCGAGCTGCTTGGGCAGCGTGTAGACCTTCTTCTGGTACTTTCCGGGGTTGGTCCACAGTTCGAGCTGCGCCAGCGTCTGGTTGGTGAACGACGCGCTCATGACGAAGCTGGGGTGGCCCGTCGCGCAGCCCAGGTTCACCAGCCGGCCCTCGGCCAGCATGATGATGCGCTTGCCGTCCGGGAACTCGATCTCGTCGACCTGCGGCTTCACCGGGTGCCATTTGTAATTCTTCAGCGCCGCGACCTGGATCTCGCTGTCGAAATGGCCGATGTTGCAGACGATCGCGCGGTCCTTCATCTGCCGCATGTGGTCGATCGTGATCACATCAACATTGCCGGTCGCGGTGACGAAGATGTCGCCCTGCGACGCCGCGTCTTCCATGGTCACTACCTGGTAGCCTTCCATCGCGGCCTGCAGTGCGCAGATCGGGTCGATTTCGGTGACCATGACGCGGCAGCCGGCGCGTTGCAGGGAAGCGGCCGAGCCCTTGCCGACATCGCCGAAGCCGGCGACTACGGCGACTTTGCCGGACATCATGACGTCGGTGGCGCGGCGCACGCCGTCGACCAGGCTCTCACGGCAGCCATAAAGGTTGTCGAACTTCGACTTCGTGACCGAGTCGTTGACGTTGATCGCCGGGAAGAGCAGCCGGCCGTCCTTCTCCATCTGGTACAGGCGGTGGACGCCGGTCGTCGTCTCCTCGGTCACGCCCTTGATGCTCTGGGCCAGCTTCGAATACCAGCCGGGCTTGTCCTTCAGCGTCTTCTTGATCGCTGCGACCAGGACCTCTTCCTCCTCGTTCTCGGGCTTCGGCAGGACGGAGGCGTCCTTTTCCGCGCGCGAGCCGAGATGGACGAGCAGGGTCGCGTCGCCGCCGTCGTCGAGGATCATGTTCGGCGAACCGCCGTCGGCCCATTCAAAGATCTTGTGCGTGTACTCCCAGTACTCGACCAGCGACTCGCCCTTGTAGGCGAAGACCGGCGTGCCGCTCGCGGCGATGGCAGCGGCGGCGTGGTCCTGCGTCGAATAGATGTTGCACGACGCCCAGCGGATGTCGGCCCCGAGCGCCTTGAGCGTCTCGATCAGGACGGCGGTCTGGATCGTCATGTGGAGGGAGCCGGCGATGCGCGCGCCCTTGAGCGGCTGCTGCTTGCCGAACTCGCTCCGCACGGCCATGAGGCCCGGCATCTCGGTCTCGGCGATGGCGATCTCGCGGCGGCCCCAATCGGCAAGCTTGATGTCGGCAACCTTGTAGTCGCTCTGCGCGGCCATACGATGCTCCTGAAGGATGCGGGGGGTGTTCCGGCCGTGTCGGCCAGCGCCGCGTAATAGCAGCCGGGCCGGGGCCCTTCAACGGGTTTTTGTGCCGGAGCGCGGCCTCCGGCGGTAGTACCCAGGATCAGGCTTGGACGTTGAAATCGTCCAGCAAAGCGGCGATTTTGGCTGAGTCGGACTGGTCCATGATCGCGCGGGCCCGGGTCACCGCCGCCCCCAGGGAAATCGCCCGGACACGCTGCTTGACGCGGGCGAGCCTGACCGTCGCCATCGACAGCTCGCGGAGCCCAAGGCCGATCAGCAAGGGGGTGAAACGCGGATCGCCGGCGATCTCGCCGCACAGGCTGACGGGAATGCGGTGCCTGAGCGCCGCCTCGGTCGTGAACTGGATCAGCCGCAGCACCGCGGGGTGCAGCGGGTTGAAGAGGTCGGCCACCTCCTCGTCGCCGCGGTCGATCGCGAGCGTGTACATCGTCAGGTCGTTGGTACCGATCGCGAAGAAATCGCAGACCTGCGCCAGGGCGTCGGCGGCCAGCGCCGCACCCGGTACCTCGATCATCGCGCCGACGGGGGGAACCGGGTCGGCGATCGGGGTGCCGCGCCGGACCAGCCGTCGCGCGACGCGGGCGAGGATCGTCCGCACCTCGCGGACCTCCGACGGCGTGGTCACCAGCGGCAGCAGGATGCGCACCGGCCCGTGCACGCCCGCCCGGAGGATCGCGGCGAGCTGCGCCTCCAGCAATGCGGGCTGCCGCAGCGACAGGCGGATGGCGCGCACGCCGAGGGCGGGATTGGGGCCAGGCGTGAAATCCTGGCCGAGCGCCGAGGCAATCTTCTCGCCGCCGACATCGAGCGTGCGGATCGTGACCGGACGCGGCGCCAGGCCCTTCACGATCTCCGACAGCACCGCGTACTGCTCCTCCTCGCTGGGCACCTCCTCGCGGTTCATGAACATGAACTCGGTGCGCAGCAGGCCGATGCCCATGGCGCCGACCGCGCGGGCAGCCTCGACCTCCCGCGGCAGCTCGATATTTGCCTGAAGGACGATCTCGATCCCGTCGCGGGTCACGCCCGGCAGTTTCGACAGCCGGGCAAGCTGGCGCTGGGCGCGCGCCTGCTCGATGCGCTTGCGCTCGTACGCATCGAGCGTGGCGGCGCTCGGATGAACGATGACGCGTCCGGCGTCGCCGTCGACGACGACGATGTCGCCGGAGCGGACGATATCGATCAGGCCGTCGGCGCCAAGCACCGCCGGCAGCCCGAGCGAGCGGGCCATGATCGCGGTGTGGCTTTCGCGGCCGCCGCTCACGGCCGCGAAGGCGGCGACGCGCTCGGGATCCATCAGCGCGGTGTCGGCGGGCGTGATCTCTTCGGCAACGATGATCGAGCTTTCGCGCAACTGCTTGAACGCCTGGAACGGGGTCTTGGTCAGATTGCGCAGCAGCCTGGCTCCGACCTCGCGCACGTCCTGGACGCGCGCCGCGAGATAGGGCTCGTGCATCGACTGGAAATCCTGCGCGATCGCCGCGACCTCCGCCTGCACGGCGGCTTCGGCATTGATGCGGTCCTCGCGGATGCGCCGGTCGACGCCGCGCACGAGCCGCGAGTTGGACAGCATCTGCGCGTGCGCGTCGAGCAGGTAGCCCATCTCCTCGGCCGCCGAGGGCGGCAGGCCGGCACTCTTCGACTTGAGCTTCGAAAGCTGCCGCACGGCCTTGTCCTGCGCGAGGCGCAGCCGCGCGCGTTCGCCCTCGACGTCGTCCGGCGCGAGCGTGTGTTCGCGCACATGGACGGCGCCCGTATCGTGCACGAACGCCGGGCCGATCGCGATGCCGGGTGACACGCCCAGCCCGTCCAGCGCGATCTCCTTTCCCGCCGCCGGAGCGTCGCGGCGCGACCGGGCGCCGGATCGCTTGCCGGCGGGCATCTCAATCTTCCTCGAATTTGGCCGCGATGAGGGCCGCGATCGCCTCGATCGCCGCCTCGGCCTGCGGTCCGGTGGCGTTCAGGCGGACCTGGCTGCCCGGGCTGGCGGCCAGCATCATCAGGCCCATGATCGAGCGGCCCGAAACCGACGTGTCCTTGTGCGTGACCGTGATGTTCGCGTCGAACTGGCCCGCGAGCTTGACGAAGCGCGCTGCCGCGCGGGCGTGCAGCCCGCGCTTGTTGAGGATCAGCACCTCGCGCTCGATCGAGCCGTCCTCATTGATGGTGTATTGCCGGTCGTTCAACGCGATTCGCCTGCGAGCAGTTGGGATGCGACGTTGATGTACTTGCGGCCGGCCTCGCGCGCCGCGGTCACGGCGTCGGCCAGCTTCTCGGTGTTGCGCACGCTGGCCAGCTTGATCAGCATCGGCAGGTTCATGCCGGCGATCACTTCGATCTTCGCCTTGTCGATGATCGAGATCGCGAGGTTGGACGGCGTGCCACCGAACATGTCGGTCAGGACGACGACGCCGTCGCCTTCCTCCACGCGCGCGACGGAATCCAGTATCTCCGCGCGGCGCAGCTCCATGTCGTCCTCCGGGCCGATGCACACCGCGGCCACGTTGCGCTGGGGGCCGACGACGTGCTCCAGGGCCGCGATGAACTCCGCGGCGAGTCGCCCGTGCGTGACCAAAACCATGCCGATCATCGGAATTCCTTCATCTGCGCGGATTTGTTAACGCGGCCGCTCGCGGTCGCGCTCCACGTCGCGATGGATCAGCGCGACGCGATAGTCAAGCTGCCGCAACTGCGCGGCGAGCAGTTCGGCGACGAACACCGACCGGTGCTTGCCGCCCGTGCAGCCTATGGCCACGGTCAGGTAGCTTTTTCCCTCGCGCTCGAAGCGCGGTAGCAGGGCACGCAACATGCCGCCAAGGCTTTCGATGAACGGGGCGAAGGCGGAGTCACGCCGGATGTAGTCGCCGACCGCGCGGTCCCGGCCGGTGAGCGGTTCGAGCTCCGCCTCGTAATGCGGGTTGGAGAGGAAGCGGACGTCGAAAACGAGGTCCGCTTCGCGCGGCAGTCCGTGGCGATAGGCGAAGGAGATGACCGAAACGGCCAAGCCCGCCTTGGCATCGAGCGCGAAATGCTCCTGCACCAGGCGCCGCAGCTCGGCCTGCGCCAGGCTCGACGTATCGAGGATCAGGTCGGCGCGGTCGCGCAGGGCGTGGACGAGGCTGCGCTCGGCCATGATGCCGTCGACGACGGGACGGTCGGCGGCGAGCGGATGGCGGCGGCGCGTCTCGGTGAACCGGCGGCGCAGGACCTCGTCGTCGCTGTCGACGAACAGCACGCTGACGCTCAAGGCCGGTTCCGCCTTCAGTCGGTCGATGGCGGACATGAACGGGCCGGTGCCGAAGTCGCGCGTGCGCGTGTCGATGCCGATGGCGATCGGCCGGTCGATGCTGTCCTCGGGCCGGACGAGCGATGCGAGCAGCGATAGGGGCAGGTTGTCGACGGCCTCATAGCCCGCATCCTCGAGCGCCTTCAGGGCGCTGGTCTTGCCGGCGCCGGACATGCCGGTGACGAGCACCACGCGGCGGCCCGTTGCGGCCTTCGGCTTCGTCTCCGTCACTCCCGGCAAGGTGCTCATCGCGATCAGGCGGCGAACAGCCGGCCGCGCGAGGCCTCGCGCGCGGCAAGACGGATCTTCGCGGGCGCGGATGCCTCGAAGGGGGAGAGCGCCAGCAGCGGCACCTCGAGGTCGAGCCATGTCCGGCTCTGCGCCGACGGCAGGCGCTCGACGCGGTCGGCGGCCACCAGATCCACCGCGAGGCCGATGCAGCATTCCGCGACATGCGCGAGCGGCACGATGCCGACGCCCCGCACCTCGATGCGCCCGGCGATCGTTGCCGGCGGCGAGGCGATCAGCCGCGTGCCGTCGCGCCGCAGCTCCGTCCGGTCGTCGGCCACAAGGCGGGCACCGGCATCGATCAGGCGCAACGCGAGGTCGGACTTTCCGCTGCCGGATTCGCCGAGCAACAGCACGCCGGTGCCGCCCAGTTCAACGCAACTGGCATGAATCTGGATGTGCGGCGGCGCCTGGCTCACGGTGGCCGGCAGGGTGTGACTGAATGGCTCGTCTTGTCAACCGCAGTGCAACATCTGGCGCCGGCATTAACAATCCTTAATCGACGGGCAGCCGGATGGTGAAGCGGGCACCGCGCACCTCGCCATCCGCGTCGCGGCGGTTCTCGGCGCCGATCGTGCCGCCATGCGCATCGATGATCTGGCGCGAGATCGACAGGCCCAGGCCGGAATGGGTGCCAAACTTCTCGCCCTTTGGCCGCTCGCTGTAGAAGCGCTCGAAGATCGCCTCGCGCTTGTCCTCGGGTATGCCCGGGCCTTCGTCCTCGAAGGTGATCTCGACCACGCCGCCGCGGGCGCCGTCCCTGATGCGCTGCGCGGCGATCCGGATCGTGCCGCCGGGCGGGCTGAACGAGATGGCGTTGGCGATGATGTTGCGGAACACCTGGCCCAGCCGGTCTTCCAGGCCCGGCACGACGAGCGCTCGCGCGCCGACATCGAGGACGAGGCGCTGGCCGTCCTCGCGCACGGTGGCCTCATGCATCTCCACCAGCGCCTGCAGCATCGAGGCGACGTCGATCGGCTGCGCCTCGGCGCGCGACAGCTCGGCATCGAGGCGCGATGCGCTGGATATGTCGCCGATCAGCCGGTCGATGCGCGCGATGTCCTCGAGCACGATGCTCATCAGCCGCTGCTGCTGCGCCGGGTCCTTCACGCGCGACGCCGTCTCGATCGCGCTCTTGAGCGACGTCAGCGGGTTCTTGATCTCGTGCGAGACGTCGGCCGCGAAGCGCTCGATCGCATCGAGTCGCTTCCACAACGCTTCGGTCATTTCCTTGAGGGCGCCCGACAGCTCGCCGATTTCGTCGCCACGGTTGGTCATGTCCGGGATCACCGGCTGCGCGCCGGTCTTGAGCGCGCCGGGCCGGCCGGTCGCAAGCCCATGCCCGCGCCGCACGCGCTCGGCCGCGACCGCGAGCCGGCGCAGCGGCCGCGCGATCCTGCTGGCGAGATAGACGGACAGAAGAAAAGTGACGATCAACGCCATCCCGAACAGTTTCAGGATGTCGAAGCGCAGCGAACGCAGATTGTGGTCGATCGTCGTGCTGTCGGACGCCAGCATCAGCACGCCCAGCACCTGTTTGAAGCGCTGCACCGGCACCGCGACGGTCAGCACCACGTCGTTGCCGCCGCCGGCGCGCAGGCGCATCGCTCCCTCGCCGGACAGCGCGGTGCGCGCCTCCTCGTAATCCTCGACGCGCGGCGCCAGAATCTCCTGATAGCGCGGCAGATCGGTGCGCCGCGGCAGCCAGTTGACGACAATGTCGTAGACGGCATTGGCGATGTTGGTCAGCGGCCCGGGTGGGGGACCCGGCGGCGGGAGCTGCTCGATGAGGACCAGTCCGCCGGGGCGGCCCAGCACGCGGCTGTCGGCCACGATCTCTCCGGTGGCGGCGAACAGGCGCGCATGCGTGTTGGTCGGCTCGACTAGGCGGCGCAGGATGTTGCGCGCCGTTTCCGGCGTCAGCCGCGCGCCCACCGCCTCGTCGTTGACATCGGTCGCCGCCTCGCCGAGCGCCGCCGCGATCATCTCGCCTTGAGTTGCCAGCGCGCGGAACTGCGCATCGATCAGCGAGCGCCGGTAGTCGTCGAGGTAGAGCAGGCCCGCGACCAGCAGGGCCAACGGGATCGAATTGACGATGAGGATCCGGCGCGTAAGCGGCGACCACCTCCTGCGCTGGCGCGGCGGCTCGGGCACCCGGGGCTTCGCGCGGCGCGGCTCGAGCACAGGCTCGGCGCGACGCGGCTCCAGCACCGGAGGCTCACGCTGGTCGGGGATCAGCCGACGCGGCGCCCGAATCGCCATGGCCAAGCCTGTATCCCGTTATTTATCGCGGTAGCGGTAGCCGAGGCCGTAGAGCGTCTCGATATGGCCGAACTCGGAATCGACGACCTTGAACTTCTTGCGCAGCCGCTTGATGTGGCTATCGATCGTGCGGTCGTCCACATAGATATGCTCGCCGTAAGCCGAGTCCATGAGCTGATCGCGATTCTTGACCATGCCCGGCCGCTGCGCGAGCGCCTTGAGCAGCAGGAACTCGGTCACCGTCAGCGCCACTTCGAGCCCCTTCCACGAGCAGACATGCCGCGCGGGGTCGAGCGTCAGGTCGCCGCGCACGATCGGCGGCTCGGCGGCCGCGGCGGCGGGGTTCGCCGTCTTGTCGCGCAGAAGCTCCTGGCGGCGCAGGATCGCGCGGATGCGCTCCACCAACAGCCGCTGGGAGAACGGCTTCGTGATGTAGTCGTCGGCCCCCATGCGCAGGCCGAGCACCTCGTCGACCTCGTCGTCCTTCGAGGTGAGGAAGATCACCGGCAACTGGCTCTGCTTGCGGATGCGGCCCAGCAGCTCCATCCCGTCCATGCGCGGCATCTTGATGTCGAGCACCGCGAGATCCGGCGGATTGGTGTTGAGCTCGCGCAGCGCCTCGACCCCGTCGCTATAGGTCTTCACGCTGAAGCCCTCGGCCTCGAGCGCGATGGAGACGGAGGTCAGGATGTTGCGGTCGTCGTCGACGAGGGCGATGGTCTGCGGCACGGTTGCTCTTCCTTTTTCGAGTCGGCTCGACCGCCCGCCAGAGGACGGGATCGCGGCCCGGACACCGGCGCCTTTATCCGGTGGATAGTGGGGCGAAATATGGTCGGATTGCGGCGCAATCGCGGTCGAACACGCCTCGATTGACGCCTCATTGCCCGCCGACTATGGATTATAGACAATTAACTGAATCGGTAGAACCCCGCTTCCTGTGCGGGCTTTTGCCCTGACGAGGACAGCATGACCCAGCGCCCGATCGACCGTCCGAGCGTTGCCGCAATTTCACAAGGGGCACTCCCTGCGGTTGTCGCGATCGTGCTCGGTGTTTTCGTCGTGTTCGGGGTCGGCTTCGCGGGTCCGTCGGTGATCCATAACGCGGCGCACGACTCGCGCCACTCCTTCGCTTTCCCCTGCCACTGACGGTGGATCGCATGCTGCGTCGTATCCTTCTGATCGCGGTCATCGCCGGCGCGGTGTCGGGCCTGATCGCAACCGCGCTGCAGGGCGCCAAGCTGTGGCCGCTGATCGCCGCGGCGGAGCAGTTCGAGCAGCCCGGCGGCGAAAGCCATACGCATGCCGAAGGCACGCCCGCCCATAGCCACGGCGACGGCGACGAATGGCAGCCGGCGGACGGCGCCGAGCGGATCGCCTTCACGGCGCTGTTCAACATCCTTGCCGGCTTCGGCTTCGCGCTGCTGCTGAACGGCGCCTTGTTGCTTCGCGGCGCGATGGCCCAGGGCGGGCCGCTCGACGCGGCGACCGGCGCCATGTGGGGGCTTGCCGGCTTCGTGTGCTTCGCGCTGGCGCCCGCCCTCGGCCTGCCGCCGGAGCTGCCGGGCATGGCCGCGGCCGAACTGCTCGACCGCCAGCTCTGGTGGATCGCCACGGCGCTGGCCAGCGCCGGCGGGCTGGCGCTGCTCGCCTTCGCCCGCCCGGCCGCCCTGAAGGCCCTCGGCGTCGTCGTGCTGGTCGTGCCGCATATCATCGGCGCCCCCCATCCGCACGAGACCGGCACCGTGCCGGCCGAGCTCGCGGCGCAGTTCGCCGCCGCCTCGCTGGTCGCGGCCGCCGTCTTCTGGATCGTCCTCGGCGCCCTGTCAGGCTGGCTGCACCGCCGCCTGGCCTAGGCCTGAAACCCGCCCGGCCGGGGGCGGCCGTGCTATTTTCGCGGCGATGACGGAAGACAGCCCCGGTGCCATCGCCCGCGCCGTGATGCGCGGCGTCGACCGCGCGACCCTGGCGACCGTGCTGCGCGCGGAGCAGCCCGACGCCGGCGCGCCGTACGCCTCGCTCGTGCTGGTGGCGCTCGACCACGATGCGAGCCCGCTGCTCCTGATCTCCGGCCTCGCCGACCACACGCGCAACATCGCGCTCGATCCGCGCGTGTCGCTGCTGTTCGACGGCACGGCGGGGCTCGAGGAGCCGCTCACCGGCCCGCGCGTCTCGGTGCAGGGTCGCGCCGCGCGCACCGACGACGCGCGTGCCCGCGCGCGTTTCCTCGCGCGCCACCCTGGGGCGGCGATGTATGCCGGCTTCAAGGACTTCGCCTTCCATCGCGTCGAGATCGCGCGCGCCCATCTCGTCGCCGGCTTCGGCCGCATCCACTGGATCGAGGCGCGCGATGTCGTGCTCGACACCGGTGCCAGCGCGGCCCTCGCGGAGCACGAGGCGGCGATCGTCGAGCACATGAATGCCGACCATGCCGACGCCGTGCAGCTCTATGCGACCCGCCTGCTCGGCCGGGCGGGCGAGGGCTGGCGGATGACCGGCATCGATCCCGAGGGCGTCGACCTGCGCCGCGGCGGCGAGGTCGCGCGCCTGGCCTTCACCACGCCCGTCCACGACCCTGAATCGGCGCGGGCCGAGCTCGTGCGCCTCGTGAAGCGCGCCCGCGACGCCGTGTGAGCAGGGGGTGTTCCACTGTTCCGCGAAGAATGTCTGTCGCGGTGGCCGCGATCCGGGAGATTGGCCGGCCTGCAGCGCCGGCGGGCAGGTAATTCTCTGAAACAAAACGCATTTCGGCTGCTTCGCCTGCTTCGATGCTTTCATCCCTTTCGTCTCCCTCGGGCTTGACCCGAGGGCCAGCAGCGGTGCTTCGGCAAGGGCGGACCTGAGTCCTCGGGTCAAGCCCGAGGACGCCACTGTTTTTTTGATGGTGTGGTTCCAAACGGAAACGCCCGCCGGTCGTCTTCGTATCAAGTCGGAGGACGACCGCTCGGGCGCAGTTCTGGCCCGACGAGTGAGCCGCAGATCGCCAGCGCGGTCAATACGGAATCACGCCGGTACGGCGGGGTGCGATCAGATCTTCTTTCTCGCGATTCGTATTTCCCGAAGGATATCCAGCACGACCGGATCTCGCTTATCTGTCGGCTTGGCCTCCTCGGTCAACGATTTGATCTGGAGCGCGACGGCATGCATGGCGTTGTAGGTTGCAAGCAGGTCCGGGTCGTCCTTGCCCGATGACTCCCTGACCGTAGCGGGGAGGAAGCGGAGGGCGAGGTAACGCAGGAGCCGCCGGTCGACCCCCGATGGGATCGTATCCACCTCGAAGGGCGGGTGGCGGGCGCCTGCTACGACCTTCCTCTCGGTGCCTTTCTCGAAGTCATTGTAATATTTGAGCACCCACGTCAGGAGCTCGTACTCGGTCTCGAGGTTGGCACGCAAAGCGCCGACATCGTCGGTGTCTTCCACCAGGATTTTCTCCAGGGCCGCCGCTTCGGCCTCCGACATCAGGATGTCGTCCAGCACGGGAAACGCTGTCGCAGGAAGAGTCCTGGACGTCTCGACGACGTCGATCATCCGCTCCAGCAGGAAACTGCCTTCTTCCACCGTCACGAGCCAGTCCTCGAAGAAATCCTGCACCTGCATCTTCATCGCGATGTCGATCGGCACGTGGACGGGGCCGAGGTTCTTCGCCTCGCCAGGACGTAGGTCCGCGGACGCTGTAGACGCTTGACCGGCAGCTCCCGCGGCCTTTTCGACGAGATAAGTGGCGGGCTCCGTCAGGGCAGGGCTACCTTGAAACTTTGCGACGACGGGCTTGGCCTTCTCGCGTGCCTCGAGCACGACCTCCTTGATCTCTTTCCGAACCCCCTCAATCTTCCGCGCGGACTGTTCACTGGACTGTCTGGCCTTTCGCCGCTCTTGCTCCAGCCGGGGAATTTCCTGCTGTTCCGCCCGCGAAAGGCGCGGGCGATTGAGCTCACGGGACAGGGCTTTCAGGCGACGGCGTGATGCGATGCGCTCGACGAAGGCGGGACCGGCGCCCTTGCGCCCTATGACGCGCGCCACGCCGGTGAGCATGAACACCGCCGACGCCAGGCGAAGCAGGATTCTGCCGGCGAAAGCAGCGGGAAACGCGACAATCGCAACCTCGATGACGAGCGCCATCAAGGCGCCGGCAATGGTGGTCTCCTTCGGCTCTTCCTGGAAGTCGAGGCGCTTGGTTTGAACCGTGTCGACGGCATTCTGAACGCCGTCGCGGTGAGCGCTGGCGAGGACCCGAAGCTGATGCAGAAGCGTTCCACGCCGGAACAGCTGCGCCTGCAGGATCAACGAGATCTCGGACCAATCGTCGTCCTCGGCCAGCGAGAAGAGTTGCGCAACCGGATCGTCGCCGATTTCGAACAGGGCTTGCGCGCGCGCGAGCTGGGCCGTCTGTTTGGGCTGGCGCAGCTCGAAGCGGGACGAGGCGTCCGGGCCTGCGAGCACCAGCAGCACGAAGAAGCCCAGATGACCGGAGGCCGAGGCGACCTCGACGACGTCCTGGCGGCTGCCTTCGATCGATATGAAGAGCTGGGGCGGTATGGCTGTGTTGTCGTTGTTGAACGCGCGCAGCTCCAGTGCCGTCGCGCGTCCCGAGCCATCGCTCAGTGTCACGACTGCCCTGCCACTCAGCGTCGGGAGCACATCGGGTCCGAACGGACGCTCGCCCAGCGCATGGCGCAAGGTGGGATCGCTGGAAGACCCGTCGAGGGCCATCCCGGGCCTATTCCGCGCCCGAATCCGAGGCGCGGCCACCAAGCTTCGATGTCTCGCCCTTGATCTGAGTCACTCGGGCGGTTGCCAGGTCGGCCTGCGCTTGGGCCAGCTGGGTCTCGATGCGGCGACGATCGAGCAGATAGGGCTCGAGAGCCTCGCAACGGCCGACAGCGGACTCCATGTAGAGCGCCGGCGTCGGCAGCGAGACATCCTTCGCGTGGGTGTCGTCGATCGGCGGATAGTCCGTCCCGTCGATGCGATCGGTTCCATGCGGATCATAACTTGCGATCTGCTGAACCAGGGCCGCAGCCGCGGCCGGCTCCAGCGCCGACAGCCGCAACGGGAGGATCGCCCGGCTTCCCACGAATCCGAGCACGCGGTTCTCCACATGCAAGTGCAGGCCCTTGAGCCGCAACCGCTCGTATCGGGCGTTTGCGTCTTCCAGCTTCCAGATCTGGTTTGTGTAGTAGATCTTGTTGGCTTCGAGGTGCAGCTTGAGCTTCTCGAATTCGGCATGGATCATCGCCAGTTCCTGCAGCGAGAAGAGCTGCGGCGGCGGATCCTTCGCGGGCGGCAGCGATGCCTCGCCGCCGGTCTCGGGAAGCGCAACGCTGCTTGCCTCATAGGCCCGGAGCTCTTGCTTGGCCTTGCCGATGAGGGACGGCAGCCCGGCATTGTTCTCGATGAAAGCGAGTTCGAGAATGACCACCGCGAGTACCGGGAACGGGACGATCAGTAGGCTGGAGAGGTTGGCGGCGACAATGCTGGCCGCAATCATTTTGAGCGAGGTCACCCACTCGTCGTCGAGGCCGGCGACGAACTGTGACAAGGCCTGAACGATTGCCGCTTCCGAACTCGTATCCGCGAGCGCCGAGGAATACGCGCGCGCCTTCGACTCGATTCCCGGCGTCACCGTCTTGAACTTCAGCCAGAAGTTAAACAGCCCGAGCGTATCCTCCGCGGCTGCGCGCTGCACCTCCGTGATGTCGATTCCGTCAAGCGGGTTGTAGTACTCCGCCAGCGTTTTTGCCGCCTTGAGGAGATCGGCCTGAAGAAACTGGTCGATGACTTTCTGCAAGTTGCGCGCGACCGTCACGACCGGCTTCTGCGGGGTTTCCGGGGAGGGCTGCGCACCAATGCTTTGATTGGCGGCCTGCTCGATCTCGGCCTTGATGAGCGCCGCCCGGTCGAACCAGCCCTGCGCAACCATCTTCTTGGCGGCCTCAAATCCCGGGAGATAGTTGCGGCTGAGGAGCGCCCGCTGCAGCCGATCCTCATAGGCTAGAACGAAGCCGGGATCGATCGGACCGAGGTCCGGGTTCTCGACCAGCACGCAAAAGCGGCGCGTGTCGACCAGCAGCGTACGCACCTTGTAGTTTTCCAGCACTTCGAAGCAGTTGAGCGTGAGCGTCCGTGAGGCGTTGGGGTTGCGGATCTTGCGCGTGGTCCGATCCTCGCGACCCGACTCGCTGGTCTCGACCACCTTGACCTGCTGGGTGGATTTGACCCGCTCACTCGAGCGCGCGGTGGCTTCGTTGATCTGGTTGATGGTCGACTGGATGTTGGTCTTTACCTGCCCGCTGACCGAAGCGTTGGCGTCGAGGTTGACCGGGACGCCTTCGATCGGCAGCGGAATGCCAAGGCCAATGTCGGCGCCCGAATCGGTGGTTTCCGAAAGATCGCGGGCGATGCTGACCGCGACCCGGTTGAGGGAGCTGGTCTCGAGATTGCGCTCCATCTCGCTGCTGACAGTGCGCTCCTCCTCGGTCTTCTGCTTTATCCAGGTGAATACCTCGAGCGTCAGCTCTTCCTGCGGCGCAAGCGTGATCGAGTTCACGAGCGCGCCACGAGAGTATCCCTGGAGGTCCCAGCTCTGCTCGAAGGTCGTGAAGAGACCGATTTCGTAGCGCGGGAGTGGGGGCCTGTTGTGCGGCGGCTGGAGACCTGCCATGGCTGCGCAGCGCGGCCAGCGATAGTCACGAACGAAGGTTTCGTAGATGCGGAAGAAGATGTCCGAGTCGATGTCGTCGAAGTGCACGAAAGGACTTGGCCGGCCGCGATCGCGTTGACCCGAACGCCAGTCCGCCAACAGCGCTCCCACGACCTCGCAGAATACGTCGTCGGCAAGTCCCGACGGATAGTTGTTGAGCGGTTCGTAGTCGCGGATGTCATCGATCAGGTAGCTCGACGATGATGACGCACGCGCGGATCCCGATGGCCGGAGCATGAGCCTTACCTGCCGGCCGCCGACCGTTGCGGTCACGGACAGGCCACGCTCGAGGCGACTGAGCTTGCCGGTGGACAAGCTGGCATTGCCGCTCAGGAGTTCGATGTCCGTGCCGTTTCGCGGGTCGAGCGTCACCACAAGCGGCGTGACGCGCGAGGCGGTGTCGATCGCTATCCGGACAGCCTTGCCGTCAAGGGGGTAAAGCAGCGTTCCGCGCTTCAGCAGAAGGCGCTTCTCCGCCGGACTGAGTGTCACGGCGGCTGCTCCGAGCCGCAGCGGCTTGTCCGTTGCGAGTTCGCCTTCCGAGACGAGCTTGACCTCCGGTTCGGCGGTTTCCGTCCGTTTCGCGTCAAATGGGAGATACGCGCCCTCGAGGCTGACCTTGATGGGTTGCTCGCCGGACGCGCTCAGGCGCACCTCGCCATACTTTTCGCGAAGCGCGGGAAACAATGTCGGGATCGGCAGGGCAAGGCGTACGACACGTTTGCGGTCAGTCGCGCCCTTGCTGTTGAGCACCGCGGTCTTCATCTGAGCCGCATACGCGATCTGATCGAGCGTCTTGTCGAAGACCTGTATGCGGTAGAATGCAATGCGGTACGCAGCCGGATTGACAGGAAGCACCTTGTCGCACGGACCTTCCGGCTGAAAGATTTCGGACTTCATGATGGTCGGACCGGGTTCCGCCCGCCCGCCTAATTCTTGCGCGCCCCGTCGATTGTATCGGCCGGGTCCCGCACAACCGATCCGGGGGAGCCGGTATCCCGATCCGCAATTCGCTGTAGCTCTGCCGCCGGGTGCACACCGGTCTTCGCGTGCGCCCGACCCTGCGGCCGCTAAAACGAAGCGCCCGCGCGATCCGGTCGGATGGCGCGGGCGCAGTGTTTCTGCCGCTGAGTCAGCGGCAAAGACGGTTTGCCGTCAAGACGGTTTCTTCAGGCGCGGCGGCGGCGCAGCGCGGCCAGCCCGAGCATGCCGAGGCCGAACAGGGCCATGGCGTGCGGCTCCGGAACGTCCCGCGTCGTCGGCGCATCGAGTCCGATCTGGATGCCGCGGAGCGTCCAGTCGTCATCGTCCTCGGTGGCCCAGATCTCGAAGTTGCGGCCGAGCAGGTTCAGCTCCACCGTGCACTGCGCGGTGACGCAGGACGTCAGGGCGAGGGTCTGCGCGTCGCCGTTGGTGTCGATGTATCTGAGCAGGGCGTCGTCGGTCCCGTCCGTGTCGATGCGGTCGAAGGTCAGCGACACCAGCAGGTACTCGAACTCGTCCGGCGCGCCGGCCAGCGAAATCGCGATGCCCTCGTTCTCGTTGCCGTAGGCGCCGTCGACTTCCTTCCACTTGTTGTTGCCGCCGGGAGCGCCGTCGTCATTGGTGCCGGGGGCGCTGCCGTCCTGGTCGCAGGAAGACGGATCGAAATTGAAGCAGAGGCCGAGCCCGACATTGAACCGGCCGAGATGCGGGGTCGTGCCCGTCGCACCTTCCGTGATCGCCGACAGGGTCAGATTGTGGTTGGCGCCGAAGCCGAGGCTGCCGAGCAGGGTCGGATTGCCGACCAGCAGGGGATCGAGATTGTAGCTGAACGAGGTCGCCCACGTACCGGTCGAGCTGATCGCCGTCGTCGACCCGGCCGTCAGGTCGATCGTCAGGAGGTCTGCTTTGGCGGCCGTCGCGCCCATCAGGAAAGACGCGAGCGTTACCGCGCCAAGAATCCGCTTCATGGAGTGCACCCCTCAAGTAGAAGCCTGGGCCATAACCACCCGCGCCCAGGTGCTCTGATGAAAGCAAGGGGCATGCCGATCTTGTGAGGATGCAAGCCGTTGATTTAAGTGGAAAAAATCACGGTGTTTTCAGTCCTCGCCAGGTCCGGCCGGAAGACGTCAATTCTGCTGACCCCGGAAAATGGCCTCGGGCGCTCGTCAATCCATTTAATATATGTTTCACAATGACTTAGCGTCGGGGCGGCGGCTTCGGCCGGCACGGCCGGGTTTGTAACGGGATGCGACAGTCCTGATTACCGGAGATTGCAACCGGTTCCGTCATCCAACCGTCACGGTCCTGACTTGCTCGCCGCTGTACACCTTGCGGCGTGCCTGATACATCACGCTCCTCGCATGACGGTTTTGTGACGGTCGGCGCGCTGGCGCGCCCGACCCCCGTGCCAGCCAAAGGACGCATGTCGGACATACGGCTCGAACGCATCTCGAAGGCCTGGGGCCCGACGCGCGCGGTCGACGGCGTGAGCTTCACGGTCCGGGAGGGCGCCTTCACCGTCCTGCTGGGCCCGTCCGGGAGCGGTAAGTCGACGGTGCTGCGCCTGATCGCCGGGCTCGAGGACGCGACCGAAGGCCGGATCTTCATCGCCGGCAAGGACGTCACCGACCTGCCGCCGGCCGAGCGCGAGATCGCGATGGTGTTCCAGTCCTATGCGCTGTTCCCGCATCTGGACGTCGCCGAAAACATCCTGTTCGGCCTCAAGGTGCGCCGCGTCGCCGCCGCGGAGCGCGCCGAGCGGCTCAAGCGCGTCGCCGACCTGCTCGGCCTGTCGGCGCTGCTTGCACGTAAACCCTCGCAGCTCTCGGGCGGGCAGCGCCAGCGCGTGGCGCTGGGCCGCGCCATCGTCGCCGAGACGCGCATCTGTCTGATGGACGAGCCGATGTCGAATCTCGACGCGCAGCTCCGCGCCGAGATGCGCCGCGAGATTCGGGGCCTGCAGCAGCGCCTGGGCATGACGATGATCTACGTCACGCACGACCAGACCGAGGCGATGACGATGGCGGACCAGATCGTCCTGCTCAAGGACGGCCGCATCGAGCAGGACGCGGCGCCGCACGAGCTTTATGAATCGCCGGCCAGCGCCTTCGTCGCGCGCTTCATCGGCACGCCGCCGATGAACGTGGTCGCGCTGGCACCGGCGGCCGGCGGCGCGGCGCTCGCCGGCACCGAAGGGCCCGTCGTGGTCAAATCGGCGGACGCGGCGCTGCTCGGCGTGCGTCCGGAGAATGTCCGGCTGTCGGACGGGGCCGGCATTCCCGCGACGGTCGTCGCGGTCGAGTATCTCGGCGCCGATACCATCGTCACGGTCCGCGCGGGCTCCGAGACCATCGCGCTGCGCGCCGCGGGCAGGCTGGTCCTGCAGGCCGGCGCGGCGGTGCGGATCGCATGGGATCCGGACGGCATCCATCTTTTCGATCGCGCGACAGGAAAGCGGCGGCATGGCCATGCCGCGCACGCCGCGGCATAGACGGTCTTCAGTCAGGTTTTAGTTCAAGGGAGGAAGCAGATGAAAAAGTGGTTCAGGCAATGGTGGCACGGCGCCATGCTGGCGCTGGCACTCGTGTTCGGCACGGCGCAGGCGCAGGCCGTCGAGCTGACCATGTACTATCCGGTCGCAGTCGGCGGACCGATCACCAAGATCATCGACGACATGGTCGCGCGCTTCGAGAAGGCGAATCCCGGCATCAAGGTGAAGCCGGTCTATGCCGGCAACTACGACGACACGCGCGTCAAGGCGCTGACGGCGCTCAAGGCCGGCCAGCCGGTGCAGCTCTCGGTGCTGTTCTCGATCGACCTGTTCGAGCTGATCGACCAGGACGTGGTCGTGCCGTTCGACGAGGTCGCGACGAGCGCCGAGGACAAGGCCTGGCTCAAGAGCTTCTATCCGGCGCTGATGGCCAACGGGATCACCGGCGGCAAGACCTACGGCATTCCGTTCCAGCGTTCGACCATCGTCCTCTACTACAACAAGGACGCGTTCAAGGAAGCCGGCCTCGATCCCAACAAGCCGCCCAAGACCTGGGCGGAGATGATCGAGATGGGCAAGAAGCTGACGAAGAAGGACGCGTCGGGCAACGTGACGCGCTGGGGCATCAAGGTCCCGTCGACCGGCTACGCCTACTGGATGTTCCAGTCGTTCGCCATCGAGAACGGCGAGGAGCTGATGAACCAGGCCGGCAACCAGACCTATTTCGACAAGCCGGCGGTGATCGAGGCGCTGCAGGCGTGGTCCGACATGAGCCGCAAGCACGGCGTGATGCCGACGGGCACGGTGGAGTGGGGCACGCTCCGCCAGGACTTCACCGAAGGCACCACCGCCATGATGTGGCACACGACCGGCAACCTGACGCCGGTGCGCCAGAACGCGAAGTTCGATTTCGGCGTGGCGATGCTGCCGGCGAACAAGCGGCCCGGCTCGCCGACCGGCGGCGGCAATTTCTACATCTTCAAGAAGGCCTCGCCGGAGGAGCGCAAGGCGGCGCTCACCTTCATCAAGTGGATGACGTCGCCCGAGGTCACGGCGGAATGGAGCATCGCGACGGGCTATGTCGCGATCAGCCCGGCGGCCTACGACACCGCGGCGATGAAGAAGTATGCCGCTGACTTCCCGGCGGCGCTCGTCGCGCGCGACCAGTTCCAGCACTCGGTCGCCGAGTTCTCGGTGCACGAGAACGCGCGCGTGAAGAAGTTCCTCGACGACGCGATCCAGTCGGTGCTGACCGGCGCCAAGCAGCCCGAAGAGGCGCTGAAGTCCGCGCAGCAGCAGGCGGACCGGGTGCTGAGGAGCTATCGATAGTCGGCGACATCGGAGTGGCGGACGGACCCTCATCCCCCGCCTTCTCCCGCAAGCGGGAGAAGGGGCGCGGCCCAGCGCTTTCCGGGACCCTCTCCCGCTTGCGGGAGAGGGGAGGGTGAGGGTGGCGCCGCCGCATCGGTGCCTGACCGTGCGCGCCTCCTAGACGCCGCACCTTCCGACCGACCATGCACCCGCGCTCCCTCCGCATCCATCTCACCGGCTGGCTGCTCCTGCTGCCGGCGGCGGTGCTGCTCGTCGCGTTCACGCATTACCCGACCGTCGCCAGCCTGATCGACAGCTTCTTCTCGACGCCGCGCGCCAACCGGCCGTCGCGCTTCGTCGGGCTCGACAACTACGCGACGATGATCGAGGACCCGGTGTTCTGGAAGGTGTTCTGGAACAACATCTGGTTCGCGGCGGGCACCATTCCCGCCAGCATCGCGCTGGCGCTGCTGATGGCGGTGTGGGTGAACGAGCGCATGCCCGGCCGGCCGTTCCTGCGCATGGCGTATTTCACGCCCACCGTGCTGCCGATGATCGCGGTCGCGAACATCTGGCTGTTCTTCTACACACCCGAATATGGCCTGCTCGACCAGATCCGCGGCCTGTTCGGCGCGGCCGGGCACAACTGGCTCGGCAGCCCGTCGACGGTGATGTGGTGCATCATCGTCATGACGATCTGGAAGGAAGCCGGCTTCTTCATGATCTTCTACCTGGCGGCGCTGCAGTCGATGTCGCCGGAGCTGGGCGAGGCGGCCTCGCTCGAAGGCGCCAGCCGCTGGTATTTCTTCCGCCGCGTGACCTTCCCGCTGCTGATGCCGACGACGCTGTTCGTGATGATCAACGCGGTGATCAACTCGTTCAAGCTGGTCGACCAGCTTTTCGTGCTGACCAAGGGCGGGCCCGACAACGCCAGCTCGCTGCTGCTCTATTACATCTACGAGGTCGCGTTCAGCTTCTGGGACACGGCTTATGCCGCGACCCTGACCGTGCTGCTGCTCGTGATCCTGATCGTGCTGGCGATCGGCCAGTACGTCTATTTCGACCGCCGGGTCCACTACCAATGAGACGGCGGACGCCCGGCGCGGTGCTGGAGATCGTCGGCGCGTGGCTGCTGGCGATCGTCTGGATCGCGCCGCTGCTCTACGCCTTCTGGACGGCGTTCCATCCGCCTGAATACGCGACGCGCTTCGACCTGACGGCGCCGCTGACGCTCGAGAATTTCCACGCGGCCTGGGCGGTGGCGCCGTTCGCGCGCTACTTTCTCAATACCTTCATGCTGGTGACGATGGTGCTGGCGGCCCAGTTCGTGTTGTGCACGCTCGCCGCCTACGCGTTCGCGCGGTTCGATTTCTGGGGGCGCGAGCTGGCCTTCGGCCTCGTGCTGCTGCAGCTCATGATCATGCCCGAGGTGCTGATCGTCGAGAACTACCGCACCATGAGCCGCCTCGACCTCGTCGACACGGTGCTGGCGATCGGCCTGCCCTACATGGCGAGCGCGTTCGGCATCTTCCTGCTGCGCCAGACCTTCAAGACCGTGCCGAAGGAGCTGGAGGAGGCGGCGCGCGTCGAGGGCGCCTCGTTCCTGCAGACCCTGTGGAAGGTCTACGTGCCGCTGGCGCGGCCGACCTACATCGCCTACGCGCTCGTCTCGGTCAGCTACCACTGGAACAACTTCCTGTGGCCGCTGGTCATCACCAACTCGGTGACGACGCGGCCGCTGACGGTCGGGCTGGCGATCTTCGCCGCCCCCGAATCGGGCGTGAACTGGTCGATCATCAGTGCCGGCACCCTGATGGCCGTGGCGCCGCTGCTGCTCGCCTTCCTGCTGTTCCAGCGGCAATTCGTGCAGTCCTTCATGCGCGCGGGGATCCGGTGATCAGCATCGTCACCTGGAACGTGCAGTATGGCTGGGGCGCCGACGAGGTCCTCGACCTCGACCGCATCGCGACGACGATCAGGGCGATGGCGGATGCCGACGTGATCTGCCTGCAGGAGTTGTCGCGCCACGATCCGGAGCTCGATGACGGCGCCGGCGCCGACCAGGCGGCGTTCTTCAGCGCGCGCTTCTTCCAGTACGAGCCCTATTTCGGCGCGGCGCTCGACCGCGCCGGGTCGACGCGCTCGCGGCGGCGCCAGTTCGGCAACATGATCCTGTCGCGGCTGCCGCTGCTGGAGGTCCGCAGCTTTCCGCTGCCGCAGCCGGCGGAACCGGGCATCCGGCACATGCGCCGCGTCGCGATCGAGGCGATTGTCGCGGCGCCGGGCGGCCCGCTGCGCATCGCCACGACGCACATGGAGTTCCACTCGGCCGCGCACCGCATGGCGCAGGTCGACGCGCTGCGCGCGATCCATCAGGAAGCCTGCGCCAATGCGGCGTCGCCGCCGCTCGATCCCGGCGAAGGCGTCTACAAGGTCGTGCCGCGCCCACCGGTGGCCCTAGTCTGCGGCGACTTCAATTTCGTCGTCGACGATCCGGCCTATGCGCGGATGACGGCGCCGTTCGCCGACGGCACGCCGCCGCTGCGCGATGCCTGGCGCGTGCGCCACGGCGCGCGTCCGCACGACCCGACCTGCGGCATATACGACCATGCGCAATGGCCGCAGGGGGCTCACGCCCGCGACTTCTTCTTCGTCAGCGACGTGCTGGCGGACCGCATCCGCGAGGTCGCGGTCGACACGCAGACGAACGCATCGGATCACCAGCCGGTGCTGCTGGTGCTGGATTTCTAGAGGCCTCTCGGCTCGCTTGCAGCGCCACCCTCATCCCCCGCCTTCTCCCGCAAGCGGGAGAAGGTGCGCGGCCCAGCGCCTTCCGGGACCCTCTCCCGCTTGCGGGAGAGGGGAGGGTGAGGGTCGCGCCGCAAGTCCGATGCCTGGTGATCAGCGCCGCTGCGGCTTCGCCTGCGAGACCGGCTTTCCGCTTCCCTGGCCCGGGACCTCGTCCGCGCCATAGAGACGCTTCGCTTCGCCCTCCTCGGGCCCCATCGCGAAGAGCAGGTCGGCGAGGTCGTCGGCGTGCTCTTCCTCCTTGGCAAGGATGCCTTCCAGCATCACCCGTGACGTCGGGTCCTTCTCGCCGAAGAAGGTGATCATTTCGCGATAGCTGTCGATGGCGATGCGCTCGGCCACCAGGTCTTCGCGGATCATGTCGATGAGCGAGGTGCCTTCCTTGTATTCGGAATGGCTGCGTCCGATAAGCGTGGCGGGATTCATGTCCGGCTTGCCGCCAAGCTGCTTGATGCGCTCGGCGATCTGGTCGGCGTGCTGTTCCTCTTCCTTCGCGTGCTCGAGGAACTCGTCGGCGACCGCGGTCGAATGGATGCCGGTGGCCATGTAGTAGTGGAACCGGTAGCGCAGCACGCACACGATCTCGGTGGCGAGCGCTTCGTTGAGAATGCCGATGGCCTTTTCCTTGTCGAGGTCGTAAGCGGCGGTGATCGGGCCGTCCTCGATCTTCCGGCGCGCACGGTCGCGAATCTCCTGGATATCGCTCAGGAAGCTCATTTCTTGTCTCCCAATGGGCATGAGTGTGCAGAACCCAAACGGCCAAGCAGGGCGCAGGGTTCCGGCTGTACTGCAGACGTTGCGTTTACGGAAAGACCCTCATCCTCCGCCTTCTCCCGCAAGCGGGAGAAGGAACGCGGCCCAACGCTCCTCCGGGACCCTCTCCCGCTTGCGGGCGACGTCCATTGACGTCGGGGAGGGTGAGGGTGGCTCCGCCGGACTGATGTCAGGGACTACGCGAACGCCTTCCCGAAGAACTCTGCCAGTGCGAGGAACAGGCGCTTCTGGTTGGCGGGCTTGCTGATGCCGTGGCCCTCGTCGTCGAAGACGAGCGTGCCATACTTCACCTTTGCGGCATCGAGGGCCGCCTGCACGGCGCGCACGTTCTCGGGCGTGACGTTGGGATCGCGCGCGCCTTGCACGATCAAAAGCGCGCCCTTGATGTTGCCGACGAAATGAATCGGCGAGCGCTCGCGATAGCGCTCGGGCACCTGGGCAGGCGCGCCGCCCAGCATCTCCTCGCTGTAGGGGCGCAGGTCGGGCCGCGTCGTCTCGTAGTCGACGACGAGATCGGTCATGCCGCAGATCGGTGCCGCGGCCGCGACGATGTCGCGCGGCCAGCGCGTGATCGCGCACCACGAGGAATAGCCGCCATACGACGTGCCAGTGATGCCGACCTTGCCGGCGCGCGCCACGCCCTTGGCGATCAGGTGCTCGATGCCGGCGCGGATGTCGTCCTGCTCGGCGCCGCCCCAGTAGGTCTTCTTGATCGACTCGCGGAAGGGCAGGCCGAAGCCGGTGGAGCCGCGGTAATTGGGCTCCAGCACGTCGAAGCCCTGCGAGACGAAGAACTGCACCATCGCGCTGACGCGGTCCTCGCTGTGCGCGGTCGGCCCGCCATGCACGTGCAGGATCAGCCCGCGCGACGGCAGCTTCGTGCGGTAAAGCCAGCCCTGGATCTCCATCCCGTCGGTCGACTTCCAGCGTACGTCCTCGGCGGCGACGAAATCCGCGGGGCGCAGCTTCGTGATGTCCCACAGCCGCGTCAGCGTGAAGGATTCGACGTTGCGGTCGAGCCGCACGAGGTCGCGCGGCTGCTGCGCGCTGTAGACGGTGCCGACCCACTCCTCGCCGGTCCAGGCCAGCGGCATGAACACGCCCGGCCCCGCGCCGATCTCCGTCGCCACGCCGAGGTCTGGGTCGACGAGCGAGGCCTTGGGGCGCGCGCCGTCGATCTCCACGGCGACGATCGAGTCGATGCCGCGCGGCGCATAGGCGTATTCGAGGTTGCGCCTCGGGTCGTCGATCAGCCAGCGCAGGTCGCCCGTCTCGCGATGCCAGACGCCGAGCTTCTTGTGCGTCTTCGTCTCGGCGATGACGATGGCGCGCCTGCCGTCGCGCATCCACAGCGCGCGGACCTTCTGGTCGTCGCCGACATTGAACAGCTCCCTGTCGCCGCTGCCGTCCATGCCGACGAGCCACACCTGCTGGCCGGCCGGATGCAGGTCCTTGCGCGTGTAGAGGATGTGCGTGCCGTGCTCGTTGACCTGCGGCGCGCCGGTGCCGGGCTTCTTCGGCCGCGCGACGACGCGGCGCGCGCCGCTGGCGAGGTCGTGCGCGTAAACAAGATACGGCTCGATCTCCTGGCCGCTGTCGGGGTCGCGGTTGGCGGCGTAGACCAGGGTGCGGCCGTCCGGCGTCAGCTTGCCGCCGCGCAGGAAGTAGTGCGGGTCCTT
>JAESGS010000128.1_pt1 | contig 118285 bp, 114 predicted proteins | sample 9269761 | NCBI WGS metagenome assembly JAESGS01 (sample SAMN15741799, study PRJNA653493) | algae metagenome | isolation source: Cyanosarcina radialis HA8281-LM2 and co-occurring heterotrophs from damp... | place: USA: Makauwahi cave, Hawaii | collected 2011-01-06 | reverse complement strand
GCCCCCCCCCCCCCCCCGAGCTTCACACCTCGGACGCGATCCTCACCGTGAGGGAAAGGCTGACCCCCCTCCCTAACCCTCCCCCCCAAGGGGGGAGGGAACAAGAGGGTCGATTCGAGTGCCACAACGTGTGACATACCGGGTTTCTTTGTCAAAACGTGAAGTAGATGAACGTCTTCCCGCCGTCCGGGGCGAGTACCATCGCCACCGTCAAACAGACCGCGTACCCGACGCCCAGCACCGCGGCCGGGGCGCGCTCCCACAGCTTCTGCCACAATCCCTTTGCCACCAGGACGTGGCAGAACAGTATGAACAGCGCCGTGTACCACAGGCTGCGGTTGTGCAGCGGCAGCGTCAGGCCGTCGTGCCAGCCGAGCATCCGGCGGAACATCTCGATCGCCTTGTCCCACTCCGGCCGGAAGAACACCCAGCACAGCGACACGGCCACGAACGTCACCGCCACCCGCGCCGCCGTGCCGAGCCACGTCTTGAGGTATGCGTCCACCGTCGGCCGTGCCTCGGCCCACGCGCGGAACTGCCGGTGCAGGATCAGCAGCAGCCCGTGGAGCAGGCCCCACACCACGTAGGTCCAGTTCGCCCCGTGCCAGAGGCCGCCGAGGACCATCGTGAGCAGTAGGTTCCGGTTCGTCGCCCACGCCCCGCCGCGGCTGCCGCCGAGCGGGATGAACACGTAGTCCCGCAGCCACGTGCTCAGACTGACGTGCCACCGCCGCCAGAACTCGGACACGTTCGCGGCCAGGTACGGCATGTTGAAGTTCTGCGTCAGCTTGTACCCGAACAGGTGCGCCAGGCCGAGCGCCATGTCCGAGTAGCCGGAGAAGTCGCAGTAGATGCGGAGGGCGTAGGCGAGGACCGCCAGCCACAGGGCGCTCGTGTTGTGCAGTTCCGGCGCGAGGAACGGCCCCGGCACGCCGCCCGCGCCGTCCGTGAACACGGCCATCCGGTCCGCGATGGCCAGCTTCTTGAACACGCCGAGGAGGAACAACTGCAACCCGATCTGCACCCGCAGCCAGTTCCACCGCTTGACCCGGTGCGCCTGCCGGAGGAAGTCCCCGGCGCGGACGATCGGCCCGGCGACGAGGTGCGGGAAGAACAGGATGAACAGCAGGAAGTGCGGCAGGCTCGTCTCGGCCTTCACCTTCCGCCGGTACACGTCCACGGCGTAGCTGATCGCCTCGAACGTGTAGAACGAGATGCCGAACGGCACGAGGATGTCGAGCGGGCTGAGCGTCTGATACCCCGCGTCGAACCCGAACCGGCCGACGAGGGCGTGCAGCTCGTTGAGGAAGAACCCGCGGTACTTGAAGTAGCACAAGACGCCGAGGTTCATGCCGACGCTGGCGAACATCAACAGCCGGCGGTGGCGCTGCGTCTCGGTGCGGTCCATGAGCCGGGCGAGGGCGTAGTCGGCGAGCGTCGTGACGGTGACGAGCAGCGCGAGGCTGGCGTTCCACGCGGCGTAGAAGTGGAAACTGGCGACGACCAGTAGCCAGACGCGCACGGTGTTCCATCGCCGCGGGACCGTCCAGTACGCGACGGCGACGACGAGCAGGAACAGCAGGAACGCCTGCGTGTGGAAGAACGGCTCCGGCAGTTGCGCGTGCAGCCAGCGGAAGTACGGCAGCTCCGCGGCCCAGCGGGCCGCCTCGATCCGGTCCGGCGATTTCACGGCGTCGGCGACGGCGGACGCGAAGCCGGGGCCGGGGGTGGCGATCATCGTGCGACATCCTTGTCAGAACGAGAGGCGGCATCGTAACGGACGCGGGAAACGGGGGTCAAGGCGGGTTCGGGCGGCCCGACTTCCGAAGTCCGGCTTCGACTTCGGAAGTCGATCCCGTGCAGGGGCCTTCCGCCCCCCGTCTGTGTTGGTTCCGCTCGACTTCCGAAGTCGAAGCCGGACTTCGGAAGTCAGGGTCGGTGGAGTTGCGCAAGCCGTGACGGTTCTCATCCGACCACGGGTCGAATTCCGCGCCCGTGCAATCCACTTCGGCTAAGGTAACGTCCGATGTAATGAGACTACGCGCACCCACGGACCGACACTCATCATGCGACGCCACACGAAGCCGCGGAAGCTCCAGCCCGTCGTCCCGCTCGAAGACCGCCTCGCCCCGGCGACGTTCACCGCCACCACGGTCCAGGACCTCGACACCGCCGGCGTCAACCTCGCCACCGGGCAGCTCCCCGGCGGGCAGGTCACGTTGCGGTCGGCGATTCTGGCGGCGAACGCCACGGCCGGCGCGGACACCGTCGTCGCCCCCGCCGGGACGTACCTGCTGACCGTCGCCGGGGCGGAAGAGGACGCCGGCGTCACCGGCGACCTCGACGTGCTGGACGTGCTGACGCTGGAACTGGCCGGCGCGACGATCGACGCGGCCGGCCTCGGCGACCGCGTGCTGGACGTGCCGGACCCGATGGGCGTCGTCATCGTCAACGGCGGCGTGATCGTGAACGGTACGCACGTTGCGCCGGCCGGGACCGACGCGGCCGGTGGCGGCGTCCGGAGCAACGGCACGCTCGCGCTCAACGCCGTCACCGTCGTCGGCAACGCGGCGGTCGGCCCGGACGGGGTCGTCGGCAGCTCGTCGGCCGGGTCCGCGTTCGGCGGCGGCGTCGCGTCGTTCGGTACGCTCACCGTCACCGGCGGGGTGATTTCCAACAACACCGCCACCGGCGGCGACGGCGTCGAGAACGGCGAGCGCGGCGGGTCCGCGTTCGGCGGCGGCGTCCATGCGTCGTTCAGCGGGTCCACGCAAATCACCGCCGCCCGGATCACCGGCAACGCCGCCACCGGCGGGACGGCGTTCGGGTTCGGCGAGTTCAACACCGGCGGCGACGCCCGCGGCGGCGGGCTGTCCCTCGACGGCTCGGCCGCCGTCGTCGCCGGGTCGCGGATCGACAACAACCAGGCCCGCGGCGGGGCCGGGGCGCAGTTCGCGGCCGGCGGCGAGGCGACCGGCGGCGGGCTGTCCGTCGGCGCGAGTACCGCCGTCGTTCAGGACAGCACGTTCGACGCGAACCTGGCCGTCGGCGGCGACGGCAGCGGCGACGCGACCAACGGCGGGCTGGGCGGCGACGCCGGCGGCGGCGGGGTGGAGTTCAACGTCTTCCTCGGCACGGCCGCGTTCGAGAACAGCACCGTCTCCGGGAACACGGCCGTCGGCGGGGCCGGCACGCTCGGCGCGGGCAACGCCAGCCGCGGGCAGGCGGTCGGCGGCGGCGTGCGGCTCTCCGGGTTCTCGTCCACGTCGCTGATCGGCAGCGTCACGATCACGAACAACGAGGTCGTCGCCGGCGGCGGGGACGACGCCGTCGCGACCCGCGGCGGCGGCCTCGGCTCGACCGCGTTCAGCGGCGGGCCGAGCGACAGCGTCCGCGGCAGCGTCATCGCCGGCAACCGCGGCCCGATCGACCCGGACGTGTCCCCGCTCACGGGGGGCCAGGTGGTCCCGTACGTCTCCCTCGGGTCGAACGTCATCGGCGTCGCCGACCCGGCCAGCGGGTTCGCCGACGGCGTGAACGGCGACCAGGTCGGCTCCGCCGCGGCCCCGCTCGACCCGCTGCTCACGCCGCTCGGCTTCTTCGGCGGCGACCCCAACGCCCTCGTCCACGGCCTCAACCCCGGCAGCCCGGCCCGCGACAAGGGGAACGCCGGCACGCTGACGACCGACCAGCGCGGCCCCGGCTTCCCCCGCGTGGTGAACGGCACGGCCGACGCCGGCGCGTTCGAGGTGCAAGTCCCGGCGACGCTGACGCAGACGGTGACGGGAACCCCGGTCGCCGGGCAGCCGTTCACCGTGACCGGCAGCGTGACCGACCCGCGGTTCCAACCGACCGGCACGGTCACGCTGATCCTGAACGGCGCGCCGGCCGGGACCGGCGCACTGGACGCCGTGGGGAACGTGAGTTTCACCGCGACCGTCCCGACGGCCGGGCCGTTCACGGTCAGCATCGCCTACGCCGGGGACGCCGCGTACCTGCCGGCGGCCTCGACCGCGAGCACGTTCGTCGCCCTCGCCGCCACGACGACGGCCGCGAGCGCGAACCCGAACCCGGCGTTCGTGAACCGGCCCGTCACGTTCTTCGCGACCGTCACGCCGGCGTCGGCCGGCGTCCCGACCGGCACGGTGCAGTTCTTCCTGAACGGCACGGCGTTCGGCGCGCCGGTCGCCATCGACGCGGCCGGGAACGCCGTGCTGCCCACCCCCGCCGGGTTCGCCGTCGGGTCGTACCAGGTCTTCGCGGCGTACTCCGGCGACGCGGCCTTCGGCCCGTCGTCCTCGGCTCCGGTCACGCTCGTCGTCACTCCGATCCCGACGACCACGACCGTGGCCGTGGACCCGAACCCGGCGTTCGCGAACCAGCCGGTCACGCTGTCCGCGGCCGTCGCGTCCACGGCCGGCGGCACGCCGACCGGGGCGGTGCAGTTCTTCGCGAACGGGACCGTCATCACCGGGGCCGTGCCGCTCGACGCGACCGGGACCGCCGCGGTGCAGCTGCCGTTCGCCGTCGGGTCGTACCAGATAACGGCCGTCTACTCCGGCGACCCGACGTTCACCACTTCAACGTCCGCGCCGGTCGCGCTCGTGGTGAACACGATCCCGACGACGACCACCGTGACGGCCGCGCCGAACCCGGTCCTCGCGACCGACCCGGTCACGTTCACGGCCACCGTCGTCGGGGACGTAGGCGGGTCGCCGACCGGCGGCACGGTCACGTTCGCCGTGGACGGGTCGCCGGTCGCGACCGTGGCCGTCGTGAACGGGCAGGCCGCGTTCACCCTCGCGGCCGGCCTGCCGGTCGGCGACGGGGCGTACTCGATCCTCGCCGCGTACTCCGGCGACCCCGCGTTCCAGGGGTCGGCGTCGATCCCGGCGACACTGACGGTGAACCCGGTTCCGACGCGGACGACGCTCGCCGTCGTGCCGGCGACCGGGTTCGAGGACACCGCGTTCACGTTGACCGCCGCCGTCGCGTTCGACACCAGTACCGCCGTCAACCCGGCCATCCTGAACGGCACGGTGAACTTCTTCAACGGGACCACGCCGCTCGGTTCCGCGGCGGTCACGAACGGCGTCGCCACGCTCACCCGGTCCGGGCTGCCGGTCGGCGCGAACGCGCTGTCGGCCGTGTTCGTCCCGGCCACGAACGACCTCACCGGCAGCACCGGCACGGCGACCGTCACCGTCGCGGCGCGGCCGGCGATCCGCGAAATCTTCGCCGCGAGTTCCGGGTTCGGCATCACCACCGAGGTCGTCGTCTTCGACGCGGACGGCACGGAGCTGCGGCGGTTCCGGCCGTTCGAGGACGACTTCTGGTGCGGGGCGGTCGTCGCCACCGCGGACGTGACCGGCGACGGCGTCGAGGACGTGATCGTCGGCGGCGCGATCAGCGCCCAGCCGCGGGTGCGCATCTTCGACGGCACGAGCTTCAACCTGCTGACCGAGTTCTTCGCCTACGCCCCGTCGTTCGTCGGCGGGGTGAGCCTGGCGGCCGGCGACCTGACGGGCGACGGCGTGGCCGAGATCGTCACCGGGGCCGGCCTCGGCGGCGGCCCGGCGGTGAACGTCTACTCGTTCGCGAACGGGTCGGCGCAACTCGTCAACAGCTTCTTCGCCTACGACCCGAACCTCCGCAGCGGCGTGTCGGTGGCCGTGTCCGGCCGGCTGCTCGCCACCGGGCCGGGGTTCCGGGCCGGGCCGCACGTCAAAGTCTTCCGCGGCCCCGGCACGCAGCTGATCTCCAGCTTCTTCGCGTTCGACCCGGCGTCCCGCAACGGGGTGAACGTGGCCCTGAGCTTCGACGGCACCCGCACCGTGCTGACGGCCGCGTCCGCCGCCGGCCGGCAGCCGATGGTGACGACGTTCGACGCGTTCACGGCGGCGCAACTGGACTCGGACCTGATCTTCGAGCCGGGGTTCCTGGGCGGCGTGACGGTCGGCAACGTGCGGACGCCGACGGGCGAGACGCGGACGGTGTACGGGACCGGCCTGGGCGGCGGCCCGCGGGTCCGGCTGTTCGCCGCGAACGGCGACGTGATCCGCGACTTCTTCGCGTTCGACCCAACGATGCGCGGCGGCGTGTACGTCGGGTGACGGCAGGCGGGTCATCGGAACCTCCTCGGCATGAGAACCGTTCGCGGCCATGCAACGGCGAGCGTCCCGGCGTGAGCGGGACGTGGCTACGTGGTGTCGGCGGCGCACAAGATTCGGCGTTAGGCCGTCGGGTTCGGGAAGCCACGTCCCGCTCACGCCGGGACGCTCGCCGGCCGCCCGGCCCGGAGTTCGCCGAGCTTGCGGGCGACGAACCGCCGGGCCGTCGCCCGCACCCGCGCGTCGTCGCACGGCCGGCCGGCCCGTGCCCCCTCCTCCTTCACCATCGCCAGCACCGTCGCGAACCCGTTCGGGTCGTGCCGCTCGTAGGCGTCCGCCAGCTCGTCGTCCGTCATCCCTTCCAACCCCGGCGGCAGGTCCGCCTCTTCCTCGTCTTCCTCCTCGAACGCCCCGACCTTTACGGCCGCGTCGAGCGTCTGCTCGCACGCCTTGACCTGGTAGAGCGGTTCGAGCGGCGGCAGCACCTCCGGCTCCGGCGGGTTCGCGGCCCCGGCGAGCGGGCGGCCGTGCCGTAGCCGCGTCTTCTCCAGGTCGAAGACGGCGCGGGCGGCCTCGGCTGCTTCCGCCCGGATCGGGCTGGCGAGCTGCCGCTGGTAGAACAACATGGCGGCGGCGAGGGCGTCGGCCCAGACCCGTTGCCGCTCCTCCGGCGTCGTCGGCAGCGGCGGGGCGAAGTGTGATGCGATGCGGTTGGCGACGGGCGAGGGTGCGGTGGCCGTCATGACTTACCTCCGGTGAAATGACACCGCACTCTACGCCGATACGTGAACAAATGTCAATATCGTGGGGGCGCGGATTTTCTCCGGCCCGAAGATTGGCTTTTGACCCGGCCACCGCACATCGCTAGGCTGGGGGCGTTGTCCCCAGCCACAGTGAGGCGAACCCGGCCCGGATTTATGTGATCTGTGGATTGGGATAAACACCTGTTCGGCGGCAGAAGGCTCTTTCAACCGGCAGCGCGTCAGCCGTACAAGACGCACACGCATGGGTGTTCGGATCGAGGTCCGCGACGGCGAGTCCGTCGAGCAGGCCCTCAAGCGGTTCAGGGAGTTGGTGTGGCGGCATGGCCCACCGGGGGCCGGGCGGAAGCGGCCGAAGTGGCACAAGCGGCCGCTCGACCACTACCTCAAGCCGAGCGAGTTGGCCCGCCGCGACGAGCTGCGAGATGCGTTTGCGGTCTACGCCGGGGAGTGCGCTCGCCGCCGTCTGGTGTGCGTCATCCGCCGGCGGACCAAGCGGCGGAAGGAACGCTTCGGGGATGCCCCGGTGGTGTGCAGGTATCCTGTACCCCGGCCGCTCCCGTGGTGGGCTTAGGCCGAGCGCCGAACCTTGCGCTGCACCTAGCTGAGTGACACTTCACCCGCGTCGCGGTCGTGCTTGAATCGTGCGGGAAACCCTTTGTTGTCAGTGGAACTGGTGAAAATCGTAGGGCACTCGGATTGTACCCGCACGGCCGTCGTGTGGGCAACATCGTTAGCATTTTGTTGGCAGGGCCAACGGGTCGAACTGACGCGAAAAACGAGTGAGAAAAGCGTTGAGAATTACTCCTCGTTGGGTTCGCCCTCAACAGCCACTTCGTTTGCCACAGTCTGCTCGATGGCCGCCACGATGGTCGATTGGACGGGAGTGTAAAGGTCGATCTCCGTCGGCGTGAACAGGCTCACCGCCACCGGCACGGCTTCGGTCTGGATCGAAACGATCAGCGCGTACCTCGCCTCCTTCGACCAGTCGTTGCCCTTCGACTCTCGCCACCAGCCGCTGACCGGGTACACCGCGATCACGCCGCTGTTGGCCAAGTCCGCCGCCGTTCCGGTCCACCAGTCGCAGTGGACCGATCCTCGTGTCCGCACCTTCGGCCCGAGTTCCCAACCCGACGTGTCGCCGACGGCTTCAAACTCCTCTTCCTCGGCCCTCGCGGCTTGGCTGACACGCTTCTTGAAATCGTCCAACGACTCCTGCGGACGCTTCACCTCGAAACGCAGCCCGTGTGATTGGTAACGATGGCGGTGCTTGACGAATCCCTCGCGCCGACCGGGCTTGGGCTCGATGAAATACGACAGCGTCACCCGCAGCGTCACCTTGACCTCGCCCAGTTCGAGCAACTGCTCCTTCGGCCAGGGCAGCGCGTGCAAACCCATCTCTTTGGTTTTGATCGTGCTGTCATCTTTGGTGAACGGCTGGATCGATTGCTCGACAACCATCGTCAGCGCGTTGCGAGCGGAGTACCGGGCACGGTTTAAGTTCGGGATGCCGTATCCGTAGCGGCGGAGTCGATTCACATGATCGACTTTCCTGTTTCCGAACGCCTCCCACATTCGAACCGTCCACTCGGCCGAGTGGATGAGCAGTGCCCGGACCGTCTCTGGCCAAAGGTTCGGATACTCCGCTTGGAGCATCGCCGCCATGCCCGCAGCTTGGGCAGTCGCCGCACTGGTGTCCCGAAAATCGACGAGCAAGCTGCCGCCCGTGGCGTGAGAGGTCGTCAGCATCGACATGTCATCGACTTCCATCACCGCTTTCTTATCGTCGCGGACGATCTGGTTGCCGCCTTCCAACACGAAGTCCGGCTTGTACGGCCACGGCTTCTCCCACGCAAGGGACGTGGTGCTGGAAGGACTCAAGTCTCCGACCGACGCGATGGGCTTGTAGGTGGGGTACGCTTTTGAGTCGTAGGTCACGCAGTCGGTACAGGCTCCGACGGCAATCGCATTCCACGCTTGGGCCGGGTCTTTCACCATGTCCGTGTCGTTCGACTCCGGGTAACGATGCCGTTCGTTCGGGTCGGTGTTACCGGCGGACACGAAGAACAGCCGCGGGTTTTGGTCGGCAAAGCCGCCACAGATTTGGTCCACGACACCCGACCAAGACGACGGCCGCCCGCGATCCCGGCTGTCTGTCGTGATGGCCATGCAAAACGAACGCAGCCGCTCGGGGGCCGCGATTTCCACACGGCTCACTGATTGAGCCGTGATCGCACCGTAAAGTCGTCGCTCGTTCTGGTACGGTTTCGGCGGCAGGATTCGCACCGACTCGATGCGGTGTGTTAGTGTGTGCGACTCGTTACCGGCAAGTAGCGAGGAGAGGTGGCGTCCATACAGAACGACTCCGGCCATTTCAGAACCGTGCGTTCGTAGAAGTGCTGCCGGCCGATCTGGGGCGTCTGCCAGCGGCCAGTTCGGATCGTAGCGGTGACAGTCGGCCGCATCGAGCGCAGGCCGAATCAGCGGGTTGGCAACGACACCGCCATCGAGAACGCAAACGTATGGCGCATCCACTGGTGGTGGGACGAGCCGATTGAGAAAAGCGTTTACCCACTCTGCCTGCTCGCTCGGTTTCAGCGCAATGAAATCGGCAGGGTTTTCCTTCGCCTTGCGGACTTCGCCGATCATGTCGAGCAGGTCGGCCGATGCCATCAACTCTTCCGCCGTCCCGTACACAAGGCCGACGACGCGGTCGGGGAAGTTAATGGTGTCACTGCCCACCGCCAGTCCGTTCGACTGCGCGAGGATGCGAAACGACTCCCAGATACTTCTGCCACCGACGACGCGCACCCAGACTTCCCACCACACCTTCTGCGCGGCGGGCGGAAAGTCGTCGTCGTCGTCCGTCCAGAACGAACGCAGCGTGGCCAGCCGAATCTGGCCGATGGTGGCGATCAGGTCTTGGTGTTTGGGCTTGGACGGCGTCTTCTCCGTCCCCTTCGTGTCCGAGTTGAGGTACTCTTCGGCCCGCTTGAGAAAGTGCGTCAGCGCCCCTTCGGGAATGTGAACAGTCGCGATCTGAACGTCGCCTTCCTGGCGGACGCAGGCGACCTCAATGCCCTTGCGTTTGTCTTCGAGACTTTCCAATTTGAGCAGGAAGCCGGGTTCGCTGCGCACTTCGATCACTAGCGGTGCCGACTCCTCTTGGTCCGGCGACACACCTCGGGTCTCGTCGTTTTCCCCACGCACCTTCTGGAGTTGTTCTCGGACCGACGTGCCGTGCGCGGTTCGGTCCCGTGCCGGCAGGTTGAAACTCGGCCCCAGTCTCGGCGTGGCCGTGTACTTGTCCTTCCCGAAGAAGCCGGTGACGATCAGGTGCGGAAGGTTGTCGCTGCTCATCAGGTCAACTCGGTGCTACGTCTTGTCGCGTCCCAGGATTGCGGAGCGCTCGCGGATGGTGGTCAACAAGTCTTCCGTTGCAATCCGATCCCGTTCTTCGAGTACGGCGGCTTTCGCCGCTTCCATGCAGGCTCGGGTCACTTCGGCGTAGCTCAGGCCGGTGGCCGCGGCACGCACCTCGTCCCAGTTGACACCCGAGAGGCCGAACGAGTTCAGTCGGTTCTTGGCCAGCAGTTCAACCTGATCATCGCCGGGCAGGCCGTAGCGGATTACATCGTCGAACCGGCGGAACAATGCCGGATCAAGGGCTTCTTGGTGGTTGGTCGCCGCGAGAATCAGGCTGTCGGAGTCGTCCGACTCCAGAAACTGTAGGAACGAGTTCAACACCCGACGCATCTCACCGACATCGTTGCGCCGCCCGCGATCCGACCCGATGGCGTCGAACTCGTCGAACAGGTACACCCCGCGGGTGACGACCATCGCGTCGAAGACGAGCCGAAGTTTCGCGGCAGTCTCGCCCATGAACTTGGTGATCAGCCCGTCGAGTCTCGCGGCGAGCAGGGGGAGTTTCAACTCTCCGGCCAGGGCCGCCGCGGTCATCGTCTTGCCCGAACCGGGCGGGCCGACCAGCAACAGCTTGCGCCGGGCCGACATCCCGTGGGCACGCAACTTGTCCTGCTGGCGGTACTCGACGATGATCCGGTTGAGGGAGACCTGGGCCGACGGTCCCAGAACCATGTCGGCCAGTCGAGTCTTCGGGTACGACGCTTGGATCAGGTCGGCCAGCTCTCCCGCCGGCCGTGCGATGGGGACGGCCGGACGGATGGCCGGCTGGGACGAGCGCCGTTTGGCCTCGTCGATCAGATCACGGATGTCCTGGGCGAGTTTTCCTTGACCACGGCGAGCGGCGTGTGCGGCCACCTGCATCGACACGGTGAGGAACTGTTCCCCATCCCCATCGACGTAGCTCTTCAGAAGGGCTTTGATCTGCTCCGCAGTGGCCATACGTTTCCGAGTTCCCGTGTCGTATCCATTCCTTCGACCGCTCCTCCTGCTTGCTCCCGAACCTCTCATTATAGCGTAGCTTGCGCACGCCAGGAAAGCCAGGATCGTTGAGCCGAGCGAGGTCGTTTTCCGCCGCTGTGTACCCCATTCGGCTGGTTCTGAGAAGCCGGACTGTGCCAGCTCGACGGAGATAGCCCCACGAGCCAACGGAGGGGATCGGCATCGTTGAAAACGGGACCGTCCGAGTCGCCTCGCGGTTCGCCACACCCGCTCGTCTTCCGACCGTACCCCCTGCACGACACAAGGTCGGCGGTCGCATCAGTATTTCAGGACGTAGGCCGGGCTACGGCTGAGCCGGTCGCGGTTGCGGATGTAGGTGAGGGTGGTCCGCGGATCGGCGTGCCCGGCGAAGTCCTGTAGGTCCACGATGTCCGCCCCGCGCTCGCGGGCGGTGGTCAGGGCCGTCACCCGGAACGAGTGGACCGTCACGTTCGGGTCGAGGCCAAGCCTTCGGACGTATCGTTCCACGAGATACTGAAGTCCGCGGCGGGTGAGCGGGGAAGTGAGAAACCCGTCCCTGCCCTGACCGCGTGCGGTCTTCAGCGGTCGAAACAGCGGAGCGTCCGTCACCCCGTCGCCGACGATGGCCAACCACGCTTCGAGCCGCTCGACCGCTTCGGGATGAAGCGGCATCCGACGCTCCTTGCCGCCCTTGCCGCGGACCTCCAGCACCTGATGGCCACCACTTCGCTTGAAGTCGCCGATGCGAAGCCGACAGACCTCGCCGACGCGACAACCGGTAAACGCCAAGATCGCCAGAATCGCCCGGTCCCGCACTCCCTCTGGTGTTTCGGCAGTCGGGAAGTCTAGCAACCGGCGGCAGTCTTCGGGGGACAGTGCCACGGTCTTGCCGTCCCGCGGAACTGGCGGGGCGGCGACGAACGCGGTGTCAGCCGGATTGGCCCCGGTGTAGCCGTATTTGCGGAGGTAGCCGTAGAGACTGCGGAGGACCGACAGCTTGCGGCCAATCGCCGTGTTCGACAGTCCGCCTTCAAGCAGGTGATCCCGCCACGCGGATACGATTCCTGGTCGAATTTGTGCGAGTTTCTCCCATTCGCCGTTTGGCACCCCGGCGAAGTCAAGAAACTGGAACAGGTCGCGGGAGTATCCGTCCCGCGTCTCAACCGACGGCGAACGGGTGAGCCACGCCTGGAAGGCTTCTTCGAGTTGGCCGCGGAGACGTAGGGGGTCGCCCGGATTCTGGTGTTGGAAGGCCGGAGCTTGGTCGGTGCGGTCGGGTCGGGTGGTCAGTTCCATAGGGTCGAATTGGTGCGATTCCGGGCCACGATAGCACGACTTTTTATGTCGCGCAAAGTGAGTTTCACGACCTGAAACCACAGCCTATTCGGAGAGCGGGTTTGCCTCGGCTTGTCATTCGGATCGGCATGTCGTACCGTCGGCGGCATGTTGCGTCCGACCCCCACTCACCGCCGGTCCGTCCTGTGGAGCTTCCAGTTCGTCGGCACTGCCCTGGTTGGCTCGCTAACGATGGCGCTGGTGAGTGTGTTCGCCCCGCTCCCGGCTCAGGTCGCTGTCTTGGGGGCACTAGTCAGCGTCCTGGGCGGGCTGTTCGTCAGCTACATGCAGCAGGAGCGCGACCGCGACCGCCAGCGGAACGACGCCCTCGAACGGCTGGCCGTGCCGCTCGCGCTCGCCGCCCAGCCCGACCTGTTCGCCCATTACCTCGCCTTCTGCAAGACGCTCACCGACCTGGCCGACCAGCGCGACCCAATCCTCCGCGAGATTGCCGGACTGAAGCTGGCCTCCGTCAACGCCCAGGTGGCTACCCTGGCAGGCGGCACTATTGCGTTCGGCGGCACCGAGACGTGGCGGGCCGTCTACGAGGCGTTGCTCAGCAGCCCGGACATCAAGGAGTATCAGTCCGTTGCCTGGGTCCGCAGCCGGGACTACTGGCGAGACGCCCCCGGCTGCCAGAGCATGGCGGCCAACTTCGCCGCTGCCCACCGGGGCGTACTCGTCGAACGAATCATCGTCCTCCGCGACGACTTGTGGCCAAGCGACGCCCTGCTTCCCGCCGGCGAAATCCTCCCGTGGGTAATGGAGCAGCACAACCACGGGCTGAGCCTCCGGCTCGTCCGCGAGTCGGCGCTCGCCGCCGAACCTGACCTGCTCGGGGACATGGGGGTGTACGGCGACCGGGCGTGCGGCGTGCAGGAGCTCGACGAGCGGTCACGGACCGTCCGCTTCCTTCTCCACTTCGACGCCCAGGCGGTGCGGCTGGCGAAGGACCGCTGGCGACGGCTGGCGGTGTACGCCGCCCCGTTCCATTCTCTACTGGATCGGGCCGACCCGACCCGCTAGGATCGGATCGGAGGATCATGGCTTGTGAGTGACGTGCTGTATCTCGATACGGCTCGCCTCGGACGGATGACACCGCAGGCCCGACTGGCCGATCACGCCTTCGCCGACTGGGCCGCCGAGGAAGGCGGGTCCGTGTACTTCGAGCGGTTCCTCCGGTCTGGCATCCACGACCTCCCCGCGGACATCGCTCGCCGTCACGCCCGCCTGTCCGGCTGGCACGGCATCGACCACCTCAAACAAACTCTCCGCACCGTCGCCGGCGCTCCGGCCGGATTCCCGGTTCTCTTGGCGAACCGATCCGCCCAACTGATGAAGCTGGCCGCCAGGGTGTTGTTCCACCCGTGCCGGAACGTGTTGACTACCGACCTCGATTGGCCCGGCTACCGGGACATCCTGGAGGCCGAGTGTCGGCGGGCCGGCCGGCGACTCACGACCATCCCGGTTCGGGACGCCGCGGTTCGCGGACAACTCACCGAACCCGAGTTGCTGGAGCGGGTCCAGAAGACTTTCGGTGCGTACGGCTGCGACGGGCTGTTCCTGACCGCCGTCAGCCACGACGGCATCCGGTTGCCCATCTCACACATCGTCGAATCGCTGGACCCGGACCGGGTGATGTTCTCGGTCGTGGACGGTGCCCAAGACTTCTGCCATGCCCGGTCCGACTTCCGGGCCTGCGACCTGTTCCTAGCGAGCGCCCATAAGTGGCTGGGGGCGTACCACCCGCTCGGCCTCGGCTTCTACGGCCGGCTACGATCCGCCGAGCGGATCGAAACGATCCTCACCGCCATGCTCGATTCGGACGACCTGGACGACCCGCTGCTCCGCCGGACAGCGGGTTCGCGGGCCGAGCAGCGCGTCCCGGAAACGCTCGGCATCGCCGCACTCCTGACCTGCCAGGGGGCCGCGGGCGACACGGTTGACCGGATCGGTTCTCACCCCGACGGGCACCGCCGGCAGTTGGCGAACGCCACGGCCATCGAAGAGACTGTGCGAGACTCGGGCTGGGTGCCACTCGCGCCGAACCGCGCCCTGCGAACCGGCATCCTGATGCTCCAAGCCCAGGGGGACGGGTTGCGGTTGGCCGAACCGGATGTCGTCCGCGAGGCCATCCGCGATCAGGGAGTGTCCGTCTCCACCTACCCCGGCGGACGGGTCCGACTGTCGATGCCCCTCGATCTGCTGACCGAAGCGGATCTCGAACGTGTCCGGCACGCCCTCCGCACTGCCCGTGAACAACTCGACTAATCGCCTGATGGTTTGCGGGGTTGTCGGACCTCCCCTTCACTCGATCGAGTATCGCCCCTCGGTTCCGCCGCAAACCGCACGTCGGCTGCGGATTCCCGCATAACCCCGCTGGGTAGTCGTGAGCATGGGCTGACGCGGACGAGCGAACCGTCCGGGGCAACCCGTGGTGCAATTCAGGTTCCATCAGGTTCCGCGTCACTCTCACACTTGAAAGGATGGTACACGACCATGTCCACGAACACGCAACCCCGCGACAAGCGGGCCGGCGGCAAGCCGCCCGGCGAACCCGCGAAGAAACCGTCCCCCGCCGAAGACCCGGCCCCGAACGGCAACCGGCCGGTCCACGAGGTCCGCATGGGCCGGATCGTCGGGGCCGTCTGGGCGAACACGGACAAGGAGTCCGGGGCCGTCTGGTACAACGTCACGTTCGCCCGCATCTACCGCGACCAGGGCGGCACCTGGCAGCGGGCGGACAGCTTCGGCAAGTCCGACCTGCCGCTGCTGGTGAAGGTGGCCGACCGCTGCCACGACTGGATGTTCGAGCAGCACGCCCAGGCCGACGAGTAAACGCACCGGTTCTTTCCCGAGGCCCACACCCGCACCACGGGGGCCTCCACACTCTCTCACTCGGGTAGACGCTCACCCGCTCGCCTTGCGTCGGCTCCCGCCGGCGAAAGGCCGGTGACGCTTTTCATGGTTCTGCACGGTTCCACTTACCCGAGGTGCCACATGACCGCGTTCACGATCGGCGAACTCGTTGCCCGGTTGAAGCAGGGCGACATCGTCGCCCGCCCCGTTTCCGAAGACTGGGCCGGCATGATCGGCCGGACCACGACCGAGGGCCGCGTCTGCGAAGTCGATGGCGAGACGTACGACTACTTCCTCGACGCGCTGCCGCCCCGCTGGATGGGGATGGGGAACGGGGGGTTCGCGTTCGGCGAGGGGGCCGACCCGCTCCGATTGTTCTGGGCGGCGAACACGCCGGACGGCCGCCGCTACTTCTGCCGCCAACTGTCCGAGGGCGAAACCGTCCTGTTCTGCCGGCTGGCCCGCATCGGCCGGTCGAGCGGTTGAATGACGGCCACCACACGAGAGGTCCACCGCGTCACCGGCCTCTCGACCGACGACCCGGCCTACACATCCCGCCGACCGGCCCATCCCCGCTCCCGACTCCCTCGAATCCGGCAGGGTGAGAAGACGAAATCCAGCAAGAGTGGTCCGTGCTGATCCGTCTCGGCCGCCGGTGTGCGGGGGCCCCATGCCCGCGAATCCCCGCACACCGGCGACCGAGAAGACGGCAGAAATGAACACTAAGCGGATTCATACCCGGAAAGAGCGAAAGGAAACTGGTGTGAAGTCAGGTCGCACAAGCTCTGCGAATAGCTGGCGGTTCTCCTGGTATGTGATCCTGGATGCCGATTGACGCACTGTCGGCTGTTACAAGGTTGCCACGTTACCGACTACCCGACCCCTCAAGCATGCGGCCGAACACGCCCTGGCGCGGGGCCGGGCCGGACGGGTACGAGCCGACGGCGGGGTAGGCCGGGTACGAGACCCCGCCGTAGGGGTTCGACGGGTACGAGCCGACGACCGGGCCGGCGGGGTCGCAGTTCCCGGTCGGGCAGCCCGACGAGTAGGTCATCGACGGTACGATCTGCACCGGACGCGAGTACGAGTTGGAGCACCGCGGCCCGAACAGCCGACGGTGTTGGCCGTACGCGCCGGCGGGAACGAGACACAGCACCCCGAGGACCAGTGCAACGGGGGCGAGACGCGAGAGCTTCATCAGTGGTGTACCTTTCCGGGTGAGGAGTGAGACCCGAACGACGGGTCGCGTCTTGACGCGGTGGCAGTATCGGCGGTTCGCCCGCCGCGGTCTGTGAGGCACTTCACACCGCCCCGATTCCGATCCGCGGTCGCTGCTCCAACACGCGAATCCCGTCGATCCGGCACTTCGATTCCAAGTCGATCAAGGTTGGTGAGGCACCTCACAGTGATTCGGGCCGCCCACGGGTAAAAGGGATGAGCTGCGGGTGGCACGGGCCACTTGGGCACTCGGGCACGCTCGTGCCTTACTCCAGCCTCGCAGAATCTGGCACAAGGATGGTCGATGCCCGCAACTTCAAGCCGCCCAACTCGTAACCCCGCGCGGTATTGGGCAACGGTCCCGCCCCAAGAGATCGTCCCGGTCCTCGACGCCCGCTTCGAGTCGAGCTTGCCGGGCATCTTTGTCGTCGGCGACGTGACCGGAACGCCGCTCGTCAAGGTGGCGGCCAACCAGGGAGCGGCCGTCATCGCCACGATGAATGCGAGCGGCGAGTTTCGGCGACCCGCAGCTGAAGCCAATGGCCCGCTCGACGTGGTCATCATCGGCGGCGGGCCGGCGGGTTTGTCTGCCGCGATCGAATCGCAGAAGATTGGTCTGCGGTACGTCGTCCTGGAACGGGCGAAACTCGCCAGCACGGTTCGCGGGTTCCCACCGGGCAAGAAGGTCTACGCTGAGCCGCGTTCCCTCGCGAACGCCAGCGTGTTGGAGACGGGCACGGACCTGGAGCGGGACGAGTTCGTGGCGATGGTCGAGCGTCTCGTCGCGGATCGTCAACTGCACGTACAGGAAGACACCGAAGTCAAGCGCGTCCGACAGACCGGCGAGCACCAGTTTGCTGTGGAAACGGCGTCTGGGCACCACTTCCCCACTCGCAACGTCGTCGTCGCCATCGGGCGGCAGGGGCAACCCCGCCTGCTGGAGTGTCCGGGGGCCGAACTGGCCCACAAGGTGACCTACCGGCTTCACAACCCAGAGGATTACCGGGGAAAAGACATTCTCGTGGTCGGCGGCGGGAACTCCGCCATCGAAGCGGCCCTGTTGCTGGCGGAGGACAACCGCGTCACCCTCTCCTACCGCGGGACGGACCTGTTCCGCGCCAAGGAGGAAAACCGCCGACTGATCGACGAGGCCGTGGCGGCTGGACGGGTGCGAATCGTTTACGGTAGCGAGGTGGCCGAGGTGCGGGAGGCCGAAGTCTCGCTGGCCCTATCGGGCGACCGGAAGGTGATTCCGAACGACCACGTGATCGTGCTGATCGGCACGCTGCCGCCGGTGGACTTTCTGCTCGATATGGGACTGGAACTCGACGGCGTGTGGACGCGGAAGCGGCTCGGGTGGGCGGTGGTGGGCCTGCTCCTCGGCCTAGTGGTGTACTTTCTGGCCAAGTTCGTCGTGCTCCGCCCCGAAGACGCGGGGGGCGGGAAGATCCTCGTACCCGGTGTGACTCAGTCATTCGGCGCGTGGCTGGATTCCGCGAGCCGAACCGTCCTCGGGTACGTCATGCCGATTCTCTTCCTCGTGAACTTCGCGCTATGGATGGTCAACGTCTCCATCCGGCTGGCGGACCGCCGACCGTTCGTGCCAACCGATCATAGCGTTCGCGGGATGGTGACGTCGGGCTTGCTTTTCTCGGTGTATCACGTCGTCGCCAACCTCTTCACGACCACCCCCGAACTCGCTGGAGCCGGGCCTTATTACCTGCCGGGGTTCGCCTGGGTCTACCGGGTGGTCCCTGCCTTCTTCTCCAACCTCTCCGGCCTGTACTACCTGCTCTACTTTTCCGCGATCGCGGGCTTCGGCGTGTACTGGGCGGTCAAGGCCCGTCACCGCATCGTCTGGCGGCGAAATCTGACGATCATCGCGGTGCAGTGGACCCTCTGGTGGGGCATCCCGACCGCGCTCGTCGTCCTGCTCGGCCGCAACCCGTGGACGCCGCTCCTGTCCCGTTCGCTGAACGCCTGGCCGTTGAACATCGGCGCGTTCACGCTCGACCCGGCGGTCGGTCCGGGCGACCCCGAGTGGTGGCACACGGTCGCCGTGGTCGGCGTGGCGTGGGCGGTATTCCTCACCTTCGTCGTGATCCCCCTCGTCACGGTCCGCTGGGGGAAACTGTACTGCTCCTACGTCTGCTCGTGCGGCGCGCTCGCCGAGACGGTCGGGAACGGGTTTCGGCACCGCGGGCCGAAAGGGGATGGGCCGCGGAAATGGGAGCGGGCGGGGTTCGTGTTCATCGTCCTGGCCGCCGTCGGCACGGCCGTCGATCTGTACGGGTTCAAGGGGCCGCTCGGGCTTTACAACGTGTGGGTCGGCACGTTCCTCGCTGGGGCCGTCGCCATCGGGCTGTACCCGTTCCTTGGCCAGCGGGTGTGGTGTCGGATGTGGTGCCCGCTCGCGTTCTGGATGAACTTCTGGGGCCGCTGGTCGCGGTTCAAGATCACGGCCGAGAAGGGTAAGTGCATCGACTGCAACGTGTGCAACCAGTACTGCCAGATGGGGATCGACATCAAGTCCCGCGCCCTGCGAGGCCAGGACGTGACGCTCGCCGACACGCCCTGCGTCGGCTGCGGCGAGTGCGTCGTCCGCTGCCCGATGAAGATCCTCCACCTCGGCGAGGCACCGGCACCCCTCCTTCAATTGGGAACGGAGCGGCTGAGCCTTCCGAAGGTTGGCACACCCGGCGGAAGCCGACATCCTTGAAATGGGAGTTCCTGTCGTGGTGCTGACGAACCAGAGCTTGGACCGCCGAGCCGTCCTCGGGCGTCTCCTTCGCGTGGCCGGGGCCGTCGCGATCGGCGGCGGTGCGTACTGGGCTTGGGGAACGGGTGTGGAATCGGCGGGAACCGATGGCATCGAGGTGACGCTACTCGACGCCCGCGGCGGTCCCTGGCCGCTGCGCCGATCCTTACCGGGGGCGGTTCGGGTTCAGTGGCAAGACTTCGCCGAGCCGACCATGCCGCGACGTGGCTACCTCCTGCCCGACCGCGCCGAACTGTGCCGCCGACTCGCGGCGGTCGGGGTCCGGCCGGGTCGTCCGGTGGTCGTTGTCGGAGACGGGAGCAACGGCTGGGGCGAGGAAGGGCGGGTCGCCTGGATGCTCGGCTTCCTCGGGGTGAACGACGCGCAGCCCGTGAGCGTCGAGGAGTGGACCCGGACTCGGCACGGATTCCGGCCGGTTCGCGACGCGGCACCCGAATGGGTTCCCACGCTCGACGACTCGCTCCGCCGCGACGTTCGGACGGCACCGGCCGGGGCGGTGGTCCTCGACGCCCGCGGTCGGGACGAGTTCCTCGGAACGCCGAAATATGGAGAGGCGCGAGGCGGGCATGTGCCTGGCGCGTTGCACCTAGCCTGGGATCGCTTCATCGACCCTTCGACCGGATCGTACGACCTGGCCGCGTTGCGTGCCCACCTGTCCTCCCTCGCCGTGCCAAGCGACGCGATCATCGTCTGCTACTGCACGGGCGGGGTGCGGTCGTCCTACCTGACGGTCCGACTCCGGCAAGCCGGCTTCCGCCGCGCGGCGAACGACGACGGCGGCATGTGGGCGTACGCGGCCTCGGACGGGCCACTCGTCACCGGCGGCGAATAGCCAAGGAACCTGATCGCACTGCGAAGGAGATCGCCGATGTCGGCACCAGCGAAAAAGAGCTACTACGGCGCGTTCTTCTGGCTGAGCGTGGTCTCCTTCCTGGTCCCGCTCGTCGTCGCCCTCAAGGCGTTCGACGCGGCCAAGCCGACGACCAAGCCGGTCCCGAATCCGGACGTGTCCGGCGTGGACCACGCCCTCTGGGACTACCTGCTCAAGTCCTACGTCGAAGGCGGGCTGATCGACTACGACGGGATGGCCCGCGACCACCTGTTCCGCACCTACTTACGGCAGATCGGGACGGCGCGGCCGGACGACCTTCCCACCCCCGAGGACCGACTCGCCTTCTACTGCAACGCCTACAACGCGCTGGTCGTGAACGGCGTTATCACCCACCGGATCAAGGATTCGGTGATGAACTACCAACACTACGGGCTGGGGTTTTTCGACGTGAAGGAACACCTCGTGGCCGGGGCGACCATGAGCCTGAACGACCTCGAACACAAACTGATCCGCCCCACGTTCAAGGAACCGCGGGTCCACGTCGCACTCGTCTGCGCCGCCCGCGGGTGCCCCCCGATCCGGCCGGAGGCGTATACCGGGTCAAACTTGGACGCGCAGCTACGGGATCAATCAATTCTGTTTTCCAACAGCCCGAAGTACGTCGCCTACGATTTGTTACCGGATACCCTCACGCTCAGCCCGATCCTGAAGTGGTACGCCGAAGACTGGAAAGAGTTCGGTGGCGTGTTCTCCTGGTTGGCCGACCGGGCGGAGGATCCGGCGGTGCAAGCGGCCTTGCGACGCAAGGTCCAGGATCCGACCGGCTTGGTGTACGCCGAGTACGACTGGTCGTTAAACTCCCGGCAGACACCCGGATCGGCCGGCGGGAGTTCCCCGAAGGCGAGCTTCGGGTCGGGGACGATTCCCAACGACTGAGGAGATTCGGAATGATGCGGACTCGATTGGCCCACCAGGACCACGACCGCGGGATGGCGATCACATGAACTCGCTCGCTCCGCCGATCCCGGTGCAGAAATCGGTCGTGTTGGTCGGGGCCGGGAACGCCCACCTCGTATTCGTCCGGAAGTGGCGGATGCGGCCGCTGCCCGGCGTGGCCGTCGCCCTCGTGAACGAGGCTCCGGCCGTCCCCTATTCCGCGATGGTGCCCGCCCACATCGCCGGCGAGTACCGGCGGGAGGAGTTGACCATCGACCTCGTGCGGCTCTGCCGGTCGGCCGGGGTCCGGTTCGTCCCCGCGCGGGTCGTCGGCATCGATCCGAAAACGCGGCAGGTGAATCTCGCGGACCGGCCGCCGCTCGCCTACGACGCGCTCTCCCTCTGCCTCGGCTCGGTGCCGGCCGACCTGGCCAGCGCGGCCACTCCCGGATTCGCCATCCCCCTCCGCCCGCTGTCCGTGCTCCTCGACCGTCTCGACGGGATTGAAGCGGAACTCAAGAGTGCCTTCCGACCGTTCCACCTCGCCATCGTTGGCGGCGGGGCGAGCGGGTGCGAACTGGCGGTGGCCGTCCACAATCGCCTCGGCCACCTCCCCGACTTTCGGATCACACTGCTCCAGGCCAATTCCCGGCTTCTGCCACGGTTCCCGGCGAAGACGGCGGCGGCCTACGAACGCGAGTTCCGCTCTCGCGGCATCGCCTGGCGGCTGAGTTGCCGCGTGTCCGGTCGGGAGGCGGGCACGCTGGCGTTGGCGGACGGCGAGAGCTTGGCGTGCGACGCGGTGTTGTGGGCGACGCCCGGCGCTCCCCCGGACCTCGTCCGCGAGAGCGGGCTGGTGACCGACGACCGCGGCTTCCTTCGCGTCCGGGAAACCCTCCAGGCCGAGTCCGACTCGGCCACGTTCGGCACCGGGGATTGCGTGTCGTTCGCGGCGTACCCGGACCTCGCCCGCAGCGGAGTGTACGCCGTCCGGCAAGGCGAGATCCTGTTTGAGAACATCGCCTCCTTCCTGCACGGCCGATCCCTCCGCCGGTTCCGTCCCCAGCGGCGCTGCCTTTATCTGCTGAACGTCGGCGACGGGACGGCGGTCCTGAACTACGGCCCGGTCGCCTGGAAATCTCGCTGGGTCCGGCGGCTGAAGGACCGAATCGACCGCCGGTGGGTCGAATCATTCCGGCCGGCGGAGATGCCCGCGGTTCCGGGTGAAGTGGACGACGCACTCCCGCAGATGCGGTGCGGGGGCTGCGGGTCGAAGGTCTCCGGGGACGTGCTCTCGGCCGTTTTGAAGCGGCTCGACCCAGAACAAGATCCTCGGGTGCTGATCGGTGCTCGCCACGGCGAGGACGCGGCCGTGTTCCGCGGCGAGGCCGGCGGGCCGGTCCAGGTGCAGACCGTGGATCACTTCCGGTCGTTCACAGACGACCCGTACCTGTTCGGCCGCGTCGCGGCCCTGCATGCGGTCAGTGACCTGTACGCGATGAACGCCCGCCCGTTCGCGGCGCTGGCGATCGCGACGCTCCCGCACGCCCGCGGGCCGATCCAGGAGGCCCAACTCTTCGAGTTGCTCGCCGGCGCGCAGCGGGCGTTCCGCGAACTCGGCGTCACCCTCGCGGGCGGGCACACGACGGAGGGGAGCGAACTCGCGGTCGGGTTCGCGATGACCGGTCTGGCGGAGGAGAACCGGCTTTTTCGCAAGGGAGGGCTGACGCCCGGCGACCGCTTGATCCTGACCAAGCCGCTCGGCACCGGGGCGCTGCTCGCGGCGTGGATGCGCGGCCACTGCCGAGCCGAGTGGTACACAGCGGCCATCAGCACCATGTTGTGGGACAACCGGGACGCGGCCGGGGTGTTCGAGCGGTTCGGCGTCCGAGCTTGCACGGACGTCACCGGCTTCGGTCTGGCCGGACACCTCCTGGAAATGCTCGACGCGAGCGGCGTTGGGGCGAGGTTGTACGCGGACCGGGTGCCCCTGCTCGACGGCGTCCTCGACGTGACCGCCGCCGGAATCGTCAGCACCCTCCACCGCGACAACGCCAAAGTCGCCTGTCGGATCGGCGGGCCTCAGCCTCTTCCGGCCTGGTTGTTCGACCCACAGACCTCCGGCGGATTGCTGGCCGGTGTCCCCGCCGATCAAGTGACTGAAGTTCTCCGCGAACTCCATTCGGCCGGGTACGTTGCCGCTTCGGTGGTGGGCGACGTGATGGCGGCAGATGACGGAGCACCTCTCCTGTTGCTCGATCACGGTCAACAATCCCGGTCCGAAGCGATCACTTCACACTGAGGTCGATCTCGAACGGGAACCACGCGGGCCGCGTCTTTTCGTCACGGGTGTAGACGGCCTGGAACGCATTCTTGTCGGCCGACAGTTTGCCGCCGTCGATTCGATACCGGAACCCCGTGATGGAATAGCGGTCATCCTTGGCCGTTTTGCCGGGCAAGGCCTGCTCGAAAAAGACTTCCTGTTTCGTGAGCCAGATGAGGCGGCCGTCACCCGCTGCGATTCCGACGTGGGGCTGCCGCGATCGAACCCGCTTGGGGTCGGCATCGGCCAGGTGGTAGACGCTTCCCAGGATTACATCGCCCGTCATATTACCAGCAGGAACGGCGACGACATTCCAGCCGAAGCCGTCGCCGATCCACGCATACTGGACGGCGCGAAGGCCGAGTTCGTTGGTGTCGCTCAGTCGCTTCGGCTGCTTGTAATTCGTCACTTCCGCCCAGTCATGATCGACGTTCCATTTGTCCCACACGCCGTACCAACGACCTTGGAAAGTCCCAAAGGCATCCGAGCCTTTCGTCGGGCTGGTTCCTTCGACCTGCTGTAACAGTTGAGTTTCGGTCAGCTTGAAGTCGCTCAGTGTCGGCCGATCTTTCAGAGCTTTTTCGGTCAGGGCTGGGAACCGAGAAATGGCACGGCAGAGGAGGGTCGCGCGGCGAACGTCTTTCGAGTCCGTCGTCAGGAGGGAGCGGCGGAACTGTTCCGCTTCCTCGATCCCCTCCACAAAGGCCTTCTGGTCGTTTTCACCCACCCGGACGGCTTTGGGCGGGTCTGCACCACGCGAAGTAGTAACGGAGCATCCCACGAGCGAGATTAGCATGCCGACCAATAGGCATTTCTGCGCGTTCATCAGTAAAATCCTCGCTCCTTCGTATCCTGTTAGCCCAGACTCGAAACGCAGGGGCGGGACGAGGCAAGAACGGCCTCACCGCCCGCCATCACGGACGAGGGTCTGCTCGTCCTTGAACGGGTACACGGTCGGCTTGTCGGCTGTGTACTTGTGGGCGGTCATCCACCCGAACTCCCGCTTGGTCGGGTCGGCCGGGTCCGGGGTGGGTAGCGGCTTGCCATCCGCCTCTGCGTAGATGGTGCCGATGAGCGGCACCCTCCCGCTCGCCTTCGGTGCCAGTTCGTAATCGGTGCCCTTGGTCATCAACAGCCAGGTGTTGTCCCGGAACCCTCGGCGGAACCGCTCACCGGCCGCTTTGGTCAACCGTGCTTTCTCGTCCGCTGTTAGCCCCTTTGCATCCGCGATCCGCTTCACCAGCCGCTGGGTTTCGGACACGTCGAAGCTCACCCACCCATAGGGCGGCAAGTACGCCTCCAGCTTGCAGTGGCACGGCAGGTTCTTCGGGAACAAATGCAGCCCGTACGTCACCCGCGTCGGCACCCCGAGCGACCGGCCGAACGACGAGCACAGTCCGTGATAGTCGCTACAGTCCCCTCGCCGTTTGGTCAGGGCATGTTCGCTGCTGGCCACCAGCGACGTGTTGCTGTGGTCATAGGTCAGGTTCTGCTGCGCCCAGTCGGTGACGGCGAACAGTTGCTCGCCCGCCCTGGATTTGCCCGCCGCGATCTCGGCGGCCAGTTTGCGGAACGTATCGTCCACCTTGATGAGTGCTTCACCGCGGCGGAACGGCGCGAACTTTTTCGGCCACTCGGCCACCGGCTCCACCTTGAGCGCGTCCACATTCCAGCGCAACTCGCTCACCTTCGCAGTGAACGTGTGGGTGATAATCTGCCCGCCCTGCGGGTTCTCGAACTCGAAGTAGGCGAACGTATTGCCGAACACGGCTTCGGTGTGCAATGCCGGCTTCACGTCGGTAGGGAAACTGGCCCACTTCGACTCGCTCACACGTTGGGCGTTGTCCGACGGCGGCACCGGCACCCAAACGGCGAGTTTCCTGGTGTTCTGTGGGGCGGTGACGACTGCGCGGAAGTCCACCAAGTACGTCACCGGATCAGTCGCTTCGGCCGTGTACGGTTGGGTCGGATCGAGCTTCGCGGTCGGGTCAACCGCGAGCGCGAGGGAGGCGAGCAGGAGTGGGAGCATGTGTGTGGGTGGGGCAGGCGTGAGTTAGAGGAATGGAACCCCGCCGCGGCGCGGGGAAACGCCCCGCACCGCGACGTCCGGTGTTCAATCCGCCGGAGTGACTTCGCCGCCGTCCACCGTCAGGAAGGCCCGCAGGGCGGCCCCGTTCGTGCTCTCCCGCATGAACCGCACGCTGCCATCACCCATCACCATGTTTGCCCCACCTGAGTGGAAGCTGAAGATCTCCTCGTTCGGCCCGCAATTGAGTAGCGTCCACGGGCAGGTGGCGGGGCCGCCGCGGGGGGTAGCGTTGTTGTTGATGAGCTGGTCCACGTTGAAGGCGTTGTCCGGTTCCGCCCACGCCCAGAACCGCCGCCCGCTCGGGTTCAGTGTGTTCACCGTCTTCGGGCTGAACGGCATGGCGTCGCTCCGCCCGGCCATCTCGCAGATGGCGATGGTGTTGCTCGTGCCGTCCGGCACCTGCCCGGCCGACCGCGGGTGGGAGCCGTTCAACAGGCAGACCAGTCGGGGGCCGGCCCAGGTGGGGTCGGGCACGCCGTAGGCCGGAGCCGGGGTGATGGCGATGTTCGGCGGCGTGTTGGCGTTGATCATCGCCGTCGCCGGGTTGGCGTAGTCGGTGTACGCGAACCCGGCCGCATCGGCGTTACCGGACCGGTTCGCGGTGGAAGGACAGATGAAGATCTTGATTACGGTGCGGGCGGCCACCTGGTTGTTGGGGAACGACGGGTCGTTGTACGCGTAGTCCAGGTTCATCAGTCGCAGCACGTTGTCCTGTTCCAGGTACGGTAGCAGGCGGGTTTGTAGCGAGTGCGAGATCTGCCCGACGATCGGTGTCGGGGTGGCCTCCTCGACGTACCTGTCGGTGTAGAACACGTTGGCAGTGCCGGCGGCGTTCCGCCCCTGCCCGCCGTGCGGGAACCGGCCGTAACTGCTCTCGTAATTGTGCAGAGCCAGCCCCATCTGCTTCAGGTTGTTCTGGCAGGTGAGGCGAGAGGCCGCCTCCCGCACCTTCTGGACGGCGGGAAGGAGTAGGCCGATGAGGACGGCGATGATGGCGATGACGACGAGCAACTCGATCAGGGTGAACCCTGAACGACGGGATGGTCCGGGCATGGGGGTGCTGCACCTTCGTGAATAGCGGGGGAGTGTTCACCCAACATGCCCCGCGCCCGGACCGGGGGCGGAACGCCACCACGGGGCAACTGGGAATGAACTCTCGGATCGGAGGGTTCGGGCGATAAGTGCCCGAACCGAACCTGCGGGCTACGAGTGGGATACCACCAATGTTTCGCAGGAGCAGGAGGTATTATCCTATCTCGCCCCGAACTGGTCTCTGTGAGGCAGATCACAGTTTTCCGGAATTCGCTCCGCTCACGCTCGACTCCAGGCGGACGCTTGAGAGCCGGTGGCAACCGGTGGCGGTTGAAGGCGTCTCCGGCCACCTGGGTCGCCTCGTCGTTCCCGATCGAACAATCACACCGCGGCCGCCGACTCAGCCACCGGAAGAGAGGCACACCGGTCGGCACATTTCGGGAATGTGTTCGGCAACCACGGCTCGAAGCCGCTTCCACAAATCCAGTTCGAGGTCTGCGAACGAGCCCGCCACCCCGTGCCGGAGGGCCACGTCATAGGCGACCTGTGTCAACAGTGCGGCGAACTGCTCTGTCACCCCCCGCACGGGATCGACCGGATCGGCTTGGCATTTCCTCAGCGGACGCATCTGTAACCCTCCGCACTGGGATCGGGCGTTGCCAGTGAGTTGCCCAAACGGCGATGGCGTTCGACTCTCGCTGTCGGCGGCTGCGGCCTCTTTTTAGAGAGCGTCATCCACCTGAGCATGGTTCCATGCTAACTCGTGCTATGTGTCCGTCTGTGAGGCAGCCCACGTCGCAGCAGAATCACCGGTTCCGAGTCACCATCGGCCCCAGGCCAGCCACTTGTCGAAGAGCCATTTCACGGTCGGCGTCAGTCGCGTGCGGTTGTAGGCGTCGCCGACCTTCTTGATCGCCTCGCCCTGCGTTGGGTACGGGTGGATGGTTTTGGCGATCATGCCCAGCCCGAGTTTCCCGACCATCGCCAGGGTGATCTCAGAAATCAGGTCGCCGGCGTGGGCCGCCACCACGGTCGCGCCCAGGATGGTGTCCTTCCTGGGGTGGACGAGAATCTTCACGAAGCCCTCGTCCTCGCCGTCGAGGACCGCGCGGTCGACGCGGCTCAACTCCTGTGTGAACGCGCGGTAGGCGATCCCCCGCTCCTTCGCCTCGTGCTCGTACAGGCCCACGTGGGCGATTTCCGGGTCGGTGTAGGTACACCACGGGACCGTGAGGGCGCTGGCCTTCGCCCGGCCCCGGAAGAGTGCGTTCTGGATGACGACGCGGGCCATCGCGTCGGCCGCGTGGGTGAACTTGTATTGCGAGCAGACGTCGCCGGCGGCGTACACGCGGGCGTTTGTCGTCCGGAGCCGGTCGTCCACAGTCACGCCGGTCCGCGGGTCGAACGCGACGCCGACCCCTTCGAGGTTGAGTCCGTCCACGTTCGGCACCCGGCCGGCACCGACGAGGATCTCATCGACCGCCAGTTCGCGGGGCACCCCGCCAAACACGAGGTGCAGCACCTTGTCCGCCCCGCGCCGTTCGACCCGTGTGACATCACAGCCGAGTGTGAGCGTGATCCCGTCGCGGCGGAGCGCCGCCTCGACCCGGTCTGCGGCTTCACGGTCTTCTTTCGGCAACACCTGGGGGTGGTTCCCGATGATCGTGACGTGCGACCCGAACCGGGCGAACGCCTGGGCGAGTTCGCACCCGATCGGCCCAGCCCCGATGACGGCGAGACGGCGGGGCAACTCGGTCAGGGCGAACACGGACTCGTTCGTCAGGTATCCGGCTTCTGCGAGTCCCGGTGTCGTCGGCCGATGCGCTCGTGCGCCGGTGGCAATCACCGCACGGCTGTAGCGGAGCGACCGGCCTGCGACCTCGACCACGTCCGGTGCGGTGAACCGCCCCGCACCGAGGAACACGTCGATCCCGAGGCCCTTGAACCGGGAGGCCGAGTCGTGCGGACTCAGGTCGGCGCGGAGCCGACGCATCCGCTCCATCACCGCGGCGAAATCGACCTGCCACCCGTCGGGCACCCGAACCCCGAACCGCCCGGCGTCCCGAACCTGCGCCGCCGCGCGGGCGGACCGGATCAAGGACTTGGACGGCACGCAGCCGACGTTCAAGCAGTCGCCGCCGAGCAACTCCCGCTCCACCAGGGCGACCCTTGCGCCCAGCCCGGCCGCCCCGGCCGCCGTCACGAGTCCGGCGGTCCCGCCCCCGATCACGACGAGGTTGTACCGCTCGGCCGGCTCGGGATTCACCCAGTCCGACGGGTGGGTGTGGCCGAGCAACCGCGTATCGTGGGCGTCACCGGGGACGGTTGCGGCGGTCATGGCGCGTCCTTGGAGGGCGGGTAGTAGCGGTCGAAGATCGCGCGGGTCGCCGCGACCCCGCCGCGCCCGTACGCCCGTCGGAACCGCCAGTTCTGCCAGAGCGTGCGGGCGACCCCGAGTCGCTCGAAGCGGCGGGGCGAAACCGTCACCGGGCAATCCAGGAAGACGGGCCGCCCGAGCGAGCGCAAGCGGGCCGACAGTTCCACGTCCTCCAGGATCGGCTGGGCCGGAAACCCTCCGACGGTCGCCAGCACTATGCGACGAAAGAACTGGCACTGGTCGCCGTAGGAGTGCCCGGCGACGGCCCGGCGGCGATCGAACCACTCGATGAGGCGGTATGGCCAGCGGTCCGATGCGAACCGGTGACCGAGGCATCCGCCGGGGCACCGGGGGTGCGACAGGAAATGTCGGCGGATGCGATCCAGTGCGTCGGGCGGGAACACCATGTCCGCGTGCCCGACGACGACGATGTCCTCCGTGGCGGCGTTGACTCCGGCCGCCGTCTGGTTGCCCCGGCCGCGGGCCGCGGAGGCGAGCACGGTCGCACCGGACTCGCAGGCAACCTCAGTCGTGGAATCCCATGAGCCGCCATCGACAACGATGATGCAGTCGGGGCGCACGGTCTGCTGCTGCAACGAGGTCAACGTAGCCGGCAAGCCGCTCGCTTCGTTCAGCACCGGGATGACGACGGCGAGGGTGAGGAGGGGTGATTCGGGCACGAGACCACCAGACAGGGCCGAGACTGTGAGCTACGAATCGGCTGCCGTGAAGCAACCAACCGTCCCCCAGTCCGGCGTTCACATCCGTCCCATCTGTTCGCGCATCTGCTCGAACAGCGGACCACACCGCGGGCAGCGGGCCACATGCTCCGCAATCTGAGACTTGGTCGGTTCAGTAACTTTACCGACCATGTAGTCTTTGCCCTGGCGAACGACCTCGGAGCAAACGATCCCGCCGTAGTCGTACTGACCGTCGCCCCGCCGGCCGAGCAGGAGCCACGCGCCACCGCCGGCCGCGAGGACCGACGCCGCCGTCGCCACCGTAGCGCGGAGGAAGACCCGGCGAGACTTGCGGCCACGAAGCTTCCTGCCGAGACGCGCGACTTCACCTTCCGGGAGCGGGGACCACTCGTCGGGTCGAGGGGTGTCGGGTTGATGGTTTGCGGACATCGCCGGTCTCACGTTGCGGCCCAGTACGGTGTACTCAATAACTACTATCGCACGCCTGCGGCAGCCCCTCCGTGTGCCACCTCACACTACCGAGGGGAATTCGGAGGAATTGGGAGCGGCCGGCCGTTCTCAGGCTGTGGCGACGATCCGCCGGCTTCGGCCACAAGTCGGCGGATGTCACTGATCACGAGCCGTCGTCGAGACACTTCGACCAGTCCGGCCGCCTGAAGTTGTCCGAGCGTGAGCGTCGCCGTCTCCCGCGTCACCCCAATCAGACTGGCCACGTCCTGGTGGGTCAGGGGGATTCGCAATTCGACGCGGTTCCTGTTCCGGTCACCGTGGCTATCGGCCAGTTCCAGGAGGATGTGGAGCATCCGATCCCGGCTCGACAGAAACAGTAGATTGCGGAGCCGGGATTCGATCCGCAGCCGGCGGAAGCCGATCAACTTGGTGACGGACAGTGCGATGTCGGGCCGACTCTCCATGAGGGCGACGATGTCGCCGCGCGGGATGAGCAACACCTGACACGCATCGACCGCCTCGGCGTACTCGCGGCGCGACTGGCCGTCGAGGATGGCCAACTCCCCGAACAACTCGCCTTCCTCAATGAACGCCAGAATCGTCTCACGGCCATCCGGTGTGATGTCCTTGATCTTGACCCGTCCGGCGGCGAGCACGAGTACCGTTTCGCCAGCCTGATTCGGCGCGTAGATCGTGGAACCGCGTTTGAAGGTGCGGTTGAGGGCGCGGCGGTTGAGCTGTCCGGCCTCGGCCTCGGACAGCCGCTCGAACAGACCGCACTGCTTCAGGAACCAGACGCCCCCGCCCATCAGTTGTCGCCCTTGGACCCCGGACCCCCACGGAGAGGAAACAGGGGGATTGTACTCGCCGCCCGCCGGCCACGTGACACCCGGCCCGTGCGGTGGCACACCCCGATGACTGGCGGTCGCCCGCGTTCCGGCCTGTCCGGAAATCCGCATCATTGCCAAGATAGCGGAACGCCGAGAGGCATTCTGTGAGCTAGCTCACCGTGCCGTCTGCTCGCGAACCCCCGGCCCGTCGGTCGGGGTCGCAGCCGCGTCTCGTCGAGGAGTTTCGCAGTTGAGGGATTCATCGGAACGCCGTCGGGGGTTCACCCTCGTCGAACTGATCGTGGTCATCACAATTCTAGCGGTTCTCGTCGGCCTCCTGCTCCCGGCCGTCCAGAAAGTGCGTGAGGCCGCCAACCGGACCCGGTGCCAGAACAATTTGAAACAACTCGGCTTGGCGGTCCACAGCCACGAGGCGGCCAACGGACGGCTGCCGAGCGCGGGGAAGGCCCGCGACGCCACCGGTTTGTCCGACGTGTTTCTGACCGCCGACGGACGTCAAGAGCCAACGGTCCCCAACCCGGCGGTCGGCGTGTCCCACTCCCTCCACACCTGGCTCCTGATGCAAGTCGAGCAGGAGTCCGTCTGCCGGATGATGGACATGGGGCGGGCCTTCAACGACCCGGCGGCCCCATCGAACATCTTGGCGGCACAGACCGCCATCCCCGTGTTCCTCTGCCCGTCCGTGTCGAACCGGAACGGCGACCGAGACCGGGCGGCCTACGGGTACACCGACTACTCCACCCCACTGACGGTGGTCGTGGACGGGGCCACGCCGCGGGACGGCATCCCCGACGCCAACGGGTGTGTCCTCCCCCGCGGCCGACGTGTGCGGTGTGTCCTCGCGGCCGACGCCCCACGGCGCTTCCTCGCCGTGTCCGATGGATTGAGCAACACGGTCCTGATATTGGAGGCGGGCGGACGCGGGGACTTCATGCCGAAATCGTCGAACGGCCTGAACGTACTCAACCCGAGCGGGCGGCGGTTCTGGGCGTGGGCGGAGCCGGACAATGCCTTCAACGTGGATCAGTTGATTAACAACAACGCCACCCCCCGCGGTGGGCCGAGCACCTGCCCGTGGACGCGGCTGAACTGCGGACCGAACGGCGAAGCGTTCGGGTTCCACCCCGGCGGCGTGAACGCCGTGATGGGCGACGGCAGCGTCCGCTTCTTGCGGGATTCAACCTCCGGCGACACCTACCGGGCGCTCTTGACCCCCGACGGGGGCGACGTTGCACGTGAGGAGTGACTCCTTTCTCGAAGTACGCTTCGGGAACGCTTGGGTTCTCGGTGCGCCGCGCCTCTTTTTTCTGTAGCTGTTCGATCAACTCGATTCGCAGCTCCGTTCCAGTGCCCGCCGGTGTCCTTCCTCGCTGGCGGGTGGGTCATCGCATCAATTCGGTGAGCCGTTTCAATACCCCCTGGTGTGAATGCGAACGCCGACTTGAGGCCGTCGGATTTGGGGACCCGTGTGATGTGGCTCACAGACTGTGAACTGTCACAGAGCAACAATGTCCCCGAGGTCGCGGGATCGCCCCGCAGCCACCAACGGCCCCGTGTTGATCGGGGTGAGACCGAGACAACGAGGATCAGATGCACCGACCGGACCCGAACCGCCGCGATTTCACCAAGCTAGCCGCCGCCGCCTTCGGCGGTCTGGTCGCGGGCACCGCGCTCGCCCAGGACAAGAAGGACGACAAGAAGGAGGAGAAGAAGAACCCGCTCCTCTCCGACAAGCACATCTGCCGCGGGCTGAACACCTGCAAGGGCAAGGGGGCCGGCGGCAAGAACGAGTGCGCCGGCATGGGCGAGTGCGCCACCGCCAAGGCCCACGATTGCGCCACGATGAACGAGTGCCGCGGCCAGGGCGGGTGCGGCGAGAAGCCGGGCGAGCAGGAGTGCAAGGGGATGGGCAAGTGCGCCGTCCCGGTCACGAAGGACGCGACGTGGAAGAAGGCCCGCGCGCGGTTCGAGGAACTGATGAAGAAGGACGGGAAGAAGTACGGCGACGCCCCGAAGAAGAAGTAGCCGCCCGGTTGACCCTCCCCGGACGGCCCGACTCCGCTCCGCCGTCCGGGATCGTCTTTTCCGCGAGAACGCCATGCGACAGCCGCGATTCGGGCTTCCGAACCTGGGACTCGGAGTGGGCCTCCGCTCGACTCACTACCCGCACATCCTGCGGGAGAACCCGGCCGTGGACTGGTTCGAGATCATCTCCGAAAACTACATGGACTCCGGGGGCCGCCCCCGCCACGTCCTCGAACAGATCGCCGAGCGATACCGGGTCGTCATGCACGGCGTCTCGCTCTCCATCGGCAGCACCGACCCCCTGGACTTCGAGTACCTACGGAAGCTCAAGGCGCTGGCGGACGCGGTTCGGGCGCACTGGGTGTCGGACCACGTCTGCTGGACCGGCGTGGCCGGGCGGAACGCCCACGACCTCCTACCGGTGCCGTACACCGAGGAGACGCTCCGGCACCTGACGGCCCGCGTCCGCACCGTGCAGGACTTCCTCGAACGGCCGCTGGTGCTGGAGAACCCGAGTTCCTACGTCGGCTTCGCCTCATCGACGATGCCGGAGTGGGAGTTCGTCGCCCGGCTCGCGGAGGGGGCGGACTGCGGCCTGCTGCTCGATGTCAACAACGTGTTCGTGTCGTCGGTCAACCACGACTTCGACCCGGCCGAATACATCCGCAACGTGCCCCACTCGCGGGTGGTGCAGTTCCACCTGGCCGGGCATTCGGACTGCGGAACCCACCGGATCGACACGCACGACGACCACGTGATCGACCCGGTCTGGGAACTGTACCGCCTGGCCCACCGCCTGACCGGCGGGGCGGCCACGCTCCTGGAGTGGGACGCGAAGATACCGGAATTCCCGGTCGTTCACGCCGAGGTGCTAAAGGCCAAAGAGTACATGGCCGGGGCACTCGGCTCCGCATTGCCAACGCCGGCCCACGAGCCACGAAATATCACACCGCGCGTTCACCACCCGCTCACGCACGGTCTCGTCGAGGTGATGTAGCGGTGCTTCCGTGTTTCGTCTCCTCGCCCGGCCAAAGGACACTTCGATGCCTCAGTGGATCGAAACTACAGTACGGTACTACGCCCGTTTCGCCCGACTCCTCACCTACCCACAGGACGGCTTCCTGCTCCTCGTGAGGTTGTACTGGGGCTGGCAACTGATCGGAGCCGGCTGGGGCAAGCTGATGAACGTGGCCGCGACCGCCCAGTTCTTCGAGGGACTGGGCATCCCCCTGCCGACGTTCAACGCGATCCTGTCCGGCTGCGGCGAACTCGGCGGGGGAATCCTGTTGATCGGCGGCCTGGCGTCGCGGCCGGCCGCGATGGTCGTGGTCGTCAACATGCTCGTCGCCTTGCTGACGGCGCACACCGGGGATGTCCGGACCGTGCTTTCGGAGCCGTCCCGCTTCCTCGGTTCTCCGCCCTTCACCTTTCTGATGGCGGGCGTGATCGTCCTCCTCTTCGGCCCGGGTGCTGTCTCGCTCGACACCCTGGTCCGGCGATACATGCCTCGGCTCGGGTTGGCTGCGAACCCGGCCGATCCGAGCGGTGGGATTGGGAGCGACACCACCCGGCCAGACGGTGACGGGGTGACCCGGCGGGATGTGGCACGGTTGACGGCCGCAGCGGTCGGCGGTCTGGTGGCCGGCCTCGGTCTGCGAGGGCTGATGCGCCCGGAACAAACTGCGCCTCCTGCCGGGAGCGGCACTTCCCTCGTCGGCCCGGAGGGCGGTCCGACACCGACCGCGGAGGTCAAGGCCATCCAAGCGATTGACGCTGCGGCCCCGCCGGAGATCAAGCCGAGTTTGTTGCTGGAGGAGCCACACACCTGCTGTGGCCTGAACACGTGCAAAGGCCGAGCGAGGGACGGTAAGAACGCCTGTCTGGGTCAGGGAACCTGTGCGACGGCGAAGGGGCACGTCTGCCAGGCCCAGAACGACTGCAAGGGGCAAGGGGGCTGCGGCGAGTACCCCGGCCAGAACGCCTGCGACGGCAAAGGGGCGTGCGCGGTGCCGCTCAAACGCGACACCTGGCCCAAGGCCCGGAAACGGTTCGAGGAGCTGGCGAAGCTGGCCGGCAAAGTGGTCGGCGGGCCTCCACCGAACTGCCCCAAGAGCTAACCGGAGTGACCTCATGACGGGAGACCCACCCAGCCTGGGCGTCATCCAGCGGTGGATGCAGGCCGTGCTGACGCACCCCGACGGTGTGGCGGGGGGCATGCGCTCGCCCGAAGCACGGGGCGAGATCGAAGTCGGCCCGGACGAACTCGGGCGAGTGCTCACGCGGTCCCGGGCGCTCTCCGCGGCCGACCGCCTGGGGGTGTACGCCAACGCCTACTACGCCCGCCTGCTGGAATGCCTGCGGGAGGAGTTCCCCGCACTGGTTCACACCCTCGGACAGGACGTGTTCGATGGATTCGCGGTCGATTACCTCCAGGCTCACCCACCGAAGAGCTACACGCTGCAAGAGTTGGGATCGAACTTTCCGAAGTTCCTCGCGGAGACGTGCCCGGCCGATGAGAACCCCGCGTGGGCGGCGTTCTTGATCGACCTGGCTTCGCTGGAGCGTGTCTACAACGAAGTGTTCGACGGCCCCGGGGTGGAGGGCCGCCAACTCCTGACCGCCGACCATCTCCTCGCGCTCCCGCCGGACCGGTGGCCGTATGCCCGGCTCGTCCTCGCGGACGGGTTTCGGCTCGTCGAACTTCGGTCCCCGGTACACGAATACATCACCTCGATTCGGCGGAACGAGGAGCCGTCCCCGCCGAATTCGGCCGAAACCCTGCTCGCCGTCCACCGCCGGGACTATGTAGTCCGCCGGCACCCACTCCTCCGTCCGCAGTACGTGCTACTGCGGACGCTCCTGGCTGGCGAATCGATCGGGACCGCGATCGGCCGGGCGGCTGAGCTGCACGGCCCGGACCTAGACGTGTTCGCCGCTGGTTTGCGAGCGTGGTTCTGCGATTGGGCGGCGGAAGGATTCTTCCTATGTGTCGAGTTGCCGTCCTAACGCCGTCGTTTGTCGAAGTGGGAATCCCGGTTCCCTTCTTCCGAGCGGCCGAATGGTGGTTGAATTCAGTCACCGCCGAGTCAACATCCAGGCGGAAAAATCCACTATTTGCGATGCCCTCCCTTCAATGGGGGTCAGGGGGCGTTGTTGCCATCCCGCCACATGCGGGGCCGGCACTCGAAAGACCATCGCCGCCTCGGTATGCATCCTGCTTAGAAGTTCCGTGGCAGAGTCGGCCAGTGGCCGACCGGGGATCTGTCCGGACGCGACAACCCAACCGCAGTCCATGCCGAGCAGTGAGAACTCGAACCGAAGGCCGCGTCATGAATCACATCACAACCGACTCGCCGGGGTTGTCCCGACGGAAAGTGTTCACCGCCGCAGGCGGCCTCGCCGCGGCACTGGCGATATCGTCTGGCGAGCCGGCCTGGGCCGCACCGGATCGGAAGGAAAGGAAACCCAAGCGCCCCACTGTTGTCGCCTTCGATGTGATCGAGACGCTGTTCGACCTCGGCCCGATGCGGGACCGGCTCAAGTGGGCGGGGCTGCCGGCGGACGCGCTCGGAGAGTGGTTCGCCCGGATGTTGCGGGACACGATGGCGCTGAGCCTGACGGGCGTCTACAAGCCATTCCGAGAGGTTGCGAAGGGGACGTCGGAGGTGATGCTGACCGAGGCCAAGTTGGACGCGAAAGCGGAGCGGATCGACGCCGTCCTCGCGGGCTTCGCCGATCTCCCGGCGCACACGGATGTCGCCCCCGCGTTCGAGCGGCTACGGGAGGCCAAGGTTCGGGTCATCACCCTGACCAACGGGAGCGCCGAGAACACCGGAAAACTGCTCGCCCGGGCCAAGCTCGACGGGTTGGTCGAGCGGGTCGTCACGATCGACGAGGTGAAGCGGTGGAAGCCGGCCAAGGAGGTGTACCTCCACGCCGCGAAGGTGGCCGAGGTCGAGCCGGCCCGGATGGCCTTGGTCGCGGCCCACGACTGGGACTGCCACGGGGCGGCCCGGGCCGGACTGGTGACCGGGTTCGTCGCCCGCGGCGGCAAGGGCTTCCACCCGGCAATGGACCCGCCCGATGTCAAGGGACCGTCGCTCAAGGAAGTCGTCGATGGTCTGCTCGCCCTACCCGCGGCCGGGGAGAAGCGGTGATGAAACCGAACGACGAGAACGGCAAACGCCTGACGGCGGACCGCCCCTTCCGGGTGCTGGTGGTCGCGGGGTCCGACCGCCGGCAGTACAACTGCCCCGGCGTGGACTCGAAGGCCCGCACGCTCTTGCTCCGCATGGCCGACCGGCTGCCGCCGGAGTTTGAGATCGACCTCGAAGACCTCGGGAACGTGTACGAGCGGGTCAAGATTCAGAGTTGCAACGCCTGCGTGTCCTCGTCGATGGCCCTCTGCTGCTGGCCGTGTAACTGCTACGAGAAGGGCAACCGGTCCGAGCCGGACCTGATGTGGGACTTGGACCTGTACGCCCGCCTCGACCTGGCTGACGCCTGGGCCGTCATCGGCCCGATCAACTGGTACGCCCCGAGCAGCAACCTGAAACTGATGTTCGACCGGCTGGTGTGCATGAACGGCGGCAACCCGCGGGAGGACTTGATCGACCACAAAGACCCGGAGAAGGCCCGCGCCCTGGAACACTCCCCGGAGTGGGAACGGCTCAGCCGCAACCACCTGGAGGGGCGGACGGCCGCCTTCTTCTGCTACGGGGACGGCGGCGGGGACGAAATGGGGGCCGACGGCCGGCCCCGGATGCTCCGGCACAAGGGCTACTTCGACCCAGGGAAGGAGCCGTTCGACGACGACCGAGACGCCTACGCCCCGCTCGTCTGGCAGTGCCGGTTCAGCGGCATCGAGGTGCCGGACCACCTGTGGCGGTACAAGGAGTTCGGGCACGGCAAGCCGTACAGCGACAATCAGGCCGAACACATGGCGGCCGAGCCGGACGTGTTCCGCGACTTCGACGCCTGGGTCGAGGCGTTCGCCGGGTTCGTGCGGGACAAGGGGAAGGTGGAGCCGGGCGAGTACCGGGCCTACGGGTACGAGCCGCCCGGCCACCGGATCGCCGACCTGAAGCTGAAGTGGCGGGCGCTGCGGATGGCGGTCGGCCTGCCTCCGGCGGGGTCGTCCGCTGCGGCCCAGCAGGAGCAGGGGCTGAACCGCGACGCCACCTTCTTCCCGAGCCGCAGCACGACCGAGCAGCAGTAGCCGGAAGTTCCGATCCCGCCCAAGGACAGGCCGGATTGCCGGCGCGTTAAGTGCTGGCACATCTCACTGCGCCCGTGTCCGCTCTACCCAAAGCTCCAACCGAAGCTCCAGCACCGGAGGTGTCCCGTGCATCAGAAACACCAAGCGTGCATCGAGGCTTGCGTCCGCTGTGCCGAGGAGTGCGAGCACTGCGCCGACGCCTGTCTGAGCGAACCGGACGTGCAGATGATGGCCGAGTGCATCAGGCTGGACCGGGATTGCGCCGCGATCTGCTGGCTGGCGGCGGCGTTCATGAGCCGGGGGTCGCGGTTCGCGTCCGACCTCTGCCGGGTGTGCGCCGATGTCTGCGAGGACTGCGGGGAGGAGTGCGCCAAACATGAGCAGGATCATTGCCAACGGTGCGCAGAAGCCTGCCGCGGGTGCGCCGAGGAGTGCCGCCGCATGGCCGGTGCCGCCGTGTAGGGGATTCTCCGACTCTATCCGCTCGCCCTGACAGCGTCCGGAATTCGCCCGATCTCAACCCGAAAGAGGAGGTGTCGAATGTGTCGTCACGCTGACGAGCGCCCCAACGGGCGGCGCGAGTTCCTGGGCCTCGCCGTCGCCGGCTCGGTCGCCGGCCTCGGGTCGCTTCTCGCGGTCGGCCGTGCGGCCGGGCAGGAGCCGGCCAAGGTGGGCAAGGAGGCTGTCGAGAAGCTCATCGCGGACTGGCCGGCCAAGCCGAAGGAGGTCGCCAAGAAGATGGTCGAGCAGTACGGCCAGCCGAACGAGGCCACGCCCACCCATCTGGTGTGGCTCAAGAACGGGCCGTGGAAGTACACCATCCTCTTCAGCGAGGAGGTGCCGCACAACTTCCCCATGAAGCACACGGACGTGCTGGAACAGGTGATCGACTACAAGGTGCCGCCGGACAAGTTCGACGAGTTGGCCGCCTACGACGGGAGCGTCACGGTCCGCCGCACCAAGGGCGAGATGTCCGCCATGTGCGACAAGGAGGAGATGAACTACCTGGCGTTGAACCTCGCCAACGACATCGTCACCGGCAAGATGGGGGTGGAGGAGGCCCGGAAGTTCTACGGCAAGGTGGCGATGGCCTTCATGAAGGGCGAGAAGCACGAGTACACGCAGAAGCTGGTCTTCCACCAGGCGGCGAAGGGCGGCACCGCCGACCCCGACGAGCCGCTCAAGAAAGAGTGAGTCGGCACCGGGCGACCACTCCGGTGCTCGCCCGGTGATTCCGGATACGACACACGCCGTGATGTGAGCCAACTCACATACCTGACCCGCGCGGATCGGTAACATCACTTCTTGGACGGGATTTTCGACCTGGAGGAACAGTCCGGATGCACCCCTTACTGATCGACAGAGGGGGCAGGGGCGCGTTGTCGGCGGACTTCGGTCGCGGGCGGCGGGTCAAATCGACGACCAGCCTGTGCCCCGAGTGCCTGTCCCGCATTCCCGCGGACGTGTTCGACCGGGGCGGCGAAATCTGGATGGACAAGACGTGTCCCGACCATGGCCCGTTCTCGGCCCTGCTGGCGAGCGATGTTCGGCACTATTACGTCGCCGACCCGACCGTGAGTTCCCTCGGGTCTTGCTGTGGGCCGGGCCGGCATTGCGGCGACCAGACGGCCAACCACAGTTGCAACCTGCTGATCGAGATCACCCAGCGGTGCAACCTGACCTGCCCGACGTGCTACGCCGGGTCGTCGCCCGAGCGCGACGAGTTCCTTTCGCTCGCGGCGTTCGCCGAACTCCTCGACGGCCTGCTGGCGAAGGGCAAGGGGGACGCCGACCTGATCCAACTCTCCGGAGGCGAGCCGACGATTCACCCGGAGTTATTCGCCATCCTCGACCATGCCCTCGCGTGCGGCGTCCGGCAGGTGTACGTCAACACCAACGGCATCCGACTGGCGGATCAGCGGTTCGCGGAGCAACTCGCGGCGAGGGGCGCGCGGGTGTCCGCTTACCTCCAGTTCGACGGCTTCAAGCGAAGCACTTTGGAACTGCTCCGCGGGCGGGGCGAACTGCTGGAAACGAAGCTGCGGGCGGCGGACTACTGCGAAGAGTTTGGCATCAACACGGTGCCGGTGATGACCCTCACGCCGGGGGTCAACGACGACGAACTCGGGGCGTTCGTGCGGTTCGCGGCGGGGCTTCCCCGGAGCGTCCGCAAGGTGATGATCCAGCCGGCCATGTACTCGGGCCGGTACGACAACCCTCGCGTGGTCCGCCGGCTCACCGTCGCCGACGTGGCGAAACGAGTCGCGGCCCAGACGGACGGGCTGTTCCGCGAGGACGACTTCACCCCGATCCCGTGTTCCGACCCGAACTGCTTCAGCATGGCGGTCGCCCTGCGCGGCCCGGACGGGTTGATCCCCGTCTCTCGTTACCTGCCCCGGTATTCGGCATGGGCGGACGCCGCTAACCGGGCGCTGATCGCCGCGGTGGCCGACACGTTCGACGCCGCCGACGGACTGTCCGGGCTGATCCAGGGGGTGTTCGCGTCGGGGGCGTTGGACGGCCTCAACGAAGCCGCCGTGGACAGGCTGCTCGACCTCGTCGCCACGATGCCGGCCAAGCATGAAGACACCTGGGACGGCCTGTTCGCCATCGGCATCAAGCCGTTCATGGACGCGCACACCTACGACCAGGACCGGATCGACAAGTGCTGCGTCCACATCGTCGCCCGCGACGGGACGCCGGTGTCCTTCTGCGAGTACAACGCCGTCCACCGACCGCAGGGGAGACTGTGATGCCGCCACCGACCGCCACCGAACTGACGCCTGCCGCGTGCTGTGCCGCGTTCTACGAGCAGGACTGGGTTCAGACGGTTCTCGGCGAGAGCTTCCATCCCGGCGGGACGGACCTGTCCACGCGGTTGATCCGTGGCTTGCACCTGCCCGCGAACGCGCGGGTGCTGGACGTGGCGTGCGGGATCGGGACGACCGCCCGCCTGATGGCCCGCGAGTTCGGCCTGGAAGTCGTCGGCCTCGACGCCAGCCGGGTCAACGTCTCGAAAGCCGACGGGCTGTCGGCGGACGCAGCCACAAAGTTCGTCGTCGGTGACGCGGCCGAGTTGCCGTTCCCCGACGACTCGTTCGACGCGGTTGTGTGCGAGTGCGCCGTCAGCACTTTTGCGGATCAGCCCCGCGTAGTGGGCGAGTTCGCCAGGGTGCTGAAGCCCGGCGGGGTGGTCGGCGTCACCGACATGGTGGTCGAGGGCGAACTGCCCAACGACCTCGCGGGCCTGATCGCGCCGTGGGCGTGTCTCGCCGCCGCCCGATCCGTGATCGGCTACCAGTCCCTGTTCTTGTCCGGCGGCTTGCTCGCGGTGGAGTACGCCGACGAGTCGTCGGCGCTGCGAAGGCTCGTCGCCGACCTGAAGCGGAAGCTGCTGGTGGCCGGGTTGGGCCGGTCGCTGGGGGCCGTCCCGGGGCTGGAGGGATTGGACCTTGCCGGGCTGCGGGGGCTGCTGAACCGTGCCGGTGAACTGGTGAAAGATGGCACCGTGCAGTTCGCCCGGCTGATGTTCGCCAAGGCCGACCGCGATTGACAACGTCTGTTGTCAGAGGAGCGTATGTGATCGTTCCAATCCGTGCGTTCAGCGATACATCCGTTGGGTATCGTCAAGCAGACTGATGCTGGTGACGAGCGGGCGAAACAACTCGACGCGATACCGGGACGACAAATGAATGAAGCCGGCGATACAAGAAAAGCGCACGGGTTCGCCGCGACTGCGAACCGCTACGCGAGCGCCGCCAAATGGCTGTCCGCCGTGCTCATCGCGGTGAGCGTGATCCTGATCGTCCGGCGGTTGCCCCTCGGCCCGGCGGTCCAGGCGTTGGAGGAGTGGATCGCGGGCCTCGGAATCTGGGGGGTCGCGGTGTTCGTGGTGCTGTATGTGATCGCCGTGGTACTCCTTCTCCCCGCCTCCCCGCTCACCCTGGCCGCCGGTGCCCTCTTCGGCCTCGCGGGCGGCACCGCCGTTGCGTCGGTCGCCTCGACGACCGGGGCCGCGCTGTCGTTCCTCGTCGGTCGCTACCTGGCCCGCGACCGGGTCGCTAAGTGGGTCGCGCGGTATCCGAAGTTCGCCGCGATCGATCGGGCCGTCACCGTCGGCGGATGGAAGATCGTCGGCTTGTTACGGCTGTCGCCGGCCGTACCCTTCAACCTGCAAAACTACCTGTATGGCATCTCCGGCATCCGGTTCTGGCCGTGCGTGCTGACGAGCTGGGCGGCCATGCTGCCGGGGACATTCCTCTATGTCTACCTGGGGCACGTGGGCCGAGCCGGACTGGAAGCTTCCGCCGGGGAGGGCCGGTCCCGCAGCCCGGCCGAGTGGGCCATGATGGCCGTCGGCCTGTTGGCCACGATTGCGGTCACCGTGTATGCCACGCGGTTGGCCCGCCGGGCAATCCGGGAGCAAGCCGACCTGGGGGCGACGCACAAATCGACTCCGACGAGCGAGGTCGGATCCCATCCGCCGCCGAAGCGCTGGCCGTGGGGCGCGACCGCCGCAGTCGGACTGGCGGCGGTCGCGGCTACGGCGGCGGCCGTCGTCCACTTCGACCCTGCCCTGCTCGCCCGGTGGGTCGGCGGCAGCCTCGGCCCGCCCGAAGTGACACTCCGCGAAGCCTACGAGGAAAAGCCCGACGGTCCCACCGTTGACCACGCGGCTCTCAACGACCTGCTCAATCGCCACGTCGATCCCGACGGCTGGGTGGACTACGAGGGGTTGAGGGAGGATGGCTCGAAACTCGATTCGTACCTCGCGGCCCTCGCCGACGCCCCGTTCGACGAGATGGGCCGCAACCAGAAGTTCGCCCTGCTGATCAACGCCTACAACGCCTTCACCCTCCGCCTGATTCTGGACCACTATCCCGTCGCGTCCATCCAGGACATCCCGGCCACCAAACGGTGGGACGACGTGCGCTGGCGGGTCGGCCCCCACCGCTGGAGTCTGAACCAGATCGAGCACGAGCAGATTCGGCCGATGTTCCGCGAGCCGCGGATCCACTTCGCCCTGGTGTGCGCCGCGGTCGGCTGTCCGAAGCTGCGGAACGAGGCGTACATGGCGGATCGCTTGGACGAACAACTCGAAGACCAGGCCCGCTACGTCCACGGCCACGACCGTTGGCTCCGGCTCTCGCCCGACAACAGCGTCTTGCGGTTGACGCGACTCTACCTCTGGTACGGCGGCGACTTCCGCCAGGTCGCCGGGTCGGTCCCGAACTTCGCCGGGCGGTACTCGCCCGAGTTGCAACGGTTGCTGGACGCCGGGGCAACACCCAGGATCGAGTGGTTGACGTATGACTGGGCACTCAACGGCCAGCGGCACGACCCATGATCCGACGACCACAGTGATCTGCACTGGTCGTATGCCCCCGGTCATTGCTCCCGCCTCAGCCGGCGGACGTTGGTTACGACAATCCGCCGGCGGGAGACCTCGACCAGCCCGACCGATTGCAGTTCGCCGAGGGCAAGGGTGACAGTTTCGCGGCTCATGCCTGCAAGGCCCGCGAGGTCGTGGTGCGACAACGGAATGCGGATTTCGACCCGATCCCCCGTGGCATCCCCGTTCGTTTCACACAGTTCCAGCAGCAACCGGACAACGCGGCTCCGGCAAGTCAACAAGGACATGCCCGCCAATCGGATTTCAACTCGCTGACGGCGGATGCCGATCAGGTCCAAGAGTGAGCGTGCGAGTTCCGGCCGTTCCTCCATCCAGGCACACAAGTCAAGGCTGGGGATCACCAGCACTTCGGACTCTTCGGCCGCCTCGGCCCACTCCGGCCGTGATCGGGTCGGGAGCAATGCGGACTCGCCGAACATCTCCGAAGCCGACACGTACGCCAGGACCGCTTCCCGAGCGTCATCGGACGAAATGTCTCCCCCGTCTCGTACCGTCGCTGGGATCTTGATTTTCACACGGCCGCGAACCAGTACCAGAACTCCGCTCATTGGCTGGGCCGGGGAGTAGATGACCGACCCGCGTGGGTAGGCACGGCACTTCACCCGAGTCGCTAGTTGCCCGAGTTCGGACGCCGAGAGCGATTGGAGCGGAGCACACTTACTCAGTTCGCGAATGACCAGCGACATAGTTGTTTCCGGCACGGGGCACAATCGCCCGGAATGCGTGTCGATAAGACTGTACCTCGTTGATGTGGTCGGCACATTCTGCGAGGTAGTTCACACCTGCGGCAATCGACTATGCCGTTTCTCTTCGGCGTAGATTCCTCATCACAAGCGTCCATTGGTCGAGAGTCTACACGCCCGTGGCACCGTCTAGCGAATGACCAAAGCAAACCCGGAATACGCCACTGCTGCAAGCACGGCCGCGACCGGAAGGGTGATCGCCCATGCGGTGATGATCGATGTCACTATGTCGCGCAGGGCGGGCGCACTATGAAACCGCCTGGGAAACAAGGGGTTCCGACGACTGATCCCCGTGAAATCGAGTGGTTGTCAGCCCTGGAACACCGCAATCCCTTGTGATTTCAGGGGTTCATAGTGCGCCCGCCCTGCTATGTCGCGACGCGCGGTGCGGGTCACCAATCCGATTCCAAACAGCGAGCCGACGGAAACGTGTGTCGTTGAGACCGGTAACCCGAGGCGACTCGCAAGTGTGACCATGAGGGCAGTCACCAGATTGGCGGCGAACCCCTGGCCAGGTGACATGCGGGTAATCTTCTGGCTCATCGTTTCAGCAACTCTCCGTGCGTTCACGAGACCACCGACGGCGATGGCCACGGAGACCATCACCAGCCCGGCCGTTGGTGCTATGACTTCGGACGCGACTACGAGCGCGATCATCTTTGGCGTGTCGTTTAGACCGCGAGCGAACCCGACTGCTCCGGCCGTCAGGAAATGCAGCCCGTCCAATACCTGCCCGGCCTCAACACCCAGAACTCGACCGGAGTAACTTGAACGACAGTCTTCCACTTGCCCAATCACGACTTCCCCGGTCCGAACCAGCCGGAGTGTACCGTCCACATGCGGGATGACTTCCTCAACCACTTCGCCCACACATACGCAAGAACTCCGAGCGACGCCGAACACCCGACTGCCGCGCAGTAAGACGACGTAGGCGATCGCGGATAGCAGTAATGAGGCGACGGGTGCGAAGAGAAGCGGCAACACGAATTGCCGGCCAAGTGCAGCCAGACGCACGTCACCCGACGCGGCTAGGAGACCGGCCCCCACCAGGCCGCCGGTTAATGCGTGTGTCGTCGAGACCGGCAATCCGAAACGAGTGGCGAGGAGCACTGTCAACGCCGCACCAAGACTAACGGCCAGCAGGAAACTCGGTTCATGGGTCAAAGCCTCTGGTACCAGCCCCTTTCCCCTGAACACTTCAACCAAGCCACCGGCAAACTGAAGCGCGAGCAGAGAACCGGCGAATGTCGTGATCGTGGCCCAAGCGAGGGCGGTGCGGTATCCCGTGGTCCCGCTCCCGTACAAAGTGGCCACCCCCTTGAAGTTGTCGTTCGCCCCGTTCGAGTAGGCCAGGAACGCGATCGTGATAACGATTAACGCGGAAAGGGTTGTCATGCGATTAGCCCCCCGTTCCGGTTGCGGTCGGCGAGGTGATTGCTGTGCCAGTGCTTCGACAATGTGCAACCCAATCGGCCCAGGTGTCGATGTCGTCCCGGGGAGGCAGGAGGTCGGTTCGCCAGTTGTGGTCGTGACAGCGGAGGAAGTGATCGTGCAAGGTATCCGGACTCGACCAGCGGATGGCGTCGAAGAAGCCGTCTAGGTAGCGGGCCGTGCCGACCAGGTAGTAGCCGCCGTCGCTGGTCGGGCCGAAGACCGCGTCGTATTCCCGAAGTTGGACGAAGGCTTGCCGGATTAGGTCCGCGTCGATTTCCAGGCAATCCGACCCGATGGCCAAAACTGGTGCGTTCGTCTGGTGAAACCGCCGGAACCCTGCATCAAGCCGATCCCCGAGATTGCCGGCCGGCTGCCGCCACCAACCATCGACGAATGAAGCCCACGGGAAAAACGCTTCGGCGTCAGCCCCGTCGATCGCCCCGATGATCGCGACGGAAGGGCGGAGCGGCTGGAGCGCGGTGAGTACCTGCCCGATCCACCCGCGGTAGAGGTCGGCCGCCCGATCCGGCCCGACCGTCGCGGCCAATCGCGTCTTCACCCGGCCCGGTTCGGGGTACTTGAGGTAGACGAGGACCGTTCCGCTCCGGAGACTCATGACGCGATGGCCCCCTGACAACTCGACCCGCTACCCGCCGTGCAGCCGTAGCAGTGCTGGCCGGTCACGATCCGTCGAGCCGACAGCGCCGCCGCATCGAAGTCGCGGATGTGCCGCGGTTGCCCCGGCACCAGGGGTAGTTCGAGCATCTGGTTGAAGTCGCAGTCGGACAGCGTTCCGTCCCAGTTGACCGAGAGCGTGGTGCGGCACATGACACCCTCGGCGGCGGCGGGGTTGAATGCCTCGATCAGTTTGTTCATGTACGCATCGTGCTTCCCACTCCGGAGCAAATCGTCCAGGAACCGGCTGATCGGCATGTTGGTGATCGTGTAGAGCCGCGTGAACTCGATCCCGAACCGCTCGGTGAGTTCCTTTCGGTACGCGGCTTCCAGTTTCGCTTGCTGGGGAGGCAGGCTCGGCCCGAGCGGGTTGTACACGAGCGAAAGGCTCAACCCGCTCTCAGGTTTCCCGTAACCGAGGACGTTGAGTCGTTGGAGGGCGGTGACGGATTTCTCGAACACGCCGTCGCCGCGTTGCTGGTTGGTGTTATCGGGGCCGTAACACGGGAGCGAGGCGACGACTTCGACGCGATGCTCGGCCAGGAACTCGGGCAGGTCGGTGAATCCGGGTGCGAGGAGGATGGTCAGATTGCACCGGTCGATGACGTGCCGGCCGAGTTTCCGGGCTTCGGCCACCAGCCAGCGGAAGTACGGGTTCATCTCGGGCGCGCCACCGGTGACATCCAGGGTCGGGATGCCCCCGCTCTCCATCGCATCAAGGCAGAATTGCATCGTCTCACGGGTCATGGCCTCGCGGCGATCCGGCCCGGCGTCCACATGACAATGGCGACAGGTCTGATTGCACTTCTTGCCGACATTCACCTGAAGCACGCCGATGCCCGTCGCCCGGAGTTCGCCAAGTCCGGCCCGAGCGAGGTGGTCGTCGAACCGGGGGTGTCCCCCCGGCGCGTTAATGACCTGCAACTGGAGCGCGGGCCGGGCGAGAGGGTGCCCCTGTCGATGGAGCGAGAGATTCGTCATGACAGTTCCGTGTTGGTGGATCCGGCGGGTGTGTTAATCCTGGGTAGAGACTTCGCCGCCGCTGCGGGTGACGAGCTTTCGGAGTTCGCGCGGGTCGATGGACTCCTTCAGGAACGCGACGTGACCGTCGCAGAAGACGACGTGTCCGCCGCCGGGATGGAAGCTGAAGATCTCCTCGTTCGGCCCGCAGTTGTTCACCGTCCACGAGCAACTCGCCGGCCCCCCGAACGGAGTCCGGCTGTTGTTCACCCCCATCGAGATCCCGTACGCGCAATCCGGCTCGGCCCACCGGTACACCTGCCGCATCCCGCCGAGCGGGTCGGGATAGGGCATGGTCATCGACTCGTTCCTCCCCACGTCCTCCCCGATGGCGATCGTATTGCTCGTACCATCCGTGATCGACAGGACGGACTGTCGCCCCAAAATCAACCCGCCGTTGGCACGGGAGAACTTGTTTCGGAGACCGGTCGTGGGGTCGATGTCGGTGTAGTAGATCGGCCCGTAATCCGTGCAGCCGTAGCCCTGAGAGTCGATTGCCCGCGGGCGGAGCGGGTTACTCGGACAGATCAGGATCGAGAGCACCGTCTTCGCCGCGGTCTGGTTGCCTGGCGTGGCGTTGTACGCCTTCGTCAGGTCGAACTGCCGGTAGACGTTATCCTGCTCGACGTACGGGAGCAAAAGGGTGAACGTGCTGTGCAACTCGAACGCGACCGAGGGCGGGCTGGTTGCGTAGTTCGTGCCCTGGCCGCTCGACGGCAGATAGCCGTTTGCGCTCTCGTAGTTGTGCAGGCCGATGCCGAGTTGCCGGAGGTGGTTCTGGCACTTCGCCCGGTTGGCCGCCTCACGAACCTTCTGCACGGCGGGCAGAAGCAGGCCGATGAGGACGGCGATGATGGCGATCACCACCAACAACTCGATCAGCGTGAACCCGCTCCGCCGCGACTGCAACAACCAAGCACTTCTCGCTCGGACTCTGCGGATCATCCTTGCTCCTCCAAACGCTCGGGGGGGTGATGGGTGCTGGGTGCGGTCAGCAACACGCCTGGCCCGAGCAACCGCCTGCCGACTCGGTGGTCGCGTCGTAGTTCTGTCCCTTTGTCTCGCGCGGGTGGCGGCGGGCCGACCGCTTGCAGTCGAACGGCCCCGCCTGGTCGGGCGGAACGACTTCCAGCGGCTCGACCGGCTCAAAGGCTTCGCCGTACGGGTCACGCCGCAGCAGGTGGAACGTCTTGTCGCAGACGGCGATCCGCTCCCCGCGGACGAACCGGTGGCCGTCGTCATCCTCCACCGCCTTGAACGGGCCGCGGTACACGAGGGCCTGGTTCCGCTCCAGGCACGGCCCCTGCTTCCCCTTGTGGGCTAGCACTGTGACCGAGCGGAACTCGATCCCCCCGACCACCCGCCACGGCTGCCGTTCCCGCTTCACCAACTCGATGCCGTGGAACCCGGCATCCTCGAACGCCTTCAGGAACTGGTCCTCCCGGAACGCCCCGGAGATGCACCCGGACCACAGTTCCGGGTTGCGGCGCAGCTCGTCCGGCACGTCCTCGTCGGCGACGATGTCGCTGATGGCGGCCCGGCCGTGGCGATTGAGGACGCGGAAGATCTCGGCGAACAGTTGTCGCCGGTCCTCCGGGCGGACGAGGTTGAGGACGCAGTTCGACACCACGCAATCAACGCTCTCGTCGGGGACCAGTGGGTGTTCCCGTCGGAGGCGGGCTTCGGCGGACCGGAGGCGGTGCCAGTCGCTCACCGAGACGACCGGGTGAGCGCCGAGGTCCGTGGCCAGGCGGTCGAGGTCCAGGCCGAGGTCCTGGATCATGCCGTTGCGGAATTCGACGTTGTCGTACCCCAGCCGGCGGGCGACTTCGGGCTTGTTCCGCCGGGCGAGGGCCAGCATGTCCGGGTTGCAATCCACGCCGATCACCCGGCCCCTCGCCCCGGCGACTTGGGCGGCGATGAAGCACACTTTGCCGCCGCCCGCCCCGAGGTCGAGCACCGTGTCCCCCGGCCGCACGAACGGTGTCGGGTCGCCGCACCCGTAGTCCCGCTCGATCACCTCGTCGGGGATCGCGGCGAGGTACGCCGGGTCGTACTTCACCGGGCAGCACAGCGCTGGTTCGACCGCCTTCGCGCCGGCTCCGTACCGCTCGCGGACCGCGTCCTCGACGAACCGTCCGGGATCGGTCTGTAGTCGCGTGCTCATGCTCTCTCATCTCCTTCACGAGCGGTCCCGACTCGCGGGACACCGGTTTCTACTTTTCGGACGAGTACGTCTCGGTCTTCGGGTGAAACTTCACCCACACGTCGCGGTACGAGACGATCCCGTTCAGCGGGGCCAGGTACTCGCCCTTGAGCGGCCCGGCGGTCGCCCGCCCGCTCGTCGGCTCCCAGGCGCTTCCGGTCTCCTTGTCGCGGATCCCCTTCGCCCCACCCTCGAACGTCAGTTCTTTGTCGCCGACCTTGCGGGAGAACAGCCTAGCGGTCACGCTCCCCGCGTCGAACAGCACGGCCACCGGCTTGTCCCGCCAGGTGTCGTTGATGGCCGGGGTCTTCGCCAGCGCGTCGAACCGCCACGCCTTCGCCTTGTCGCCGCTGGCGATCCCGAGGACGAAGCGTTCCGGCTTCTGGTAGAAGTCGGTCTTGTACTCCTTGCTCGACCGGCTCAGCATCACCACCGTCCCGTCCGCGTGCTCCTTGCTCCACGTCTTCCAGTCCGTCATGACGCACGGCACCTGTTCGAGCGTCTCGCCCTTCAGCTTGCCCTGCATCGCCTCCCCGAGGATGTGGCTCCACAGGGTTCCGGTCTCCTTGTCGTACATCACCAGGCTCCGGTTCCAGAGCATCCCGGACACGCCGAAGGTGAGCTTCTGCTTCTGCACGTCGGCGGCATACACGATGCCGTTGTGGCAGAGGTGTCACCACGTCGCGGCGATCGACTTGCCGCCGAGGGTGTCGTTCAGGATCTCCCGCCGCGGCCCGGTCAGCATGTTGACCGGGTACGCCCGCGACTCCTTGCCGACCGTGACCCCGATGACCAGCTCGGCCGGGTTCAGGTCTTTGCCCACCTCGCTCACCTTCTTGACCGGAAACTCAGTGAGCGGCGGGAGCGGGTCGAGCACTTTCTGGGGCCGGAATTCGCCGGCCTTGGGCTGGGCGACGACGGCACTCGCGCTCCCGGCGAGTCCGACCGCAGCGAGAGCGTACATCAAGAAGGCTCGGGAGTGATTCCGGCGCATGGAACACCTCATAGCGATGGACGGGAGACGAAAGGCCCGACCGGTTACTTCCGGGCCGGGGACTGGTCGTTGAGCGCCCAGTCATAGTCGAGGTACTTCACGGTCACCCCCGACCCGGCGACCCATGCGGTATCGTCCGGCTTGGGGAAGTGCTTGCGGACGGCGGCCAGTTGTTCGGGGGTGGTAGCCGCGAAGTCCTTGCCGAACCATTCGATGATCTGGGAGATCTGCACCGTGCGGGTCCGCGGATCCAACTTCAGGTTGGCCGAGTTGGCAAAGAACGCCTTCGCGCTCTCGTCTAGTTGCTCCCCTAACTTGTCGGCGGTGAACGCCTTGTTCCGCAGCGGCGGGCAACCGACCGACGCGCAGACGATGGCGAAGTGAATCCGCGGCTCGCCGAGTTTGCGGAGCACCTGATGCTCGATGTCGTCGAGGGACACCGGCCGGCTGTCCACGACGAGGAGCAGATCCTTCCAGATGTTGTACCCGACCGCCTTCGCCGTGTGGTTGCGGATGCTGGTCGTGGGGTGCTCCCGCAGGATGCCCCGGATGGTCACGGCGTTGTAGGCGTTGATCCAGTACGCGAGTTGTCCCTCCTTCGTCGCCGCCTTGGCCAGGTCCACGCACCCGAGCGCCACGAGGTAGTCGTCGAGCGCCTTCACGTCGGCGTCGGCCGCCTTCCACTTGGCGTAGGCCACCATCCCCTTGTCATCGACGTACTTCTGGAGCAGGGTGTCGAACGACGAGTGGTCCACGGCCGATAGGGCCAGGCGGTCCTTGCCCTTGCACGCCCGGCCGACTTGCACCTTGTCTCCGGCCCGGCCCACGCCGGCGAGGCCGAAGAAAACCACCGCGGACACGGCCGCAATGCGCATGGAAACCGGCATCTGTCGCCCTCCGTTGTTCGCCCGACACGATCCGTCAGGTCGGTTCGCTAACTGTAAGCGCTTCATCCGCGGGGGTCTGTGAGCTACCCCACAGACGCCAATGATTCACAAGCCGAGAATGCGACCGTGTTGATTCCGGGGAGTTCCCCCCACTTCGATCTGAAAGGACCGCGTCATGTTCCGCGTCAAGTTGCTGGCCGCCCTGATCGGACTGTTCACGCTGGCCGCCGTCGGCTGTACCGACTCGTCCGGCCCGACGAACAAAACGAGTTCGTCCGCCAAGTCGCAGGCCGACGGGAAGGGAACGCCCGCGGCGGCCGACGGCAGCGGGGCGAAGTAACCGACGCTATGTCGCTCCCGTCCGGCGGCCTCGCGGTCGCGCCCAACAGGTCTCGACCGCGAGGATCGCGAAGAACGGCAGGTACTCCAGCCAGACGACCCCGAAGTCGAACGAGTCGTGGGCGGCCCGCAGCGACTCCTCGGTCCCGGCCGCCCGGTACTCCATCCAGAACCGCACGTAGTAGCCGAGGGCGAGGCCGGGGAGTAGCCACCACGCCCGCCGCCCGGCGAACGCGATCAGCGGCAGCCCCCAGAGCAAGTACCACGGGTTGGCCGCACTGGTCATCAGCCAGGCCCATCCCAGCGTCAGGAACGCGGCCCGGAGCAGGCCGCGCCGCGTGGGCCTGCGGTACACGCCGATGGCCAACCCCAGCCCCAAGACCACGAGCGCGAAGCCCATTACGCCCTGGGCGATCAGAAACGCCGCCTTCTTCTCTGTCACCGAGACGCCCGCGGCCCCGAGCGCGTCGCGTACCGCCGCCACGCACCGCACTCGCGTGCCGTCCGGGGTCAGGACGAACCACCGCTCGCCGCCACCGGCCGACGCGGGCCGCACGTTTTCGTGAACGATCATGAACAGGAAGTCGTTCATCTCCCACCGGCCCAGGAACGTGCCCAGCCCTGTCACGGGGGTATTCCCCGACTCCGCCGAACGCGTGGAAAGAAACGGGGCGTAACCGCCGAGGACGACCGCCGCGCACGCGACCAGCGGCAAGACGCCTCGCCTTCCCCACCGGGCCAGCAGGTACGCCGCGACCGCGGGGCCGAGTACGACCGGGTAGCTCTTGGCGAGTACCCCCAACCCGAGCAGGCACCCGCCGGCCGCGGCGGGCTTCCACGCGCCGGCCTTCGGCCGCCGGGGGATCGAGATGAAGCCGTAGACCGCGGCCGTGGTGAAGAACACGGCGATCGCGTCGAGGTGGGCCGAGTTCGACAACTCCTTCATGACGAGCGGGCACCAGGCGTACCCGACGCACCAGCAGTCGGGAAGCCGGAGCCGTCGGAGAATGGCGATCACCACGGCGAGCGTGCCCAGGTCGAACGCGAGGAGGAACAGCTTCAGGACGAGCGTGTGCGTTTCGAGCGAGGCGTCGGCCGGCGTGACTGCGGCCACGGTCGCGAACACGACCTGAGCGGCCGGCGGGTAAATCGTGGGGACTTCCCGGTGGTGGACACGGTCGAACACCGTCCGCGCTGTCGCCGAGCGGTTGGCCAAATCCCACAGCCTCGCCGTTTCGCTCTCCGGTGGCAGCGCGGGTCCGAGTTCCTCGATCTGGCTCGCCGAATACCGGAACGGGTTGACGCCCGACGCCAGGACTTGCCCGTCCCACAGGTAGCGGTAGTAGTCGATCTCCTGGATCGGCACCGAGGGGAGGAGCAGTAGTCGGAACGCGACCGCGTAGCCCACGATCTGCCAGAGGTGAGACGGTCCGATTGCAGGGATGCGTGCGCGCCGGACGAGCAACCGCCGCGCCACGGCCAGGTACGCGACGAACGCGACGAGGAACGACGCGAGGACCGCAGGGATCGGTCGGTCCGCGTGTCCCTCGCCGTACCGGAACTGAAAGCTCAGCCCGAGCACGGCGGCGTAGCAGACCAGCGACACGAAGCCCGCCCGAGAGATGAAGCGGGCGACCGGGTCGCTTCCTACCCGGCCGCCCGCGGGGGGCGGAGGTGTCATCGCACGGAGACCTCCACGGCATCCGTGCTGGGCACCGGGCTGCTCTCGACGGCCGGTCGCAGTGGGGCGAAGCCGTACCGCGCGATCAAAGACAGGATTTTGTACCCGGCCTTGATCGTCCCCCCGACGGTGCCGCTGATCTTGCTGACGCCGATCCGGCGGCGGTAGCTGACGGGCACCTCCCGCACCCGCAGGCCGGCGCGAACCGCTTTGATTTGCATCTCGACCGTCCAGCCGTAGTTCCGGTCGCACATGCCGAGTCGGCAGAGTGCGTCCCAACGGATGGCCCGGAACGGGCCGAGGTCGGTGTAGTTCGCACGGAACAGGAGCTTCATCAGGAAGCAGGCCAGGCGGTTGCCCCACACGCTTTGCAGGGGCATCGCGCCGCGCTCCCGCCTCCCCGCCAGCCGCGACCCGATGACCAGGTCCGCTTCGCTGGATCGAATCGGGGCGAGGAGAAGTTCGAGTTCGTCCGGGTGATCGCTGTAGTCCGCGTCGAGGAACACCACCACGTCCGGGGGGCCGTTCGACCGCTCCGCGAGTTCGGCCAAGCCCCGTAGGCACGCCGCCCCATACCCGCGGCATGGCTCGTAAACGACCCGCGCCCCGCCCGCGGCGGCCACCTCGGCCGTCCAGTCGGTGGACCCGTTGTCCACGACGACCACCTCCCCGACCGGCGGGCGGGGGATGTCCCGGAGGACGAGCGGGAGCGACCGCTCCTCGTTCAAGGCCGGGATCACGACCGCGACGGTGTCGGCTGCGAGTTCGGTCATGAAATACTCGGTCATGGCATCCTGCCTTATTTCGAGAGGTGAGTCGGTGACCCACGGGTGTTCAGTTCGACTCGGTTGGGCAAGTCTACCCGAGTGTGGGCCGCGGTTCGGTGAACTGGCTCACATCATCGCCGAGACGGCGAACGCGATCCGTGAGGTAACGCACAGACTCGCCCCGGGTGGCGGAAATACACTCGACTCCGGCCGCTCGAACCACGCTTCCGCCACGACTCCGTGAGTGGCAGCCTTGCTAGCGAAAGGGAACCGATGACTACGCGCCACTTGCTCGGGGGACTGGCCTGGGTTGGGTGCCTTGCCGCATCGGTTGGCATCGGTCTCATCCCCGGCGACTATATCGGGGAATCCCTGTGCGGGGTCTGGGGCTGTTTCCCGCCCGTCCAGGCACTGGTATCGCTCCACCTCTTGTGGCTGTCCGCCCTCATGCCACCGGCGGTAGCCCTCGCCCGTCGTCGGCCGGGCGCGGTCGCCCGCCGTTCGGGTGCGTTCCTCGTGGTCATCGGCCTTTTGTCCGTCGCCTGCGTCGTGGGCGGCGGGCTGACGGACTGGTGGTACTCGCCCGCGGACCCGGAATATCTTCGCTACGCCGTTCGGCGGGCGGGCTACTCGCTGGCCACGAGGACCGAGGTACCGGCGATTCAACTGGTTGTGACGGGGGTCGCGGTGGTGATCGCGGCCCGTCGGCGGTCAGGTACGGAAAGTCCGGCGTACACGGACACCCGACCGCCGACGGACTCGTACGAGACGTCATGACCCGACGGGCGTTCACCGCCCGCCGGACCCCTCCGTCATTCGGGACAAGATCCCGCCCCCGCCCCCGCTCGACGAGCCGGAACTCGAACCGGTCGAGCGGCAACCGGCCGCCGTCGCCATCACGGCGACCGCGATCAGCAGGGCCAACTTCCATGAGCGTTTCATCAGAGCCTTCCTTTCGTTCGCGTGGAGTGAACGACGCCCGAACGGGACCATACCCGAAGGCATCGAAGAACGTGTGGGAACTTCCGCCGTGATCGGTTATCGGGAACCCGAACCTTCGCCGCGTGAGCCACCCGCGGCCGGGGGGAGCACGACCGGCGACCGCGAGCCAGAACCGTCCGACGGCACGTACGTCGGATTGGCCGGCATGTAGCCGGGGTTCGCCGCGGCCGGTGCGTACCGGGGGGCCGCGCCGCAGGAACCGTTGCGGCACCCCGAATCGGACCGGCAACCGGTGACGGCGGCCGCGACGAGTGAGGCGGCGAGAATCAGTCGGGACTTCTGAATCATCGGAACATCCTTTGTGCTTGGATCACGCCCGAGCCGTCCTGGCCCGGGAACCGCCGCCGGTTGCCCCGACGTCAGTCGCCGAAGTCGTTATCGACCCGCCGAGGGTCGCGTCTGTGTGAGGCTCCGCACACTCAACGGATTCCGGGACACCCGCTGTCTTGGTTCACTTCTGCATAGACCGGCTCGTGAGCGTGGCCTTCTCCCGGTGCGCGCGGAGGAGTTTCTCGGTCTGGCGGAGGGCGGCCGCCATCTCGTCCGCCGTCTGATACCCTCGCGCCGTGTGGAGGATAGTGCCGTCTGGTGCGGCGAACACGAGGGTCGGAAATGCCTCGACCTTGAGCGCCCGCACCAGTTCGCGGTTTCGGGCGGCGTCCATCTTGCCGGTGACGTACCCGCGAGCGAGTGTTTCGGCGACCTCCCGATTTCGGAAGGTCGTCGCGTGCAGTTTCTTGCACCACGAGCAGTCGTCCGACCCGATGGACAGCACGATCGGGAGGTTCTTGTCGGTCGCCGCCTGGCGGACGCGGGCGTAGTCGGTCTCCCAGGCGGTCGGCTCGTCGCCCGCGGACGCCGGCCGGCGACCGGCCGCGAGTGCCAGGAACACCAGAAGCGCCGCTCGTCGAGAAGTTCTCATGTCTCAGGTTCCCTCACCGGTCCAGACAGTTCGTCGGGATCGGGTCCGCGACCCGAAGTCCGCGCCCGGCTGCACTCGGAACATCGTGTTGAGCACTATGCCGACTCACCGTATTCGCTACTGTGAGGTGCATTACCGTCCCGTCGGCCGATCCGGCCGACCGCCGGCGAATTCGGCGAAAGTGGCATAACTCGCCTCACCAGCGAACGTGATTGGGGAGGCGATATCATCGACAAGTGACGTGTCTGTGAGGTAGCTCACGGATGCGAAGCAAAAACTCGCCCAGACTGATTTCTACCACCTCCAGGAGGACGTAACGATGCCGTATGTGTCACGATTCATCCTGGTCGGTCTGCTGGCCGGATCGACCTATGCCCGCGCGGCGGATCCGCCGCCCGAGCCGGCGGACATCATCCGCACGTTCGAGAAGGTGTGGGTCGCCCCGAAGGGGTACATGCGCCCGCTCGACGACGCCGGGTGGAAGGCCCGCATGACGGCGTTCAAGCGACTCGCAGAGGCCGGCGAGAAGGCGATCCCGGCCCTGACCGAGGCTCTCTCGAAGGGCGATCCAGAGACTCGCGTGTTCGCGGCCCAGGCACTCGGGCTGATGGCCGACGCGAAGGCGAAGCCGGCCCTCGAAGCGGCGTTGCAGGACAAGACGCCGGCCGTCCGCCTGTACGCCCTCGACGCCCTGAGCATGTTCGGCAAGTTGGCACCGACTGACGAGTTGAAGGCGATGAAGGAGAAGGACGCGAACCGGGACGTGAAGGCCCACGTCGGCTTCGCCCTCGACCGCGACGACAAGCCAGACCCCGCCGCGTTGAGGAAGACGCTTGCCGGGTACGACCTCGCCAAAATGGATACGGCCGTCGTCGGCAAGGCGGCCCCGGAGTTCGAGTTGACCGACGCGACCGGGAAGGCGTACAAGCTCGCCGACTTCAAGGGCCAGAAGGCGGTGGTGCTGGTGTTCGTCTACGGCGACACCTGACCGGTCTGCCACGGCCAACTCGCGCAGTTGCGCGACAAAGTTGCCGAGTTCGAGAAGCGGAACGCCCAACTCCTCGCCATCGACCCGCACGAGTCACACCGCGTCCGGCACATGCTCCGGGACGTGGGCACCAAGGCGGACGAAGTCCTCTACCCCGTCCTCGCCGACCCGGTGAACGCCGTCAGCGCCACCTACGGCGTGGCGTTCCAGATGGGTATTCACACGGAGTGGTCGAACCGCCCCGCGACGTTCGTCATCGACAAGGCCGGCGTGATCCGATACGAGAAGCGGGGAACGGCGTTCGGCGACCGGCCGAAGCCGGCCGACCTCCTCGCCGAGATCGACAAGCTCGCGAAGCGGAACTGACGCCGCCCGGTTCGCGGCAAGACGCCCCGTGTTTCGGTCCCTTTCATCCCTCGGAGTGTTTCCATGCACAAGCCGCTCTGTCTCGTCGGGCTGATCGCCCTCGCCGGCTGCAACGGTGCGCCGCCGGCCCCCACCCCGTCCGCCGCGACCGCGCCGGGCGAGAGTGACGGCCGGGCGTACACCCTGCTCGTCCCGAACATGACCTGAGGGGGGTGCGCCGCCTCCGTGCGAGGCGCTCTGACCCCGGCCGACGGGTTCTCGAACGTCCAGACCGACATCGCGAACACCACCTGCCGGTTCAACTACGCGAAATCCGAAACCGAGCTGACGGCCAAGCTCGACGAACTGGCCAAGGCCAACTCCCACCTGCGCGAGTGGAAGCAGAAGCCGGACTGATCGTTGACTTCGGGCGGGGTCCGGTCGGTATCCCGCCCTCGTTTCCGGGGAGGTTGAGCATCGTGCCCGCACCGACGTTCGAGCCGCTCGCCTTCCAACATTACCCGGCCGAGGAGACGGCCCTGCGGGCGGCGGCATTCCACAAGCAACTCAGCCGCCGGCGAACCGTCCGCCACTTTTCCGATCGCCCGGTGCCCCGCCCGGTGATCGAGGACTGTCTGCGGGCGGCGGGCACCGCACCGAGCGGGGCGAACCTGCAACCGTGGCACTTCGTTGTCGTGGCGGACCCGGAGTTGAAAGCCCGCATCCGCCGCGCCGCCGAGGACGAGGAACGGGAGTTCTATGCCCGCCGCGCGCCCCAGGACTGGCTCGACGCGCTGGCCCCGCTCGGGACCGATGCGAACAAGCCGTTCTTGGAAGTCGCCCCGTACCTGATCGCCGTGTTCGTTCAACCGCACGGGCTGACCGCGACCGGCCGACCGCTCAAGCATTACTACGCCCAGGAGTCGGTCGGCATCGCCACCGGGTTCTTGATCGCCGCGCTGCACCACGCCGGGCTGGCCACCCTGACGCACACGCCCAGTCCGATGGGGTTCCTGACCGAACTGCTCGGCCGGCCGCAGCACGAACGGCCGTTCCTCCTGCTGGTGGTCGGCTACCCGGCCGACGACGCGGTGGTGCCGAAGATCGCCAAGAAGCGGTTGGACGAGATCGCCACGTTCCGGTAGCGGTGGTGGGGGCTTCACTTTCCACAACCAACACACTTCCAGCCCAGCTTTCTCAACAAGCGCCTCGAACCTTGTCTGGAGCGTGGCTTTCGATTTCGCACCGCCCGCTGGTGATCGGCCTCGAACGCAGGTCCACTTCGGCTCGCCAGCGCACACCTCGCTCGCCCGATACGGCTCGCGGAGATCAGCGGCATACTCCAGAAAAACGCCTTTGACTTAGTCGAAGCTACTGATTTAATTAGTCTAGACTAACAATCCGAGTTCGCCCATCCTATCTCACGGGTGAAGCTGATGTGCCGGTCCAGAAAATCCCGCCTCGCCGGGTTCACGCTGATCGAGTTGTTGGTGGTGATCGCGATCATCGCGATCCTGATCGGCCTGCTCCTCCCCGCCGTCCAGAAGGTCCGCGAGGCCGCCGCCCGCGCGAAGTGCCTGAACAACCTGAAGCAGATCGGCCTCGGCCTGCACAGTTACCACGCGGCCTACGGCCACTTTCCGGCGGGCTTCTCGGCCAGCACGGCCCCGAACACCCTGCTCCGGCAGTCGGATTTCACGCCGGGCTGGAGCTTCTTCTACCACATCCTCCCTTATGTCGAGCAGGACAACCTTCACCGCACCATCAACCAGAACCTGCCGATCCTCGACCCGGCGAACAAGGCCGGGCGGGAGACCATCGTGCCGGTCTACGTCTGCCCGAGTGACGACGCCCCGCGGCTCATCAACCTCACGGACTCGGGGAACACCACCTGGACGCCGCCGAACACCTTCAACTATCCGCCTCCGGCCAGCCCGCTGACCGTGTTGGGACAGGCGAGTGTGTCGAGCTACGCCGGGTGCCTGGGGACGCTCGGGTACGAGGAGCAGCCGTTCACCGGGGTGTTCCACCGGAACAGCAAAGTGCGGGTTGAGGACATTACCGACGGCTCGTCGAATACAATCGGCGTCGGCGAGCGGACGAGCCGGTTCTCGCCGAACAGTTGGGTCGGCCCGGTGTGGCAGCAAGAGACGGTCTACGCCCCGACAGCACCACGCTACAATCCGGCGCAACCGAGCTTCCAGGTGCGGGCCACCCCGACGGCGGTTCTGGTCCACGTCCGCATCACGTCGCTCCAGCCGAACCACCCGGACAACAGTCCGGGCAGCTTCTTCTCCAGCCACCAAGGGGGGGCACAGTTCCTCAATATGGACGGCTCGTCCCGCTTCGTCTCTTCGTCGGTGAGCATCGAGAACTACCGCGCGCTGTGCAGCCGCAACGGCGGCGAGATTCTTAGTGGCGACTACTAACCAGCCTCTTTCCCATCCGCTGTCCGAACGGTGACGAACATGAACGTCGAGACGCCCGCATCCGCGACCAGAACGAGCCGCATCGCCTCTTCCGGAAACTGATGTCCCACACCAGGCTCGTCGATTCCTCGACCGGAACGGCACCTTCGAGTTCGTGTGACCTGCGCCATGACCGATGACGACACGCCGACCGACGAACTTCCGAACCTCGGCCCGACCTCGGCGGCTTGGCTGGCCGAGGCGGGCATTCGGACCCTCCACGACCTCACACAGGTCGGGGTCGTCGCCGCGTACCTGATGGTCCGGCAGCGGAGGCCGGAGGCCACGCTCAACTTGCTGTACGCCCTCCACGGGGCCGTCACCCGCACATCTTGGGCGAAGCTGTCGGCCGCGACGAAGGCAGACCTCAAACGTCAGGTGGACGAGCATTTCAAGTCGGGATCGTGATCCCGTCGTGACTTTCCGCCCGGCATCGCATTTCCCCGCTCGCGGGCCGGAATGGTCGTGCCCGTCGGAATAATCCGGCCAGGGTCGGACATTACCAAGAAGGGTACGGCCGGCGATTCTGCCCCGGAGGTGGCCGCGTGGCGAAGGCCGCGAAGGCGGAACGTTTCCTGGAACACCTGCAACCGCTCCAGCGGAAGCTGGAGGGGTACTGCCGCCGCATGGCGTACTCCGCCGACGCCGTGCCCGACATCCTGCAATCCGCCGTCGCCACCGCCTTCCGGGACTTCGACCTGTACGCCGAGGGGACCAACTTTCCGGCCTGGGTGTTTGGCTACCTGCACCGAGAAATCCAGAACGCCAACCGCCGCCACCGCAAGCACCAGGGGGACGGCGAACCCGCGGACGTGACCGCCCCGGACCACTGGTCGCCGCCGCACGAGCTGCCGGTCCACCGGCTGCTGCTCGACGCGCCGGAGGTCGTCCTGGACCGGTGCGACGCCGACCTGGCTGGGGGAGTGCGAATGCTCCGGCCGCTGGAGCGGTCGGTCCTCTTGCTCCACGCCGTCGGCGAGTTCAAGTACCGCGAGGTGGCGGACATCCTGGGCGTGCCGATCGGGACCGTGATGAGCGGCCTGGCTCGCGCCCGCCAGCACGTCCGCGAGCACTTGGCGTCGCTCGCGCCCTCTGCCGACGCGACCCGGAAGCGAGGTGAGTCATGACCTGCACCGAAGCCCGACAGCACTGGCACCTGTACCACGACTCCGAGGGGGACGCCCGGCTCCACCTGGAGGTCGAGGACCACCTGGCCGGCTGCCCGGCGTGCGCCGAGTGGTTCCACCTGCAAAGCCGGCTCGAAGGGCTGGTCGCCGAGAAACTGGCCGAACCCGCCGCCGACGCGGCCCTGTGGGGCAAGGTGCTCGTCGGGGCGGGACTGCGGCAACCGCGGTCGGTGCGGCCGTGGTTTTGGCTCTCCGGCGTGGCTGCCGCCGCGGCTGTGGTTCTGCTGCTTGTCGGCGGCCTGGGCCACTTCGGTCGCCGAGGCCCGTCGGCCGATCTCGCCGCCGTCTCGGCGTCCTGGCACGACCGCCTCCAGTCGGGGGGCGAGCCGCTCCAGTTCGCCAGCACCGACGACCGCGAGGTCGAGGCGTACCTGAAGGGCCGGGTGCCGTTCCCGGTGCGGTGCCCGCCGCGGAAGGACGCCGGGTTCGCGGTCCGCGGGGCCGGGGTGCGGGAGGTCGAGGGACGGCCGGCCGCGTACCTGAGCGGGACGGTCGGGGACGTGCCGGTGTCCATCCTCGTCCTGCCCCGCGATTCCCTGCCGTCCTTCCCGGCCCAGCACGCCGCCCTCCGCGAGCGGGGGCTGATGCACTCGCCGGCCGGCCCCTACGCGATGGTCGTCCGCGAGTTCGACCGGAACGCCATCGTCGTCGTCGGCCGGGCCGACCCGCCCGCCCTGGAGCGGGTGGTGAACGCCTACGGCTCGTACCCGGACCACAACTGAGGCGGACGCGACATGGACGCACCGACGACGGAACCCGCGATGGTCCCCCTCTCCCCGGCCGAACCCGAGTCCGGCCGCGCGGGCTGGCTCGTCCGCACGGCCGTGTTCAACCCGTACCTGGTGATCGTCTTCTGCCTGCTCACGGCGGTCATCGGCGGGATCACGATCACCATGATCCCGGTGGACATCCTGCCGTCCTTCAAGACGCCGGCCGTCCAGGTGCTCACGCTCTATCCGGGGATGCCGACCGAGATCATGGAGCGGGACATCACCAACCGCATCGAGCGGTGGACCGGCCAGTCCGAAGGCATCGCCCATCAAGAGTCCCGGACGATGATGGGCGTCTCCGTCGTCAAGGACTACTTCCGCGACGACATCGACCCGAACACGGCGTTCTCGCAGGTGACGAGCTACGCCATGAGCGACCTGTACTACCTGCCGCCGGGCACCGTTCCGCCGATGGTCATGCTGTTCGACCCGGCTGCCCCCACGCCGACGGCGCTGCTGGCCGCGTCGAGCGACGTGCTGGACGAGAAGGAGAGCTACGACCTGGCCTACTTCAACGTGCGGAACATGCTGTCCGGCTCGCCGGGCGTGGTCGCCCCGGCGGTGTTCGGCGGCAAGCTCCGCCGCATCTACGTCTACCTCGACCCGGTCAAACTCCAGGCCCGCGGGCTGTCCCTCATGGACGTGCAGCAGGCGATCAAGCGGGCCAACCTAATGATCCCCACCGGGAACGCCAAGATCGGCGACCGCGACTACATGGTGGACATGGCGAACATGGTCCACAAGGTGGACGACCTGAGCCACGTCGTCGTCAAGATGGACGGCGGCAAGCCGGTGTACGTGAGCGACGTGGGCGAGGTGAAGGACACGGCGGCCATCCAGACGAACGTGGTGCGGATCAGCCGCGGGCCGAGTTGGGAGGGCAAGCGGCAGGTGTTCATCCCCATCTTCCGCCGGCCGGGGGCGAACACCATCGAGGCGGTGGACGGGGTGAAGCAGCGCATCCCCGAGTTCCAGTCGCGGCTGCCGGTGAAGGAGGGGCGGACCGACTCCGGGCTGAACCTGGACGTGGTGGCCGACCAGTCGGTGTTCGTCCGCCAGGCGATCAGCAACCTCGCCTGGGAGGGTGTATTAGGGGGTGTGCTCGCGTGCCTCATGGTGCTGGTGTTCATCGGCAGCGTGCGGTCCACGGTGGTCATCGCCCTCACCATCCCGCTGTCGGCGCTGATCGCCATCGCCGCGCTCTACTTCACCGGGCAGTCGCTCAACGCCATGACCCTGGGCGGGCTGGCGCTGGTGATGGGTCGGCTGGTGGACGACCCGATCGTGGACATCGAGAACACGTTCCGCCACCTGGCTATGGGCAAGCCGCCGGTCCGGGCGGCGCTGGACAGCGCGGCCGAGATCGCCATGCCGGTGCTCGTGGCGACCATCGCCACCGTGGTGGTGTTCCTGCCGGTGGTGTTCCTGTCGGGCATCGGCAAGTTCCTGTTCACCCCGCTGGCTCTGACGGTGGGGTTCGCCATGTTCGCCTCGTACCTGCTGTCCCGCACCCTCTCCCCGGCGTACTGCGCGTATTTCCTGAAGGCCCACGACCACGCCAAGAAGCCGGCCCGGCTGTTCCGGGTGTTCGAGGCCGGGTACGCCCGGCTGCTCGCCGGCTACCGGTGGCTGCTCGGCGTCGCCCTCCGCGTCCGGTGGCTGACGGTCCTGGGGGCGGTCGGGCTGTTCGGGGCGTCGTTCCTCATCTACCCGTTCCTCGGCCGGGAACTGTTCCCCGTCACCGACGCCGGGCAGATCGTCATCAACGTGCGGGCCGAGTCGGGCACCCGGATCGAGAAGACCGAGGAGCTGACCAAGCGGATCGAGCAGGAGATCAAGGCCGTCATCCCGGAGGCCGACCGAGAGATGATTGTCGTCGATATCGGCGTGCTGTACGACTGGCCCGCCGGGTACACGAGCAACTCCGGGCCGATGGACGCGACGGTGCTGGTGCAACTCAAGCCGAAGGGCGAGCGGAAGGTGTCCAGCCAGGAGTACGCGAGCCGGCTCCGCGGCCGGTTCGCCGAGACGTTTCCCGGCGTCGAGTTCGCGTTCAACACCGGCGGCATGGTCGCCGCGGCGCTCAACTTCGGCCTGCCCGCCCCGATCAACGTGCAGGTCGAGGGGCGGGACATGAAGGAGCAGTACCGCATCGCCAAGGAACTCCGCGACCTGATCCGCCGGGAGGTGCCGGGGGCGGTGGACGTGCGGGTGCAGGAGTTGATCGACTACCCGACCATCCAGCTCGACCCGGACCGCACCAAGATGGCCTACTCCGGCATCACCCAGGACGACGCGGCCAAGAACCTGATGAGCGTGCTGAACAGCTCGACCACCTTCGACCCGGCCTTCTGGCTCGACTACAAGAGCGGCAACCATTACTTCGTCGGCGTCACCTACAAGGAGGCCGACATCAAGTCGTTCGAGACGCTGAAGCAGGTGCCGATCACCGGCCGGGACGCGACCGGGCCGGTGCAACTCCAGAACCTGGTGGCCGACCCGAAGCTGACCACCTCGGCGGTGGAGGCGAACCACGTCTCGCTGGCGCGGGTGATCAACGTGTACGCGAACGTCGGGCCGGGGCGGGACGTGGGGTCGGTCGCCGCCGACATCGAGCGGGTGCTCTCGAAGTGGGGGAAGCGCGGGGCCGACGTTCGCGGGGTGGGCGTCTGGTCGGTGCCCGACCCGAAGAAGCCGGGCGAGTCGCTCGGCGGGTACGCCGTCAAGCTCCGCGGCGAGGTGTCGCGGACGAAGGAGTCGTTCACCAGCCTGGGGTTCGGCATGGTCCTGGCTGTGCTGCTCGTCTACCTGGTGATGGTCGCCCAGTTCCGCTCGTTCCTCGACCCGTTCATCGTCCTCATCGCCGTCCCGCTCGGGCTGATCGGGGTGTTCGCCGTGCTGCTCTTGACCGGGACGACCATCAACGTGCAGTCGATCATCGGCGTGATTTTCATGGTGGGCATCTCGGTCACGAACTCGATCCTGATCGTCGAGTTCGCCAACCGCCTTCGGGCCGAGAAGGGGCTGTCCCCCCGCGACGCCGTGTTCGAGGCGAGCGCCGTGCGGCTGCGGCCGATCCTGATGACCGCCCTGGCCGCCGTCGTCGGGTTACTCCCGCTCGCCCTGCACGAGGGGGAGGCGACGACGCCCCTCGCCCGCGCGGTGATCGGCGGGCTGAGCGTGTCCACGGTGCTGACGGTGTTCGTCGTCCCGTGCCTGTACGTCCTGTTCAAGGGCCGGAAGGCCGCGGCTGGAGGAAACCGGGCCGCCCCCGGCCGGACCGCCGCGGTCGGGTTGGTCATCCTGCTCGCCACCACCCTGTGCGTGGGGTGCGACCGTGGGAAGCCGACTCACCCCGCGACGGTGCAGGCAGCACCGTCTCTGACCGGCGAAGGGGTGCGGGTCCGCACGGTCCGCACGGTCCGCGAACACCTGAAACGGGTGACAACCCAGCCGGCCCACGTCGAGCCGTTCGAGAAGATCGACGTTCATGCCAACCTGTCCGGCTACGTCGCCCGGCTCGGCCCGGTGAAGGGACCGGACGGCAAGGAGCGGGACATCGACATCGGCGACCGCGTCGAGAAGGGGCAACTACTCTTGGTCATCTCCGCCCCCGAGTTGGGCCAGGACGTGAACGAGAAGCGGGCGATGATCGAGCGGGCGAACGCGGAGGTGAAGCAGGCCGAGGCCGCGAAGCTGTCGGCTGACGCGGCGGCGAAGGCGGCGGCCACCCGCATCACCCAGGCCAAGGCCGACTTGGCGAAGTGGGACGCGGAGGTGAAGTTCCGCCAGGGCGAGGCGCAGCGGTACGAGCGGCTGGCGGCCGAGCGGACGGCCACCCCGGAGCAGGCGGCCGAGAAGACGAACCAGTACCGGGCGGCGGTCGCCGGCCAGGCCGCCGCCCAGTCGAACCTGGCGTCCGTCGAGTCCGACCTGGCCGTCGCCGAGGCGAAGAGGGTCGAGGCGGCAGCCGCCGTCGAGGCGGCAACTGCCCGCACAAAGGTGGTCGCCGCCGCCCACGGCCAGGCCCAGGCACTCTACGCCTACACCGAGGTCCGTGCCGAGTTCGCCGGAGTGATCACCCGCCGGGCGGTGGACCGGGGGGCGTTCGTCCGCTCGGGCACGACGACCCCGGCGAAGCCGCTGTTCACCCTGGCCCGTGTGGACCGGGTGCGGGTGGTCGCGGACGTTCCCGAGACGGACTCGGCGGCGGTGACCGTCGGTCAGCCGGCCGCGATCCGCATCGACGCCCTCCGCGGGCAGACGATCCCCGGCCGGGTGATGCGGCTCGCCGACGCGCTCGATTCATCGACCCGGACGATGCGGGTCGAGGTCGAGCCGGATGCGCTCCCAGCCGGGCTACGGGCCGGGCAGTTCGGAACGGTGGCGATCACCCTCGCCGACCACCCAGGGGCGGTGATGATCCCCGCGAGCGTGTTGATCGCGGGCGAGAAGCCGGCGGTCCTGATCGTCGAGAACGGCAAGGCCGTCCGCCGCGACGTGACCGTCGGGCTGAACGACGGCATCCGGGTGCAGGTGACCGCCGGACTGACCGGCGACGAGACACTGATCGCCGACGGCAAGGACGGCGTCCGCGACGGCCAAGCAGTTGAAGTCGTGAAGTAGGCTGGTAGGCGAGCAAGGCGTGTCGGTCGCCGGTGGCGACCCGAGCCGACTCACGTCTCCAGCTTCACTGGTTTTCCAGGCTTGCGAAGGATTCGCAAGTTCCCCGGCCGCGCGGCCGATACAAGTTGTGTCCGCGCGGCGTCTCACGGACGGGGGTCGAGTCGATGGAACGGAATCCGAATTGTTGCTCCGGGCGATGGCTCCCCCCGGCCCTGTTCGCCCTGACGCTCGCCGGCTGCGCGACTGGGACTGGCGAAGTCGTGGGGCCGGCGGCCGGTCCGCCCGCCGCGGAAACGACGGCCTACTACGGGTTGAACCCGAAGCCGCAGCCGGCCGCCGTCTCTCCCCTTCCGAATCCGGCCAAGTCGCCGATCCGACCCGTCCGCCACGACGAGCCGAAGGCGGATTCGGCCGCCGTGCCCGGTTCGGTCGCCAAACTGCCTGGGCCGTTGCCCGCGCCGACCGAGTCCTGCCCGATCGACCTGCCGACCGCCCTGCGGCTGGCCGGGGCGAACAACCTCCAGATCGCCCTCGCGGCCGAGCGCCTCCGGGCGGCCGAGGCCCGGCTCGACGGGGCGAACGCCCTCTGGCTGCCGAGCGTGAACGTCGGGGCCGGGTACAACTCGCACGCCGGCCGCATCCAGGACACGACCGGGCAGATACTGGACGTGCGGCGGGACTCGCTGTTCGTCGGCGGCGGGCCGGTGGTCGGCAACTTCCCGCTCCCCGGCGGGGCCGGGCCACCGCCCCGCCTGTTCATGGGCATACCCCTGGCGGACGCGGTGTTCACCCGCCTGGCCGAGCGGCAACAGGTGGCCGCGAACCGGGCCGATACCGCCGCAGCCCTGAACGACAACCTGCTCCGGGTCGGGCTGGCCTACCTGGACCTGTTGGCCGCCCACCAGCAGGCCGGAATTGCTCGGGACGCGGAGGCGAACGCGAAGGAACTGGTTCGGCTTGTCGAGAGCCGGGTGAAGGCCGGCACCACCTTGCCGGCCGACGGCCTACGGGCGACGGCCGAACTCGCGGACCGGGAACGCCAGTCCCGCCGCGCCGAGGAGTGGGTGCGGGTCGCATCCGCCGAACTCGGGCGGTTGCTCCGCCTCGACCCGGCGGTCATACTTGTCACCGCCGAAACGCAGCCGGCCGCGATTGACCTTGTCGATCCCGACACCCCCTTCCTCGCGCTCGCCGAGCAAGGGTTGACGCAGCGGCCTGAGATGGCGCGGAATCAAGCTCTCGTCAAAGCCAGCCTGGAGCGGCTGCGGCAAGAGAAGTGGCGGCCGTGGGTGCCGTCGGTGGCGGTCGGGTACAGCGCCGGCGGGTTCGGGGGCGGGACCGGGAACGAGTTCGGGCGGTTCGGCGGCCGGGGGGACTTCGACGCGGTGCTGGCCTGGGAGTTCCGCAACCTGGGCGTCGGCAACCGCGCCCTCCAGCGGGAGCGGTCGAGCCTCCTCGCCCAGGCGAACCTGACGGCCGAGCAGACGCACGACGACATCCTGGCCGAGATCGCCCGCGCCCACAGCCAGGTGAAGTCCCGCCGGGACCAGATCGAGGCCGCCCGCCGCCAACTCGCCGCCGCGGCCGAGGCGCTGCCGTTGAACTTCAAGGGGATCGTCGGCGGCAACCTGCGCGCCATCGAAGGGCAGCAGGCGGTTCAGGCACTCGCCGCCGCGCAGGCCCAGTACCTGACGAGCGTGGTCGAATACAACCAGGCTCAGATGCAGTTGCTTCGAGCTATCGGGCTGCCGCTCGACGCCGGTCGGCGTGGCGGGGATGCGGGAACGAGATAGCTGCGATCCAGCACGGACGAGCCGGAGATTTATCAAGTAACGGGGAACGCGATGGTGGACGACTTCCGCTGCGAGTTATCGGGAATCATCCTCAGCCGGTCGTTTACGACGCACGACCAACAACAGCACCGGTTGCCCTCAAAACGGCTTGGCGGGCTTGGCGTCTCTGCGCGCTTAGGCACCAACCGCGTATCGCCGATCCTCTGGATTCGTGTAGCTCACGAGTCGTTGGTATTATCCGGCCAAGAGCCGCCAGAGGCGGCGGGCGTTCAGGACGAGCAGGATGACGCCGGCCGCCTCCGGGTAAGCCAGCGCGAGCGCGCCCAACACCACATACCCGGCCGTCACGCCGCCCTCGCCGGCGGGGCCGTGTCCCCGAACGGCCGGACGATCCGCCGCCGCAGCCCCAACACCTCGACCGGGACGGAAGACAGCCCGGCCTGCTTCCGCACGTCGTTCACCCGTCGGAGCAGGAGCAGCAGTTGGCGGCGGACCGGGGCGTACCGCTCGAACGGGACATGATAGAACGCGACGGCCAGGTCGGCGGCCCGGTCGTGGGCGCGGTCCAGCAGTGCGGCTCGTAGCCCCAAGTACGCGGCCCGCTCGATGGTCACATGCGCGTGCCAGGATGGGTCGGGTTGGCCGGCCCGCGTCCGCCCGCCGCGGCGATAGCTGATGGAGTACCCGGCGTAGGTAATCGGGTGCCGGCGGACATCCCGCACCCGCTCCCCTTCCTCCGCGAAGAACGGATGCGCCCCCTTCGTCGCCAGAACCGCGAAGAACCGCCCGTGGCGGATGAGTTGGAGATTGGCGTGCCCCGCACGCTTCCGCCGCAGCCGGGTAGACTCGGACACGGCGATGCCATACTTGGCCACCAACTTCGCATCGACCGCCGCCGGGTCTTTGTGCCCCGGCACGACGCCGGTTACATAAAAGATGTAGCCGTGCCGCAGGTAGCAGCACGCGATCTGTTGCACGAACCCCTCCACACTCGTCGCCTCGGCCCGATACCGCATGTGCCTCCGCTGATTACAACACCTCAAGGATGGGGAGTTGTTCGCGGCACAACTCCCCGAAAGCCGCACGAAACCTGACTCGGCACCAACCCGGACCGACACGCACCGATCTCGCGGTGGCGACCGTCGTCGTGCGTACCAGGCACGTCCGACGCAAGCTCGCCGTCCGACCGCGGGGCGAACTACATTCCTCCAGTTCGCCCCGCCCAATCCATACTGCCCGTCAGCCCGGACAACCTCTGGCGGTCCGCCCAAAATGTGGATACACGTCGGGCGTCCGCCGCCGGTTCGCCGTTCCAAGACACCCGTCCTCCCGGACGGCTCTCGTGGAACCGCTCGCGCCTTGCCAGGGACCGACCCGGCCGGGTTCCTCCCGGCCGGCCGGCACGCCAACTCCGCCAATCCATACTGCCCGTCAGCCCTTTCGTCGTGGTTCTGTGCCCGGCACCACCCGTGAGCACACCAACGGCCGCACCACTGCCTTGCAGGGCGACCGCCCGACCTCCCGGTCGGCTCCTACTCGGGCCACTCTCCCGGACTACGGGGTTTCAAGCACCTCGATGACCAGGTCGAGGCACCGGGGACCAGCCCGGCTCCCGCAGCCTTTCCCGCGTTAGTCGTCGTCTTCGCACCGTGGGTCACGTCGCTAACGGGTGTTACCCCGTGGGACCGCCGCCGCACGCCCCGCCCTTCCGGGCCGGGCGCTGTTTGCACACCGGGTTACGGCGTGATTTCGGGGGACCGAATGTAGAAGCGTCCCCTTACCCTGCGGCGTCAGTCGTTCGCGGTTCGGCTCCGTCTCCGCACGGCACTCACCGGCAAGCCCTCGCGGGCCTTTCGTGGTTGAGCTGTTCATCGCCCTCGGTTTTGCCGAGGGTCGCCGGGTCGGTCCGACCCGGTCCGGCCTGTCGCCAGGCTCGGAACTCCCCACGCCGGCCGGGTTGGACGAGGTGCGTGACCTCGACCCCCCGCGGGCGGGATTACGCGGCTTGTGGCCGCCTCACCCGCTTTGAACGACAACGGCTCGACCGAAGTCGAGTCTGTCCGCGTCGCCCCCACTCTTGAGGACGCACGCCATCGGATCGAACCAGTGGATTACTCGGCTCAGGGTCTTCTGACTTACAACGCCAGCTTGACCCCGCATCGGATTACTCACTGGAGCCTCCGTCGAACCGGACGAGCACGTCTCCGTGCATCCGGCTCTACGGGCCGACCACCCGACGGCTGGTGAGGCCGTCCCCTTATCCCCGGCTGGTGAGGCCGGGATTACCGGGCGTGGTCGTGGACTGCGTGGCGTCCTGCTGCCGCCCGCTGCGTACGGGATAGACCGCACGCAGACGAACGACACGTTTGACGATAACGACAGCCGCGGCCGGGCCTCCGATTCCCGACCACTTCGGGGTGCATACCGTACGACCCGGAAGATTACCAGAACCTTACCGAACGGTTGCAATCCGGTCCGAGGCCGTGCTACCCAGTCGGAATCAATCTTGACGGAGGGGGTGTGAGAATCGCCGCAGACCGACTCGTGTTCGTAGACGTGGAGACCGCCGAATCGGACGCGGGGTGGGCGGTGATCCAGGTGGCCGCCGTCGCAGTGTCCGGCCGCTTGCGGGAACTCGCCGCGTTCGAGGCGAAGGTGTCGGTCTCCCGACCCGTCCGGCACAGCCGGTTCGACCCGGCGGTGTGGGGCCGCGAGGCGCGACCGGCCGCCGAGGTGGCGCAGGCGTTCGGGACGTTCCTTCGCGGCCACGCCACGGTGCTGGTGACGCCGGTCCGGGGCCGCCCGTACCGGGTGGCCCAGGTGGTCGCCCACAACGCCGAATTCGACGGGGCGATGCTGCGGGCGTGGTTCGACCGGGCCGGGTTGTTCCTGCCCGGGCATTTCCGCACCCTCTGCACGTTGCAACGCGCCGCGTGGCTGTTCCGCGAAGCCCCACACCTGGACCCGCCGGCCGACTACAAGCTCGGCACCCTCTGCCGGCATTTCGGAGTACCCTTCGACACTGACCGGTCGCACGAGGCACTCTACGACGCGCGGGCGGCGGTCGTGTTGTACCAGGCAATGACGGCGTTCAGCGACCGCCGCCGGTTCGCTCGAAATGGTCGAGCAGGACGATCCGGCGGTAGTCCTCGAACAGCGGGCCGCCGACGGGTTGCAGCCGACGGTACCCGTCCCGCTTGGTCGTCACCGCGGCGGCGAGAGCCGCCCCCTCGAACGCGGCCTGCTCGCCCGCCGGCCACGCCTCCCAGACGGCCGTAAACGCCCGCCAGCGGGCCTCCGCCTCGTTCCGCTCCTTCGCCTCTCGCCGCGCCCGCAATTCCCGCTCCGCCCGGTTTCGGGATTCTGACGCGGCTTTCCGCTCCCGCCGCCGGGCCGACGACTCGAACCCCGGCGGCAGCGGGTACTTGTCGGGGTGACGGACGGCATCGACCAGGAAGCCGGGGCCGCGGGCCGTCCCCGACCGGCTCGACCAGTCGTACAGTTCGACCGCGGTTTGGACCCGCTCGGCCGGGTGTGCTTCGACGAGTTTCGCCGCCGTGGTGGCGACGACACCGTGCTGCACCAGTTTCGCGGCGAGGTCTGAAGCGGGTGCGGGTGCGATTGAAGGATTCGCACGAGACTTCTTTCGCGTGAAGATGACCCGCCACCGCCCGCGGTTCACCTTGCGGAAGCGTTGCTCGGTGGGCAGCGGGTGCAGTTCCCACACCGCTTCGAGTTCGCGGATGCCGCCCGCCAACGCCCGCTTCATCTGGGCGGTGTCGTAGGTGTCGGACAGCCGCACCTTGCGGACGGCCAACTCCCGCAGGTCGAAAGTGACTTCGCTCGCCCGGTAGAACCGCTTGTCGAGCAGCCGGTACAGCCGCTTGGCCACCGGGTCGCGGAGTTGGCAGTACAGGTTCCAGTCGAGCTTTTTTAGATAGCCGGCCTGAAAACTCTCGAAGAACACGTCGTTCCAGACGAACTTTGACACCGACGGGGCCGAGGCCCGTTGCGAGCTTTCTTTCTCATACAGGGCCAGGAAATCGAACACCCCGAAGTCGCGCGTCACCCAGCTCTTCTTGGCGTGATCGTAGAACGCCCGGTCGGAGTAGACCGTCACCCCCTTCCACCGCCGCAGGGCGGTGGCCAGCCGGGTGTAGCTCTTCCCCTCGTCCGCCCAGCGGAGCAGCTTCAGCAGCTCGTACCGGCTGAACCGCACCTCCCGGCTGGCAAAGTTCTGGATCGCCGAGAGTTGCACGCAGGCGAGGAGCACGTCCTCGTCGCGGGCCGTGGGCAGGCCGTATCGGTCGCTGCCGGAGACGGCGAGTTCCCGCTTCACCATGGCCCCTCGCTCCGGGTCGAACACCTCGTCGCGGAAGACCACCGTCTTGCGGCCGTCGAGGAAGCGGTCGGCGACCGAGGACAGCGGGCACTCGACCAGGTTCATCTCGTCCCGGCCGTCTGCGAACGACTCCCACTCGCGTTGAACCTTCACCACCGCCGTGTTGTTGTTTTCTTCTCTTTCTGATCCAGAGTACAGGGGCGGAATTCGCGTGTGTTCCCGCGCACTTGGCCCCTCGAAACCTGTGTCATTTCCCGTGACACTGACCCCGTTCCCTGTGTCATTTCCCGGTAGAAAGCTGTTTCGCTTCCCGCTGGTTCCCTGTGTCGTTTCCCGGTGGACCCTGTGTCGTTTCCCGGTAGCCGCCTGTGTGCCCATCGCCCGTCACTTCAACTGAGTTAAACCCAGCCCGCACCCTGGCACCCCGCCGGCATTCCCGCAACCCCCTTTCCCACAATGGGGCCGGTCGTCCACCAGGAGGGCCGGCCGTCATGCCAGCCGGCCAGCCTGCTGACAGGCAGGCGCCCCGGTCGGACGCCTTCGCGTCGATCCGGCCGCGCGGCCGGGTTACGGGCGTGGTCGGTTGGTGACCCGCCGGCCGGGTCCGCCGCTGCGTGAAATACCCTCTTGCTAACCGGCCGCCCGGTGTGGCACGGTCGCCCCCATGATCATCGCCGTCGTCAATTCTAAGGGCGGGGTGGGGAAATCCACCCTCGCTGGCAACCTGGCCGGGTGGCTGACCGCCCACGGCCGCCGCGTCACACTCGCCGACTGCGACACCCAGCAGTCGTCGTCCGACTGGCTCCGCGAAGCCGCCCCGGACGTGCGACTCGCCCGGCTGGCCACCGCCGACCAAGTGTTCGAGGAGCTGCCGGCGCTCGCCGCCGAGGCCGAGTACGTGGTCGCCGACGGGCCGGGCAGCCAGACGGAAATCAGCCGGTCGCTGCTCTTGTTGGCCGACCTGGCCGTCGTCCCGTGCAAGGCGAGCATGTTCGAGGCGCGGGCGCTGGCCATCAACACGGCGTTCGTCCGCCAAGCCCAGGACATCCGCGGGGGCGTGCCCGAGGCGGTCGCCGTGCTGTCAATGGTCGGCCGCGACTTCCGGCTCACCAAGGACATGCGGGTGGCGGCCGAGACGCTCCGGCTCAAGCTCGCCGTCACCCCGCTCACCCTCCGCCAGGCATACGCCGACGCGCCGGGGCAGGCGGCGTTCGTGTGGGACATGGGGTACGCCGCCCGCGACGCCGCCACCGAGGCGGACGCCCTGTTCCGCGAACTGCTCCCGCTCGCCGCTACCTCGATCGCCCTGCCGGGCCGCCGGGGGCGGGGGGCGTTGCGGCCCGCCCACGCCGACGGAACGGGGGTGTGATGTCCGACCGCCGTTCTCTTTCCGCCACCCTGACCGACCTGCCGAACATCGACCCGGCCGCTGCCCGCGCATTCGTCACCCAGGAGAAATCGCCGCCAGAAAACAGTCGAGCCGCGGACCGGACCAAGTCGCCCCCGGCCCGTCCGGTTGCGTCCGAGACGACACGGAAGCCGGCCAAGCGGACCCGACCGTCGGGCATCGCCCCGGTCGGCCTGATCCCGGTCACCGTCCGGCTGCGGCCGGAGGTCGCGGGCGGGCTGAAGCGGGCGTCGCTGGAGCGGGAACTGGCCGGCGAGGAGCCGTTCACCCAGCAGGAACTCGTGGAGCAACTGCTCGAACCGTGGCTTCGCGAGAACGGCTTTCTCGCGTAACCATCAACCCGTCCCGATCAACCCTCCTTCTTCCGCCTTATCTTTGATTTCACGGGAGCCTGTTTCACAACCTGTTGAGGGCGATGACGTTCCGGGTCCGGCGGGTCGAGTTCGTGGGCCAGTTTCTCCGGCAGCGACGCGATCAGTTGCGTGACGTAGGTGGAGACGGCGAGCGGCTTCTCGATGTCCCGCAGCGCGTACTCGGCCACCACCCGGTTCTTCGCCCGGCACAGGATGATGCCGATGGACGGGTTGTCGGCCGGGTGCCGCATCAGGTCGTCCACCGCCGACAGATAGAAGTTCATCTTCCCCGCCGCTTCGGGCGTGAACCGTTTCGCCTTCAAGTCGAAGATCACAAAGGCCCGGAACTTCAGGTGGTAGAAGACGAGGTCCAGGTAGAAGTCGTCGCTGCCGACTTCCAGATGGACCTGTTCGCCGACGAACGCGAACCCGGCCCCGAGTTCGAGCAGAAACTGGCGGATGTGATCGACCAGCCCCCGCTGCAACTCGACCTCGGCGTGGTCCTCGGCCAGGGTGAGGAAGCTGAACGAGTAGGGGTCTTTCAACGTCTCACGCGCCAGGTCCGACTGCACCGGCGGCAGCGCCTTCGAGAAGTTGCTGACCGCCTTTCCCTTGCGACCGTAGGCGTCGGTGTCGATCTGGTGGTCGAGTACCGCCCGCGACCAGCCGAACTCGGTCGCCGCTCCGGCGTACCACAAGCGGGCCGCCGGGTCTTTCACCCGCTCGACGATGGTGACGGTATGGAACCACGGGACGGCCAGGAACGGCGGGGGCGGGTCGAATTGTCTCGCAGGCTGCGAGACGATTTCGGCCGAGGGCGCGAAGGCGAGGACGAAGGCCCTCATGCGGTAGATGTTCTGCCGGGAGAACCCGCTTTGGCCGGGGAACTCGGTCTGGAGGTCCACCCCGAGCCGCTCGATCACCTTGGCCCCCCAGCCGGCCGCCCCCTGCCGCTGAACGATGGCCAACCCGATGTCCCAGTACAGCCGGATCATTTCCGCGTTGACCGCGACGGCCGCCTTCAGTTGGGCCGAGCGGACCCGTGTCTTCAAATCGGCGAGGAACGCCGTGTAGTCGGACGGAAGGACAGCACCGCCCACCACGGGGACGAGCTTCTTCGGCGTCGGTTTCTTCTTGCCCATCGGAACCTCCCGAGCGCGAACCGTATCAGATGTCCGTCCGGCGAGGAAGGTCATCGACCGTCGTTGGCCCACCGCCGGACCCGCCGGGAGTGCGTGAGGGACTCCGGCGGGCACGCCCGTGGACAACGACATCGACCCCCGTGCCATCCGCCCGGAGACGTAACATGGCGCGACTCCCGTCGCGTGACGGGGGATATATGTCCCTCACGGAGAACCCGCCATGAAGTTGCTGACCCCGGTCCGACCGCCCACGCCTTCGGTCGAACACCGCCCGCGTGTAGCCCCGCGCCAGCCCGTACCTACACAACCCCGACGGAACGAGGCCGGGGCTGGCCACGCGGACGAACTCGTCCGCACGCTCTTCGCGTCGCTGATGGCGGAACTCACACTCCCGTTCCAGGATCACCCCACACCGGACGATGCCATCCGGGGTTACGGGGCCGACATCGGCCGGTTGCACCGCGCCACCGAGGAGGCCGACCGGTTCATCCGCCGCGTGCTGGACCACTACCTCGCCAACAGCCCGGACCCGGCCGTGCGGGCGGAGCGGGCGAGCGAACTCGGCCGGGCGCTACCGCCTCTCGCGCCCCCCGAGAACGTCCTGTCGGCCGAACTCCTCGCCCGGAACGGCGACCCCGGAGGAGACCTCACCACCGCGGTCCGGGTCGCCGCTGCCCGGTTGGCCGCAGGCGTGGTGCTGACGCTTCAGGCTCTCGCCGCCACCCGCGTCTGCGGGCGGATCGACTGGCCGCGGCCCGACCTGTGCCGGTTCACCTACTACGAGGAGTCGCTCAGCCGGACCGTGACCAAGACCCGCAAGCGCAAGAAGAAGAAGGGCAACCCGCCGCATTCACCATCCGGCCGTCGCGTCCTGCGTATCGACACCGTGACCGAGGTCGAGACCACGACCGACCACCGCCGGTGGACGCAACACGAACACCACCTCGCCGACGCGACCGCCGCCGCAACGGGCTACACACGCTGGGCCGTACCGTCCCGGGTTCTCCATCTGATGGAGTCCGCCCCGGACTGGGTCCGCCGCCACCTGCTGATCGTCGAAGGCACGCGCATCGTCGAGCGGTCCGTCACCTGGGAGTCGAACAAGACCTCGGACCGCATTCTCGACCAGCGGGACGTGCCCGTCTACGCCCCCGACCCGGCGCTCACCCTGGGCGAGTTCGTGCTGGCCGGCTGGTCCGAACCGGAGAACCACGCCGCATCGGATTCCGTACTCACTGCACCCCGGTCGTCCGCACCGGCTCGCAACACGCTCGGGGAAGTCGTCGCGTTGTTCGGCGGCGTGCTGACCGTCCTACTGGCCGTCGATGCGGTCGGTCACGCCACATCCGGTTCCGCTTGGCCCTCGGTCGTCGCCGCACTCACGACCGCGGTCGTGACCGTCGCGGCCTTCGCTCGGACCGGCGTGCGGCCGACGACCGCGACTGGTACAATAACCCCAACTGTCGAATCCGAGGCCCGCCGGAGGGACGCCACCCATGAGCGTTGACCCGACCACGATCCCGCCGACCAGCCCGCTCCCGCCCCGGACGAACCGCCCGGCCACGCTGATGACGGTCGGCGTCGGTCTGGTGCTGTCCGCACTGCTCACCGGTGCGGCTTACCTCTGGTCCGGGTTCCGGCCGTCGCCCGGAACACCGGCGACCGGTTCGGCAACGGCCGGCACGAACGGGACGACCCCATCGGCACCCGGTACGGGCGGCGAGGAGGCCGCCGCCGAAGCCCGCCGCGCCAAAGAACTCGCCGACGCCAAACGGCGGGCGGAGGTCGAAGCCGAAGCGGTCGCCCGCCGCGCGCGGGTGGCGACACTCAAGGCCGAAGGGGAGACGGTTCGCGAGGCTCTCGCCCGGTTCGACGAGCAGGCGGCGGCATGGAAGGCCGGCATCGCATCGCTCCGTACCGACGAGGCCGGGCGCAAGCTCGCCGCCGATCCGAACCAACTGACCCCGGTCGCCACGGCCCTCACCCGCGACCGGGTGACACCCCGCCAGCGGGCCGGGTGGGACGAGCAGTTCCAGCAACTGATGGTCCCCGTCGTGCTCGCCGACCGCGATCCGACCGCGGTAGTCGTTGTCGCCGAGGACACGCTCGCCCAGATGACCCGGCTCCTCACCGCCGTCCGGGCGGCCGAGAAGGAACTGGCCGCGGACCGGGCCGTCGTCGAAACCGCAAAAACCGCCACCTCCTCCCGGTCGCCCGCCGCACACACGCTGGCGGCCGCGTTGGAGCAGCGAACCGCGGCCGAGCGGACGGCCGAGTTGACCCAGGTCGAGGAGGCCCGGCAAGCGGCCTTGAAAAAGCAAGCCGAGGAACTGGCTGCCATCGAAGCCAAGAAGATCGAAGCCGAAGGTGCGACGGCTAAGGCCGACGCCCTGACAAAACTCCAAAAGGCCGAACACGACAAGAAGCTGGCCGAGATCGCCCAGAAGGCGGAGGAGGAGAAGCAGAAGGCGGCTCGCGCGCGGGCTCAACTCCTCGTCGAGTACGAGGCCGACTTGCCGACGATCAAGACCACGCTCCCCGCGTTCATCACCCACGGGAAGACGCACCGCAAGGACACCTCGAACGGTCCCGTCTCGCTGACGGTCATCCAGAGCAAGCGCGCGCTGGAAGACTCCCGCGAGGGGATGAAGGCGTTCTGTCACATGGCCCACCAGGTCAAGGACCGTCAGTCTGGGCCGATCCCCAGTTTCCTCGGCAGCGAATTCGACTGGCAGAACCTCGACAAGGACACCGTTCGCAAGGCCCAGGGGTTGATCCGCAAGTACGGGACGATCATGGTCGAGAAGGGCCTTCTCGGCGAGTAGGAACGCGATTACGCGGCGGCCGTGGTGTCCGGGCCGCGCCGCTCGCTGGACGCTCGCCGCCCTGGACGGGCGTGGCCGGGGTGGCCTGGGGGCCACCGCCGGCCCGGCTTGAACGCCTCCCGCTCGCCTCGGCGGCTCGCGTCGGGGCCGGGCCGGTCGGGACCGGCCGCGGCCCTCGCCTCCGCTGGACGCTCCGGCCGCCCCGCCCGCCTGGACGGCGGTTCGGGGCCGGGCACCCGACCCCCACGCCCCACGGACCCGGCGACGGCACGTCCGGCGACCCCGCGAGCGGCCGGTGGAAGTGCCGTGCCGTCACTCGAATCCGCGGGGCTTCGGCGGCCTTGCCGCCGAGAGTGTCGGGTGCCCGTTGCCGCCGACACCCGCCCCGACACCCGCGGGCGGGCCGACCTCCGCTCCCGTGAGACGCCGATGGCCCGTCGCCGGCCCCGCCACACGATCCGTCACCGCGGCCACACCTATCCGGTGATCGGCATGGAACGGGTTCGCGGCCGTGAGTTCTTGCTGCTGCGCGAACTCGGCTCGCCCGACCGGCCGCGGTATCTGGCCTTCGACCCGCACGCCGGATTCCGTGGGGAGCTCCGTCGGCTGACTGTCCTGCCCAAGTCCGAAGACGGCCGGCAGCACTTCGACGCCCTGCTGCGCGCCCGCCGGACGAACGACGCCTTCTCGGTCGTACTCGCCTGGGAGGACCGACCCGATGCGGTCGTCCTCGTCCACGAGTGGGTGGCCGGCGATTCGCTCCGCTTTCACCTCGACCGGGCGAAGACCGACCCCGGTCGGTCGATCAGCCCGCACCAGGCCGTCCGACTGGTGAAGGGGCTGGCCCGCGGCCTCGACTGGTATCACCGCGAGTCCTGGCTCGTTCACGGCGACGTGACCCCAGAGAACCTTGTCCCGAACCGCAAAGCCCGGCGGATGGTGCTCATCGACTTCGGCTCGGCCTGGCCGATGGAGCGGACCGCCCGGCGGGGCGGGGAGGGCTGCACCCCGAGCTACGGGGCACCCGAACTCCAGGGGGCGGGCGGAGTGGTGGACGGCCGGGCCGACCAGTTCTCGGCGTCGGTCGTCTTGTACGAGATGCTCACCGGCGAACTGCCCTACGGGTGGGGCGGCAAGGCCGGCCGGCCGGAGTACGCGGCCGTCAAGGCGAAGACCTACCGGCCGCCGAGCGTCCTGGTCGCCGGTCGAGTACGTCTCACCGACCGGGCGTGGGCGGCCATCGACCACGCCGTCGGCACCGGGGTCGCGTTCGACCCGGACCGGCGGTTCGCGTCCGACCGCGAATGGGCCGCCGCACTCGAGTACGCTTGGCGGGAACTCGACCCCGTTTCGCCGCCGTCGCCACCGACCGGGGTCGTCACCCGGTTGCTCCGCTACTTCCGCGGCCGCTGACCGGCCGCTCACAGGATGCCCGCGCCGAACGCCTCGTCGTCGTCCGGTACCTCCGGGCGCTTCGAGGCCTCCTTGTTCGACGGGTCGGTGCCGGCGGGGGCGACCCGCGGCGTCTCCGCTCGTGGGTGAACCGCTGGCGGGCCGGCCGGGAAGGGAACCGGGTTTTGCGTCGTCTCGATCATCGGCTGGATGATTGCCGCGGCGGCCGGGTGGGTCGAGCCGGGGAAGTTGTTGTTGACGACGACTTGAATCGGGGTCACGACCTGGGGCACCGGGTCGGGTTCGACCGGCTCGGCCGGCTCGACCAGGGTGAGCGCGAGTCGCACGGCCCGGTCGTGCGGCGGCACCCACCGGAACAGGTCGCCGCACAGGCTGTGGTAGCGGGAGCCGTTGTTCGCGTTCGACGGGTGCGGCGAAACCGACCGGCCGTCGATGACGTGGATGGACGGCGCGGGCGGCGACGAGGCGTCCCACCCGCCGTTCCGGTCGGCCGACGAAGCGGGACGATCCGTGACCAACTCCCGCGGCTCGCCGTGCGGGCACCCGCGGCACCGCGATCCGGCGTTCGACGGCTCGGCCGGCGGACTCGCGTCCGCCAACGTGCGTCGGAATTGTTCGACCGCGACCGGGGTCGGCGGGACGCTGTAGCCGGTCGGCACGACGAGAACGGTCCACCGGTCCGGGAACAGGATCACGCCGAACGGCGACTCGGCCCGTTCGCACACCCCGATCAGGTGTGAGTACGCCGCCAGCGCGGCGAACTGCGACGGCCCGGCCGACGGGCCGCCCTTATGCTTGCGGAACACCGGGACGCGGAGTGACCCGCGGACGAGCAGCCGCCAGGGGCGACCGTCCAGGTCGAGAGTGGGGTCGAGGTACGCGGCCTTCGGCTTGACCACCGCGAACCCCGCCCGGTGGAAGTCCCACCAGTTCCACTCGACAGCGCGGTTCAGGTCGGCCGGCACCTCGCGGGCGACGGCGCGGCCGAGGTGCTTGCGGAGATACCACCACACCCCCCAACACCGCCGGACCATGACGACCCACCAACAAACCAGTGGCAGAAGGAGGCCGACCCCGGTCCACAGAAACCCGGCCCAGACCCAGTCGTGTAACACCAAGAAGGTGACGCCAAGAACGCCGGCCAGCCCGACGCTGAAAATCAATTGTCCTGCCATCCGCCGGAGTACTTCCCGGAGCACGTCCGCGTCGTAGTCCGGCAAGAACCCGAGCGAACCGTAGCTGTCGTCGTCCTCGACGAACGTGTCGCCGGTGTGCCCGGCCCGCCGGGCGATCCACCCCGCGCGGGGGCAGAAGGCGAACTCGGCAAGTTCCCACGCCGACGCCCGGCCGTTCGGCCGCAGGTCGTGCCCCGCGTCGTACGAAATCACGTCCACCCCCCAATTGCCGTTGCCACCTCTCGCACCGACCCCGGTCGGCGCTCCGATTCGATGTCGGCGCACCGGGCCAGGATGTTGCGAACCGACTTCGGCAGTTTAGCCCGAGCCAGCCGTTCGGACGTATCAGTCGGCGAGGGCAACTCGCCAAGCACGACTCGGGCCAGCACCCGCGCCCAACTGTACAGGTCTGCCCGGCCGTCGATCTCCCCGCTGTCGAGTTCCGGGGCGCGGTACAGTTCGTCCTTCCACACCGCCGGCTTCACCGTCGGCGCGCCGATGGTCAACTTGGCCAGCTCGAAATCGGTCAGCACGGCTCGGCCGTCGTCCGCCAGGATGATGCGGGCCGGGGCTAGTTCTCGGAACACGATGCCGTGTTCGTGCAGCGCCGCCAGCCCGGCGAGCGCGTCGCGTGCCAGTCGCGGAACGTCGATGGGGGAGGGCGACGGGTTGCTCAACCGTTCTTCCAGCGTCTCGCCTGGCACCCAGAAGTCGATCACCCACCAGCCCGCCTGATCCGGCGTGCAGACAAAACCCGTGTTCTGCACGATGTTCGGATGGCCGCCAACCCGCCGACACACTTCGCGGTGACGCCGGAGTTCGTGCTGACGCCTTGAACGGTCCGCCGCACGGATGCCGGCCAACAGGTAGTACTTCCCTCGGGCCAGCACGCCCTCCTCGAATGCGTGCTTCATCCGGCAGACGAAGTATTGCAGCCCGTTCGGGGCTGTGACGCACGGACCCAGTTCCTCCACCTGCCACTCGTCCGTTCGCGGGAGGTGAAAGACGCGATCCGGTGGGACGGCCGCCGGACTCGGGTCGCGGAAGACGGAGTGCAGCGGGACGCCCAGGCGTTTCGCAATCGCTTCCGCACAGCGGACGGAAATCGGTTGACCCGCTTCGGCCCGTTGCACTGTCTTCCGGCTCATGTCCGCCGCTTGAGCCAGTTCTTCGACCCCGATGTCCCGCTCGACCCGTGTCGCGTTCAGCACGTCCGGGATCGGTTCGAGGTGGCGGGGGCGTCGCTTCTTCTTCATGGGTCTTCTCGGGACTGTCCCACCTGTCCTCTTACGGAGTCTCGTCCCCCGAAGAACATTGACCGTGGTCGATCTCTTCCCATTCTCGCGGAGGTGACTGCGGTGAGCAAGTTGCTACAAGCCCTGTACGACCGGCTGGCGGAGCGAATGGCCGCCGTGTTCGGCAAGTTGATGACCTCCCACGTCCAGGCGATTCACGCCGAGCAGGAAGCCGAGTGTCAGAGCCGGCTCGAAGAGTTGGCTCGAAAGTACGAGGCCGACGGGCAGCCGGAAGTCGCCGCCACCTTGCGGCAGCGGGCGCGGGCACTCGCTGGCGACAACCCGCTCGCACTCGGCGCGGCCCTCCTCGATCATCTCGGCACCGTTCCCGCGCCGGCCTTACCGCCGACCTCTCAACACCACCCGGCCCTCCCTGAGGCCCCACCTGCCACGCCACCGGCACAGAAGACCGGCGGCCGCCGCAAGCTCACGCTGCCATCCACGCCGCCCGCGAGCGAGGAGGGCCAGCCGTGAGTTCGACCCTGCTTCTCACCGACCGCGACCGGGACTACCTCGACACGCTCACCCGCAAGGTCCGGCTGCTCAGTCTTCGCCAGACCGCCGACCACTACTACGACGGCGAGCGAGCCAACGCCCGGCGGCGGCTGCGGCAACTGGTCGCGGCGGGGCTGCTGGTGCGGGCCACCGTCATCGCCCGCCCGCTCCCCGTACTGCTTACACCGGTCGTCGCCTGGCGGCCGGGCGACGCGACCCCGGACGCCGGAGTGGTGTCGAACCGGCTCAAGGCCCGGTGGCGAAACCGCCCCGCCCGCGAGTGTCGAGTCGTCCTGGCCACGGCCCACGCCGCCCGGCTCACCGGCGGGCGGGCGTCGGGGCAACTCGCCCGCGAGACCCAGGCCACTCACGACCTGGGTGTTGCCGCCGTCTACCTGCACTTCCACCGCACCGACGCCCGGCGGGCCGAGGCGTGGCGCGGCGAAGACCTGATAGCCGCCTCTCGCCGGGGGCAGAAGTGTCCCGACGCATTCCTAGTGGACGCCACCGGCGAGGTGCAGGCCGTCGTCGAGTTCGGCGGGGCGTACGACCCCGACCGGGTGCGGGCGTTCCACCTCGACTGCGCCGACCGCGGCCTGCCGTACGAGGTGTGGTGACCATGCCGCCCGACCGCGACCGCCGCATCCTCGACCAGGCCGCCCGCTACCGGCTGACCACCGTCGCCGTCGTCCGGGCGACGCTGCTGCCCGACGTTCAGCCGAACGCGGTGACGAAGGTGCTCGCCCGGCTCGTCCGTGACGGGTGCTTGCAGTCCTTCCCGCTCGTCGGCTCGCGGACCTACTTCGTCCTGTCCCGCTCCGCGGCGCGACTCTGTGGGGTGGGGGAGGACCGGGCCGCCCCGCTCGGCCCCCAGGCGCTGCCCACCGAGGCAGCCGTACTGGAGTACTGCCTGTCCGGCCCCCGCCGCCGCCACCGGCTGACCGGCCGGGAGCTGGCGGACCGACTGCCCTGGCTGCCTGCCCGGCTCCGGGCGTCCCCGTACGCGGTCGATGCCGACGGCTCGCTCGAACTGATCCGCGTCGATCTGGGCGGCCCGGCCGACCACGTCGCCCGCAAGTGCCGCGTCGATGTCGTCCGCCGGCTGGCCGTCCCCGAGGGGGAGCGGCTGGTCCAGGCCGGCCGGCTCCGCCTCGTCGTCCTTACCCCGACCGCCGCGAAGGCGGACGCCATCCGCCAGTCGCTCGCCGCCCGCGAGTTGCCGGACACGCTGGCCGTCCACCTGGCCGTCGTCCCCGACCTGTATCACCTGGAGGCCCGTTACCGTGCGTGAGTCGTACCACCAAAGTCCCGGCAACCCGGTTCAAGCGGACCGCCTGCCCGACACCCTGCCGGACACCGAGTTCCCCGTGCCCGACGCCTCGCGGTCGGTCACCGTCGCCACCGCCGTTTACACGGCGATGCTGCTGGTCATCGTCTGGTGCTTCGGCCGGCTGTTGGACATCCCGTCCGGCGAGCACCTGAGCTACGTCATCGTCGCCGCGATCATTCTGCTGTTCGCCAGCCTTCGGATGACCGAGTTCCAGTACTCCGTCTTCTGCATCCTGTTTGTTGTTGTCGTGTTCGTCTCCTGTTTCGTCTCCCTGCCCATCCCGTTCGCCGCGTGGCGGACCGTGGCGTGCGTGCTGCTCGGCGGACTGGCCGCCGAACTGATGACCCACTGGGGGCTGATCTGCACCTGTTCGCCGGTCCCCCGCGTCCCGCGGGAGGCCGCCCGCCGCCGCTGGCACTACTACGCCCTGGCCACCCAGACGGCGGTCCCGCTGGCGTCGGTCCTGGCCGAGTTCGTCCCGTACCCGCACGCCGCCCTCGTCTTCCTCGCCGCCTGGAGCCTGGTCAGCGGCGGGCAAGCGGTCCTGGCGGCCGGCCGCGCCGCCTGCTGGCGGGTTGCCCGGTCGGTGTGGACTTCATGGCTGACCTACAACCCGCACCGGCACGCCGCGCCCGGCCTGCTCCGCATCCGTTGGCGGCGGCTGACCGGCCGGCTGGTGTGGGTGCTCGCCGCCCTCTACCTGGTGGCGCGGGCGCACGCCCATCACCCGGACCGCGGGTTCTGGGTCGCCGATCTGGCCGTCGATCTGCTCGTCACGTTCGCGGTGCCCACCCTGCTCGCGCTGCCGGTGCTGGTGGAGGCCGACGCGGGCCGCGCCGACCCCCGTTCCCCGGGCGAGTGGGAGCGGCTCGTCCTGGCGGTCCGCCGGTCCGCCTGCCCGATCGAGCGGGACAGCCTGTACCTCGGCTGGGCGGTGGCCGACGGCAGCCCGGTCCTCGTCCCCCGCGGCGTGTTCACCGAACACGCCCACTTCCTCGGCGACTCCGGGTCGGGCAAAACGTCGCTCGGCCTGCTCCCGTGGCTCGAACAGATGGTCGCGTTCGGGGACAGCAGCTTCGTCGTGCTCGACATGAAGGGGGACTCGGCCGAACTGCTCGCCACCCTCCACGCCGCCGCCGACCGCGCCCGCAACCACACCGGCCGGGCGGTCCCGGTCAAGCACTTCAGCACCCGGACCGACCACAGCACGTTCGCCTACAACCCGCTCACCCAGCCGTTCTGGGACCGGCTCGACCCGCTCGCCCGCACCGACCACGTCCAGAACGCCGCGGGCATGTTCTACGGCACCGGGTACGGCCCCGGGTACTTCACCTCCGCGATCGGGGCGTTGCTGCACTACGTCCTGACGAAGCACCCGAACGTCCGCACCTTCCGCGAACTGGCCGACCGCACCCGGCACGCCGTCGCCACGGCCAGCCCCCGCGACCTGCGGCCGGAGGTGAAGTCGGCCGGCATCCACCTGCTCATGGTGCTCGATCGACTGGCCGCGTGCGAGGCCCTGAACGTCGGGCCGGACGCCGGCGACGCCGACATCCGAACACAAGCCCTGGACTTCACCGCCCCGTTCCGCGACCCGTGCGTCTACTACTTCCAGCTCCCGTCCACGCTCACCCCCGGCATCGCCCCGGAAGTCGGCCGGCTGGCCATCGCCTCCCTCCTGACCGCCGCCGCCACCATCGACCCGGCCAACCGCCGCCAGGTGTACCTGGTCATCGACGAGTTCCAGCGGGTCGTCGCCCACAACCTGGAGGCACTCTTGCAACTCGCCCGGAGCATGAACGTCGGCGTGATCCTGGCCAACCAGACGATGCAAGACCTGAAGCAGCCCGACCTCGACATGATCCCCACCCTGGAGTCGAACTGCCGGTTCCGCCAGTGGTTCGCCGTCTCCTCGTCGGCCGACCGCAAGCGGCTGTCCGACGGCAGCGGCCTCACCGTCGAGCAGAAGGGGAGCTTCGACTACGGCCCCCTCCGCCCGGACTGGACGTGGCTGTGGAAGCTGGTCTGGCCGAGTGCGACGTTCAGCGAGGAAGTGAAGCCGCGGCTGTCCGAGAACGACATCCTGCTGGCCACCGACCACCCGTTCCGCAGCGTGCTCACTGTCACACGCGGGGCCGGCTACGCCCAGTACGGCGGCCTGCCCCTCATCGTCGAGTCCCGCTTCCACATCCCCGAACAAGAGTACCGGCGGCGGCGGGTGGTGCCCTGGCCGGGGCCGGGCGGCGGCGCGTTCGTGCCGCGGACCGAGCCGGCCGCCGGCAGGCCGAACCCGACCCGTGTTGGCCCGCGGGTGACCGGCGAAGTCCTCGGCGGCGACCCGCTGGCCGGGCTGGACGACCTGTTCGGCATTCCCGGCTCGCCTCCCCCGCGGACGCCCCGGCGGAAGGAGTTGGATCAATGACCCTGACGCCGCGCGACCTCGACATCGCCGTCACACTGGCCCGCCGGGTGCGGCTCATGACCCTCGACGACCTCGTCCGCGTCTGGTGGGCGGACAGCTACTCCTACCAGACCGCCTGGCACCGCCTTCGGGAACTCGCCAGGGGCGACTGGGTCCAACTGGGCCGGCTCAACCTCCGCACGGTCCCGGCCACCGACCCACTGTTCGTGTGGTCCCCCGGACAACCCGACCCGGACGCCGAAGTCGTGTCGCACCTCGCCCGGTCGCGGTGGTCGGGTGCGGCTGTCCCGAGCGCCGTCGTCATCGCCGGGCGGCGGGCGGCCAACGTGTACGGTAGCACCGCCGGCCGCCTCCCGGCCGTGAACCACCGCGACCACGACGCGCACCTGGGGGCGGTGTACGCCGCATACCGGGAGCGCCGCCCGAACGAGGCTGCCGATTGGGTAGGCGAGGACGCCCGGCCGAAGGCCGGGTTCCGGGTCAAAGACCCCGACGCGCTGCTCGTGGACGCGACCGGGCGGACCTACCGAGTGGTCGAGTGCGCCGGCGGCTACACGCCCGACCAGGTGCAGGCGTTTCACGCCCACTGCGCCGACCGCGAACTCCCCTATGAATTCTGGTGACCCGTGACCCCACGACCCGACCCGGAACGCCTTCGCCTCGCGCTCGGGCACGTTGCCCGCTACCGGCTGACCACGCCGGAAGCGCTCAAGGCCGTGGCGGCCCTCCGGCTAGCCACGACCGCCAGCGCCCTCGCACTCCTTCGCACGCTCACCACCGAAGGGTTGCTCGGTCAAGCCCCGCTCGACCGGCACGGGCCTTACTTCTACCTGACTCCGAAGGGTGGGAGGGAGGTCATCGGCTCAGAATTGACACATCAGTCGGGTCCGCTGTCCGAGCCGGCCAAGCTCCGGGCCTTCGCGCTGCTCGCGTTCTGCCGGCTCATCGGCGTCAACCGGGAACGGCTGTCGGCCGACGACCTCCGTCGCCTCGTGCCGGGGCTGGATACTGGCGGGATGCCATCGACCTTCTATGCGGAGCGATCTGAATCGCGTCGCGTCCTGGGGTTCGCCCGGAACGACGCCGGCGGGACCGGTCGCTGGGACCGAATCCTGGCCACGCTCGCCGCCGATGTGCGTCGCTTCGCCGGCGAGCCGGCCCTCCGGCCGCTCGTCCGCGGCGGGTCGTTCGAGGTCACGCTCGTGACCGCCACTCGCGAGAAAGCGGAGCGACTCCGGGCGTGCCTGACGGACGCCGGCGAGCCGCCGATCCCGGTCCACTTCGCCGCCGTCCCCCGGCTGCTCGCCCTCGTCGGCTCGATCCGTTCGCCACGCCCGCCGCCGGGCTGAACGACCCCAACTCCCCTACACGGGTTTTGCTCCGCTCCTGGTCCCGGGAGCACGAAAAAACAACGGGCGTTGGATGTTTGGCAACCGTAGGCGGTGCGACTGGGATGCCAGCGCCCCGCCGAATCATGTGAAGGAGAACGTGTATGTTTCGCGTCAGCTATGGACGGCCCCGATGGCGCTTTTGGCGGCCGAGGAAACAGAGGAAGCCCCCGGCTTCCCTCCACGCCCGGTTCTGCAAGGGCTGCGGGCTGGAGTTCGTCGATGGTCCGATGCCGAATTCCCAGAAGGTGATCACGGTCGGCAACATCGGAGCCGTCGTGTACCCCGCCGGGAACTGGCGTCGCGGGGATTGCGTGGTGCGGTTCGGGCGGTGGAAGGCCCCTTTCAAGGGGAGGCTGGAGCTGTCCGAGTTCGTGCCGCACGACGACCTCGACGACCTGATCCAGGTCGCCGCGCTCGCGCGCGAATTCACCCACAAGCGGAGCCACGCGGTCCGCAGTGGGCTGAGGTTAGCCAACGGTTTTGACTCGAACCGAGCCGCCCCACCCGCACCAGCCGGGGGTCAGGCTCACGGACGCTCGCACCGGCAATTCAGCCGGCCGAGCAAATAACCCGGAAGGGGGGCGACGAACGGCTCGTCGTCTCCCCTCCACTTTGGAAACGGAGGTGTATGGGAACACAGAAAACCCACCCCCAACCCGAGCGGCCCCGAACCGCGTTCGAGATGGGGAAAACGTGCGTCACGCGCGGAGTGCACGAGTCGGTGTCGGCCGCGGACATTTTTCGCTGCCTGTCGCGGCACAGCCGGTGCGACTGGGGCGATTTGTGCGACGACGACCTACAGCGGAACGATGAAGCGTTGGTGGACGGGAGTCGGCTGTTCTCGGCGTACCGGCTCGACGACGGCCGCAAGCTGTGGGTCATCACGGAAGCCAAGGATGACGACGAACGGCGCAGTCACACGACGGTGCTGTTCCCCGACGAGTACTGAGGAGGTGGACATGGAAGCGAAGAACTTCATCCAGAACCTCCCGTCAGTCTCGGACCACTTGGCCATCGAGACCCTGACCGAGGTGCTGTACGCCCAGGTCAACGCCCAGTTCCGCGACTTCGTCGAGTACCCCAGGCCCGACCACCCGTTGGTCAACTTGGTGATGCTGATCAAGTGGCTCAGCGACCTGCCGCCGGGACCGGCAGACCACCGCCTGCGGTGGGTGAAGGAGTGAAGTCGAATCGGATCGGCTTGACAGGAGTCGTTCCGCCCCGGATCGCGGGCGGATCGGGATCAGTTTCGATGCGGTTGACGGTGAAGGTGTAGCGGGACGACACACGCGATCCAGGCTGAGTCGCCTGCGGATGCTCGCATCGGCAATGAGGCCGGCACGAGCGATGAACCCGGCTCGACTGTGCAACGCCCGGCCCGCGTTGCCCGTCGGCCATTTGGAATGGAGGTGTATGGGACGAGACACGATCCCACCCGACTCCGAGCCCGCACGGCCGCGGTTCGAGACGGGAATGACGTATGTGACCCGCAAGGTTCACGAGTTCGTTTCGGCCGAGGACATCTTGCTCTGCTTGCTGCGGCACCGTCGCGGCGAGTGGGGCGACTTGGACCCCCTCGACCGGGAGGCGAACGAACGGGCGCTGCTCTCGGGCGGGCGGGTCTTCTCGGAGCACAAGATCAGTGACGGCCGCACGCTCTGGGTCATCACCGACGCGACGGGGGACGACGGGCGGCGACGCCGCACCCGGATGCTGTTCCCCCGCGAGTGCTGAGCGGCCCGCGCTCGTACCACCAACCGTCTCGCCGGACCGCCGGCGAAGAACAGCAGGGCTTGTTCTGTTGTTGTGTTGGGAAGGGAAAAACGGAGCGACTCATGCGAACTGGGCCGAGCCGCCCCGCGGACGCTCGCACCGGCAATTCGGCCGAGGCGGGCAAATAACCAGGGCCGAGTCTGCAACGCCTGGCCCGCGTTGTCAACCGGCCCGCTTGGAGAGGAGGTGTATGGGAAGAAAGAACGGCCAATCCCACATCGAGCGGCACCGAGCCGCTTGTGGGTTGGTGGACACGTACGTCACGGACGCGGTGTACGAGTCCGTGGCGGTCCGGGAGATCGATCGCTGTCTCGCGCGACACCGGGCGGACGACTGGGGCAACGTGTGCCCGGTTTACCGCCAGCGGAACGACGAGGCGTTCATCAACGGTGATCGGACCTTCTCGGCGTACCGGTTGAGCCGGGGCCGCGAGGTGCTGGTCATCACGAACGCCGATTACGACGACGAGCGAACCCCGAACACCAACGTGTATTTGGCGGACGAGTACTGAGCGGTTTAGCAGTGCAGGTTTTGGGCGGGTCGAGTTCTTCGACCCGCCTCTTTCAGCCAGTCGCTCTGTTGTAGCTGGAGACGACCATGACGAAGGCTCCTGTCCACACCATCCGCCTCGGCTTTATCAAGGCCAACATCTGGCGGAACAAATCCCGGTACGGCGACCGGCACAACGTCACCGTCTGCCGGCTCTACAAGGACGGCGACCTGTGGCGGGAGTCCACCCACTTCGGCCGGGATGACTTGCTCACCCTTGCAAAGGTGCTCGACTTCGCCCACACCTGGATTCACACGCACGCCGCCGCCGCGGACGACCGACAGGGCGACGACCGGGAGGCAGACGAGTGACCCGCGACGACGTGACCGCCGTGCTGGACCGGCTCGACCGCATCGAGGCGGTCCTCCGCTCGCTCGCCGAGCAGCGGGCGTCGAAGGACTGGTACTCGGTGGACGAGGCGGCGGCAATCCTGGGCAAAGCCCGGTACACCGTCCGCGAGTGGTGCCGGCTCGGCCGAATCCAGGCCCGCAAGCACGACCACGCCCGCGGCCCGCACCCGGAGTGGGTGATCGCCCACGGCGAACTGGCCCGCGTCCAGGCGGAGGGCTTACGGCCACTCCCGCAGCGGCGATGAGAGGCCGCGTGACCGCTCACTCGTCGGGGGTTCGGAGCGGACCTCATCCGCAACGGAATACTCTTCCGCTGGGGTTCGAGTCGTCGGTTCATAAGTACGAGCGAAAGCGGACGTCAGAATCCCGAAACCGGACGTGGCGGGTATTATGGCCACGATGGGAGGTGAAGGTACGACCAGCGGTCGGATCGCGATGACGGTCGGCCGGTGGTGCGTAAACCTTCCGGCCGAACCTGTAGCGTCAGTCCGCCGGGATGACCCCGAGGGACCAGATGGCGCGGGACAACTCGTCGGCCGTGAGCGTCCACTCCGTGGGCGGGAGCTTGGCGACGACCTTGAACTTCAGCCGCTGGTAGATCGCCTCGGCCATCTCGTAGTCGCCCAGCACGTCGGCCGCTAAAGCGAGGGAGAGTTGCGCCGGGCCGCTGCCCGCGTAACCCCACTCAAACCCGTCGCCGTGCCGGCGGAGGTCGTACCGCGGGTCAAGCCCGCGACACCCGTCCTCGTCCGACACCGTCACAACGCAACCGTGGTCCGTCCGCGAACCCGAGTACACTTTCATCGGGATGTCCTGTTTGGTGGGAATGGGAACGGCCGCGGCAGAGCGCCGCGGCCGTCGAGAGCAGACTGGAATGGGTGGGCAAGGCCGCCCGTCGCGTTACGCGGCCAGCGCCAGGAGGGCCGCCGCCTGCACGTCGATCGCCGTCCGATCGCCCGCGTACTCGACCTGCTGGGCCAGCCGGGTGAGGGCGTCTACTAGAGCGAAGATGGTGAACCGCCCGCCGCCCACCGACTCGACCGCCTGCTTGGCCAGCCCGCGGGACAGGCCGTGCTTGGCGAGTTCCTTCATCACCGCCTCGGCGTCGTCGCCCAACCGTTCGGTCATCGCCTTGCGGATCACCCGTGCGAACCCGTCCCGTCGCTCGTCCCGCTTGGCCACGAGTTGCTCGATGTGCTTGCGAATGTCGCCGAGCGCGTCGCCGACGCGGGCGGTGTGTTTGCGGGTGAAGTCGATCACCTCCACCGCGTCCCAGACGATGTGGTTGGCGCAGACCTGCTGGAACCAGAACGTCTGGATGCCGACGCTCCGCTTGCCCACCTCCGAGTTCCAGACGAAGAAGCCGGGGGCGAACGCCTCCCCGTCGATCTCCGCCCACCCGGACGGGTCGATCAGGAAGCAGAACAGGTCCTGCTCCCCGCAGTAGAGGCCGGTCGCCCCGTTAAATCCGGTCTGGGGCGGGGTGAAGTCGGTCGCGGCCTCCCGCACCACGTCCACCAGATCGGCGTTGTGCAGCCGGGTGTACGCCGTGCCGTGGACCGACCGGACGGTGTCGCCGCGGGTGAACAGTTGCAACGGCTTGGTGCCGCCGGGCATCGTCTCGCGGAAGGCGCGGGCGGCCGTGTCGGGGGTCAGCCGGTTGATCGTGTCTTTGCCGACGCGGGCCAGCCCGCACAGTTGGCCGAAGCTCCAGTCGTTCAGCCCGAACGGTCCGTCGGTGTTTGCCCGCAGACCGAGCCGCGCATCGGCCGTCGGTTCGGGCACGAGCGACGAGGGCGCGACCCAGCGGTCGGCCGATTCGTCCTTCTCCCGCCGACAGTGGGCGGCGAGGGCGTCGAGGGTGGGGAACCGCTCGTCCGGCGCGCGCCGGAACAGTTCCCCGCTCGCGCGGGTGAGATTCTGCTTCGTCATGTCAGTCCTCGGTTTGGGAACGGAATGTGGGACTTGAGAGAACCTGATGGATGCACCACCGGCCTCCCGCCCGGCCCGAGTCGGATCAGGCGGGGCGCGAGGCCGGGCGTATGGCTACCGCAGCCGAGGAGGGGAAGGACCAGAGCGAGCAAACCGGAATTACCACACGTTTCGTCGGGAATCAAACCGGCCCGGCCGGTTAGCCGAACACCCCGCGGATGATCTGTTGCTCGCGGCTCGGAAAGAGGTGCGTGTACCGCTTGTGGGTGGCCGCCGACAGGTGCCCGACCCACCCTTGAAGCACCCGCTGGTCCACCCCGTCGGCGGCGCAGATGCTGATGAACGAGTGCCGTAGGACGTGCCACCCCCGCAGCACCGCCCATTCAGACCCGGCCACCAACTGCCGGAAGTGCTCGTACGCCGTCGTCGGGGTGATCGGCCGCGGCCCGCGGGCGTCGATCGTCTGGCAGAACAGGTGCTGCCCGCCGGGGTGGACGGCCAGCCAGTCGCGGACCACCCCGCAAAGGAACCTCGACACGGGCACCCGGCGGGTGGACCGCTGCCCCCGTACCCGCTTCCGCTCCCGGACCACGGCCGAGCCGGCGTCCAGGTCCACGTCGTCGATCCGCATCCGCATCAGTTCCGACCGGCGTGCCCCCGTGTGCGCAGCGAACGCCACCATCGGGAAGAGGTGAGGCAGATGAGCCTTCGACTGGGCGAACGTGAGGAACGCGGTCAGTTCCTCTTTGCCCAGGAACAGGCAAGCCCACAGGTCCGCGATTTCATCTGAGGACAGCCCTCCGCGGGCAATCTTCCGCTCGATCTCGGCCCGCGTCTGGAACCCCGGCTTCTCGTCCGTCTTCGGGTAGATGAGCGCCCGGCCGGGGTAGGTCCCGGTCAACAGCCCGCCCCGCACCGCCCAGTTCCAGGCCGCCCGGAGGGTGGCCAGATCCTTCTGCACTGTCACCGGAGAGACCGGCTGTTGCCGCTTGCCTTTCATCCGACAGCGGGCGGTGACGTACTCCTGGAGACGCCCGGTTGTGAACTGGGCGACAACGATCCGCTCGCCGAAGTGTCGGATCAGGTGGGTGAAGTGGATTCGCAACATGACGAGGGTCTTTGGCTCCAACGCCCCGTTGCCGTGCGTCTGGATGTACCGATCGCTCAGTTCGCGGAGCGTCAGCACGGGCATCGCCGGGCGCGTCTCGTCCACGACTTTGCCGCCCGCGAGCAGGTACGCCGTCACATCGGCGTCCGGCGGCGGGGGAGGGAGTTCCTTGTTGCGGACGCGGATGAGGACGCGGTCCACCGACCCGCGAATCGCATCCGCCTCCCGCCTGTCCCGCGTCTTCAGCGCGTGACTGAACTGCCGGCCGTCGAACCGGTAGAGCAGGTGGAACCACCCGCTCCGTTGCTGTAAACTAGCCATGAAAGGCATCCCCCGTCGGGTTTGCCGCACGACTGCCCTACGACAGCAGCAGTGTTAGCAAAACGCTCGCGACGGGTTTGTACCGAGAGATCGATGACGCCAGGGAGGTCATCGCAACTCGTTACCGGGAAATGCTTCGGGGAAACCGGCCTGTGCCGATGACCCCCGAACCCAGCTTAGTCGCTGCACCTGACCGGCAGGGCATGATTGGTTTCTGGGAGCTCATAGCGCCCCGCCGGGCCGGTGAGGGGGGTCGTTCGGCCACAGGAGGAATGCTCGTGTCTAGCGACGCATCCGAGTTCCTGGGTGTCTACTCGGTCTACTCGGTCGAAGGGTTGCCGACATCCGAGTATCGCGATTGGGTGGATCGCTGGAACGGTCCCCCTGAACAAAAGGCTCTGGCTCGTGGTGCGCTGGCTGCCTACGACCGCGAGCGCGCCACCGAGTCGCTGACGGACGACGACCTGCAGCCAATCCTGGCCGCGGCCCGGTCCTCGCGTTATGGAGTCTGGGACATCGGCCTGCGTATGCTGTGTCGCGTTGGAGGACGACACGCACTCGGTTTGGCGGCCCTGGAGGGATTGTTCGACGGCGGGTCGGCGATGCTGCGCTGCCGGGTCGTTACGTCCCTGAGAGATTGTCTTCCACGGGAATTCTGCGTTCATTTGGCCCGGCGCGGCCTTGCCGACAGAGCCAAGAGCGTGCGGGTCGGCGCGGGTGAAACGTGTCAGCGTCTGCTGTTGAAGGAGTTGCTCGGAGAGATGATCCGGGTCGAGCAGAACGAGACGTGCGAGAAGGCTCGTCTCCCGATGCGTTGCTCGATCGGCCTTCTTCGCGACGCCTTCTTCCTTTGGCCGTCGGACGATGATGAGCCGCCCTCCTTCATCGTGCGAGTCTCGGAGGGCGTGCCGGAGGTGATTGTCGATCTCGGCCCGCCTTGGTGCCCGGAGTCGGTATCGACGGATGAAGAAGCACGCCCGTATGCGGAAGAGTTTCGGCGCGTTCAAGGGCAAACGCACCGGCCCTTTCGCTGGGACGACGAAGGCAGAACCAACGGATGAAGCTGACCGGGGCGGCCCTCTTCGTTTCGCGCGGCATGAAGGTCTTGCAGGTGGCCCCGGCAGCTTATCCGTCTCGTTCGGCGGAACGGAGGCATTTCCTATGGCGTTGTCCGAAGGGCGGCGGCAAGCGATTCTGAAGCTCGTCGGCCAGGGGTCCGGCGACCTGGAACAGGACGAGCGGTTCGCGCTCGACGCGGAGAAGCCGCACCTCCGGGAGCTGCACCGGGCGCGGGAAGACTTCTTGCGGGCCTGCACCAGCCCGGAGGAACTCGACTTCTTCGCCGCGAACTGGGGGCGGGACGGCCGGGAGAAGCCGATCCACGCGCTGGTCGCGAACCCGCACGCCGACGCCGGGACGCTGCTCCGGCTGTTCTGGTACTCGGACCCGGAGTACTACTACTCGCAATACCGCTCGGCCGCCGAGGCGGAGGCCGGCACGGACCGCGATATCGTTACGACGCTGGAAGCCGTCGAACGCCGGATCACCCAATCCGAGTACCGGACCGCGGCCGTCCCGTTCGACCCGACGGGGCACGTCACGATGTCGGACCGCCGCCCGGAGTTCGCCCGGCCCATCCCGGAGGTCCTGTACCGGCCGATCCCCGGCTAAGCAACACCCGCCGTGGACGGCGGGCCTAATACCGTTCCGCGGGAAGCCCCGAAGCGGGGCTAAAAAAACGACGTGATCCGAGAGGTGATTACTTTCACCCGAACGACGGGCCGCCGCCGCTCAGGCGTCGCCCCCGGCGGTTACGCGAACACGGCAAGCGCCACCACCAGCACGACGGCCGCGGCCCCGATTCCCAGCCACGTCGTCAGGTAGCCCTTCGTCCACTGGTCCAGCCGCAGGAACGCGTACGCGGCCGCCACCAGCGCGAACAGCACGCCGCCGACGCGGAAGCCGATCGTCACCCGCTCCGTCGCCCGCAGCTGCTGGACCTGGTGCTCCGTCAGTTCCAGGTCGATCTCCACGTACCGGACGTTCGGGTTCAGCTTGCTGCTCTTGACGAGGTTCTTCTCGTCCTCCGACAGCGGCAGCTCCCGCACGTCCCCCTTCACGTACTCGTTCTTCATCGTCGCCATCGACGGCCGGGCGTGGATCGGCGGGTCGAGCGCCTCCAGTTGCTTCATCAGCTCGATCCGGGCCACGCCGAGCGCGTCGGCCAGCGCCTGGTCCTTCGAGCCGTGCGGCTTGCTACTGCGGATCGCGGGCAGCTTGAGCGCCACCTGCCCCCCCGCCGTCCGCGCGGCGGCCACCTTCTCGCGGATGATCGGCGGCGCGAACACCACGACCGTCGGCTTCGCGGCGTCCGCCGGCTTCGCCTCCGCCGGCGGCTCCGGGGCCGTCGGCGGCTCGGCCGGCTTCGGCTCCTCCTTCGGCGGGGCCGGCTTGTCGGTCTTCTTGCTCGCCGTCTTCGGCGGCCGCGGCTTGCCGTCGCACCCCACGAGGCCGAACGCGACCACCGCGACCAACAGGCCGGCCAGCATCGTTCGCGCTCGGTTCATGGGCTTGCTCCTGGGGCAGAGGTCAGAAGTCAGAGGTCAGGAAAACCCGACCCGTATCTGTCTTCTGACCTCTGATGTCTGATCTCTGACTTCTGCTTACCGCGACCGCCACCGCAGCTTCTTCGCCGGCGGCGGGGGCGGCGGGACCCACGGGGCGACCCACTGCACGGCGACCGTCGCCAGGATGAGCGGGAGGATGCCGAACTCGAGCGTCCCGGCCTGCCACGGCCACAGGAACGACAGCACCCCGCCCCAGAACGCGGCCACGAACGGCGGGAACAGGCTGAACCGGTCCTTGCGGTCCTTCGCCGCCATCCGCCACCACCGGGCCGCCCCCAGCACGCACGCGAAGTACAGCACGTACCCGGACGCCACCGGGACCGACCGCGGTGGCATGTTCATCCACCCGAACAGGTACGAATTCGCCGTCGGCGACTCGTCCTCCACGGCGTCGAACGTCGGGCCGATCCAGCCGTCGAGCCAGAACGAGAGCGCCCCGACGAGCACACCGAGGCCGGCGAACCGCAACCGGCGGCCCCAGCTGTCGGCGGTCTTGTACCGCGCCCGGCCGGCCGCCAGGAGCACGGCCCACGCCAGCGCGACGGACACGAGGCCCATCTTGCCGATGCTCGCCCAGTCGCCGGTCCGGGTGACGACCAGCCACGGGACGACGCCGAGCGCGACCACGGCCGGGGCCTGCAACATGCCGCCGAGCAGCTCCGTCAGCCGGTCGCGGTACGACACGCCCGGCTCCGGCGTCGGGACCGTCACGACCGGCCTCAGGACGGGGACGTGCTTCACGGGGACCGGCGGCGGAACCGGCGGCGCGACCGGCACGGCCTTCGGCACTTCCGCCGCCACCGGCACGGCCGGGGCCATCGGCGGCGGCTCCGGCACGGCGACGACCTCCGCCACGTGGACCGACTTCGCCAGCGGCGGCGGCGGGACGACCGGGTTCGTCGGGTACGCCGCGTCCACCGCCTTCGCCATCTCTACCATCGTCGCGTACCGCTTCAGCGGGTTCTTCTCCAGCGCCTTCGCGATGACCGGCTTGAACGGCTCCGGCACGCCGTCCAGGTTCGGCGTCGCCGTCAGGTGCTTCATCAGAATCTCGGCGTCGCTCTCCCCGTCGAACGGGAGCTTGCCAGTCAGCATCTCGTGCAGCATCACGCCGCACGCATAGATGTCGATCGACTTCGTGTACGACCCGCTGGAAATCTCCGGGGCCATGAAGTGGACCGTGCCGACGGTCCGCGTCTGCTGCTTGTTCGTCAGGCTCATCGCCTTGCACAGGCCGTAGTCGCCGACCTTCAGGCTGCCGTGTTCGAGGAAGATGTTCGCCGGCTTCAGGTCGCGGTGGACGACGCCGTGGTCGTGCAGGTACGCGACGGCGCGGGAGAGACTTTGGAACCACTCGACGGCGAGGTTGACCGGCAGCCCGGTCGGGTGGCGGTCGAGGACCTGGGCCATGCTCTCGCCGAGGACGTACTCCATGACGAGCCACTTGTCGCCGTGGGCGTCCTCCTTGAGGTCGTAGATGTGGACGAGGTTGGGGTGCTTGAGGTTGAGGCAGTTGGCGACGCCGCGGAGCTCCACGTCCGAGCTGCCGCGGAGGAGCTTGAGGGCGACCTCCTTGCCGGCGTCGCTGACGGCGAAGTAGACCTCGCCGAACCCGCCCTTGCCGACGCCGCGCTTCACGGTGTACCCGGCGAGCGGGCGTTCGCCGGATCGGTAGGTGAACCGCATGGGGGAGCCTCGGCAGCAAAGAGACATCAATGTCTGTCGTTGTACTATTCGCGGGGTATGGGAAGGGATTTGAAAAATGGGGAAGAAATGACGAGGGGGATCGCGTGGCGAGCCGAGCGGCGTAAGCCGCCGGGTAAGTTCGTCGCGCCGGCGGGCTTGGCGACGCTCGCCGGTGACTCGGCGGACTAGGGCGCGGGCGGCGCGACCACGTCCTGCCACCGCTTCGGTACGGCGTCCCACGCGGCCATGTACGTCCGCTCCAGCGGCACGTCGATGCTCAGGCCCGGCAGCAGGAAGACCGGCATGTCCGGCAGCTCGTCGCCGACGGCGACCGGTTCGAGGTAGCCGCGCACGCGGTCGTCGCACTCGTAGGAAACCAACGTCAATGGTTTCTCCGGCGGCAGCGCGAGCGGGTCGTCCTCGACCTGCTCGAAGATGGCGGCATGGATGCCGTGCGGGTCCCGCTTGCTCGGCGGGAACGGGTCGATGATGAGTAGGTGGATGCGCTGTTGCAACAGTTCGTTCGCCTTCTCCACGAACTGGCGAATGGCGTGGGCGGCGTTCTTGTTGCCTGGGGAAACGATCTCGATCATCGCGACGATCCGGTCGCCGGTCGTGTGGTGGATGACGACGGATCGCTTCTTTCGCAGGAAGAACTCGGTGTCCGTCTCGAACGTGTACCGCGTCTTCGGTCGCGTGGCCGTGGCCGTGCCGCCGGGCGAGCTTTCGTCGTCTCGATTCTTCAGCGTGAGGATGTCCGGTCCGAACCCGGCGGCCTGCTGTTCCGGTAGGCAGTAGTAATCCGGGGGGAGGAGGCGCAACAACTCCTCGTGGATCTTCTGAATCCAGGACGTGTGGAAGGCGTGGTAGATCCCGGCCTTCACCCGTGTCCAGTCGTGCATCGGCATCGGCAGCCCTCCGGGATTCCCCTCAGTATAAACGGCGGCCTCAAGGGGGTCGATTCCGGTGTGGCATGACGGAAAAGTTCGGATTCGGTTGCAAGACGCCCCCTGGCCCCCGCTATACCCCGTCAGTTGCAATTCGCAACTAAGCCACGCGAAGGAGTCCGAGTCATGACCGCCATCGAGAACGTGCCCTCCACGACCCAAACCCGCCCCGCCGATTTCGACCTGGGGGCCGTCGGCGACAAGCTGCGGGCCGTCGGCACGCACGCCACCCGGTACGGGTTGGTCGTCGTCCTCCTCTGGATCGGCGGGATGAAGTTCACCGCCTACGAGGCCGAGGGCATCCTCCCGCTGGTGGCCAACAGCCCGTTCATGGGCTGGGCCTACGATATCCTGAGCGTCACCGCGTTCGCCGCCCTGCTCGGCGTTGTCGAGATCGTCGTCGGGCTGCTCATCGCCCTGCGGCCAGTGTCGCCGACCGCGTCGGCCGTCGGCAGCGGGCTGGCGGCCGGGATGTTCGTCACCACGCTGACGTTCCTGGTCACCACGCCCGGCGTCTGGGAGCCGAGCCTCGGCGGGTTCCCGGCCCTGTCGGCGATGCCGGGGCAGTTCGTGCTCAAGGACCTCGTGCTCCTCGGGGCCGCGCTGTGGACGGCCGGGGAGGCGCTGGCCGCCCGCCCGAACCGGCGGTAACACCACCGGCCCACGGGAACGGCGTCGCCGCCGCCGTTCCGTACAACACTTCCAGCCGGTAGCCGGACGAGGCGAACCCCGCCCACTTCGTCGGCCCTCTTCCGAACCCGACTTCGATCCGCACGACGCAACACCTTTTCCTGTACGGCCCGCAACCCGCCGGGGCGACGCCCGGCCCTCGCACGGGAGGCAGTCATGTCCGCGAACGGTCCCCTCGGGACGCGGCAGAAGGCGCTGGCGCTCAACCTCGACGGCTCGACGTACGGCGCGCTCGCCGAGATCGGCGGCGGCCAGGAGGTGGCCCGGTGGTTCTTCGCCGCCGGCGGGGCGGCCGGGACGGTGGCGAAGACCGTGTCGGCCTACGACATGGCCGTCAGCGACGCCCACTACGGGCCGACCAAGCGGTACGTCAGCCGGGAGCGGCTGGCGGCCATGCTCGCCCACGAGTTCGCCTCGCTCCGGGACCTGCTGGGGCCGGCCCGCGGGGACGCCAAGCGGTTCTTCGCGTTCGCCGACACGGTGGCGACCGGCGGCCACCGCAACCCCGGCCCCGGCCGCGTGTGGCTCGGCGTCCGGTTCCAGGGCGGGCCGCACGAGGAGCCGTCCGAGGTCCTCGTCCACGCCCACCTGCTCGACCCGGCCCCGGCCGGCCAGCAGGAGGCGCTCGGCGTGCTCGGCGTCAACCTGATCCACGCCGCCTTCTTCCGCCGCGGCGACCCGGCCGACCTGATCTCCGCCCTCCGGGACGACCTGCCGCGGCCGCGGGTCGAGGTGGACATGATCAAGTTGTCCGGGCCGGCGTTCCCCGGCGTGGACCACCGGCTGCTGGCCCTGGAGCTGGTCGAGCAGGGGCTGACGGACGCCGCCCTGTTCACGGCCGCCGGCGAGGTCGTGCAGCCGGCCGACGTGCTCCGCAAGCGGCCGGTCCTGGTCGAGCGGTGTACCTTCCGGCCGGTCACGAACCTCACCGCCGACCTGCTCGGCCGGGCGCGGGACCAGTTCCTGGGGGTGCCGGGCGTCCGCGCCGCCGGCCCCGTCGTGCTGGCCGAGATGACGCTCCGCGACCTCGACCCGGAGCACGCGGTCGGCCACCCGGACTTCCTGGCCCGGGCGGACATCCTGGGGGCCCTCGGGTTCGACGTACTCGTCTCCCGGTTCGGGGCGTCCCACGAGCTGGCCGAGTACCTGGCCCGGTCCACCGACGCCCCGGTCGGCATCGCGGTCACGCTGCCGGCCCTCCGGCAGCTCCTGGACGAGGCGCACCACCGCGACCTGCCGGGCGGCGCGCTCGAGTCCATCGGGCGGCTGTTCAAGCGGTCCGTGACGGTGTACGCGCACCCCACCCGGGACCCGGACACCGGGCGGGTCCGGACGGCCGCGGACGTGCCGGTCCCGGCCCCCTGGCAGCACCTCCGCGACCTGCTCCTCGACCTCGGCCGGGTCGTCCCGGTCCGCGGGTACGACGCGGCGTTCCTGTCGATCGACACGCACGACGTGCTGGCCCGGCTCCAGCGGGGCGACCCGTCGTGGGAGGGGCTGGTCCCGGCCGCCGTCGCGGCGACGATCAAGGCCGGGGCGTTGTTCGGGTGGCGGCCCGCGCCGTGAACGCCGCCGCCCGGTTCGGCGAATCCGAACTTTAGTTGCAAAACGCAAGTGACAGGTCGGTATAGACCGTCAGTTGCAATTCGCAACTTTCTCCGAAGGAGTGCCAGTCATGACCGCGATCGACAAAGTCCTGTACACGGCGAAGACCCACACCACCGGCGGGCGGGACGGCGCGAGCCGCAGCGCCGACGGCCGGCTCGAAGTCAAGCTCACGTCCCCCGGCGCGCCGGGGAACGGGACGAACCCGGAGCAACTGTTCGCGGCCGGGTGGTCGGCCTGCTTCCTCGGCGCGATGGGCGTGGCCGCCGCCCAGAAGAAGGTGGCGCTGCCGGCGGACCGGGCCGTCGATGCCGAGGTGGACCTCGGCACGAACGCCGGCGGGTACGTCCTCCGCGCCCGGCTGAACGTCAGCCTGCCGGGGCTGGACCCGGCGGTCGCCCGCGAGATCGTGGACGCGGCGCACCAGATTTGCCCGTACTCGAAGGCCACCCGCGGCAACATCGACGTGACGATCAACCTGATCTAAGCCGCCCCCCGGCCCGCCCGCACCGGGCGGGCCGTCACTTCTCACAACGGCCCCAATCGGCAGGTTTCACCATGAACGTCTTCGTCGCCGGCGCGAGCGGGGCCATCGGCCGGCCGCTCATCGCCGAACTGGTCCGCCACGGCCACGCGGTCACCGGTATGACCCGGTCCGACGCCGGGGCCGCGGCCCTCGCCGGCCTCGGGGCGGCCGTCGCGCGGGTCAGCGCGTTCGACGCCCCGGCGGTCGAACGCGCGATTCGGGAGGCGCGGGCGGAAGTCGTCATCGACCAGTTGACGGCGCTGCCGGCCCACCCGCGGGACATGGCCGCGGCCGCCGCCGGCGACCGGGAACTGCGGCTCGTGGGCGGCGGGAACCTCCACCGCGCGGCGCGGGCCGCCGGCGTGCGGCGGTACGCCCAGCAGGCCAGCGGCTTCTTCCTGAAGCCGGGCGACGGGCTGGCCGACGAGTCCGAGGGCCTGGCCCTCGACGCCAGCCCCCGCGTGGCGGCGAGCGCGCGGGCCTACGCCGAACTGGAGGCGCGGGTGCTGACCGCGGACGACATCGAGGGCGTCGCGCTGCGGTACGGGTTCTTCTACGGGCCGGGAACGTGGTACGACCCGGCCGGCGCGGCCGCGGACCAAGTTCGCAAGCAGGAACTGGCGATCATCGGCGACGGCGGCGGCGTCTGGTCGTGGGTCCACATCGACGACGCGGCGGCCGCGACGGTCGCCGCCCTCACGGCCCCGGCCGGGGTGTACCACGTCGTCGATGACGACCCGCTGCCGGTCGCCCGGTGGCTGCCGGCGTTCGCCCGGCGGGTCCACGCGCCGCCGCCGCCGCGGCTCGCGGAACGGGAGGCGCGGGACCGGCTCGGCGAAGACGCCGTGTACTACGGCACGCGGCTCCGCGGCGCGTCGAACGCGAAGGCGAAGCGAACGCTGAACTTCCGGCCCCGGCGGTTGGAGTGGTTGGACGCGTGAGCGAACCCTCACGCCGTCGCGGGTGTCCGTTTCGGGGGAGGCGACGATCTTAGCGAGCCGAGCGGCGTAAGCCGCCGGGTGTCGGGCGACTCACCCGGCGGCTTACGCCGCTCGGCTCGCCGGCCGCGATTTGCCCTTGCTGACGCGGGGCGCGGGGCCTACTCTAGCAGTCCGGCGGCTCATCCCCGCCAGCTTAGCTCAGCTGGTAGAGCAACGGTTTTGTAAACCGTAGGTCGTGGGTTCAAGTCCCACAGCTGGCTCTGGCCGAAGGGCATTCACGGGTAGGTGGCAGAGCGGTCAATTGCACCAGACTGTAAATCTGGCCTCTTCGGAGTTCGGGGGTTCGAATCCCTCCCTACCCAATAGTTGGTAGTTGACAGTTGGTCGTTGGTAGTGAAAACCACGGTTCTGACTACCAACGACCAACTGTCAACTACCAACTTCCCCAGGCGGGTGTAGCTCAGCGGTAGAGCTCTTGCCTTCCAAGCAAGATGTCGTGGGTTCAAATCCCATCGCCCGCTCTGGCCGAACGGCCAAGCCCCTCGTAAGACGCTCAGGGCCGATAAAACCGGCCGCGGGAGCATTACCCCTCCTTCGCTGCTGTAGCTCAGTGGTAGAGCACCTCATTGGTAATGAGGAGGTCATGGGTTCAAGCCCCATCAGCAGCTCTCTCGACTGAGCGCGGGCGGCGACGGGTCTACCGGGCCACCGGATCGACAGCCGTTCACTAAGGCGGGTAGCGGCCACCGCGTGGGGCGGCGGCCAACACAACCAGGACGACCAGCCTCCACGGGTCAACTACTTCGGAGAAGAGCGATGGCGAAGGGTGTATTCGAACGGACCAAGCCGCACGTCAACGTCGGCACGATCGGCCACATCGACCACGGCAAGACGACCACGACGGCCGCGATCCTCGCCCGCCAGGCGCACAAGAAGCTGGCCGCCGTGAAGTCCTACTCGGACATCGCCAAGGGCGGGACCGTCCGGGACGCGAACAAGACGGTCACCATCGCCGTGTCGCACGTCGAGTACGAGACGGCCACGCGGCACTACGCCCACATCGACTGCCCCGGCCACGCCGACTTCATCAAAAACATGATCACCGGCGCGGCCCAGATGGACGGGGCGATCCTCGTCGTCGCCGCCAACGACGGCCCGATGCCGCAGACGCGGGAGCACGTCCTCCTCGCCCGCCAGGTCGGCGTGCCGAAGATCGTCGTGTACCTCAACAAGTGCGACACCGTCGATGACCCGGAACTGCTCGAACTCGTCGAGCTTGAGATTCGGGAACTGCTCAAGAAGTACGACTTCCCCGGCGACGACACGCCGATCATCCGCGGCCAGTCGAAGGACGCGCTGGAAAACCCCGGCAACGACAGCGGCCCCGGCGCGAAGTCGATCGACGAGCTGATGGCCGCCCTGGACAGCTACATCCCGATCCCGACGCGGGAAGAGGACAAGCCGTTCCTGATGGCCGTCGAAGACGTGTTCAGCATCAAGGGCCGGGGCACGGTCGCGACCGGCCGGGTCGAGCGGGGCCGCGGCAAGGTCGGCGACGAAGTCGAGATCATCGGCCTCCGCAAGGACAACGTGAAGACCACGATCACCGGCGTCGAAATGTTCCAGAAGACGCTCGACTACGCGATGGCCGGCGACAACGTCGGCGTCCTCCTCCGCGGGATCGAGCGCGACGGGATCGAGCGGGGCCAGGTCATCGCGAAGCCGGGCAGCATCACCCCGCACACGAACTTCGAGGCCAACATCTACGTGCTGTCGAAGGAAGAAGGCGGCCGGCACACGCCGTTCTTCACCGGGTACAAGCCGCAGTTCTACTTCCGCACGACGGACGTGACCGGGAGCATCGCGCTGCCGGCGGGCGTGGAAATGTGCATGCCCGGCGACAACGTGAAGGTGACGGTCAACCTGATGGACGGCATGCCGGTCGCCATGGACGACGGCCTGCGGTTCGCCATCCGCGAGGGCGGCCGGACCGTCGGGTCGGGCGTCGTGACGAAGATCCTCGCCGACACGCCGGTCGAGAAGAAGAAGTAGTTGGCAGTTGGTAGTTGACGGTTGGTAGTCGGAATCCGCGGCGGGATTCGTCCCCCGCGGCGTCCGTTGTCTTTACTAACAACGACCAACCAACAACTACCAACTGTCACAGGTGCGTAGCTCAACTGGCAGAGCAGCGGTCTCCAAAACCGCAGGTTGCAGGTTCGATTCCTGCCGCACCTGCTCCGAAGACTCCGCTCGACCCCGCGGCCCCCGGTCCGCGGGGTTTTTGCCCACCTATGGCGGGCATTTGACCTAGAACAACCGTTCGCACCGGCCGCGGGAGCGGTCGGGCCGGAAGCCCCAGGACGGACCACAGGACCATGGCCACCACTGCCGTACAACCCCCGGCGACCCAGACGCCGCCCGCCAGCGCGAAGAGCCAACTGCTCGTCGGCAGCGTCGTCGGGGCCGCGTTCGTCCTCGCCGGCATCGTCCTCGCCGGGTACGGCGTGCCGATGCTGCTCAAGAACGTCAGCCTCGGCAACACGTTCGTCACCGCGTTCGTCCGCGTCGTCGCGCAGCTCGCCGTCATCGGCGGCCTCGCCTACGTCGGCGGGAAGCTGGCCGGCGCGAACCCGCCGAAGGGCCTCCGCGGCGGCATCGGCCTCATGATCGCCGCCGCGTTCACGTTCTTCTTCGTCGTCCGGGCCGTCGGCCTGAACTTCGGCGACATCCCGGCCGCCGTCGTCGCCGCGGCGCTCGCGTTCGGCCTGTTCCGCCTGCTCACCGGGCCGCGGGGCATCGACTGGATGCACGCCCTCGAAGAACAGGGTTGGTTCCACACGAACAGCTACAAGCGGTCCCAGGGCCGCAAGATGCGGCAGTACACGCTCATCGGGCTGCTGATCGTCGGCCTCAGCGGCGTCTACTCGATCATGAGCCACGACATGCTCGGCTCCGGCGACCTCGTGTTCCGCCTGCCGTTCGGCCTGCCGAACTTCACCGCCCTGACGGACCAGAAGTTCGCCGTCCCGCTGCTCCTCGCCCTCGCGGTCGTGTGGCTGGCGTGGCGGGCGATCAACATCCCGACGTTCGCCGACTTCCTGATCGCGACGGAAGCGGAGATGAACAAGGTGTCCTGGTCGTCCCGCAAGCGGCTGATCCAGGACACGATCGTCGTGCTGGTGACGACGCTGATCCTGACGCTGTTCCTGCTGGTGATCGACCTGTTCTGGGGTTGGTTCCTGTCGGACCTGCTCGGCATCCTGCCGAAGGCCAACCCGAACGTCAAGAAGCCCGACGTGACCGGCCTGTCGCGCCCGTGGTAACGCCACGTGGCCAGTTCCACGGTGAATCATGACAACCGAAGAGTCCACGACCGCCCCCGCCGACCCGACCGCCGACGAACCCACGTCCGAACCCGCGGCCGACCCGACCCCGGACCCGGTCGAGGAGGCGACGGCCGCGCACGCGCCGCCGGTCGCGGCCGCCATCGAGGAAGCGCCGGCCGTGCCCGCCGCGTCCGCCGCCGAGGCGGTCGAGGAAGGCGTCGTCGAGCCGCCGACCGAGCCGACCCCGGCGAAGCCGTCGCGGTCGAAGAAGGCGAAGGCCGCCGCGGACCCGGAACCGGAGGCGGCCCCCGCCGCGGCCGCGCCGACCGGCGAGCCGAGCAACAAGAAGTGGTACGTGGTGAAGGTGGCGAGCGGCCAGGAGGACTCGATCAAGGCCCGGCTCGAGCGGAAGATCAAGGTCGAGTCGCTCGAGCAGTACGTCGCGCAGATCGTGATTCCGGTCGAGCGGATCACGGAGATCAAGAAGACGACGAAGAAGAACGAGGACGGCGAGAAGGTGACGAAGGAGAAGCGGGTCGTCAAGGAGCGGAAGAAGTACCCCGGCTACCTGATGGCCGAGGTCGAGTTCAACGACGCGGTGCTGTACCTGTTCCGCGAGACGCCCGGCGTGGGCGACTTCGTGGGCGGCGGGCCGAACAAGCCGCCGGCCCCGATGACGGACTACGAGGTCCAGCGGATGCTCGGCAACGAGGTGTCGTCGAAGGACGCGCCGAACATCAAGGGCGGGCCGAAGAAGATCAAGGTGCAGATCGACCTGGACCGCGGCGACAAGGTCCGGCTGCGGGACGGGGCGTTCGCCGGCACGGAGGGCGAGGTGCTGGAGATCGTGATGCCGAAGGACGACACGGACACGCCGAAGATCACGGTGAAGGTCCAGTTCTGGGGCCGCGACGTGAAGATCGACAACCTCGAGTTCTGGCAGGTGGACAAGGTGTAGACCGACTTCCGAACCATCGCGGGGGCCGCAGGCGACATGCCCGCGGCCCCGTGCTTTTTGCAACCACTTCTCGTCGGGATCGTCGGTTTCACTTTTGCGTCCGCCGGCGGCGGGCGATACGCTGAGTCATCCGTTCCCGCACCCCGCTGCCGGCATCGGCCACACACCGACGAAGGGCCTCCCCATGACCGACGCACGGATCGAGGTGACTTGTCCCGGCTGCGACAGGCCGTTCCACGTGGCCGCGGACGAGCAGGGCCGCGTCGCGGACTGCCCGCACTGCGGCGGCTGGGTGGACGTGCCCGATCTGAGCCGCCCGCCGACGGCCGCCGAACTCGACGAGGCCGCGGCCGAGCGGAACCTCACCGAGTACGAGCGGCAGCTCGCGGCGGCGGCCCGCCAGCTCGAGCAATCCCAGCGGGGGCTTGACCAGCGGGACGAACAGGACGCGCAGTACGCGCGGCAACTCGCGGAGGCGGCCCGCCAGCTCGAGCAGGCCCGGCGGGCGCTCGACACGCGGGACGGACAAGACCAGCGTTTCGATCACCTCCTCGACCGCCTGGACGCCGTCATCGGGCGGTGGGAGCAGTTGGCCGCCCGGATGGGCCTGGTGGCGGAGCGTTTGGGCGGAGGCCCAGACGCGAACTCCGGCTGAGGGCGTTCCGTGTCCCGATTCTTCCTCCCCCTGTTCCTCGCGCTCGGGCAGATGCCGGCCGCGTGTGCGGCCACGCCGAACGTCGTCGTCATCCTCGCGGACGACCTCGGGTACGGCGACGTGGCCTGCTACAACCCCGGCCGCGGCAAGATCCCCACCCCGCACATAGACCGGCTCGCGGCCGACGGCCTGCGGTTCACCGACGCGCACGCGGCGTCCGCCGTCTGCTCGCCGACGCGGTACGGCCTGCTCACCGGCCGCTACCCGTGGCGGACCCGGCTCCAGCAGGGCATCGTCGGCGTCTGGGGGCCGCCGCTCATCGCCCCGGACCGGCTGACGATCGCCGGGCTGGCGAAGCGGCACGGCTACCACACGGCGTGCGTCGGCAAGTGGCACCTCGGGTGGGACTGGCCCATCGCGGCCGACCAGAAGAAGCACTTCCAGGGCCTCGGCGGGCAGGCCGGCGGCGGCGGCACGGTGAAGACCGAACCCACGCCCGAACAGGTCGCCACCTGGAAGGCCGTGTTCGCGAAGCCGATCCCCGGCGGCCCGACCGCCCGCGGGTTCGACGCCTACTTCGGGACCGACGTGCCGAACTGGCCGCCGTACTGCTTAATCGAGAACGACCGGACCGTCGGCGTCCCGTCCACGCTGCAACCGGCCGCGGACTTCGCGAAGAACCAGGCCAGCCTCCAGGGGCCGGCGCTGCCGGGGTGGAAGCTGGACGCCGTGCTGCCGGCGCTCGCGGACCGGGCCTGCTCGATCATCGCGGACCGGGCGAAAGCGAGGACGCCGTTCCTGCTGTACCTGCCGCTGACCGCGCCGCACACGCCGATCGCCGTCGCGAAGGAATGGCAAGGCAAGAGTGCGATCCGGCACGCCTACGCCGACTTCGTGATGCAGACGGACGCGGTCGTCGGCCGGGTGCTGGAGGCATTGAAGGCGGCCGGCGTCGCGGACGACACGCTGGTCGTGTTCACCAGCGACAACGGTTGCGCGGCGTACATCGGGGCGAAGGACCTGGAGGCGAAGGGGCACTTCCCCAGCGGCCCGCTCCGCGGGTACAAGGCGGACGCCTGGGAGGGCGGCCACCGCGTCCCGTTCGTCGTCCGGTGGCCGGGCACGGTGAAGCCCGGCACGACCTGCGGCCAGACGGTCGGCTCCGTGGACCTGCTGGCGACGCTCGCCGACGTGCTCGGCGAGAAGCTGCCGGCGACGGCCGGGGAGGACAGCGTGAGCCTGCTGCCGCTATTGCGGGGCGGCGACGCGGCCGTCCACGAGGGGGTGGTCCACCAGGCGAGCACCGGCGTGTTCGCGATCCGGTCCGGCAAGTGGAAGCTGATCCTGGGGCCGGGCAACGGCCCGGTGGCGGCGGCGAAGCCGCACCTGTACGACCTGTCGGCCGACCTCGCCGAGGCGACGGACGTGTCGGCCGCGCACCCGGCGGAGGTCGAGCGGCTGACGAAGTTGCTGGAGCGTCTGATCGCCGCCGGCCGCAGCACGCCGGGCGAGAAGCAGAAGAACGACGTGCCGGTGACAGTGGTGAAGAAGCCGAAGTCGTGACGGAGATGGTCTACCCGCGGCGAAGGAGTTGGTATGGCGATGCTCGTTCGCGTAATCGGCAGCCTGTCGCCGGGGTGGTGGCGGGTGGTCGTCGGCCCCGGCGTCGGGATGATGGACGGCGGGTCGGAGCAGGACTGGCCGGAGTCGTGGGTTCCGCCCGCGGCCCGGCGGCCCAACGGCGAGTTCCGGATCGCCGGATGGGTTGACGGCGTGCCGAGAGTCGAAGGTCGGGACCGCTGAGTGCCGGCGAGCGGCGGGCGACGGGGGTGAGAGCGTGGCCAACTGGCGGCGAAAGGTATTAGCTCTGTTCCCGGACCTGCGGCGCGAGGCCGAGCGGCCGGACTTCAACGCCTACAGCGCCTTCTTTGAACTACTGCCCCGCGTCCGGACGGCCCACGAGTCTGGCGACACGGAGACGTTACGGCGGATTTATGGCTTCGCCGAGTGGTGCCTCTCGCAGCCGGCCAAGGAGTTGTGGAACCCGGCCGGGGTGTCGTTCTACGAGCACCTGTTCGACGGCCACCGGTCACTGTGGCCGGACATCGTGCGGTGGTTGTCGCCGCGAGTGCTCGCGGACTGCCGGGAGTTGTGGGAGTACCGTCTCACGCCGGAAGAGATGGCCGAGGTACGGCGGCTCATCGCTGCTTGCGACCGGCCCATGTACGAGCATGCCCGATTGACCGGCCGCGCCCGGCGCGGACCGGTCAACCGGCTCCGTTGACCTTGTCCTTCACCTCCTTCAGCTCCTCCTTGATCTCCTGCACGTCCGCCTTGACCTCGCGGATGTCCTCCTTCACCTCCTGGAGCAGCTGCTTCGTCTCGCCGGCCACGGCCTCCGTCCGGGCGGCGGCCGCCGCGTTCCGCTCGGCCAGCGACTGCGCCTTCTCCGCCAGTTCCTTGATGTGGTCGATCATCGCCAAGTACCTCTCGATCTCGTCGGGGGCGGCCGGCTTCACCAGCCACGTGTCGAACCCCGCCTGCTCCGCCCGGCGGACGTGGTCCGGGTGGGAGTACGCGGACAGGGCCACGAGCTTCGCCCCGGCCAGCCCCGCGTCCCGGCGGACCTGGCGGGCCAGCTCGTACCCGTTCAAAAGCGGCATGTTCACGTCCAACAGCAGGACGTGCGGCCGCGTCTCCGCGGCCAGCCGCAGGCCGGCCGCGCCGTCGTAGGCGACCGTCGGCTCGTGGCCCCACAGCCGGACCAGCTCGGCCAGCGTGTCGGCGGCGTCGCGGTTGTCGTCGGCAATCAGAACGCGGAGGGCCACGGGCGATCCCCACCGTCCGGGTGGGACGGGTCAGGTCACGGGATGCAACGGCCGTGCCAGTGGGGACGCCCGGCGAACCGGGGGTGGCGATCGGGCAGGTAGATTATGGTAGTTCGACGGGCCGGCGGCCACGGAATGTTTTGGCCCGTTGTCGGGAATACTCCCGACCGCGGAGGGGGCCGCTCACGCCGCCGTCGGGACGGTGATTTCCTTGAACAGGAGGTGGCGGTACAGGTCGTTCGTCCGCAGCAGGTCCTCGTGGCTGCCGGCCGCCACGACGCGGCCGCGGTGCAGGATCACCACCCGGTCCGCGTGCCGCAGGACGGACTGCCGGCGGGAGAAGAACAGCAGCGTCCGCGTGCCGGCCAGCCGCTCGTAGGCGTCGTCCAGCAGCACCCGCGAGTCCTCGTCCATCGGCAGTTCCGGCTCCTCGACCACGATCACCGACGGGTCCCGCAAAACCGCCCGCGCCAGCGCCACCCGCAGCTTCTCCCCCGGCCGCAGCACCACGCCGCCGTCGCCGATCAGCGTCTCGTACCCGTAGGGCAGCCGCTGGACGAACTGGTGGGCGTGGGCCATCTTCCCGGCCTCGATGACCTGCGGGAGCGTGTAGCCGGGGTCGCCGCACCCGATGTTGTTCGCCACCGTGTCGCTGAACGTCAGGTTCTGCTGCATCACCATCGCCACCTGCGTGCGGAGGGACTCGTGCGTCACCCACCGGGTGTTCTTCCCGTCGATGCGGATCTCGCCGCCGGTCGGGTCGAGGAACCGGGTGAGCAGGTACGCCAGCGTGTGGCTCTCCTCCGGGTCGGACGCGACGACCGCCACCCGCGCCCCGGCCGGGACGTTGATCGTCACGTTCTCGAGCAGCATCCGGCCGCTGCCGGGCTCCCGCATGCTCAGCTCGAGGATTTCGAGCTTCCGCTCCATCGGCTGGAGGAACTCGGCGTCGATCGTCTGGCCGATGTCGGTGCGGCGGTTCAGGAACTCGGCGATCTCGCCGCGGGCGACGGCCGCCCGGCGGGCGCGGACGGCCACCCGCGTCCAGACGCCGACGGCCCAGATGAGGACGCCGATCCCGAACAGCTTCGCCGCCAGCCCGGCGACGCTCATGTCGCCGAGGAGCACGGCCCGGCCGGCGAGGTACAGGACGCCGACGCCGGCGAGGACGGCGGCCGCGGACACGGCCGGGCGGGACAGCGCCTCGCCCCGCAGCCGCCGCCACTCGGCCCGCGAGTAGTCCGTCAGCTGCCGCTCCACGCGGGTTTGGTTGAACCGGTCCATCAGGTAGCACTTCACCAGTTGCAGGATGGACACGGACTCCCGCATCTGCGACAGCCGGGCCTCGGCCCGGCGGGACGCGAGCCGACCGTCCCGGCTGAAGTGGGCGGCGAACTGGCCGACGGCGAACCAGATGACGGCCGCCAGGAACAGGAAGCAGAGGGCGACGCCGACGTTCACGGACACGAGGATGAGCAGCACGAGGCCGACCAGCACCGGCAGCCGCCACCCGTACAGGAGCGACGTGCGTAGCCCTTCGGCCAGGACTTCGAGCCGGGTCGTCAGCAGCGTCGCGACTTCCTCCGAGGTCTGCGGCCGGACGACGACCTGGTTCAACCGGTTGGCGTGGCCGAAGACCGACCGGCGGAGGCGGGTGGCGGCGGCGAGGCCGGCGGCCGCGGCCCAGTGGCCGGCGGCGAACGCCAGCGCGATCTGCCCGGCCGTCATCAGGAACAGCAGCACGAACAGCCCGCCGAGGTACGGCGTGTTCGTGCCGTTCTCGTCCGGCTTCCAGCTCCACCCGGCGGACCGGGCGAGCGGCGCGAGGAACGTCGTCGTCCACCGCGGCCGCTCGCGGGCGAGCAGGGACAGCACGCCGAGCCGCCGGCCGGTCGGCACGGCCTGTCCGCCGTTCGACGGCAGTTCGAGGTACGCGTCCGCGGCCTCTTGCCCGACGCGGTCGGCGAGCATCTGGTACGTGACGGCCTGCCACCGCCACTGCCAGTGCTGCACCGGGTCGGCCTTCGTCTCGGTGTCGGCGGGCCGGACCTTCGCCAGCACGTTCGCGATGTCCGCGTTCGCGCCGAGCGAGTGGTCCCACTCCTGGCGGAACGCTTCCTGCTTGCCGGCGGGCAGGTCGGCGTAGTCCGGCACAAGGCCGCGGGCGACGAGGAGGTCGACGAACAGGTACACGACCGGGATGGTGAGGGCCAGCAGGACCGCGCCGAGGGTCGCGGCGAGGCGGGCGGCCCAGGCGTGGCCGGGGGATGCGGCGAGGGCGTCGGGTGTCGGCTGGGGGGAGGGTGCGTCGTCCACGGGGGGCCTCGGTACGGGTCGCGAACGCGGATGAAGTGGGCGAGGAATCTCCGTTCAGCCTACCAGACGTACCGCCGCCGCGGGGAGGTCAACCGCCGGTTCCCCGGCGGGCGCGGGCGGAATAATCGGAACGGCCGGACGAGATCGCCCGACTTCCGAAGTCCGGCTTCGACTTCGGAAGTCGAGGGGGTAGATGGGGCGTGTGCGGATGATGTTCGTGTCCCCGCGTGACTCGACTTCCGAAGTCGATGCCGGACTTCGGAAGTCAGGGGCTTACGCCAGGTCCCGGTCCTCGAACAGGAGCAGGCCGACGAGCAGCGCGATCGTCGTGTACAGCGTCGCGTACCCGAACACGGAGATGACGTAACTGGTGAACGCCCACAGGTCCAGCGGCGTGTCGCGGACGATCGCCGGACTCATGTTGAACGAGTCGAGGGCCGGCAGGAACGTGTCGAACAGCTGGCCGAAGAACCGGATCAGGCTCACGCCGGCCCCGCCCTCGCCGGTCGCCTCCATCGTGCCGGTCACCTTCACCACGACCGGGGCGAGGTTCCCCAGGAAGTAGACCATCATCGCGATGACGATGTTCAGCACGAACGGCAGCCGGGTCGCCAGCGCGGCGGTGATCGCCACCAGGATCATGACCTGCCCGAACCCGTTGACCAGGCCGACGGAGTGCGCCACCGTGTCGGCCAGCCACTGCCCGGCCCCCTCGGAGAAGACCTGCCCGATGGAACTCGTGACGGCCGCCTTGATCGGCGGCACGATCGACACGCGGGCCTGTTCCGCCAGCGGGTCGGACGCCTCGTTGATCTTGTCGTAGGCCGGGTTGACGAGCAGCGCCCAGTTCAGGAACCAGCCGAGCACGAGCGTCATCGCGGCGCACGCCAGCAGGATGCCGAGGAACTTGCCGAACAGGAACTGCCGGCGGTTGATCGGCTTCGACATGACCGTGATCGCCGTCCGGCCCTCGATCTCTTCGCTGATCGAGATGCTGGCGGCGAGGATGCCGAACAGCATGGCGGCCAGCTTCGTGATGTCGAACCCGATCTGCTTCATCATCTTGTAGTCGTCGCCGAACGTGAAGTACGGGGTGACGATGGCGATCGCCATGAGCAGCACGGCGAAGCTGCCGATGAGCCAGAACATCGGCTGCCGGCAGCCCTCGCGGAACGCGGCGAGGGCGACGGCCCCGGTCTTCGGGAAGACGATGGCGAGCAGTTGCGGGATGAGGATGAACGCCCCGACGATCAGTTGCAGGTGCAGGACGGCCCCGTAGACCTTGCCGTAGAGCGTCAGGCTGGTGCTCTGGCCGGTGTACCCGAGGAACGCGGCGAACCCGAGGCCGGCGGCGACGAGCGCGAGGACGGCGTAGCTGAGCGACACGGGGTTCCGGAAGCCGCGGTCGAACCCCTTCGGGTCGATGGCCCGCAGCCACGGCAGGGCGGCGACGAGTTGGTAGAGGGCCAGGAGCAGCCCGGCGATGAGGACTTGGGGGTTCGTCAGCCACGCCATGAGCAACTTCCGCGGGATCGGTGGGCCGGAAGGAATCTTATAGCGACCCTACGCCCCCCGGCGAGCGGCGGTTCGGTGGGAAAGTGCCTTAATTCCCGCGCCCGAACCCGTTTAATCTTCGCCCCACAGCCATGCCAACAGCGCCGCGTGGTCGCGGTAGTCCGGCACGATCACGTCCGCCCCCAACTGGATCAGCATCTCGCGCTTCATGTCGTTCAGCCGCGCCGGCGGTTCCGTGCTCGCCACGCCGACGGCCACGCCGCCGGCCGCCCGCACCTCCACCGTCTCCGCGTACCCGTCGCCGAAGCCGAGCAGTTCCGCCGGGGCGAACCCCTCGTCCCGCAACAGGGCCGCGATCACGTCCCGCTTGCTGAAGTTCGGCGTGTCGATCGACGGGCAGTAGACGTGCCGGCCGAAGTACCGGGCCAGGTCGAGTAACTCCAGGTCCGACTCGACGAACCCGCGGTCGGTCCCGCTGACGAGGTACAGGCTCGCGCCCCGACGGAGCAACTCGTCCAACAGCGCGTGCGTGCCGGGGACGGTCCACGCGGCCGTCGGCACGGCCCCGGCCTTCAGGTCGTCGATCCGCGTCGCGATGTTCGCCGTCAGCCGCCGGAGGAACTCGACGAGCATCGCGTCCGGGTCGAGGGTCGGGCCGCCGCGGGAGGAAACCTCGTCCGCCAGCCGCCGCATCTGGAAGATGCTCGGCTTGCCGCTCAGCATCAGCATCTCGCGCTCGAGGTAGCCCAGCAGTTCGGCCTCCGGCTCGCGGACCAGCTGCGCGTCGGCGAGGTGGTCGCGGCCGAGTTCGGCCATGATCCGCGCCCAGCCTTCCCTCAACAGCGACGTGGTCCCGTCGAAGTCCAGCACGGCGGCCCGGAACGGCCCGCGGCGGGCGGCGGGACGGACGATCTCGAACGGTTGTCCCATGAGGGCGCGTTTTCCGTTTACGGAATATGAGGGCCGGATGATAGCTGCGCGGAAGCGCCGTGACAGCCGGGCCGCCGGAAGGCTAGTATACCGTTACGAAAATCCGTCCGAGGGTCCGCTCCATGCGGCTCGTGAAACTGCTGAAACTGCTCGCTCCGGTCGGCCTCGCGGTCGTGACGTTGAGCGTGAATCCCGACACGTCGAGCGGCCAATTCCCGCCGTCCGGTGGCGGGTTCCCCGGCGGGGACCGCGGCAGCCGCGGCGACCGGGGTGATCGCGGCGACCGCGGGGATCGTGGCGGCGACCGCGGCCGGTTCAGCTTCGGCACGTCGCCCGGCGGGATGACGCCGGGCGGGTTCGGCGGGTTCAACCCGAGCGCCATGGCCGACGGCAGCTTCTCGCGGCTCCAGGCGTCCTACGGCGGCAGCGGCGACTCGCTCGACTACTCCCGGATCCCGGCCCAGACCCGCGAGCAGACGAACGCGATGGCCCAGCGGTTCGGCGGCGAGCCGATGCCGACGAGCGGCGTCATCACGAAGGACCAGTACCGCGACCAGTTCGCCAAGCGGATGGAGACGATGCGGTCGAGCCGCGGCGGGCCGGGCGGCAGCCCGACGGTCATGACGTTCGGCGCGCCCGGATCGTCCCCCTCGCCGACGACGACGAGCGTCACGCCGCAGGGCGGGTTCCCCGGCTCGCCGGGCGGGTTCCCGAGTTCCCCCGGCGGGTTCCCCGGCTCGCCCGGCGGCAGCGACCCGAGCCAGATGAGCGACGATCAGATTCGCCAGTTCATGTCCCGGTACGACCAGGACAAGGACGGCCGGATCAGCGCGGCCGAGGCCCAGCAGTCCGACCGGCTGCGGGGCAGCTTCGAGCAGTACGACGCGAACCGCGACGGGTTCATGGACACGGCCGAGTACCGGGTGTACGTGACCGCCCGGATGTCCAGCCGCGGCAACGACCAGAACTCGATGAGCCAGAACTGGGGGCAACCGAACTGGGGCCAACCGAACTGGGGCCAACCCGGCGGCGACGGCCGGCCGCCGGTTCCGCAGGAGGAGCCGAAGCCGCTCGTCCTGCGGTACGGGAAGCTGCCGAAGGAGTTGCCGGGGTGGTTCACGAGCCTCGACACGGACCAGGACGGGCAGGTCGGCATGTACGAGTGGCGGAAGGACGGCCGGCAGTCGGCCGAGTTCGTGACGATGGACGCGAACGCCGACGGCCTGCTGACGGCCGAGGAGTACCTGAAGTTCAAGAACCCGAACTTCACGCTCGCGTCGCTGGCCCCGAAGCAACCGGACTTCGGCGGTAACGTGCCCCCCGGCGGCGACCCCCGCGGGCGGGACGGCGGCCGCGACATGCGGGGTGGCCCGCCGGGCGGCAGCCCGTGGGGTAGCCCGCCGAGCGGTGGCAGTTCCTACACGCGGGGCGAAGCCGCCCAGCCGGGTAGCAACCCGTTCAACTCGCGGGGCGAGAACGGTCCGTCGAGCAAGGAGGAGCGGAAGGACCGCAAGGACGACGAGCGGCGCGACCGCGGCAACGACCGCGACCGCAGCCGCGGCGGCCCACCGAGCGGCGGCAACCCGTTCCGGCGGTAAGCCAACGGCCTGAAACGAAACGAGCCGCGACCTACGGGTCGCGGCTCGTTTCGTTTCAGGCCGGCGTTACTTCTTGATCGCCTTCTTCGCCAGTTCGACGAGTTGGTCGAACGCGGCCGGGTCGTGGATCGCGATTTCCGACAGGCTCTTGCGGTCGAGCATCACCATCGACAGTTGCAGCCCGTGGATGAACTCGCTGTACCGCAGGCCCCGCATCCGGCAGGCGGCGTTGATCCGCACGATCCAGAGGCTGCGGAACTCCCGCTTCTTCACCCGGCGGTCGCGGAACGCGTACGCCCGCGCCCGCAGCAGCGTCGAGATGGATTGCCGGTACAGGTTGTGCCGGCTGAGGCGGAACCCCTTCGTCAGCTTGCGGTGCCGCTTGCGGCGGAGCGCCGTCGTCTTCCCACTTCCCGCGCGAACCATGGCTTATGTCCTTGTGTTGATGTGTTGGTGAGGAACAAGTCGGGGGTTAGTACTCGCCCATCGCGATGAGGTACTTCTTGACGATCGCCCCGGTGGTGGTCGCCGTGCCGCGGAGCTGCCGCCGCTGCTTCGCGTTGAAGTGGGCGTTCAAGTGCCGCTTGCCGCAGATGCCGTGCTTCAGCTTCCCGGTCGCGGTCCGCTTGATCCGCTTCAGGACCGACTTGTTCGTCTTGTTCTTCTTGGCCATGGTCAACTCTCCGTGACGAGGGGCAGCGGCTAGGCCGCTGACTTCGGGACCCTCGGACACTGGGGCGTCGCCGGACCGTCCGGCGGCGCGGGCGGGAAAACGGAACGACACCCGGTTGCCCAGGTGTCGTGCGGTCGTCCCGACTGGGACAGATCAGTCTAGGGAGAAGGTGGCGGGACGGGTAGGTCGATCCGCCAAACTATGTGGCCGCTCTCTATATAGCCGCCGGCTTGCCGGCGGGGTTTTGCGATCCCCAAAACCCCGCCGGCAAGCCGGCGGCTATATAAATAAATCGCG